>Ga0157369_10000109_pt1 | contig 116752 bp, 88 predicted proteins | sample C25metaG_FD_113461 | JGI IMG/M metagenome (GOLD analysis project Ga0157369, IMG submission 113461) | Corn rhizosphere microbial communities from Kellogg Biological Station, Michigan, USA - C2-5 metaG | ecosystem: Host-associated > Plants > Roots > Rhizosphere > Soil | place: USA: Michigan... | reverse complement strand
AAGAAATATTATGTTGGCAGAGAGAACTCTGCTTGATTTTTCAGCGACAGCGCAAATGCAGGGAACACTATAAGCTATTTCAAAACCAAAATCCGACCAAATGTCACACGTACGACTCAAACCCTCAAAAGAATTCAAAATAGATTTTCATCCATCTGAACTGGATTCTTCAAATGTTCCGGAAGAAAGTAAAAAATATAGCCAAGAATATTTGAGTTCAAATAAATTAGCCGAGCACGAAAATTTCGATATTATGATAATGCTAGAAAGTAAAGTAATTTATGGCTATGATTATATTTACCAAAATAAAAAGCTTATACTTCCCGAAGTAGATCCAATTACAATTTTCTTCTCAAATGCCGTAATGTCTTATGGACGGCTACAACATTATAAGATTAAGCTTTTAGAAGAATCATCAAAAGCTGGTGAAACTGGAAAGAATTTAGATTTAAATTTATCAGGAGATTTTTTTCAGCCAGCTATTAATTGTATAATAAATCTTCAGGCCTCATTGGAAAGCTTTGCCAATAGAGTAATTCCAGAAGATTATTTATTTATAGATAAAACCGGAAATAAAATTTTCCCTACAGTTAGCTACAAACTTTATAATGTTATTCCAAAAATTAAACTTATCGATTTCAAGCAAGCAAAAAATAAAAAACACAATAAATCCATAGATAAGTTAATACAATTACGAAATGATATTATACATCTAAAGCCGGCGGAAAAAACTAATACTGGTTATAAAGGAACTTATAGAGAAATCCTAGATTTTGATTTTATTAGGGCGTTTAATGCTGTGCAATCTTATATCAATTTCTATCAAGAAAACTTAGTGTCAGAATGTCCATGCGGAAACGATTATTTTTTTGATAAATTTAAAAGTGAATAGAAACGGCTTACAACAGTTACAACGGATTTGGGCGATTGGCTTAATGGAAAGGTGTTTTTTTGTATTTGGGAGATGTGACAAATCCGAAGAAAGGGTTTAATTACTTACAAATTCACTGTATTTACAGAACTTTGGGGAACAATAATAAAATGAAAGCAAAACAACAATTACGTAAGCCTGAAAATTGGCCTGATTTTGAAAATCTCTGTAAAAAATTATGGGGAGAAATTTGGAGGTGTCCCGAAATCAAAAAAAATGGAAGAAGCGGACAATCTCAGCATGGAATAGATATTTATGGGATACCATTTGGAGAAGATGAATATTATGGAATTCAATGTAAAGGGAAGGATGATTACACAAATGCAACTTTGGCTGAAAAAGAAATTGATAGGGAAATCAAATTAGCTTTAAGTTTTCAACCGACACTAAAAAAAATGTATTTCGCAACGACAGCAAACAAAGATGCCAAGATTGAAGAATATGTACGAAAGAAAAATATAGAACATTTACAAAATAAACTTTTTGAAGTTCACCTATACTCTTGGGAAGATATTGTTGATTTAATAGACGAAAATAAACAAACTCATGACTATTATGTTCGAAGTATAAATTTTAAAACTGAACATGAAGTTCTTTTTACATTCGAAAATGACGAAACTGAATACGTTATCGAAATTCCGTTTCGAAAGAAAATCACACATTACAAACAAAAAATTGTTCCAGCAGAAGATAACTTTGTAGGACTTTCTGAAATGTTGTTCAGTCAATTTCGTATGGATCATATTAAACCATTTTCGATGTACAGCTTTAATCATAGTTATGCAAGATTTCATTTTAGACTTCATAACCTTGGCTCTGAACCTCTTCAAGAATTCAAAGTATTATTAGATTTTGAAGGAGATTTCCAATCTATAGAAACATGCACAAAAAGCCACTATATGATTCCAAATCCTAATCTTCAATATGATACTTTCATTTGGAATGAAGATAGACAGGGAAAAATTATTCCTTTGAAAACTATTTTAGTTCAAGATGATACTATCGGCTTCGATACTATTTGTTTAAAACCATATAACAAAAATACAGAAGTTAAAATACATTGGAAGCTTGTATCCTTAAATTATAAAACCGAAGGAGACTTGAAATTAAATATAAAGCCAACTTATAAACTTAAAGAAGAGACTATTTTAGTTGAAGACCCATTAAAAGTAAGAATAGAAGAAGATATAGAAGACTACATTACAGATGGAAATGATGATGAGAAATGAAATTAATATATAAAAATCAAATAAATTAATATACTTCTTATATTTCTAAGGTTACATCTTGTAGATTTCATCTTTGAGAGTATAAGTAAATAAACGTGGAATATTTTGAAAATTGACATATTTAAAAGATTGTTATAAAAACAAAATTAAAATAAAACCTTACATTTAGCACTAAATACTTAGAAATTATTAGATGTCAAGTTTATTAGATAAAACAGAATTTACGCAAGAATATATATTAGGACTAATTGCTTCAAGAACAGAGGAATCAATTAATATTGATTTTAAAGATGCTAGAGCATTATCATCGGGTGATGGTAAAGAAATTTCAAAAGATGTGAGTGCATTTGCAAATTCAGATGGCGGACTTATTTTTTATGGAATTAATGAAGAAAATCATGTGGCAACTGGAACTTCTTTTGTAGATGGAAATAAATATAATAAAGAATGGCTTGAGAATAAAATAACTTCTAACATTCAGCAACGAATTCAAAATTTACTAATTATACCAGTACGTTTTGATAACGACATTATGAAAACCGTTTATGTGGTTAAGATTCCTAAATCACCTAATAGTCCTCATTTAAACGGTGATAATAAATATTACCGAAGATTTAATTTTAAGTCTGTACCAATGGAGGAATATGAAGTTAGAGATTCATATTTAAGAGTTTCTGCGAGTATGGTAAAAATTGATAGTTTTATTGTACAACTTGTAAATACGCATAATATAAATCGTTATGAATTTAAAATTGAAGTGCTAATAACAAATACAGGTAATAATGTAGCCGAAAAATATAAAGTTGCTGCTATAATAAATACTACTGTACCAGCGGAACTTAGTGCTACAAATCCATACAGCTTAACGAATAACTTTGAAGATGGTCGAATTTTATCGACAAATGTTGTTCCGGCAATATTTCCAAGTGAAAAATTAAATATATTAACTTTCAACCTGGCAGTACGCAATGAAAATATTTCAAAATTCACAGAAACTTCTACAATAGAATTTACAGTATTCAATCAAGGTTCAATAAAAAAATCAAGTAATAATCAAGTGATTGAACAGATAAAAAAACTTATAGAAAGCAATGATTAGTAAGGGTCATATCTTAGGGTAAGAGATTAATTGTTGAATTTTATTTTTTTACAATTCAACATAAACTTACATTTATCATATATAAACCATTAAACCAAAAACAAATGACACTACTACAATTTATCAAATCAAAACTTGAAGAAGATTCGCAAGTAGGCGATGTAGCCAGAGATTCACAAAGGGATGCAGATTTCAAAGAACTAAAAACGGATGATGAAAGATTAGAGCATTTAAAGCGCAAACTTATAAACGTGCGTGAAGCATTTAAGGCATTTAAATCTGAATTCAAATCAGTTAAATCATAATAGAAGTATGACACCATTAGAAAAGATAATTGAAGAAATACAACATAGCAATACACCAACCAAACAAATTTCTTGAATTTGTTGAGCGAGATAAAGAATATCAAAAAAGCGAAGACCGATAAAGATAAATGGAAAGTAATATTAATGATTTTACAAAGATTCAGTGACATTTTTAAAAATGGTGAGTATGAAGATTAAGAACGATTTTTAAAGCTAGATACCCAAATTTATGAGTGAAGAAATACCAATTGTAAAAAAAGAAGAAAACACATTAAATAAGATTACTGATTTAGCGACTACTATAACTATCGGAGGAATAGTTCTTTATCAAATGGGTTGGGTTTACTGGACAAATTATTTTTCAGTACTGGATATTGATGCTTCTTTTATAGAAATGCCATTTGAAAAATTTATTACAACTACATGGTATTTATCTTTATTTGTATTTTTTTGTTTTTTAGCTGGCGTTATTGAAGTTTTAAATAAAAAGGGTAATGATTTAGATGCTTCTAGTGCAATATTTGGCGTGTCTGTCGCGATTACAATGATATTATCTACCTATATGAGTAATATACTTTTTATATCTATCCTTTCTGGTTTGCTATTATTTTTCATTTTACACATGTATCTTTCCTCTAAATATAATATAGAGCAGAAAACAGTCAATAAATCAAAATTTATCTACGGCGTGTTAGTCATCATGTATTTTTTATGCTTTTTAGTTTATAGTGATAAAGCAAAAAAGGATGCAAATGAAGTTAGAAAAAAATTTAAAAATCAAGATATTGAAATTACTTTTAATAATGAATCAAAAGCAAAAGGTAAATTTGTTTTTTATATGAACAGTAAATATTTCATCCTAGTAAAAAATAAAAAAGGTAAAGTAGAAACTGTAGTTTTAAATGATAGTGAAATTCATCACACCAGATTTATTAAATAAATTGCACAAGAATGAATTCCACTATCCTTTTTATTCTGAATCTTTTTTCCTTGCCATAATTTGATTACCCCAGTGACGTGTTCCACTACTTTCTTCTTTTCCAAAGCTTAAACGTCTATCACGTTTGGATAGATTATTGTCGACTGGTTGAAATTCAATCGCAAGACCCATCACATTTATATAATATTTTTCAATGGCTTGATCTGATACTTTCACCGCATCACTTAAAACCTCAACATCTAAACCTATATGTTGCAACCAGCTTGCATTCTGTATGCAGTAGGATTTCTCATACCAATGAAAAGACCATTCACCCAAAATCAATAGATTTTCAACGGCATGGTAGCCTTTCGTCTTTTCATTAAAACCACCAATTTTACTAATGTGCCTAGTAATTTCTTTTTCTCTTTCCTGGTTATCATCATCATTTATTTTAAAGTCCTCTTTTAATATCGTAAAAACTCTTTTCCGGTTCTCTAGATTCAGCAATTAAACCCATTACATTTTCATAATATTTTACAATGGCATCATCTGTTAGAATTACCTTGTTCCACTGCATCCGACATTCGAACTTTAAAAACCAAAGTTCTTTTCTAAGCTCAACAGCATCATCACGATTAGTAGAAATAAAATCTAACTCATCATTGTTAAATAATAGTTGAATTAATTTGTACTCACGGCTTGCTGGATTAAAGCCACACACTTTAAGTAAGTGTTGTTCAACTGCAATTTTTTCATTTGTGTTCATCTTCATCGTAATTTACAGCTACAAAACTAACACAGATAGTAACAACGTAACATAGATTCAATGTTCCAATTTAGAACAAAATGAAAGAACTCAATAAAAAAGCCAATCTGGTTAGATTGCTTTTTTTAAAATTAACACACTTTATTTTACTTTGCTAATTTTTCTAATTCTGTAATTCTAGCCATAGCCCCGATAGCAGTGGAAATCCTTATGCGCCGGGGTTCGGCGCATAAGATTGAAACGGATAGCGGGAATAGCTCCTAAAAATAAGCGTTATTGGCGCCGTTTCAGAAAAAAAACGCAAGTAAATAACAATCATTAAAATTCATTTTTATGAAAGTGGAATAAAAATCTAAAATACAGCAGTGATGGAACAATTAAACCCTTTAACTGAATTCTTTAGATCAATAGAAAAAGACCAGCGCATCAGCATTACCCATATTGGAATTTTTGCGGCACTGCTTCAATTCAGGGCAAATGAAGGCAACATCAATCCTATCAAAGCCTACAGGCATGAAATTATGAAAATAGCAAAGATAACCGGCCCTGTTACGTATCACAGGTGCATAAAGGATTTAAATGAATACGGTTATATAAACTACGTCCCTAAAAAAAAACAGAAACCAGAAAAGCGTCATTTATTTTCTTGTTTAAAAGCGGAACTGCTATTTTTTGGCTGCAAAAATAACTTTTACTATTGTCTGCTGTTCCATTGAGGTCAGAAATTGGCTTATTCCAAATTGTCTGTTTAACTTTCTAGCCCCGATTGCTTCGCCAGTTCGCTTCGCTCGTGTGAAGCGGAAATCCTTCTGCGCCGGGGTTCGGCGCAGAAGATTAGAGCGGATAGCGGGAAAAGCTCCTGAAAAACAACATTAAACCTAAAGTAATACAACCGGCCCTGTCACGTATCACAGGTGCATAAAGGATTTAAATGAATACGGTTATATAAACTATATCCCCAAAAGAAACAGAAACCAGAAAAGCGTCATTTATTTTCTTGTTTAAAAGCGGAGCTGCTATTTTTTGGCTGCAAAAATAACTTTTACTATTGTCTGTTGTTCCATTGAGGTCAGAAATTGGCTTATTCCAAATTGTCTGTTTAACTTTTTAGCCCCGATTGCTTCGCCAGTTCGCTTCGCTCGTGTGCAGTGGAAATCCTTCTGCGCCGGGGTTCGGCGAAGAAGATTAGAGCGGATAGCGGGAAAAGCTCCTGAAAAACAACATTTAAACCTAAAATAATATAACCTACCCCCTGATCACCTGACCGCTGTTCTATAAATCCAGCCCCTTATGCTGTAAAAAAAAACGGTCCTGTCACGTATCACAGGTGCATAAAGGATTTAAATGAATACGGTTATATAAACTGCGTCCCTAAAAAAAATAGAAACCAGAAAAGCGTCATTTATTTTCTTGTTTAAAAGCGGAACTGCTATTTTTTGGGTGCAAAAACTAGAACCGTTTTTTATAAATGTTTAGTAATTTAAATTTTGTGGCAAAATCGTGGCACTTGCAGTTTTAGGAAACGATAAGCATAGTAAAATCAAGGCCTAAGGAGCTTAGGTTCGAAACTGTATACAATTTTGATCATGAGTATTCAGTTTAAAACTGCCATTATTGTATGGCTCTTTAAAATCCATCTTTACCCCCGGACTACTGCTCCTTAAATAAGACAAAAGCATACCGCCTCCGCCTCTTTAATAAAAGAAAAGGGAAGCAACGGGGATACTGCGGATAAAGGGCATTAAGGAAAAAAGCAGACAGCACGGGCTTGAATTCCCTAAGATGGCAGCTTCGGTTCAAGACTTTCAATCTTTCCTATAGAAACATAAAAAACCGCGGCTTCTGGGTCGCGGCTGGAAAAATTGGATGATTTGATTTGTGATATCTGCCCGCATCAAAAAAATGACTTTTAAATTTTTATGTTATAAAAAATTATACATCAATTTTATGAGTACCGCATGCAGCTGAATCAGTATAAAGCTGGTAAATGTAACTTGTGCTGTTCTCATTGTTCCTTTTTATACCGTCCATTTAAAATTAACTACGAAATATAAATACACCTTAAATTATAATTATTTGATAATACCGTATAAATACGTTATGCCACAATTTGCATAAGTTTTAAATTCGTAAGTAACTAAACAACAACAATCTAAACCATGAAACAAAAAATTATAAATGCTGTAGAGGAGCTTAAAAACCTGCCTGGCAGCTCAGAAAAAACAATTAAGTTTGAGCATCATGCTTTACAGAACAAAGGTGTAAAGGGAGAAGTTACCCTTAGTAAAGAGGGTACAATTAATCTTCTTCTTACTGAAGTTAAAGGCTATAGTCCAGCCTACATTCATAAGGCTGCTAATTCATACTTTAAGCAGGCAATATTATCAGAACCTGCAACTGGCAGCATTTTATGGACAAAACCGGATAAAACACCCCATATTATAGGACAGAATTACACTTTAAACAGCGGTTATTATTACTACGGTGTAGGAGAAACCCCTTATATAGACTGCAACGGACGCCCATTATTTCACGATGTTGTGGCTGAATATCTAGGAGAAAAACCCGGCAGCTGCAAACCCGGTACTGGTCGTGAATATAAATTATTTAAAATTGTATAGAGCCATGAAAATAAAAATCTACTTTATCTGCATTGCCAGCCTGATATATCTTACAGGCTGTAAAAGCCCTAAACCAGTTTTTAGCAACCTTCATCATAATGAATTTGGCTATGAATCAACAACAAGCCCTGTAATTGATGTAAGGGTTGGTGTACTGCCTTATAAGGCTTCTGCTCAGCCGGAAGAGAAGCCTAAACAATTATGGGAACTGCAGGACAGCCTGCCGCATCACCTGTTAAAAGTAGTCAGCAGTAAAACTCAGAAACCCGAAGATATTATTGCCTTAATGTCTAAGCCAATAAATGCTAAGAAGGATAGTGCGCCTCCAGAATTGCCAACTGAGTTTACTGAATACAAGGTCCGCTTGGCTTTTTCTAACATAAAAAGGTATTTTACAGATAAGAGGTTCACACATCCCAATACCAGACTTGCTTATTTAAACACTTACATAAGCATTCCAACAGGGGAAAACAGGATCGCTTTCAAAAGTATTGATAAATTGGAAAACGAATTTGAGGAAGTTGAACTCGGTAATTTATCACGAAGCAACTCGGTTACTTTTAATTCAAAACTTACTGCTACAGGACAAATTGGAAGCAGCATCGACAATACAAGTACAGTTTCTTCAGAAAACAGCAACAGCTCAAAGTCTGGCAGCGAAAAAAAGGTTTATGATGAAGATGGAAACGTAGTAGGCACGATTAATAGTTCGGGAGATCTAAACGGTGCAAAGAAATCCAATAATACAACAACTACAAAAAATGGTGCCTCAGCAAATGTCACAGGTGAGATAGGCTATGTAAATGCAGAAACTTTGAATGAAGCACGCCTTGTTAAACTACAGAGGATGAAAGCAGGATTCTCATTTTCTCCTAATGAAATCGTAGTATCGCAGGAAGGCAGACAGAATGCAGATATTTCATTAAATGTCTTCGTAGACGCAACCCTTAAATTTAAGGGCTCGGACTTAACTGATGAGAAAAACGTCTATACTTTCAAGAATTTGTTTGACGAGAGCTACCAGCCTGTCTCGGCAAACGATCTTTCATTTGGCCGCAGGACTGTAAGTTATGTGAAATGCGTCGACAGCCAGCCTTTACTGCTCAAAGTGAAATACGAAGGTGAACTAAGGGCTGTTGAAAATCTAAAAGAACAAACAGGGGAAAATTCCCTGGAATATGACGACAAAGTCACTATGTACCATCTTCCTATGAAAGATGGAGCCGATGCCCTAATAGATCCTATGTTATTTTGTAAATATGTATACCGTATTAGCGCAAAAGATGCCCTTGGCAACACTGTTATTCTTAATATTTCATGGAAAAAAGAAGAAGAACTAGATTTGTTTTCAGATGACAAGCCTGAAGAATTTTTAAAATGGATCAAACTACAGATTGCCAAGGAAGATCCGAAAACTCTTAGTACCAATAAATTTGAGATTTATTTCGAAGTTTCCGGCACTAAAAAAATATACGTTGCTAAAAACAAGATGACATCTGAAGATTTCAAAAAACTAAGACAGCTAAAAGATTTAAATATTGAAGCACGCTCTTAACATAACTCCCCCCGCAGCAATAAACCGCAAAGGCAGACAAAAACCGAATAAAAATGAGCATTAAGCTCTTCGTTAGAACTCCTTCCAACAAACAGTATATGTTAAGAACAGAATTAAAGGAAACTATTTTTAAATAAGATAATAAATTTATAATTTATGAAATATACACTCACAAATCGCGTAATATTATTGCCATTAGTTACAATATTATTTTCTTTTTGCTGTTCAAAAAACGCTCATAAGGGGACAGACAGTAAAATTGATGTAACCGCGGAATCTACAGGTTCTTCACAATGCGATTACGGCATAGATCTTTTCAATAAACAGGCAGCAGGCAACGTGATCAAAGATATAAACTTAGTTTATTCTAAAAACAATGCAATACCTGATGATTTAAAAAAGGTTTACCCAGCTGCCAGGGATACATGGAACAGACTTTTAAAAGAAGTACAGCATAATTATACAAACTCCTACACGGTAACTTCTTTGGATAAGTTGACAAGTGAAGAAATTAGAGACTGGCGCAATAAAAATCTTAAGGATGATCAGGTTTTTTTCCTCCTTTTGGCTGAATATAGATATGGAGCATATCCTCATCAAACAAATGATCTGGAGAAAAAAGCAGGCTGGATAGAAAAAGCAGATCCGAAAAAAAGACTGGAGGCTTACATATCAAATGCGATTACGGGTAATTGTTATTCTTTGAGCAGTGAAAAAATAAGAAAAAAACTTAATCCTATTTTACTTCCTGACAATATCGAAGCGTGTTATCAGTAAATATTTCTGAAAAAGATCTAAAAAATTAATTAACTATCCTGGCTTTCCTGATTGAAACTGCTTTTCTGCAAAGATTTTGTAGCCTGCTGTTAAAGGGTTTCAAAGTAAGGTTTACGGATATACTGATCTATATTATTAAACAAACCTCCAAAATCAAACTTGGAGGTTTCTTTAATCTTTAGAGATCTAAGATCAAAAGATCGGTAAATAATTGAATCATTGATATAAAAACACAAATACCAAGACAATGGTAATTTATCTATCTGATTTCATCAATTAATAAGAGGTTTGCTAAATTATCTCTTGAAGTCTTATCAGGATCTGTTCGTAAATATTCAATATTATTCACTACTACTATACCAATATCTGATCCTCTGCTCCAGAATCCACCGGTATAATTGTAAACCGCGGTAGTTAAGGTATTTTTTTGTTTTAAAAGTGTAATTACATCATTTTTAGTCATAATTACTCCTTTTTTTAAACGACCTTTTTCTGATTCAGGAACATGTACCATAAGATGGGAAATATAGGATCCATTGGTCGTATATCGAACAGCTGTTACATAAAATGTACTCATAAAAATAAAAATTAAAGATCTCTGACATTATCAAATTAATTTTATAGCATCATCAGAGACTGGTTAATAAAAAGTCTAAAATTCATTTATATTTTATATTATCGCGATAATATAAAGTTGAATAAATATTGGTAACAAGTACTACAATAATAAATGATTGACAACAGGTATTTATACGTTTTTTTTGTACACTTTTTTTATAAAGCTACTACTGAAAATAATTCCAAATTATCTTTACTAATATATATGGGCGATCAAAGCATTATTAGTATTAAGGGCCTAATTAGTGTCCAGCACTAACTTTTCAAATTAATCATAACCTTTTTGTTTTAGCTCTGATATCCGTCATTCATTTTAACCAACTTAAAATGTTTAAAAATTAACAATTTGAGTTTTGAGTCACAATACCAAGGTCCATAAATTTTTAATTATTATTGGGTCTGAATGGGCAGTTTTCCAACACAAAACGGGGCTGATCAGCAGCCCTAGCCCCGATAGAAGCGGAAATCCTTCTGCGCCGGCGTTAGGCGCAGAAGATTGCTTCGCCAGTTCGCTAGCGCTCGGGTGCAGCAGATAGCGGGAAAAAGCTCCTGAAAAACAACATTAAACCTAAAGTAATACAACCGGTCCTGTTATGTATCACAGGTGCATAAAGGATTTAAATGAATACGGTTATATAAACTATATCCCCAAAAGAAACAGCAGCCGGAAAAGCGTCATTTATTTTCTTGTTAAAAGCGGAGCTGCTATTTTTTGGCTTGCAAAAACTAGAACAGTTTTTTATAAATGTTTAGCAATTTAAATTTTGTGGCAAAATCGTGGCACTTGCAGTTTTAGGAAACGATAAGCATAGTAAAATCAAGGCCTAAGAAGCTTAAGTTCTAAACTGTTTATCAAATAAAATTTTAGAAAAAAATCATGCTCTTCAAATATAGCCGAAGCGCATGATTTATTTTTTTTGAAAATACTTTACATCTCAAAATTATTGATCAGCTGCAGGTCTATTGATTTCTGCTGAATCGCATTATTTTTCAGCTCCTCGAAAATAAAGCATAGCAAATATTGGCGCTGCTACTGCATATAAAATGAGATATAGAAAATTCTTTTCAAATCCAACAGCTTTAAATACCATAAAAGAAAAAAAGGCTGTGGAGATAATTGCAATTACTGCTAAAAATAGCTGCATTTTCTTATATGCGTTTTCTCTATTTTTATCTGTAATTTCAAATGGATAATTAGCATATTCAGGCTTTTTTATTAAAAGCCCCATAACAGCCAGTATAAGAAGATTGACACCTGATGAAATCCACAATGAACTCTTAGAGCTATACCCATTCACCTTCCCTTTTATATCAAGATGGGAGGCAGCAATTTCAGGAATCTCTGAATAATGCAATAATAGCATCAGAATATAGATTAAAAATATCGACAAGCTAATTGCGTAAAGTATTATTATTTTTTTAGAAACCATAATTTAAAACTTATAGATTGATATGTGGGATATAGAAACAATATAAGCGCGGCGCAGATAGAAAAGAAAAATGAAAATATTCCATGATACAGTTCCGGATCATAAACTCCAAATGGTTTAAACATTAAAAGAAATAATAGAGTGATAAGAAATACAACAACAGAGCTTTTGATAAGATTTTCAAACTTATACCGCTGGGGATATTCAATTTCATTTCTCAAATGTTCTGTATTGATGTAGAATCGCATATTAAAAATTTATTTGGGAATAAAAATACAAAAAATAGAAAGCTTACAGCTTTTGGAACTATTTAGACTTGATAATATCTAAAAAAAGCAGAACAATTTGAAAAGTACTTCTATTTTTTTTGACTTAAATGGAATATTAACTTTTAATAAAACTATTTCAAGCTGTCAAAAAATGTAAAACAAAAAAAAGGGATGAACATATGTTCATCCCTTTTAAATTAAGTAAGTTTTCATAAGCCGCTGATAATTAATTCCTGCTCCATGCTTTCATTATTTCATCAATACTTTTCGGCAGCTTTTTCTTTTCATAAGAACTTTGAAAAGTTATAATTCGATCATTTGCCTTATCAATAATCCTGACTTTCTCAACAAATCCTCCATCTGTATCTTTAGATACAATTTTACTGATCTGAACAGGAAAATTTCTTGGAGTGTTCGATATGTAAGCTTCATATTTTAGTTCTGAATTATCGGCTTTTTTAAAACCAATGGCCAGCTTATATTTATTGCCGTTTAAAATCGTATCTTTAATCTTGATATCCTGCACACCTGCAAAAAAATCAACGTCCCTTTTTAAAAAACTTAATCCTTCTTTCTTGTTTTCTATACTCTCGCTTAAATAAGGTTTTTCATCAATCCCAATTTTTTTATAAGCAGCATAAATCCCTTTCTGTGTGTTTATAAAAAAAACATTTAAGGTATCTGCCCCTGTGAATTCTCCATTAAATCTTTTTAATTTAACATTAAATTCTAAAACATTCTTATTATTATCTATAGTTAAAATTGAAACAGGAGTCAGAGCTTCGCTGCCTTTACTGGACGAAATTTCACTCTGCAAAGTAATATAACCAGATAAATCTTCTCGATTTTGCGAGCAGGAAGAATTAATAAAAATCAGAAAAACGAAAAAGCAAAATTTATATAACATATAGTAGATTTATGGGTAAATTGTAAAAATACAATAATTATCGATTGGAGTGTCATACCAGCCTGTTACATGAAGGGTTCCCTGCACCTGCGACAAAATCTGATTTTGTGTCCCCACTATTCTTACATTTCCGGCACTATTAAATTCTTCCCATGATATTACCCCAAATGTCAGTCCTTCAAATCTTGTCCCGAAATGAGATACCTGTAAAACTTGAAACATATTATGTACAACATCTTCAAAGGATTTAATTCGCCACATTCCAAATGGGTTTTCTGCCACTTTCCATTCTACCCTTCTGTAAAAAAGAGTTCCAGCCATATCATCTGTCCTTAGTTCTCCCGGCTGGGCGCCTCCCGGAGTAGGAATAATTGCAGCCATTTGTTCTGGGCTGTAGGTATCCAGAGCTGCGGCTGTTATTGTTTCTGATTCATTAACATCAATTTTGTTCTTTTTACTAAAATTACTGACCAGCAGTTCTTTATCTTCTGATTTTGCTGATGTATAAGCATTTAAAAAGCTTTTTGCTTCCGATGCTGTTACATCTTTTTTTTCAGATGTAAAATTTTCTTCTGCACTATTATCACTGCTGCATGAAATGGCAGAAAAAAGAATTAAAAAAAAAGCAAAAATTTTAATCAAAATAAATTTCTTAATCATAATAATTGATTTATAGGTTAATTAATAATAAAAGTTTTATAAGTGTAACAAAAACAATTAACAACGCAATAAATTTCTCCATATTTTTCTTAAGAATTATCTTATATTATATAATCGTACATATTAATTACTTTTCCTGTATTTTTATTAATCTATAATTGCTTTATTGATAAATAAAAATCCGATTTATCAATTATCTGCCAGCCGTCACCAGAGCAACTGAAAGCCGAAACATACAAAATGGATTTTATTTTTCAGCCCCGACAGCAGTGGAAGTCCTTTTGCGCCCGAGTTCGGCGTTAAAGATTGCTTCGCCATATACACAATCTGAAAAGCCAGACAACAACAACAACAACAACAACAACAACAACAACAACAACAACAACAAACTGTGCCGAACTTGATGCATCAGGAAAATAAAAAAGCGGCCCGCAGCTTAACTCCCGACAAGAAAAAACGGTTTTAAGAGTAATGCACGCTAAAAAAAGCCGCAGCATTGCAATTATGCAATAATAATTCATCCTGACATAACAGAACCAGGTATAATTCCGCTAACTTTACCAGATAAACCATACATAAAAAAAATCAGGCATAGTATTGGAAGATTATGCTGATGGACAGCCCGTCTTATGCAGAGTGGTGATTAAACTTTCATAGGGCGGGTTTATATTTAAAACCCGCCGGGGAAAGTGAGCATTCATAAATAGGCCTTTCAGTTATTTATGAAGTCCTCAGTCAAAACAATCCAAAAACTGTTGAAATCCAAAAAAGCCATCCTGAAATAAGACGGCTTTTCCGGGCATATCTTCATCTGCTTTCTTTGGCAGTGAATCCTTTTTAAGATGTAAAAAAATACTCCCCCGCTCAAGGATCAATGCATCATTACAATTCTAAAAAATTACCCACGTCCAAAAGCAGCAGTTCTTTTCCTTTATCTGCAAATTTTTTCACAGATTCCCGGTGATTTATTTCAATGTAGGGATTGCTGTCATAATGGTATCCCAGAATTTTACTGCACTGCACAAAATCCGAAGCGGTTACAGCGTCTTCAACGTCCATTGTAAAATTGCCCCCGATTGGAAAAACGGCCAGATCCAGTCTGGTGCGCAGGGGGATCAGTTTCATATCATATGTCAGTGCCGTATCCCCGGCAATATAAATGCTTTTGGATCCGGTCTGTATTACAAAACCTCCGGGGTTTCCCCCGTAAGTGCCGTCGGGAAAACTGCTTGAATGCACGGCATTCACATATCTAAGGGTCCCGAAATCAAATTTCCAGCTGCCCCCATGATTCATATAGTGGGATTTAAAACCTTTCTTCTGATAATAAGTAGTGATTTCAGGGTTTGAAACGATAACCGAACCATTATTTCCTGCAATGGTTTGGGCATCTAAGACGTGATCGTAATGAGCATGGGTAAGCAGGATATAATCTGCTTTGAGCGAATTAATGTCGACTGCATCTGCCAGAGGATTCTCTGTTATGAATGGATCCACAATAATGTGTTTTCCTTCCGCTTCAATTCCCAGACAGGCATGTCCATAATATGTAATTTTCATCTGTATTGAATTTTATTGTTTTATTTCCAGTCAATATTCTTTTGCGCCCATTCTCTAGCCGAAGTGGTCCTGATTCCTTTCTGGGAATTATAGCTTGAATCAAAGTCCCAGGATACGCCTTTTCCTTCTCCAAAAACACTCCTGTACTTGTAAACGAAATTTGCGGGATCATTTTTTAAATCCTCAGCCAGCTCCTGTACATCAGAAATTGTGCGCTCAAATTTTTCTCCTGATAATGATTCCACAATATCGCCTAATTCCCCGTATGTGATAGTGTCGCCGGCTATGTGCACGACAGCGTTTTCTATTGCCGGCTTTTCGAAAAAGATTTCAGCTGTCAGCATCCCGATATCATCAGGAGTGGTAACCGTTACTGCATTATCGAGCCCCCCCAGTGCATTTACGACTTTTTTATCGAAATCCACAACACCAAAAAAAGGTTCGAACAGATAGCTGGTAAATAATCCCGTTGAGATAATGACCCACTTCACGGCACTCTGCGATCTGAGAAGCTCTCGAACGTCCAGCTGTTCATCAAATAAATCCTGGGCGCTGCCGCGGCCTATTACTTCAAAATCAACCCCAAACTGCCATGGAAAGTAACGTTTTACCCCCGCCTGCAATACTGCATCTGCCAGCCTCAGCTGAAATCCGCCGGCTCCGGTGCCATACCCTGTACAGGAGACAACAGCATCGTAATTTTTAAATATTGAAACTAATTCTGATACGGGGGCAGAAAGATCTCCCGCAAGCAATCTTACCCCCAGCGCTTTCAATTCGTCAACAGCCTGTTTCTTTTCAGATTCCTCCGATTCGATAGCTGCCTGACGAAGAAGCACTGTTATTGCTGTATTATTTTTTTCCGCTTTTTTTGCCATACTGCGGATCACCGGCATGCCCAGCTCGCCGGCTCCCAAAATTAAGACTGATGTATTTTCCATATTTTTTTTTATAAAATGTATTATTAATAGAGCATTTTTTTAATGCAGGCACTAAACCTTCCAAATGCTTTTCCAGCGGCAAAGTTATGGCAGATAAAGCTTGAAAAAAATAAGATACCTCGATGTATGTTACTAACCTTCAGGTTAGTTTTTTGAATGCCAGGCCCGAAATTTATAACTTTATATATAAATTAACATCGGCGCTTTTCTGCATTGTCAAACAGCAAAAAAAAAGGATGCCTGCTCTTTTTGCGGTTTGTTTTTTGAAAATGCATTTATCGCTTTTTGCCCTATCTTTGCAGCGCATATAGAGTATGCTCAAAAGATAATTAAAACACATCCTGCCTTAAAGTTAAATAAAATACATAATGAATATGACTGACGATGAAATTGCAGATGCATGGTATGATATCTGTAAAGTTTTGAACAAAGACAATGATGATCTTAAGAGTGATATATTAAATCATGTCGGAAACAAGTGGTCGCTGTTTGTCATACACGCTTTAGGCATAGACGGGCGGATGAGGTTTTCCAGTCTCCAGCAGCATATTGATGGGATAAGCCAGAAGATGCTGGCCAAATGCGTGCGCGAGCTGGAACGGGACGGGCTGATTTCAAGAACTGTTTATCCGGAGGTGCCGCCAAGGGTGGAATATGAATTGACCCCGCTTGGACGCGGACTGCTTGTCCAGGTAACGCCTCTGTGGCACTGGATTGCCAATTCGGTGAGCCAGTTCAGGCAAGCAAGAGCAAATTATGATAAATCTGTATGAGCTGCTGCTGCATTATCACATAAAGCTTTGTAACTGAAACCTTTTCTGCCTCAAAAAACTCAGGGCCCGCTCTAACTTGATTCACAACAATTGCCGGCAATATGGGAATTATGTAATTTACCTCCCAAATTAAATAAAACAGAACTGCCTTTCGGGCTCTAAATTGGCTTTATTTTATGGGATATAATAATATTTTGCTGGTTGATCATACAAATGATGCCCAGCTGTTTATGACGGCTATAAAAGCTGTAGATCAAAAAATCAAAAGCATAGTTGAAAATAATGCTTTGCAGGCGCTTAAAAACCTCAATGAAACAAAGAGTCTTCCAGACTTGATTTTTCTGGATTACCATATGCCTTATATTGAAGCAGGCGAATTTCTGGAGCTGCTGCGAAGCATTAAAGGACTCAAGAAAGTTCCGGTTGTCTTTTACTGCGGCCATTCATTTGAAGCTGTCAAAAACGCAGCAAAAAAACACAAAGCGGTGTGGTGCATAGAAAAACAAAATAATTTAAGCATGGTTACAAAATCCCTAAAAGAAATATTGACTGCTGCTAATTTGTTTCCGGCAAATCCAATTCTTAAACCAGCGGGCAGAAAAAACCGGCCGGCCGCATTATCCGGAAAATCCTTCATTACAGTTTGGATAAAATAAAAACCTTATCGCTCCCGGGCTCAGGTAAAAAAGGTTATTGCAGTATGGATATAATATACCTGTCGCAGATCCTGATAAAAAAAAGAAATTAACCACTTTTAAATCAAAGAAGTTCTTTCACCCTGAAACAGTGTTTTGGCATGCATAGTGCCATTTTTTGCTCACTGTCAAATTACAATCGGGCCAATTTCACAATGAGCAGCTGCCTTTTAAACTTTTCAGCCCCGACTGCTTCGCCAGTTCGCTGGCGCTCGGGTGGAACCGATAGCGGGAAGAACTCCAAAAAAGAACTAAAAAAATTATACTCTCCCGCACCTGCAATAATGTTTTATTTTTGCAGTTTAAAAATAACAAGCAGAACCAGCTTGCAGCAGCAGTAATGCCTAAGCCATACAGCGGACCGGAAGATCAAGAAAAATGAAGAAGTTTAAAATTCAAAAACAGCAAAGCGGCAGCTGGCTGGTATCCCACCATGAGTTCCCAAAGTTCACCTGCCTTTTTGAAGATAAAAAATTCAATTACCAGAGAACCATCACAGGACTCTTGGACCCGTCAGGAGATGTGAATGAAATAAAGCTGCTCCAGAAAATGGAAAAATGGCTCAAGGTGCATCATAAGGAAAAAATAGACGGATAAATCCCCCGCACTTCATTTTACATGCAGCCGGGGTTTGAAAAGAAATGATATGAAAGGCATCGTCCTGTTCCCTCAGCGGCTGCCGCTTTGTTTTCGGAAATCCAGCGGCGAGATGTCGGTCTGTTTTTTAAAATATTTCACAAAATAAGAATCGTCTTGAAAACCCAGATGATGTCCGATCCTGCTGATAGTGTAATTGTTTTCCATAAGCATTCTTTTTGCTTCTGATGTAATTCTTTCCTGAATCATCTCAGAAGGACTTTTATCCAATAACCGGCTGGTAAGTGCTGATAATGTCCTATGGGAGATCTGCAGAAGTGCGGCATAATCCGAGACCTTGAGCCCTTTTTTATAATTTTGTTCTATCAGATTGACAAATTTAATTAATTTGAGCTGCTTTTTATCCTCAGGCAGCATCCGGTGCATATCAATTGCAATGGATTTTTCCGATCTGCGCTGCACCTGGATCAAAAATACTTTGAGCCACCATCTTAAAAACTCCTGCTGGATGCTTTCATTTTTATGGCTTAATTCATCTTTGAGCATCCTCAGGTATTCATCCAGGATAAAGGCATCATTGCTGTCAAGGGGACAAACCCGCTGCTGCTTATTATTAAACAGGGCGTGCCTAGAAATAAAGTCCAGATCGCTGCTGTTCTGAATGAGAAACTCTTCGTTGAACTGCATCAGCACCCCGCTGTAATGGGTGTTTCTGTCAAAATAATGAAGATCCTTTTTAGAAAGAAGAAAAAGAGTGTTTTGGTCAATATCATACACTTTGGAATTGACAAAATACCTGCCGCTTCCTTTTTTAAACCAAATGATCTGATAGTTTATTCCGGCATGAGCCTTCCTTCTTTTTTTATCATATTTTTTTAAATAGTCTTCAATTTCATACAGCGAGAACCTGGCTGTATTGGGCTGATATTGGTTCAGATGATATTCAGCCGCTTTATCTGGGCTGTAGCTGCTGTTCTGCATTTGCCGGGATGAATTAATTTATTATTGCCTGAGAAAGAGATCCACTATTGATAAACGGGGCTTATTGTTGCTTTTATGATCTGCTGCTTTTTACCTGTATGACAACTTTGCCTTTCGCGCGGCCGCTTTCCACATACTCAAGCGCATCATTGGCCTGTTCAAAATCAAATACCTTATCTATTACAGGCTTCAAAACATCAGATTCAATCAGAGTTGTAATTTCCTGAAGCTGTGCTCCCTGGGCCCTCATAAACAGAAAGCTGTAGTGAATATGCTTCTTTTGCGCCTTATTTCTTACACCTAAACTAAGCAGTGAGATAATTGTTCTGATATACCAGGGAAGTCCTGCCTCTTTTGCAAATTCAGGTGTAGGGGGACCTGAGATCGAGATAAGCTGCCCTCCGGGTTTGAGTACATTTAATGATTTTTCAAGTGTTTTTTTATCCTGGCTGTTTAACACAGCATCATAATCTTTAAGTATATGCTCAAAATCATTTGTCTTGTAATCGATAAGTATATCAGCTCCAAGGTTTTTAAGCAGTGCAAAACTTTTTGTACTTGCTGTAGTGGCAACAACTGCACCTAAGTGTTTTGCCAGCTGAATTGCAATGGTGCCCACACCTCCTGAGCCGGCCTGGATAAATACTTTCTGCCCTTTTCTGACTTTTGCTTTTTCCACCAGGGCCTGCCAGGCAGTCAGCGCTACCAAAGGAATAGATGCGGCCTCTTCCATAGATAGGTTCTTTGGCTTGAGTGCCGCATCATTCTGGTCTATTGCAATAAATTCAGCAAATGTTCCTATGCGGTGATCTGCAGCTCTGGCATAAATTTCATCCCCTGCTTTAAACTTTTTTACATTCCTTCCTACTTTTACGATAATTCCTGCCACATCATGTCCCAGGATCAAAGGAAGTTTATAAGGCAGAATGAGCTTAAACTCTCCTGATTTTATTTTGGAATCCAAAAGATTGACTCCTGCCGCATGAACCTCCACCAGGATATCGTTGTCTTTTATTTCCGGAAAAGGCACTTCGGCCTGCTGCAAAATTCCTTTTTTGTTATAGGTATTAATTATAAATGCTTTCATTGTATATCATTTTAAAGTTCGGATTATTTCAGAAGTCCTGCATATATCTTTTTAGGATTTACCAGATTAAAAGCCAGCTGGGGAAAAAACCTGCTGACTAGGTACAGCAATTTGGCATCCCCTGCCCGAATGGTAAACTGATCTTTTTTGATTCCCAAAACAAGCGCCTGCACCAATTTTTGCGGAGTCATTTTCTTGCCGCTCCTTTTTGCTGTCATTTCTGTATCGACAACCGGGGGAAGCAGTTCAAACACTTTTACATTGCTGTTCAAAAGCTCTAAGTTCTTTCTAAGGGTTCGGGTGTAAAAGCTCAAAGCAGCCTTTGCTGCCGCATAAGTAGGCTCCTCCAAGGCCGGCACCATGCTCAAAATAGAGGTTTTATTGATGATCGCACTTTCTTTTCTTGACTTGAGCATATCCATAAAAAGCGTATTGAGCCTTATCACGCCAAAATAGTTGACATTCATTTCGTAGACAGCATTCTTCAAGATCTGCTCATCTGCAGTTCCAAGATTAAGCGCCGGACTTCCAACACCTGCATTATTATATAAAATATCTATTCCGCCCAAGCAGACAGCCTTATCATATAGTGCTTTTGCATCCTGGGGATTTTCAACATCACTTCTGATAATGGTCAGTGATGGAAGCAGTTTTTTAGCAGCTTCTAATTTTTGCTGATTTCTGCCTGTGATGATAACATCAGCGCCTTGATCTAAAAACTGCTTTGCAGATTCTAATCCGATACCGGATGCCCCGCCGGTTATCAGTATTGTTTTTCCTTGTATTTTCATGTTGGGTTATTTAAGTGTTGCTTATATGGTTTCCATTTCTTTTTAGACTTTTTAGTCTATTTTACAATATACTTTTTAGTCTATTTTATGATATGATTTTAGCCTACTATGAGCCGGAAAAGCTACAACGCGTATTGTTCTAATTCAGATTTCAGACTCTTGACAAGGCCCTGCATTGGTTTTGCTGTTCCCATAACCCTGCACATTACAATCCCTCCTTCAACAGAGGCTGTTAATTTAAAGGCAAAGACAGCAGGATCAAGTTCAGCCGAAAACTCGCCGGTATCGATGCCCTGCTGAAGCAGGCCTGCCAGCTCCTGCTGGCCGGTTTTAAATACCCTGGCCACTTTCTCTTTTATAAGAGGATAATTGTCATCTGCTTCTACGGCAGTATTAAATATCGGACAGCCTCCGGATATATAAGTTTCGATAGGGTTTTTATAAAAATCCAAAAAAGCAAAGACTTTGCCTTTTATGGTCTTGGCCTTATAAACGCCCGCTCTGATCCTGTCTGAAACCATTTTCAAAGACAAATCAATGACCTGGCCTGATAAATCTTCCTTATTTTCAAAATGACCGTAAAGACACCCCTTTGTAAGCTTTGTAGCCTCCAGGATATCATCAATATTGACTCCTGAAATCCCTTTTTCATTGTAAAGCGGCACAGCAGTTTCCAGTATAAATTGTTTTGTTCTTTCAGACTTGCTAAGCATTGTTTGTAAATTTGCAGACAAATATACTAAAAAGTATATTTTAAAATAAGGTGAGCTGTTTTTTTTAACCTTTTTTTATTAATTTCAGTTTTCGAAAAATAACAGTAAGGAAAAATGTTCTGCCAAAGTATCGAAAAGCACTTATTATTGCTGTTTATTGTGAATTATCCCATACAGGCTTCAACTTGCTTTTTAAAGGCAGCATATAATAAGGGCTAGCCCCGATAGCAGCGGAAATCCTTCTGCGCCGGGTTTCAGCGCAGAAGATTGAAGCGCATAGCGGGAAAAAGCTCCTAAAAAGCAATATTAAATCCAATTAAAAACCTCCACCACACAAGGAAAAAATAATCAATAATCAATCCATTAATCCCCCTGCGATACATTCTTTTCCGAAACAAAAAACAGTTTTTTCACCGGTGAAAGCAGCGCTTTGGCCCAGTGCAGCAAAAACACTTTTCTCAGCACCAGCACAAAGCCGGCAAAAGAACTGGGCTTCTGCACATAAAGGTCGGCCCCCTTCTCAAAGGCATCCTCAATATCTGCCGGATGGTCCCAGGTGGAGAGCATAACGGCGGGAATCTCACGCAGCTCCTCATCTTTCTTTATCTCTTCCAGCGCCTTTATGCCGCCTTTAACAGGCATGCTGACATCGATGAAAATCACATCGGGATTGGGCTGGGATTCATCTCTGAGGTTATCCAGAAGCTGCAGCCCGTTCTCCACGGTGGTTACCTCAGAGGGAACCTGCGCCTGCTCAAGGGCATCAAGGAACAATTCCTGGTCCTCGGTGTCATCCTCGGCCAGTATGATTTTAAGGGGCTCATTGTTATCTGCCCCTTCAGGGGCGGCTTGCAGATTCTGGGAACTTATCATCTTTCAGGAGTTTTAAACTTACCAAATGTAGCGTAAAAAAACACACAAAGATTTCGATAAACCGATAATAGCAAAAGTAGCAGGAAATGCAGCGCATCAAGAGCAGCCACAGATAGGCCGCCGGGCAGTAAGACAGCCGTGCGCGGGGTCTGCATAGGAAAGAAAAGCGGTCTTTGGGATGCTTGCCGCAAATCAAAAAAGCCCGCCTCAGCAGGCGGGCATCGATAAAAAACACTGAGTCAAGTTGGTTAATTAGTTAAGCTATTGATATGGTCTGCGATAGGTCCTCCCTGCTGATAAAGGCGGCAATGTACTGCTTCACTTCATTTCTTTTATCGGATGGCGTCTCAAAAGTATTGACATGATACTGCTCGTCCTGGTCACTAATATGGATGATTTCGGTGTAGCCTTTGGAAATAAGGCTTCCTTTTAATTTAATGACCCTCTGCTGCTGTTGCGGGGCCAGATCTTTTCTTACCGTGAATCGTACTTCCTTTTGCATTGTAAAAAAACTGACGTTTATAAATGATGGTGTTTCCAGATCAAATATAATTATTAAAATGGTACGCATCAAGATCGGGGATGTTAAAAAACAAAGCCCTGCAGCTTAAAGTGCACCGTTTTGCCGCTTCAAAGCCACAGAGCATAAAATCTGCAGCTATTTTTGTATTTTTGAAAAAAAACAGCAGCATATGTATACCCTAAAAGAGGCGGAGCAGCTTTCCCGATATTACGAGCACAGGATTCTGGGAAAAGCCATTAACAAAAAAACATCAGAAGCCCTTGCGATAACGGATTTAAAAATAGAAGAGCTCACAGAAAAGAATTTCGATGTGATCTGCTGTGCAAAATGTTCTTACAGCGTTGGCTTTTTCAGGGATATACGATCAGCGGCCAAAGAATTAGGCCTTGCTGACCCTTCACAGGTGTTGGCAAATAGCCGCCAGCAGTAAAGTTTTCCCTTTGCAGATCGCATTTTTTAAACTTATGCCCCATTACCCGGGATTGGCTTACGTTAAAAAAATTACAATTAAAAATCTTTTCTCGGCTTCCTATTATTTAATACGCTGCATTTGAGTAAATTAAATATTTAACATGCATCAAGGTACAGTAAAATTCTTCAATGAAGAAAAAGGTTTTGGATTTATAACACCAACAGACGGCGGAAACGAAGTTTTTGTTCACGTTTCAGGGCTATCGGAAAATATACGTGAAAATGATCAGGTGCGTTATGACGTGCAGGAAGGACGCAAGGGACCGAACGCTGTAAATGAAGTTATAGCATAACTTACCAAATAATCGGTTTATAAAGCATCTGCCTAAAGCAGGTGTTTTTTTGTTTAAACGGCATTACGAATTTTTCATACCTAAAAAAGACTCCAAAATCAGATGAATTTGGAGTCTTTTACTTTTAGCTGCCGTTCTTAAGCTATAACACTGCCCTTTCCTAGACCTTGAGACCCCCTTAGCAATAGCTCTTTTTTTAACTGATATAAATAGTGCAATAAAAATTGCTGAGAACTCATGGAGTGGATACCTTTTTTGCCACATAAACTTAAGGCGGTTTTGTAAAAAAGAAGCTCACATAAAAAACTATTAAATTGAATAATTCCGCTTTAATCAAAAATTATGGTTGAATCTCCTTTTCCCATGATAACTTTACTTGTCAGACCGATAAATATTCCATGTCCAACAATTCCATTAATATCATTTAACTTTTTAGATAAAGAAGCAGGATCAGAAATGATGCCAAAATCAGCATCTATAATATTGTTTGCCTGATCTGTTTTAAATGGTCTATCTCCTTCCATCCTAATTTTTCCAATACCATTTAATATTTTAATTTGACTTAAAATATAATTTGAAGCAAATGGAATTACTTCAATTGGGACTTTGAATTTTCCTATTTGTTTTACTTCTTTTGATGAATCCGCTATTATAATTTCTTGTTTTGTTAATGAGGCTACAATTTTTTCTCTAAGCAATGCACCCCCACCGCCTTTGATTAAAATTAAGTCAGAGGTAAATTCATCTGCTCCATCAATTGTAATATCTATTGAATTTATCAAATTAATATCAATCAAAGGAATATTTAAAGCCTCAGCAAGTTCTTTAGTTTTATTAGAAGTTGGTACCGCTTTTATTTTTAGGCCATTGCTGACAAGTTTTGCAATTTCTCTTATTGCATAAACAGAGCTTGAACCTGTACCTAATCCCACAATCATATTATCAGTTAGTAATTTAACTGCTTCTTTTGCCGCAAACTCTTTTTCTTGTTCTAAATTCATGGTTTATAAAATTTGTGAATCTTCAATTAAAAGTAGTAGTAGTAAATTCTATTACAAATTTATTTTTTAATAAATTCTGTTCTTATCCAATACACTAATATTAATTTATGTTTCCAATTTGTCATTAAAAAATACTGGAGTTTTTTAACCTAAAAACTACTTAAAAGGACACCTTCTTCATTTCAACGATTCATTTTGCCTGTTTACCTAAAATCATACTTTTTAAAGAAGTTTTCTAAAGACCTTTACATAATAAAACAAAGCATTACTGCTTATAACTTGAAAACTTGAAATTATGAAAGCAAGCATTGGTATTACAGAAAAAAACACAAACGCTGTTTCTAATGAATTAGCAAAACTGTTAGCAGATGAATTTGTACTTTACACCAAAACCAGAAATGCACACTGGAATGTTACAGGCGATAATTTTCATGCGAATCACATCTTCTTTGAAAATCAGTACAAACAACTAGATGAAATCATTGACAGCGTTGCTGAACGTATGCGCAAAATTGGTCACTACGCACCAGCAACCTTAAAGTCCTATCTTGAATTGACGCATCTTACAGAATACAGTGAAAGAACAAACGATGGTTTAGGATTTATGAAAGATCTATTGCAAGACCATGAAAGCATCATTGAATTTATTCGTGGCAACATTACTCCTTTTGCCGATGATTACAAAGATTATGGTTCAAGCGATTTTATTACTGGTTTAATAGAAATTCATGAAGAAATGGCATGGATGATACGCTCTTACTTTAGATAAAATAACAAGGAATAAGTATATTTGTCTAAACCAAAAACCAAATACCATGAAAGCGTTAATTGTTGATGACAATGATATTGCAAGAACTACTTTATCTCATTTGGCAAAACAAATTCCGAATCTTACTGTTGTAAATGAATATTCTAACGCCATTGAAGCGTATCATCATTTACAGGAAAATCAGGTAGATTTAATTTTTTTGGATATTGAAATGCCTGAGATGACAGGAATTGAGCTGACAAAAAATCTCGCAGGCAAAGATATCATCATCATTTTTACCTCTTCTAAAAAAGAATATGCGCTGGAGGCATTTGAATTGAATATCGCAGATTATATTCTAAAACCAGTTACTCCTGCCCGATTTTTACAGGCAGTGAGTAAAGCACAGTCTATCATTGAGAGCAGAAAAGAGAATATACAATTTGGTAAAGAAGAATTTTTATTCGTTAGAGATTCTAATATTACCAGACGACTAAAACTAGATGATATTTTTTATGCTGAAGCAATGGGAGATTATGTAAAGTTTTACACCAAAGAAAAAATGTTTGCCATTCACGGCAAAATGAAAACTGCCGAAGAACGTCTGCCAAAAGATGATTTCATTAGAGTACATCGTTCTTATATTGTTTCTATTGGTAAAATTGACACTTTACAAGACGGAGGTATTATGATTAACAAAAAATTTATTCCTGTTGCAGATGCTTACAGAAAAGCACTTAACACTAGGATGAATGTTTTCTAAATGTCATTTTATTTTTTCTGCTGCGTAAACTAGAATACTATCTTATTGAATTAAGATCATACAATTTCATTTACACTTATTTATATGATAAATACGTCTACCGTAATGGGTAACAAACGCTTTAGTTATTTTATAATCAGCAGTTTTATTTTATGCAGTATATTATTGATTGCTGTACAAATTAATTCGGCTCAAAATACTAAAGAACTCATACGAAATAATAATACCCTTTTAAACGAATTGCGTTCCAGCAATCATTTAAGAGAAATTGACCGCGATATTTTGGGTGTCGAAAGCAGAATTCGAGCTTCGATCGCTACTAATGACACTACACATTTAGAAGGAATCGATCAAAAGATCAGGCAGATTAGAAATTTTCTCGATTCCCTTTCTGTGGATAATGCCGATCCTGAAGAGGAAAAGTTAATACAAAGACTCGGAGTTTTGGCTCTGGATAAAATGGTCACAAAAGGAAAACTCCTGCATCGTTTTGATTCTTTAGGAAATATGGATGATGATAGCTCGATTGCTAATCCTAGAGCTAGAATAATTTCTAATGAGATTACCGATATTACAGCAAAGATTTACCATAAGCGTCAATTGCGTATGGTAGAGTTGCGAAATCTAAGTGTGGAAATGGGTCAAAGAGCAAAACTTTACGACATCTCCTTATTAGTTTTACTAGTTTTGAGTGGTGCCGTTATAGGGTATCATATTATGCGCCAATTTAGAAGACAACATTTTCTGATTAAAGAATTGGATATTGCAGAAAAAAAAGCATCAATCGCCGCTCAGACCAAAGAAAATTTTCTGGCTAATATGAGTCATGAAATCAGAACGCCGCTTAGTGGTATTTTAGGTTTCACCAATTTATTACAAAAAAGGCCTTTGGATGAAACTTCCGCAGAATTTGTGAATTCTATTGAGCGTTCGGGCGAAAATTTAATGACCATTATTAATGACATACTCGATTTATCTAAAATTGAGGCTGGAATGATGCGTATTACGCCTGGAATATTCAGCATCAACGGATTATTGGATTCGGTTGAAACGCTTTTTTCAGAACGTGTAAAAGAAAAAAAAATAACCATCTCCAGTAAAGTCGATACTTCGATCCCTGATACTTTAATTGGTGATGCCACGAGATTAACTCAAATATTGGTAAACCTCATTGGAAATGCCATAAAATTTACCCATCATGGATCTGTAAGCATTGAGGTCTATAACAAACTACAACATGAAGACAAGGTCATTGTAGGCTTTAAAATTACGGACACGGGAATTGGAATTGATAAAGAAAAACTAAATGAAGTCTTTGAAAGATTCAATCAAGGTGAAGATTCTACCACTCGAAATTACGGTGGGACTGGCCTCGGATTATCAATAGTAAAAAAACTGATTTTATTGCAAAACGGTGATATTGAAGTAAAAAGTGAACAAGGAAAAGGAACAACCTTTAGCTTTTATATTCCGTATGATATTGCTAAAGAACAGCTCAATTCTAAACCTATTGCCAATATTAACCACTTTAAAGATATCTCAAATACCGCTTTGAGAGTTTTAGTTGTAGATGACAACGCGATCAATCAAAGTTTAATGAAACATTTGCTTTCTCAATGGAATGTTGATTTTGAAATAGCTTCTAACGGTTTGGAAGCAGTAGAATATTTAAGCAAAAAAGATTGTGATCTGGTATTAATGGATTTACAGATGCCTAAAATGGATGGGTATACTGCTGTGCAGCAAATTAGAGAAATCTTAAAACTGGATATTCCCATAATTGCCATGACAGCACATGCCCTGCCTGGCGAAAGAGAAAGATGTTTGAGCCGAGGAATGAACGAATACATTTCAAAACCTATAAAGGAGGAAGAACTTTTTAAACTGATTGCTGCTTTTGGACTGAAAGAATCAAATTCGGAAGAAACAAACATTATACAATCTGATCCTGTTTTTCAACATATTGATCTTTCGTATATGCAATCGGTAAGCGGCGGTAATAAAGCGTTTGAACAAACTGTGACCAAACAGTTTATTGACAATGTCCCGCTACATTTAGAACAGCTTATCACGGCTTATCAAAATCAAGATTTTAAGATGGTGAAACTTAGAGCACATGACTTACAATCAAGTGCTGCTATAATGGGATTATTGCCACTTTTAGAAGAAAAACTCGATATTCTTGAATTGGCTACAGAACAAAATGCAACTTTACAGCAGATTTTAAATGATCTCGAAAAGATTCTGAACTCGTCGCTCTTAGAGGCTAAAGTTTTTTTTAGAATCACTGTGAAATAAATAAGAAACAGCTCGTTTTAAATTCAAGAAAAACCATCTTACTATATATTATTCAATAGAAAGACTGTCTGTAAAAGGCGGTCTTTTTTTTGTTCTTTGCGTTCCAGTGCTTATGTTTTCTCAGATTGAGATAATTTGTTATAAAATAATTCTGATTTAATAATAAAACATGATTTTCTTTGTGTTCCAGTGATTGAAACCACTAGTTATGTTTTCTCAGATTGTGATAATTTTATTGTCTTCATTCCAAACTTCAAAACAACAAACGATTGATTTCGCTCTTTAAACGAGTATTTTTGCCCATTCGATGAATAGTGGAATGCTACACGAATGTAAGGCGGTAAATTTACTTCAGTTAAACATTTAAAACCAAGAAATCATGGAAATCATCCAAACCAAAGAAAACGCATTATCACATTCAGCAGTAACTGCAGTTATTAATGCTCCAATTGAAAAAGTAAATATTGCAGACTGGCTTTTAAACCTTCCGGATGCAGAATACCAACGTTGCTCAACTCAGCATATTGGTGCAGGAATTACCAGCACATACGAGGGCGAACCCATGTCTATTAATGTAGAAACAATTGGCGATGCTTTAATGGTACAGCATTATGTGGCAACAGTTCATCGTCCAGATTATTGCCGTATGTTGTCTATTTCAGATTCTATTACTAAAAACGGACGTACTAAAGTTCAGGTTTTATGGGAACTTAAAGTAACTAAAATTGATGAAAATACTTGCCTTTACACCAATGAGATTCATGCAACTGCAACACCAGAAATGTTTGAATACTTAAAAGAACACGGAGTAGATCTAGCTGGCGCTGCTGCTTCAAGACAAGCTGCTTCTGATGCACACAATCATGAAGAAACTCCAAATTTTGCTAAAAGTATAGAAAACAAAGCATTAACTGGCAAATACAATCAGCCTTTTTAATAGTATAGAAATCGAGCGCACCAATGTGCGCTCTTATTATTTTGAGTATTATGAAAAATAATTTGTTTGAAATACTAATCGGTTCTTGGACATTAGTTGAATTGATTGAAGTACCTTTAGGGGAAGGAAAAATTACAAATCCGATGGGAACCAAACCAAAAGGCATTATTATTTATAACAGCGACGGCTATATGTCGGCACAAATAATGAATACTGATTTTGAACATTCTGATACAAAAGACAGTCCTCCTTATCTTGCCTATTCTGGTCCCTTCAAAACTGATGATGAAAAACAAATAGTCAGCCATACTATGTCTATTTCACTTTTTGAAAATTGGAGAAATGAGACACAAAACAGAAAAGTTCTTTTTAAAGATGGATTGCTTCATTTAGAAACAGAGAAACCATTTATAAGCAATTCACGTTGGGTCATTCATAAACTTACTTGGAAAAGAATGGAACAATCCAATAAAAACCACTAATCACAAACTACATGAAAGCAATAGTTATAACTCAATTTGGAGCTCCAGATGTACTGAAACTGCAGGAATATCCAACTCCAGAAGTAAGTGGAGACAAAGTGTTAATAGAAGTTAAAGCAGCAGGTTTAAACCGCTCTGATATCTTCCAGCGTCAAGGCAATTATCCTGCACCAGCTGGAGTTTCATCTGAAATTCCAGGTTTGGAAGTTTCTGGAATTGTAGTCGAATGCGGACCAGATGTTACCGATTTAAAAATTGGTGATAAAGTCTGTGCTATTCTTGCTGGCAGTGGTTATGCAGAATATGTAAGCGTTCGGGAAGGTCAATGCCTGCCAATTCCAGCTGGACTGACTTTTGCTGAAGCAGCAAGTTTGCCTGAAACGGTTTTTACTGTGTGGTCAAATGTTTTTCAGAGAGGAAACCTAAAATCTGGAGAAACTCTTTTGATTCACGGCGGTAATAGTGGCATTGGCATTACAGGAATCCAGCTTGCCAATTCTCTTGGCATTCATGTAATTGTAACAGTAGGATCTGATGAAAAAGGCCAAAAATGTCTCGATCTTGGCGCTGCTTCTTATATCAATTACAAAACCCAAGATTTTGAAACCGTTTTGCAGGAAGAAGGAGTCGATGTCATCTTAGATATGATTGGCGGTAATTACCTGAGTAAAAATGTAAACATCCTAAAACCCGAAGGCAGATTAGTTCATATTAATGCCGTAAGCGGCAGCCGTGTAGATCTGGATATTTGGAAACTAATGATAAAACGTTTAACAATTACCGGAAGCACCTTAAGAAGCCGAGACTATGATTTTAAAAAACAGCTAGCCAAAGAAGTGCAGAAAAACGTTTGGCCATTAATCGAGTCAAAACAATTCAAACCGATTATTTTCAAAACCTTTCCTTTCACCGAAGCTCCTGATGCACATCGATTATTAGAAGATGGCAGTCATACGGGCAAAATTATTTTAGTTCGATAATTAGTCCGAATAAAACTTAAACCTCAACCAAAAATAAATAGTAATATGGAAAATCAAGGCGCATCTGTTGTTATTACGCACCATATTTTGGATGGAAAAGAACAGGAATATGAAAAATGGCTGGATGAAATTGTTCCCATTACCAAACACTCCAATGGTTTTATCGATTTGCAGATCGTACGGCCAATTCCACATTTAACGTTTGTTTACACGGTTATCATCCGATTTGACACCATTGAAAACCTTAAATACTGGATGGAATCGGAAGACCGTAAAATGCTCATTAAAAAAGCAAATCCATTATTCAGAAAAAATGACAACTACCAGATAAAATCAGGTTTGGATTTTCTTTTTAATGCAGAAAACGAAGGAAACAAAGTTCCTGTTCGCTGGAAACAATTTCTTGTAACATGGTCTGCTATTTATCCATTGTCCCTTTTAATTCCTTTATTGGCACTCCCCTTTTTTAGATTTTTGAAAGTACCGTCAAATCATTATTTTGATGGATTAATAATTTCGGGCATCATAGTCTTTTTAATAGTATTTGTTGTAATGCCTAATTATACCAAACTGATCAAAAAATGGCTTTATAAATAATTAAATCTTCCCTCATTATAAAATCAAAAATCACTGTAGTTTGCAGTGATTTTTTTTGCTTTAAACTCTAAAGAAACAAATCCTCTACAATCAGAAAGCTTCAAATTATTCCTAAAGTTTCTCTTACTAAATTCAACGACTCATTTTGCCCATTTAACGAATTCAAACTATACTCAGCATATATCTTCAATAGCTTTACAATAGAATTAAAAACCAATACAATTAATCATCAAAAAGCTATTATTATGACTACCGAATTATTAAGTTTCAAATACGAACTAGAAAAAAAAGAACCACGCACCAATGACGGCGGTACAACAAGAGGAGCTTCTGTTAAGGATTTTCCAGCTTCTATTGGCATTGCAGGAGTTTCCATGCGACTACAGCCGGGAAGTATGCGCGAATTACACTGGCACGCAAATGCAGCAGAATGGGCTTATGTTATTTCAGGAACGGTTCGCACCACGATTATTCATCCAAATGGCAAAAGCTACACAGATAATTTTGAACCGGGCGATGTTTGGTATTTTCCAAAAGGATACGGACATTCAATTCAAGCAACAGGAACAGAAGAGTGCCATTTTATTTTAATCTTTGATAATGGTAATTTTTCCGAAGATCACACTTTCAGCGTTACCGATTTTGTATCCTGCATGCCTCCAGAAATTGTTGCTCAAAACTTGGGAATTACTTTGGAAGAAGTGGCCGCATTACCTCAAAAAGAAGCCTATTTTGCAGCCGGGATTGTTCCTGACGAATTATCGTTTACTGCCGCTTCCCGACCTGAAGAATCAGATATCGAATTAAACAACTTACACCGTTATCCTTTGCATTCTCAACAGCCTAGAATAATTCCCGGTGGCGGTTTGCAAAGATTGGTAACAAGCAAAGAATTCCCTATCAGTACCACAATGGCGGGATCTATTATAGAATTACAGCCAGGCGCTTTAAGAGAAATGCACTGGCATCCCAATGCTGATGAATGGCAATATTATATTTCTGGTCAAGCCGAAATGTCCGTTTTCTTAGCAGAAAGCACAGTCGTTACCGAACAATTCAACGCAGGAGATGTCGGTTATGTGCCAATGGGTGCTGGACATTACATTAAAAATACTGGAAATACCGTTTGTAAAATCTTAATTGGATTTAATAGTGGCACCTATCAATCTATTGATTTAAGCGAATGGCTTGCAGGAAATCCAAAAGATGTCGTGGTAACCAATTTTGGTTTGGAAGAAGGCGAAATTGAAAAATTTCCTAAAAACAAACTGTTTATTCAACCGTAATCATAAGTATTATGGATGGCAAAACACAGTTCATAGATTCGTCTGAACAAACTAGATCGCAGGAGAAACTTGCCATATTTTTAGCCTTTATTGCAGGCTTTCTTGATGCTGCCGGTTTCCTAAAATGGAAAGTATATGTCTCTTTTATAAGCGGAAACAGCACACAATTGGGAATCGCATTATCCAGCGGCAAACTCAATGTACTTCTTTCGTCTTTAACGGTAATTGGCTGTTTTGTCTTCGGAATATATGCTGGAACCTGCATTTCGTTGTGGAGAGAATCCAAAATTCAGACCCTGCCATTTTATATCGTTTCAGGCATATTGATTGTCTATACAATGGCATCCAATTATTATACGATAAACAACGGATTGTCGATACCTATCATTCTTTTTTCAACTGGCGTTATGAATACCATTGTAACGTCTGTTGGAAATCAAAATATAAATACCGATTTCGTGACGGGAACTTTGAATAGTCTAGCAAGAAATACAGCCATGTTAAGTCTCTCTCGCAATAAAAACAGTCGAAAATTTTATAAACTCAATGCTATACGGCTTTTACTATTATGGATTGGCTTTTTGCTAGGGGCATCTGTCGTACCAATTATACTTCCGTTATTCAAAAATTGGACGCTTATTTTGCCTGCTGCATTACTGCTTGCTTGTGCATTGCTACTGCCAATTACTGACTTTAACCTTAAAAATAAATCTTATGCTGAAGAAAAATGACGTTGCGCCAGATTTTACCTTATTTGCAACACCCGATCAAAAAATCACTTTATCAGAATTTAAAGGAAAAAACGTGATTTTAGCTTTTTATCCTGCCGACTGGAGTCCAGTTTGCAGCGACCAAATGGCACTTTACAACGAAATGCAGAAATACTTCAAGAAATATGATGCTACAATTTTCGGTATTTCTGTAGATAGTAAATGGTGTCACATGGCCTTTTCTCAATCAAGAAATCTGCATTTTCCTTTATTGGCTGATTTTGAACCAAAAGGAGACACTTCAAAAAAATATGGCGTATACAATGAGAAAGAAGGTGAATGCAATCGTGCCCTTTTTGTAATTGACAAAGAAGGAATTATACAATGGAGCTATCTCTCGCCAATGGCTATAAACCCAGGAGCAGATGGAATTCTTGAAGCTTTAGAAAAACTATAAAAACCAATCAATTATGTCACTAAAACCATCGGTCAGTAAAACTGATCATATACAAGGAAAAAAAGATGCTGATATAGTAATCGTAGAATACGGAGATTATCAATGTCCCTATTGCGGTGCAGCTTATCCTATTCTTAAAGAAATGATGACGAAATACGGCAAACAGATAAAATTTATTTTTAGAAATTTTCCGTTATCAGAAATGCACCAATACGCCCGTCCTGCAGCAATTGTGGCAGAAGCCGCAGCATTGCAGGGAAAGTTCTGGGAAATGCATGACGCCATCTACGAAAATCAGAGAATTCTAAGTGAACCTTTTTTATTAGAATTAGTAGAAAAATTGGAGCTAGACCCACATCAATTCAATGTGGATATTAAAAAATCTGAACTTGCCACAAAGGTAGATTCCGATTTTGAAAGCGGTATTTTAAGCGGTGTAAATGGCACACCTTCTTTTTTTGTCAATGGTAGAAAATTTAACGCAGGCGCAGAAGATCTCTTGCAACTGATGAGTGAAATCGTGAAATAAATAGTTCGAAAATTAAATATAAAAATCGAATAGTATGCTCTCAATTAATGAATGAAAGTATATTTTTTGAACCAATTTTTAATTAAATTTACGTAACAACTTCAATTACAATATCATGGAAATAAATTATACGGAATTAGTTTCCATCAAACACGTAAGTGTTCAAAGAATAGAAAATAACGGAAGCTCATCGTTTTTAGATACGCTTTCTGTTGAAGAACCTCTTGAAATAAGGCTTTCTTACAGTCCTAATTCAGAGAGAATTCAAAAGAACATTTCGGTTACCATGCGAACTCCTGGCAATGATGTTGATCTTGCGATTGGTTTTCTGTTTACAGAAGGAATTATTACTTCTTTTGAAGATATTCAAGATGCTTTTGCAATAAAAATGAATTGCTTGTCACAAAAACAAAACATTGTTCAGGTTGATCTTAAAGAAGGTTTTACTCCAAATTTGATGCAGACAGATCGAAATTTCTATACGACTTCAAGTTGTGGCGTATGCGGAAAAAGTTCGATTCAATCTATAAAAACGGTAAGCCCATTTGGAAATTTGATGAGACCGCAGATCCAGATTCATGCATCTATTTTTTATCAATTACCCGAAAAATTAAGAATTGCTCAAAGCGATTTTGAATCCACTGGCGGTCTTCATGCCTCAGGGCTTTTTAATATTCAAGGCGATTTGATTCTTTTAACTGAAGATGTTGGAAGGCATAATGCATTAGATAAATTAATTGGAAGATCTCTTGCTGATCAATCACTGCCACTAAATGAACATATTTTGCTTCTAAGCGGAAGAGCCAGTTTTGAGTTAATCCAAAAAGCGGCAATGGCGGGAATTTCTATTATTGCTTCTATTGGCGCTCCATCCAGTTTGGCCGTAGAACTTGCGGCAGAGTTTAATATTACACTTTTAGGATTTCTAAAAGAAAATCGATTGAATATATACAACTCATCGGAACAAACCGTAATCGTCACACAATAGCCATTAAACCATAATACAATGAAGAAAGATCTACAACAAAAAACAGATGATTTAACCCATAAATTACCTGAAGCAGAAAATCCGTACCAGCTTTCGAAACTTAAACTAACAAAAGTAGAAAAATGGGCTGCCGGCGTTCCTGCGGTTATGGCTGCGGTAAGCGATCTTATAGAAGATAAAACCGTTCTAAGAGGCGGCAAAGCTTTGTTTAAGATGAATCAAATGGGAGGTTTTGATTGTTCCAGCTGCGCATGGCCAGATCCTGATGACGATCGATCTCCATTGGGCGAATATTGTGAAAACGGAGCAAAAGCCTTGGCTGAAGAAGCTACAACTAAAAAAGTTGATGCTGCCTTCTTTAAAGAAAACTCTGTTTACAGTCTTTCAAAATTAGACGATTACCAAATTGGAAAAATGGGAAGATTGACCGAACCGATGTATTTACCTATTGGCGGCACACATTATCAACCCATAAGTTGGAATGAAGCTTTTACAAAAATTGCTTCACATTTAAATGCACTTGAATCTCCAAATGAAGCGGCCTTTTATACTTCGGGAAGAACCAGTAATGAAGCTTCCTTTCTTTATCAGCTATTTGCAAAAGAATTTGGAACCAACAATATGCCAGATTGTTCCAATATGTGCCACGAAACTTCTGGAACAGCTTTGAAAACTACAATCGGAATTGGAAAAGGAACGGTTACTTTAGAAGATTTTTATGATACCGATGTGATTGTGATAATCGGACAGAATCCGGGAACTAATGCTCCGAGAATGCTGAGCGCTTTAGAAAAAGGCAAAAAAAATGGTGCAAAAATTATTGCGGTTAATCCGTTACCCGAAGCTGGATTAATGGGATTCCATAATCCACAGGCTATAAAAGGGATAATTGGATCAGGCGGAAAACTTACCGATCTTTTTCTTCCGATAAAAATAAACGGCGATATGGCACTTTTAAAAGCTATTGAACTTTTGCTAATTGAATTGGAAAAGAAAAACCCAGGTGAAGTTTTTGATCATGAATTTATTAAAGACAAAACAACTGGTTTTGAAAATTTTGAGAAACAGTTTGAAAATTTAGACTTGGATCATCTTGCCTTTCTATCTGGAGTTCCAAAAGATTTAATTATCGAAGCTGCAGAAATACTGGCTTTCAAAAAAAGAATTATCATTTGCTGGGGAATGGGACTTACCCAGCAGCCAAATGGTGTCGATATGATCCGAGAGATTGTCAATATTTTATTGATTAAAGGAAGTATTGGTAAACCCGGCGCAGGAGTCTGTCCCGTTCGCGGACACAGTAATGTTCAAGGAAACAGAACCATGCTTATTGATGAAAAACCTACAAATGAGCAATTAGATCGTCTTGAAAATTACTTTGGATTTAATCCCCCGAGAATTCACGGTTATGATGTGGTTGGAACGATAAAAGCGATTCATGAAGATAAAGTAAAATTTATGTTCTGTATGGGCGGTAATTTTCTATCGGCGGCACCAGATACTACTTATACCGCAGAAGCATTTAGAAAACTGAAACTGCTGGTCTGTGTCTCGACAAAACTCAATAGAGGCCATTTGATACATGGAAAAGAATCCCTTATCCTTCCTACACTTTCCCGAAGTGATATGGATATCGTTAATGGTGAAGTGCAGATTATCAGTACAGAAAATTCTATGGGCGTGGTGCAGTCTTCAAAAGGCGTGCTTAAACCTATCTCGGATCATTTGATAAACGAAACTCAAATTGTCTGCCGAATGGCGATGGCAGTTTTTGGAGAAAAATCAGTTATCGATTGGAAACGTTATCATGACAGTTATGATGATGTGAGAGAAGCTATTGAAAATTGCATTCCGGGTTTTGAAAATTACAATAGTAGAGTTCGCGAAAAAGGCGGTTTTTATCTGCCTAATGCTCCTCGTCATGGTCAATTTACGGCTAAAGAATCAGCTGATCGTGCGGCATTTACTTTAACAGAAATTCCAGATAATGAATTAGCTCCAGATGAATACATGATGGCCACAACTCGTACCCATGACCAGTTTAATACTACTATTTATGGTATGGATGACCGCTATAGGGGAATAAAAAATGAACGCCGTGTTATTTTCATGAATCAAAATGATATTGATAAAGCAGGATTTAAAGCGGGAGACATAGTAGATCTCTTTAATTATAATGATGGCATTGAAAGAATTGCGCCTTTATTCCTTATCGTCTCTTATCAAATTCCAGAGCGAAATACAGTCACTTATTTTCCTGAAACCAATGTTTTGGTTTCTGTAAATAATGTGGTGAAAGAAAGCAATATGCCGGCATCTAAATACGTGAAAATAAAAGTAAAAAAACACGATCCTGCCATCTACGAAAAGATAAAACACATGTAATTCTTTTCAAATAAAAATAAGTTAGCGAAGACTTTTGAGGCATTTATTTAGATTAAAAATAGTAATAGCGCTGTTACAATTCATTACTTAATCTAGGTTAATCGATTGCTCTACTCTTCCTATATAAATTTGTCAAAGAAATCTAAGTCAAATAAAAAATGATAAAAACTTAGAATTAACGACAATACCAAAATTAGGATACTCTTAATTTTATTTAATCTTAAAACCAAAAAAATGAGCACAATTACAGTAAAAGACGGAACTGAAATTTATTATAAAGATTGGGGAACAGGACAACCTATCGTTTTTCACCACGGATGGCCTTTATCAGCAGACGACTGGGATGCGCAAATGATGTTTTTCTTAAAACAAGGATATAGAGTTATTGCTCACGACAGACGCGGACACGGTCGTTCTGGTCAAAGTTCTGAAGGCAACAATATGGAAACGTATGCGGCAGACGTAGCAGAATTGACTGCTGCACTAGACTTAAAAGATGCAATTCATATTGGCCACTCAACCGGCGGAGGGGAAGTAATTCGTTACGCATCAAAATATGGAAAAGGACGTGTTTCCAAAGCCATTATTATTAGTGCTGTTACGCCGATCATGATCAAAAATGAGGCAAATCCTGATGGTGTCCCATTGTCTGTTTTTGATGAAATTAGAGAAGGAACAGGATTCAACAGAGCACAATATTTCTATGATTTCCCAATCGCTTTTTACGGATGGAACCGTGAAGGAACAACAGTTCAGGAGGGTATCAAACACAATTGGTGGCGTCAAGGAATGATGGGTTCTGTACTGGCTAATTATGAAGGAATTAAAGCTTTCTCTGAATCAGATTTTACAGAAGATTTAAAAAGTTTAAACATACCTGTATTGGTTCTTCACGGAGAAGATGATCAGATTGTTCCATATAATCAGGCACCTAAAGCTGCTGCTCTTTTGAAAAACGGAAAACTAATTTCTTATCCTGAATTTCCTCACGGTATGCCGACTACAGAGGCAGAAACGATTAATAACGATATTTTAGAATTTATCAAATCTTAAATATATCCTGATTTTTTAAATAAAAGCCTCCAGTCTACATTTTGATTCTGGAGGTTTTTATTTTTGATTTCTTTGATGATCTGTTGTCTAAAAATTAAATTGTTTTCGTGTTTAAACATTTGATATCATAATCGAATAACAAAATAGATAAAACTTTACTCATAACAAATATGTAAAGCAGTAAATCAAATTTTGTGGCAAATTCGTAGCATATGAGATTTGGAGTGGATATCTTTTTTGACGCAAAAATTTAAGGAAGTTTTTAATTAAAGAATTTAACTATCTGCTTTTTGATACTACATTTTTCAATCAATCCCCAACAGGACATCCAAACCAAATTCTTTAAGCTAATGAAAGACAGCCTTTACCAGTAGTAAGCCAATCTCTTCAAATCTTCCATAAAATTTATAGAAATTTGTCCTGTTGCTGTCACCACACTGCCAAATGGCGCCAATTGAAGACAATTGGCGCCATTTTTTTTATAATCCTGCTTATTTATTTATCTAACAGCCGAGCTCCTAAGCAGCCCTAGACCTCAATAGCAGTGGAAATCCTTTTGTGCCGAGGCTACGCACAAAAGATTGCTTCGCCAGTTCTCTAGCGCTGGGGTGGAACATATAGCGGGAAAAGTTCCTAAAAAAATATTAAATCTAAAAATAATATTAACACCAAACACCTTTTTACATTGATATAGGTTCCCTCCGATCTCCAACTCTCCCCATTCTGCCTTCTCCTCTTCATCTCTGACTCAACCAAAAGCGTAAATTTATAAACCCAGCGCTGAATAACGTCATGATCAACAGAACTCATCGCATATTCATGATCTCTTCAACATGCCGATAGCTTAATGTAAACATAATAAAATACGGCATGCCAAAATAAATAGACTTTGGATAGCAATGGTCTTTTAGTATTCATGAGTTTAAGAGTTTAAGAGTTTAAAAAGACAAAGATAAAACTTAGCTTAGGTTCGACAGAACCTCCAAAACAAGTTAATGTTTTGAGGTTTACAATCAAAAAAACTAAACGACTCTGCACCGAAAATGCAGAATGGTTTAGTTTTACAAGAACCTCAAAGTCCTCAATTTTAATTTTTATCAACAAAATAAAATTTATGGCAGTTTATAAATCTGCTCCATCATCAACCACTTTTCTCCCTGTTCTGCTCCTGGAGGCGCCTGCTGAAATTTCCACATTAGCTGCTCCCACTTCTGAACATCTGGATTTGCAATATCCATCAGCTGTTTCCTCTCGGGAGTAAAAGTTTCATCCACTTCCATAATCATAAATAATCTGTTGCCTAAGAGGTAAATTTCCATAGACACTATTCCAGCATCTTTAATGCTTTTAGTGATTTCAGGGCGTGCATTTTCTGCAAGATGATACTTTTTATATTCTGCAATAAGTTCTGGATCATCAATCAGATCGCAGGCATAACACATCCTTTTTAGCTGCATATCTTCCTTCTTAAAGTTTACATTCTATTTTTTTCCCTTTGTAAGCCAGCACTTTTTTGGTTCCGTCCGGCAGTACAATGGTAAACGTTCTTTCTGACAGCATGCCTTTATACTGCCCTCTTCTGTTGGAAAGCGTTAATTTTTTCTGCTTGTCGTTATATGTAAAATCAATTTCTGCATAGGCACCTTTTTCATAATTGTAATTATCAAATTCATCTTCATAAAGGGTAAAGAAACCGTCCTTTCCCGGATATACTTTTATTTGAAGATTGTCCCATTTTTTTTCCTCAGCAAACTGCACTTGAGGTCCAATTGGAATAATAGCGCCTTCCTTAACAAACAGCGGTATCATATCCAGCTTTGTTTTTCTGGTAATTTCCTGACCGCCCTGCAGTTTTTCATTTGTCCAGAAATCGTACCAGCCGCTTCCAGCGGGAAGATAAACGATTCTTGATTTTTCTGCTGTAAAATCTACACTCTGCTTTTGATTCTCGCTTTCTTTTATTTTTTCGGGTGTATATTGGGCATGAACCACTGGCGCAACCAAAATAGATTTTCCGAACATAAACTCATCTTTAACATCCCAGCTCTTAGAATCGGCGGCAAAATCCATAAATAATGCCCTCATAAAACTGGAATCTTTATGGGTCACTTCCCATGATGCCGAATAAATGTAAGGCAATAAGGAATAACGCAGATTTATAAATTTCTCAATCGCATCATATACCGGTTCGCCTTTCTGACCAAAATTATAGATCTCGCGAGGTATATCTGTACCATGAGAACGCATCATCGGGTTAAAAGCTCCAAATTGCAGCCAACGAACATAAAGTTCGCGAAACAAAGGGCTTTCTGCTCCAGAAACTTCTCCTTTTTGGTTGTAAGCACCAGCAAAAAAACCGCCTATATCAGAATTCCAATGCGGCATGCCTGTGAGAGTAAAATTAAGTCCTGCCGGAATCTGTGCTCGCAGGTTTTCCCAGCTCGATTCTACGTCTCCTGTCCAAGTATTGGCTCCATAACGCTGCTGGCCGGCGAAAGCAGATCTTGTTAGAATGAAAACCCGTTTATCTGAAGTCTCTTTTCGCTGATGATCGTAAACCCCGCCCACAGCCATAAGAGGATAAGCATTTCGCACTTTTCTAAAAGTCCCCAAATATGTTTTGGTATCATAATCTTCCGGCTTTACCCAAAGATGATCCGGCTCTGTGGAATCCATCCACCAGCCGTCAATTCCTTTTGCAAAAAGGCCTTCACCTGCATATTTCCAATAAATGTCTCTTGCCTTTGGGTTATAGGCGTCATAAACGCGCACTCCTGAAGGATAATCTTTTTTTGGCGGAAAAATTTCGCTGCCAGATTCTGGCCAGGTCAGGAAATCAAACAGCATTCCGTTGCTATTCAGCTCATTATAAGGCTTTGTTTTGGGTCCAAATGAAGACCAGATCGAAATAATCATATGGGCATTCAGGCCGTGAATTTCATCCACCATCTTTTGAGGCTCGGAAAATTCAGGATTAAGAAACTCCATCGCATTCCACAGATAATTATTCCCCCAATACTGCCAGTCTTGAATTATTCCGTCCAAAGGCACTCCCAGCTCGCGGTATTTTTTTACCACCCCGACTAATTCGTTCTGGCTCTTATAGCGTTCTTTGCTCTGCCAGAAGCCATAGGTCCAAAGCGGGAACATGGGCGCTGTTCCGGTCAGCTTTCTCATTTGCGAGATCACTCCATCGGCATTTTTACCATACATAAAATAGTAATCTACCCCATCGCCCACAAGAGATTCAAAAGATGTCCCATTGGCATTGTCTTTAAATTCTGTCGGAGCATAATTATCCCAAAAAAGGCCATACCCTTTTACCGACTGAAAAAAAGTCACGGCATCTTCTGTATTTCCCTGTTCCAAACGATAATTTTGATTTCTTTGGTTTAAATCTCCCCTCTGGTGCTGTCCTAAACCATATATAGGTTCTTCTTTCTCCAAATCAAATGCCTGATAAACGGTATAAGAATCGGTATCGGTATCTTTTACAGGTTTAAATTTTGTTCCCTGTTTTTTCTCACGAAGCAAAATCCGGTCTGAACTTGCAAATGAGATTTCTCCAGTTGGAAACTGCACCGTAACATTCAGACTTTCGGATTTTAAAACCAATTGGCTGTTTTGGCTTTTTACTGTAAAAGGAATTGCCGACGGTTTCATGTTTACCGAAAGGCTTTCTTTGGAATAGACTCCCGCTGCCGGATATTTTACAACTCTTACAATGGAAGGAGTATAAAACTGAATTTCTATTGTATTTCCATCTGCTTGCGTCTTGATTCCCAGATTGTTTTTCTCATATTTCTGGCCGTAGCTGGCCGCACAGAAAAACAGCGGGAAAATTAATAGATAAATAAATTTCATTTGGTTTAAGTTATTTTAATTAGTAAGATTAATGGTCAAAAACAGATTTGCTCTTTATTGCTAGAATTCCGGATAAATTAGCAATGAGTTCTACAAATTTTTAGTTGGTTAGCAGGACAGCTCCATTATAGGGAACTTTAATGGACACTCCAATCTTTGATCTGTATTTAATGTCCATAATTTTTCCATTTAATAATTCATCATCCTGATAATATCTAAGAGTGGTGCCCTCCGAGATCATGGGCAGTTTTAATTTTAGTTCCAAAGGTTCTTTCTGCGCATTAATTCCAGCTATATACCATTTCTCTCCTTTTCTTCTGGCCAGCACAACATACTTGCCTGGATATCCTTCCAAAAAGCGAACTTCATCCCAGACTGTTGGCACTTCTTTCATAAATTTTATAGTCCAGTCTGGGGCATCATTTAAATTATTAGGCGCCAAAGCAAAATGCTGCACGCCGCTCTGAAAAAGCACTGAAGCCGCTAGAGCAAATACATCTGAAGTCATTCTTTTAGAGCCTTTGTTGGGAATGTTATCGCTATTGTAGAATTTGTTCAAAGCGCTTCCGCCAAAATCCATGCTTCCCACCGCATTTCTTATAAAAGTATGCGTTGCCGCATTTACAGCTTCATTATCACAGCTCTGCTGTCCGAAATGCAGATTCTCGCTTGCCAGAACCGCTTCGCTGGAGGCATAATTCGGATACATGCGCTCCCAGCCTCGAGGCAGGGTACAGCCGTGAAAAATAACCATTATTCCAAATTCGTTGGCATCCGTCAGAATGTCTTCATACAGTTTCATGGTCACCTGCTTGTCGCCGCCAAAAAAGTCCACTTTTATGCCTTTGATTCCGATGCTTTTCATCCAAGCCATTTCTCTTCTTCTGATGGCCGAATTATCCATCAATCCTCTCGGGCCTTGCGGAGCATCATTCCAGTACCCGTTTGAATTGTACCACAAATAAAGCCCAACGCCTTTCTGCTTTCCGTATGCCGCTAACTCTTCTATTTTATCGCGGCCTATCTGCGTATCCCAAAGCGCATCGACTAAAATGGTTTCATATCCCAGTAAAGCGCTGAAATCAACATATTGCTTTTGAACGGGAAAAGTGGTGTTCTCATCCATTTTGATGATCCAGCTCCAAGTCCCTTTGGTGTACCGGTATTCTTTAGATGCCTCATATTTTGGCTTGACCAAGTCAAACGGAATAGTGGTCTCCACTATCGGAGCAAGCGTTTCTCCAATTGTAATGGTGCGCCATGGCGTTTCTCCCGGAAGCGGGATTCCCGGCGCTGATGTTCCGTTTCCGTTATTTTCTCCCGGCATCGGAAACCCGATTGAATATAATCCGTTCTCATGGCCTATCAAGCGGCTCGCGCAATAGCCGCTGTCCACTCCCGTTTCAGAAATCAAGACCCATCCGCCGTTTACTTTAAACAGGCATGGAAAGGTGTATCCGTTTCCCCAGCCATTTTTTCCGACAGCATCATCCAGAGTATAAGAAGTCTCATAGCTTGGAGCCGTTTTTGCAAATCCTGTCATCGGATTGCTTTGCGGGCACAGAAATGTAGCGGTTCCTTTTGGCATCAGAAATCCCGAAGACTCTTCCTTAACCGCGCAGGAAAGCGTTTCTTTCTGCGGATATACTTTGTATTTGAATGCCAAATTATTATCGCTTACCCTAAAAATCACATCAAGAGCCGGCCTGCCTTCTTTTGTGAACGAAAAAACAGCTTCGTTGGCCATATAATGAACATTGCTTTTCTTAATGTTGGGTAATTGATAGGATTCGTCAATTTTATTTTGGATGCTATTTGCCTGCAAAGCCAGTCCGGAGCTGAAATCTCCCGCATTTGTTTTTAAGCCTAATGGCGATTTTTCTATAAATGTTTTTTTATTGTATGTTACGCTATACTGGGGCATTCCATTGTTAACAGAAACCGACACCGCAAGCTTTGCGTCCGGAATTTTTACCACTGATTGGGCGTTTAGTTTAAAGAAGCTTATAAGCAATAAACATATGCTAAATTTTATATTCATAATTATAGAGGTTGGTTAGTTAGTTTAATTTTGATTTCAAGATGATTCTGAACATCTGCCTCTTATCATAATCCTTAATTAGGCTGTTCAGTACTCCAGCTTTGAAACTTCACAGATGCTAATGTACTCTTTACTTTGAATGTTCAAAAACAATAATACATTTCCGCCAGCCATAAAATACATTCTGCTACCCTTTACAGCAGTCAAAAACACAATGATACATAAGAACCTCTCAAATAACACATTTACGCCCCTTGTCCTTTTACATTAAAAGATATTTTTACACCCCAGCATTATAAGCTGGCAATACAACTTGAATAAGCGTCATGCAGCCACTAAAAAAATGCAGATTGCTATTTGACTTTTGCAGACTGCAATCTTTTGAAACCCATTTAAAATTTAGCTCGACTGGATATACTAACTTCTAAATCGCAAAAAAATAAATCGCAAAAACTTCTAATTATCATAATAAACCATTCTTAACCAAAAAACATGAAAAAAAACACAATCGCTTTAGGGCTTTCCGCCGGATTGCTCTTAGCATCGTGCGCTGTTAAAAATTACACCAAAACAAATGACAGTGTGTTTATAGACTTAAAACCAAACGCAGAGAATCAATTGCGCACACTGCGTCTGCAGGTTTTAGGCAATGATCTGATACATGTTGCTGCGTCAGCCAAAGAATCTGTGAAAGATTCCAGTCTGATTATTGTTCCCGGCCAGCAAACTGTCCCCTTCAAAATCAGTCAATTAAAAGACTCCATTAAACTCGCAACCAAGACTTTAAATGTAATGGTTTCGGTAAAAGATGGAGGGATTAAGTTTAAAGATAAAAACGGCAAAATGCTGCTGGCTGAAAAAGCAGGCGGCGGCAGGACTTTTCTTCCTATAGAGGCTGACCAGACAAAAGGCTATACGGTCCGGCAGATATTTGAATCGCCTAAAGATGAAGCGTTTTATGGGCTGGGACAGCATCAGTCGGATGAATTCAATTACAAAGATAAAAGCGAAGAGCTTTTCCAATACAATACCAAGGTATCGGTTCCTTTTATTGTATCAAATAAAAACTACGGCCTTTTATGGGACAGCTATTCCTTAAGCCGATTCGGAGACAGCCGTCCTTATGAGCAGTTAAACAAGGTTTTCAAATTATATGGAAAAAATGGCGAGCCAGGCTTCTTAACGGGAACCTACATCACGCCAGAGAAGAAAAATGCACCGCTCATCCGTCAAGAGCAGTCTATTTTTTTTGAAGACGTTAAAAGCATTAAAAATCTGCCAACAGATCTGCCTTTAAAGAATGCTGCTGTTGCTTATGAAGGGGAAATCGAAGCGCCGCAAGACGGAGAATATAAATTTACTTTATATTATTCCGGATATGTAAAAGTCTATTTAGACAACCAATTAGTGGTTCCTGAGCGATGGAGAACAGCTTGGAATCCTAACAGCTACAAATTCTCTATGAATCTGAAAGCAGACAAGCGCACTGCTTTAAGAATAGAATGGAAACCAGACGGTTCAACATCCTATTGCGGACTAAGGGTAAGAACGCCTCAATTGGCTGAGGAAAAAAACAGCCAGGTCTGGTGGAGCGAAATGAACAAAAAAATCGATTACTACTTTATTCATGGCAATTCCATGGACAGCATAATCAAGGGATATAGAACCTTGACGGGAAAATCCCAAATTATGCCTAAATGGGCAATGGGCTATTGGCAGAGCCGCGAGCGATACAAAACCCAGGATGAAATCTTAAGCAATTTAAAAGAATTCAGAACGCGCCAGATTCCAATTGATAATATAGTTTTAGACTGGAATTATTGGGAAGATGATGCATGGGGAAGCCACAAATTTGATCCTAAGCGTTTTCCTGATCCAAAAGCCATGACAGACGCCATCCATTCGATGAACGCCAAAATGATGATCTCCGTCTGGCCTAAATTTTATAAAACCACAGACCACTTTAAAGAATTCGACCAAAAAGGATGGATGTATCAGCAGGCCATTAAAGACAATGTACGCGACTGGGTTGGCCCAGGTTATGTAGGCTCATTTTATGACGCTTATGCAAGCGGTGCGCGTAAACTGTTTTGGAAGCAGATTTATAAAAATTTGTACCCTATAGGTGTTGATGCATGGTGGATGGATGCCAGCGAACCTAACGTGTTGGACTGTACCGATATGGAGTATCGTAAAAAATTGCAGGGGCCAACCGCTTTAGGGTCTGCGACCGAATATTTCAACACTTATGCCCTAATGAACGCCGAAGCAATATATGACGGACAAAGGGCTGTAGATCCTAATAAACGTGTATTTCTTTTAACTAGATCAGGTTTCGCTGGACTGCAGCGTTACTCAACAGCAACCTGGAGCGGAGATATTGCAACGAGATGGGAAGATTTGAAAGCGCAGATTTCGGCAGGCCTTAATTTTGCCGCAAGCGGTATTCCGTACTGGACGATGGATATTGGAGGCTTTTGTGTTGAAGACCGCTATGTGAGCGCACAGCAGCAATACGACAAAAATGGAAATGAAAACTCTGACAGTAAAGAATGGCGCGAATTAAACACGCGCTGGCATCAGTTTGGAACTTTTGCTCCGCTATACCGATCTCACGGACAATTTCCGTATCGCGAACCTTGGAACATCGCTCCTGAAGGCCATCCTGCCTACGAATCAATTGTATTTTATGACCGTCTGCGTTACAGACTAATGCCATACATCTATACTATGGCCGGTATGACGCATTTTAACGATTATACCATTATGCGCCCTTTGGTGATGGATTTTCAAAATGATAAAAACACCCTTAATATCAGTGACCAATTTATGTTTGGATCGGGTTTTATGGTTTGTCCTGTTTATAAATATGAAGCCAGAAAAAGAGATGTGTATCTTCCAGCTGGCACAAACTGGTATGATTTTTATACGGGCAAACATTTGTCAGGAGGACAGACTCTACAGGCAGATGCACCTTATGGACGCATTCCCCTCTTTATTCCAGAAGGCGCTATAGTTCCCGTTGGCCCTGAAATCCAATACACCGATCAGAAACCTGCTGATAATATGGTGCTGTATGTTTATAAAGGCCGCGACGGAAGCTTTACCTTGTATGAAGATGAAGGCGTTAACTACAATTACGAAAAAGGCAATTATGCCACGATAAGCTTCAATTATGATCAAAAAAACGAAACTTTAAACATTGGCGAGCGTAAAGGAGATTTTAAAGGCATGCTAAAAGACCGAAAATTTAAAATCATCGCTGTCGATCCATCTAATCCGAAAGCATTCCTTTCTGATGCTTCTGGAAAAGAAATCCATTATAACGGAACGCTTCAAGCCATTAAAATTTAATTATTCTAAAACAATCACATCGAACACCTGCATTAAGACAACTTAATGCAGATCTCGATGCAAGTGAGAAAAATATAGACCCATGAAATTAAAAAAATATATCATTTATTTATTGCTGCTGTCTTCAGCAGGCCTAATGGCACAAAAGTCCCCAGTTTTCTTTCCTAAAGAAAACCTGATGGCAATGGGGATTTATTACTATCCGGAACACTGGAATAAAAATGACTGGGAAAGAGATATCAGCAACATTTCTAAGATTGGTTTTGAGTTTATCCATATTGCGGAATTTGCTTGGATAGAGATGGAACCCGAAGAAGGAAACTACCAATTTGAATGGCTTGATGAAGTGATAAATCTTGCCGGAAAATACAAATTAAAGGTTATTCTAGGCTCCCCTACAGCAATTTCTCCTGTCTGGATGGGCATTAAATATCCTGAAATCTATCTGATGGACAGCCATTACCAAAGGGCTGAGCATGGCACAAGAGCACAGCAGTCTTTGAGCAATCCCGTATGGAGAAATTTTTCTAAGAACATAATCAGTAAATTGGCGGCACGCTACGGCCATAATCCAAATGTAATAGGATGGCAGCTCGACAACGAACCGGAAGCCAAAGAAGACTTTAGCCCTTCCTCACAAGATGCTTTCCGCAAATGGCTAGAGAATAAATACCGCACCATAAGCGCTTTAAATACGGCATGGGGAGCCTCTTTCTGGAGTCAGACCTACAGCAGTTTTGACCAGATTAAAGTTCCAAATGCCGATCTTGTTGGGTGGTGGGGAATCAATCCGCATGCCTTGCTGGACTTTAAACGATATACTGCCGATACGCAGGCCGATTTTTTAGATTTTCAGGCAGACATTATCAGGCCTTTAATTGCTAAAAATCAATTTGTAACAACAAATTATACCGCTACTGCTCCATCAGCAGATCCAAGAAGAACAAAAAAACTTGATTTTAATGCTTTTACCAGCTATCCGAATAAGGGAGTTCCTAATTTAGGAGAAAAGGGTTTTCGTCTTGGCGATCCCGGGGAACTTTCCTTTGCGCTGAGTTTTTTCAAAACTAAAGACAACATTTCTGGCATAATGGAACTCCAGCCTGGTTTTGTCAACTGGGGAAATGTTAATCCTTTGCTTCAGCCTGGAGCGGTGCGCATGTGGCTTTATCATTGTATGGCTGAAGGAATGTCCTTTGCGTGCTCCTATCGTTACCGCCAGATAAATTATGGCGCTGAACAATACCACAGCGGGATTACCAAACTTGATGGAACCACCCTATCGCAGGGAGGAAAAGATTACCAGCAGACCATGCAGGAAATGAAATCATTGAGAAAGGCTTATAATCCGAAGGCAGAAATACCTAAAGAAATACAGGCTCGAAGAACTGCTTTATTATGGAATTATGACAATTCATGGAGTATGGGCCGTCAAGCGCAGACAAGCCAATGGAATACCCTAGCTTTTTTCCAGAAATATTTGGAAATCGTAAAATCATGCGGCGCGCCGGCAGAAATAATTTACGAAAACGAACCATTAGATTCTTATACGGTTGTGGTTGCTCCTGCTTACGAAATAGCCGATGAGAAACTTATTGCCAAATGGACAGAATATGTAAAACAAGGCGGGCATTTAGTCTTAACGGTGCGCACCGCCGTTAAGGACAAAAACGGACATTTATTTCAAGGGTGGGGAAATCCGATATACGGCCTAATAGATGCCAAAATTGAAGACTTCGACCATCTTCTGCCTTATGCAAAAGGAACTATCCAAGGTTTCGGAAAAGAATATTACTGGAACAACTGGGCAGATTTAGTAAAAGCCAATAAAGCTGAAAATGTCCTTGCTAAGTATACCAACCAATTTTATGCAGGCACGGCAGCTGTGGTGGCCAACAAAATAGGAAAAGGAACCGTTACTTATATTGGCACCGATACAGACGATGGCCAACTTGAAAAAGAGATCCTGCAGCAAGTGTATAATCAAGCTGGGATCGCTGTTGAGCATTATCCTAAAGGAGTTTACGTTAGCTGGCGAGATGGATTCTGGATCGCAGTCAATTATTCTTCAGAAGATTACCAGATCGAAAAAATATCCAACACTGCAAATATTTTAATTGGCGGTAAAACTGTACCGCCAGGAGGCGTAACCGTTTGGCAGCAATAAAAATGACTATTTTCTAAACAACTATAATTCTTAAAGATTCCTGCAACTTCTGTTGCAGGTTTCAACACTGACTAACTATAAATCTAAACCAATCAAAATGAAAAAAAATCTAATCGCTTTGCTTTTTGCTTTGAGTTTGTGTGCAAATGCAAATGTAAAAATGCCGCTGCTTTTTAGCGATGGAATGGTTTTACAGCGCAATAAACCCATTTCTGTTTGGGGCTGGGCCGATTCTGAAGAAAAAATTGAAGTCACTTTTAATAAACAGACTCAGAAAACTAAAGCGGACAAAAATGGAAAATGGCTTCTGTACCTGAAACCTGAAAAAGCAGGCGGTCCTTTTAAAATGATCATTAAAGGAAACAATAGCATTACTATTGAGAACGTCCTAGTCGGAGAAGTCTGGGTATGCAGCGGACAATCTAATATGGAATGGCCAGTGGCTCAGGCACAAAATGCTGATTATGAAATCAGTCAGGCAGATAATCAGTGGATAAGACAATTTTTAGTAGACAAAGATTTAAACTCGACACCTAAAGAGGAACTCAAAGCTGGAAGCTGGAAAGAAAGCAGTAAAAAAAATACAGAAGCTTTTACAGCAGTAGGCTATTTTTTCGCCAAAAAAGTATACAATGAATTAAAAATCCCAATCGGGATAATAAACTCTTCTTGGGGAGGCACTTGCGTGGAAACATGGACCAGCAGAGAAGCTTTTGAAAAAAGTCCCGAATTCAGCAGTATGATTGCCGACCTACCGAAAATCCCAATGGATTCATTACTGAAAAATAAACTGGCTACACTGAAAGTACAGATTGAAAACCTTCAAGGATCTAAAATCACTTCAAACTCAGAAAGCCAATACAAAACGGTAAACTTTGATGATAGTTCGTGGCCGGAAATGCACGTGCCACAATTGTGGAACCAGCAATTGGGCAGTTTAGACGGTACAGTCTGGATGCGTAAATCTTTTATGATTTCAAAAGAAGATGCTGGTAAAGAGGCTTTACTGGAGCTGGGCAAAATAGACGATGAAGATCTTTCTTATGTAAATGGAATTGAAGTGGGAAAGAATACCCAATGGGACAAAAAAAGAATATATAAAGTACCTGCAGGAACGCTTAAAGAAGGTCTTAACACTATTGCAGTGCGAGTAACAGATTACAGCGGAGGAGGCGGAATTTTTGGCGATGAGGCTGATTTAAAATTAACTGTAGGCAGTACCATTGTGCCGCTTGCAGGAAAATGGAAGTTTCAGGTTACAGAAATCAGAACAGACTTGTCTCCAAACAGCTATCCTGCCCTTCTTTACAATGCCATGATCAATCCTTTGATTCCGTATGCTATTCAAGGAGTTTTATGGTATCAGGGAGAGGCAAATGCTACACGCGCCGAACAATATAAAAAAGCTTTTCCGTTATTGATTAGCGATTGGAGAAACAAATGGCATCAAGGAGATTTTCCTTTCTTTTTTGTGCAGTTATCTTCTTTTAATGAGTTTGGAGGAAACAGCAAAACTGGCAGCTATTGGGCAGAGTTAAGAGAGGCTCAGAATTTCACCCTTAAGAATGTTGCCAATACTGGTATGTGTGTTACGGCAGATATTGGAGATCCAAAAGATATTCATCCTAAAAACAAACAAGATGTAGGATACAGACTGGCTGCCATTGCCTTAAATAAAGTATATGAAAAAGGAAATGTTTTCAGCGGACCAGCATACAAGTCTATGGAAACAAAAGACAATCAGATTCTCTTAACATTTGACAATGCCGAAAGCGGTTTAATGGTTCATGACAAATACCAATATGTAAAAGGATTTGAAATTGCAGGATCTGATCATGTTTTTCATTATGCCAAAGCTCAAATAAAAGGCAGTCAGCTTTTGGTATGGAGCGATCAGGTTCAAAATCCAGAAGCAGTTCGTTACGGTTGGGCCGACGATGCTAGCGACTGTAATCTGTACAATGCTGAAAATTTCCCTGCTGTTCCTTTTCGAACAGATGACTGGAATAGCATCACAAAAGGCATTAAATACAGCTTTGAAAAATAATTAAGCCTATTACACATTTCACATGTCTGTATCGATTCTAAAAGAAATAGAATCGATATAGATTGGAATGTTGATTGTGATTTTAGATAAAGACAGCCCTTCTTATACTGCAAGTTCAGATAAATGATTAATTTAGACCGAATGAAAAAGCATAAAGTCCTCTTATTGTTTCTTGCTCTTTTTGGAATAATTTCTTTCCAAAGTATTCTTGCGCAGTCCAATTATATTTTTCACCAGTTAAAAACCAGCGAAGGGTTTTCGAGCACCAATGTCAAAACATTTCTAAGGGACAGTTATGGTTTTTTATGGATTGGCACTGAAACTGGACTTAATCGATATGATGGTTACGAATTCAAAGTTTACACGACCAACTCTAAAAAGCCCAATAGCTTAATTTCCAACGATATTTTAGGTCTTCAAGAAGACGGCATGGGCAATATATGGGTCAATTTCGGGCATGATAATGCGATATATAACAGAGATAAGGACTGCTTTATTACGGACATCACTTCTTTTTTAAATAAGTTGCACATTCGCGCAGATAGCAACTGTAAAATTTATGTGGATAAGAAAAAGAATTTATGGGTTTTTAATAAGAAAAACATCTTTTTCTACGATATAAAAAAAAGGCATACTTCCGTCTTTACCGGCGTAAACATTGAAAATCCTTTTTTTGCTAGCGTAACAGATAATGGCGAGTCTTTATATTGCATTGAAAATTCTCAAAAATGCTGGCAGTTAAACAGTACTACAGGTCATATTAAAAACATTAAACTCCCAGTTTCCACCAGAAAAAATGAAACTGATCAATGGCATATCGTTTTTCTGGACAGCAGCAACGGATTATGGGTCTATTTCAGCAATAACCCTAATGAAGTTTCTTATCAGGATCATCAAACTAAGAAATGGAGCTCTATAACATTAAAATCTAGCGTAGACAGCGACATTAATTTCGTTAGCAGCATTATCGAAAATAAGCCAGGCGAAATATGGATTGGAACAGACCATAAAGGGCTTTTTATTTTTGATAAATCAAAAAACAGCATAACAAACTGTGTTCAAAACCCAAACAAAGACAATTCTCTGCCGTCCAACAATATAACCTGCATGTATCGCGACAACGATAGGACCATCTGGATTGGACACAGCAAAAAAGGGCTTTCTTTTTTTAATGAAAGTTTTAAAAATTTCATCAATTTCAAACACCCGGAATGCTCTGATATTAGCACCATAATGGAGGATCACAACGAAGATCTCTGGATTGCAACAGACGGAAAAGGACTTTTTAAAAAAGATAAAAAATCAGGAAATACTTCTCGAATTCCATTTCCCAAAGCAGCTATAACCTGTTTATTGGAAGATCGCAAAAACCGCATTTGGATCGGCACTTATCAAAATGGGCTGTTTTGCTGGCAAAATGGCGCCATAACCCAATATACCACAAAAAACAGCAAACTAAGCAACAACAATGTCTGGAACTTAAAACAGGACCGTTACGGAAATATCTGGATAGGGTCTATGGGAGGAAAAATACAGCAGCTTCCGTCCGATGCCACTAGTTTTGATTCTGTCGTTTCTGTATTTGAAGAGCAAGTCTTTGCGCTCGATATGTTTTACGATTCAGGCGATGAGCTTCTGCTGGGTACGGGTTACGGGCTTTTCAATATTGATATTACCAATAATAAGAAAATCATATCGTATGGCAATAAAAAAGGAACGCAAAAATTCAAACACTTTCAGATTTCTACGGTCTACAAAGACAAACACAATATTTTATGGATTGCCCATAATGATGGACTGAATATCTGGGATCCGAAAAAAGATACCATATATTACTTCAACAAATCAAATGGCCTTTGCGACAATTCTGTAAGCGGCATATTGGAAGATAACCGCAATAACATCTGGGTTACAACCCCTAATGGACTTTCCATTTTAACTGTCAGTTATGATGCCAATGATAATTTATCCATAAGCAGCAAAAACTATTCGGTTAAGGATGGGCTGATGGATAATTATTTTAACAAACACTCTATACTGCAATTAAGAAACGGTGATATTTTGCTTGGCAATCTGGACGGATATACCATAATCAATCCAAACAAGCTGCTAAAAGAAAACAGGCCGGTTTCAAAAATTATTTTTACAGGGCTAACTCTTGGAAATCAGACCATAGAGGTAGATTCTATCTACAATGGACATAAGTTGCTGCAGCATTCTACAGAACTGCTTTCCAAGCTTACTTTAAGGCACGATGACAGGCTTATCACTCTTAAGTTTACGAGTACAGATTTATTAAATGCCGATAAGGTCAAGTATTTTTACAAGATTGAAGGGTTTAATTCGGAATGGATTCCTATCCAGGATAATAAAATTGTAATTTCTGCCCTGCCAGCCGGCAATTACAAGCTTTTGGTAAAAGCGTATGATAATGCTTCGGGTTGGAACGATAATATCAAAATCTTAGCGTTGAACGTACTGCCTCCTTTTTACCTCACCGTATGGGCGTATCTTTTTTATGGGCTCACAATAGCGGGCATTATATGGTATACCGTACGCAGATCAAAAATCCGCCATCATTTAAAATTAGAAGAACAGCGCGAGAAAATGAATCGTGAAAAAGAATGGCAGATTAACGAAATGAAGCTGAACTTTTTCACCAACATAAGCCATGATTTAAGACCCCCCCTAACCCTTATCATAACACCTCTGCAAGTACTGTTGAACGATTCTATGGATGAGGTTATGCGAAAGAAAATAAATGTCATCCATAAAAATGCGCAGCAGCTTCTTTCTTTAATCAACTCGCTGCTGGATTTTCGCAAATTAGATGCAGGAATCGTCAGCTTAAACTTAAAGGCATCCGAATTTGTAAGTTTTGCCGAGGACATCTGCAGTTCGTTTAATGTTTATGCTACGGAACGCAATATCCAATTATCTTTTGAAAGCGAGATAGAGAGTCTGCTTATGGAATTTGATAAAGATAAGATTCAAAAAACACTTACCAATCTGCTTTCGAATGCTTTTAAATATACTCCCGATGGAGGAAAAATTCAGGTAGAAATTAGCCGGGACGGTACTCAGGTCTGCGTCAAAGTTCGAGACACAGGTTCGGGAATCAGTGATAACGATAAACCGCTTGTATTTGAGAGATTTTATCAAGGAGAACAGAGCCAGAATGAAACCGGCAGCGGTCTTGGACTGCATATTGCAAATGAATACATACAGCTTCATGGCGGCACCATAACCATTGAAGATAATATTCCGAATGGCTGTGCATTTACCTTTAAAATCCCAATTAGAGAAAGCTCTGAAAAGAATTTAATGCTTAGTCCTGCCACTATTGACATTCCAAACATTGAAGAGGAAAAAACAGAAAGTCCTACTGAACAAGTGGTTCTTTTTGTAGATGACAATAAAGACCTGTGCGAATTTATAGAAGACAACCTAAAAGATGACTTTACAGTACTTACGGCCCATAATGGCCAAGAAGCTATTGAACTGCTGCAAAAACACAATATTACAGTTATTGTAAGCGATGTAATGATGCCTGTTATGGATGGCATTGAGCTTTGCAAATTGGTAAAAACCAATATCTACTGGTCTCATATTCCTGTAATTCTGCTCACTGCGCGCACTGCTGAAGAATATCAGATAGACGGACTGAAATATGGAGCAGATGATTATATCACCAAACCATTTAATATTCATATTCTCAAACTTCGAATTAATAAATTTATCGAATGGACCAAAAAGAGCCATGCCGCATTTAAACAAAAAATAGACGTTAATCCGCAGGAGATTACTATTACCTCCTTAGATGAAATTTTTATCGAAAAAGCGATAAAAGCCGTAGAGCAGCATATCAGCGATACTGAATTTTCTGTAGAAAATCTAGGAGACACTTTAGGTTTGAGCCGAGGGCATCTGTATAAAAAACTTATGTTTATAACAGGCAAAGGTCCTGCTGAATTCATCCGTACAATCCGATTGAAAAGAGGACGACAGCTTTTAGACAAAAGTCAATTGCAGGTTTCGCAGATAGCCTATGAAGTCGGATTTAATTCCCCAAAAAGGTTTTCAAAATACTTCCGTGAAGAATTTGGCTTGTCTCCTTCTGAATATCTAAAACTTCACAAGAAAGTATAAAAAACAGCGCAATAAAAAAGCAGCCTTTAATACTATATCAAGGCTGCTTTTTTTATTTTTTGAGACTATATAAGTTATATTTAAAAGTGTTTTAAAAAAGAGCTATAAACTGCTTAAAAGAATATTTATTTAAAAATATGCTGCGAGAAAAGATACAGATTGTTCGCCCATTCTATATCATCGTGCGCATTGCCATCTACATGCCATACATGAGGCACTTGATTTGCTTTTAGGCAGCCACGAATGCGCTGGCTCACATTGAAAAGCCAGTCTTTACTTCCACAAGAAACCCATAACACTTTAAGATCTTTTCTTGCCCCTTTTAAGTCAGGCAAAAGCTTAAGAGTCGAAAGCCCTCCGACTTCATTTGTATTGGGAGCTGATGAAAAGCCTCCAATAAAGGCAAAAGTATCGATATGGGAAAGGCCAATGTTTAGAGATTGCCCGCCTCCCATAGACAAACCTGCTAAAGCTCGCAGCTCTCGATTGCGATATACAGGGTAATTTGCTTCAATATACGGAATGATATCCTTCAGCAGATCTTTCTCAAAAGATACTCCATAACTTTTATATCCCATTTCTTTCTCCTTCTCTTGGTCAGGAGTCGGATTTTCAACAGTGACACTTGAGTTGCAGTTGGGAAAAACCACCAGCATTGGCTTGATTTTTCCGTCACGGATTAAATTATCTATAACATCCTGGGCACGAATCCAATCCGTCCATTGCCCTTTATCTGAATTAAGGCCATGCAGCAGATAAAGCACCGGGTATTTTTTATCAGCTGTATAACCTGCAGGGATGTAGACTGCCATTTCACGGCGCGTGCCCAATGTTTTGGAATTGTACTGGACCACAGTAAGTTTTCCCGAAGCCAATTCCGCATGCTTGTCCCTAAACCCTGCAGGCGGGTCTGGAAATGCCGGTTTGTCATCAGCATTCAATACTATCGGACGCAGGTTTAATTTTTTATCAGCAGTATTCTCTGTTTGGGAGTGTCCTATAGACCAACAGACCAAGGCCAGCATAGCAATTAAAAATGGTTTATTTTTCATTTTTCATTTTTTATCTTCTTTGTAATAGTTATTTGTAATTTGCCAAGCTTTTTTCTTTTCTCCATTTTCAGAGACCAATCCTTTCCTATTATATCCCTTCTGATACACGGGGTGCATCCTTCCCAATGATCTGTAATCATACAACAGCCATGGGCAGACGCCTCTTAAATTTGGAATAGTCTTAAACATTTCAATCTGATTTTTATAAACCTGCTCCTGATATTCTTCAGACCAGTAGGCAGCTTGATCTGCAGGAACATTTCTGGTTCCATATAATGCCTCTGCTCCAAATTCAGAAATAAACACAGGTTTATTAGAAAAATCTATTTTCCACTTCACTTCTGAAGGTTTTCCTTGCCAGGGAATATACCAGCCTATATACTCATTAAGAGCAACTAAATCAGAATAATTATAAAGCGGATCCCAAACATGAAATGCATTATTGGCATAACCCTGCGTATTGATAACATGGGTAACCAATCTTGTAGAATCGATCGCTTTACATTCTTTTGTTAAATCAATAAGCGCTTTATCTCTATTTGGGGTGCCGGGATATGTTTCGTTCGAAAGGCTCCAGACCACAACTGCACATCGGTTTTTGTCTCTAGCAATCATTTCTTGCAGCATATGCCGCATTTTATAGGGAACCAAACTATCGGAAAACTTAATATTCTGATAGATCGGAAGCTCGCTCCATACCATCAGACCCATTTTTTCAGCTTCTTTAATCATGTCTTCATTGTGCGGATAGTGTGCCAATCTCACTAAATTACATCCCAGCTCTTTGGCAGAATTAAGCAACAGCCTGTCATCATCCAATGAAAATGCCCTAGATTTTTTCATCGGATTTTCTTCATGAATGTTTATGGCCTTAATGAAAATAGGTTTTTTATTAAGCAGAATTTCACTCCCTTTGGTCTCAATGCTCCTAAAGCCAATTTCATCAGAAATGAAATCGGTGTCACATTCCACAATTACAAGGTATCGTTTAGGATTTTGAGGCGACCATAGCTTGAACTTGGGCGAAAATTCAAGCTTTGCATAACCGTTGCTATTGGTCTTTGTTCGGTAAACGATATTTAATTCAGGTATTTTAACTATAATTTTTTGGGTCAAATTCTCGCCGTTTAATCGAATCCATCCCAGCACATTGCTCAGACTGCCTTTTTCTAGCTGGATGGAATAATCCTCAATGTATGTTTTTGGGGTTTCAATAATTTTCACCTCGCGAGTAATTCCTCCATAATTCAGCCAGTCATATCCTAAACCGGGAATTCCGTTCTCTAAACGCCTATTGTCTGCTTTTACAATTATGGTATTTTCGCCATCCTTTATTTTGTCTGTAATTTCAAATTGAAACGGAGTGAAACCTCCTTCATGGCTTCCCAGTTTTTCTTCATTCAGATATACATCGGCGCTATAATTTACTGCTCCAAAGTACAGAAACTGCCTTGAATTTTTCTTTTTAAGAGTAACCGTTTTTTTGTACCAGACTGCACCTTCATAAAAAGCAAGCTCGCACAATTGCGAATTGAAGTCGCCCGGAACATTCAATTCTGGCGCGCCGTCAAATGAATATTCAAAAAAATCTGTTTTCTTCTGCGCTTTTGGCTCTATCCAAACTTTCTTCCAGTCGCCAGCAGCTCCCGGATCAGACAGCACTTTCCATTTCCCATTCAAACTTGTTGAGTTTCTAGATGCCGCATTGGCCATTGCTGTTTGGGCATTCGTCGTGCTGGCTAAAGAAACTGCCAATAAAACGTTTATTATCTGCGCTTTGCAGATTTTTTGCAGTCGATCCATTTTCTATTCCATTTTACCCGGTTTATATGTGAAACTGTCAAAATCCGCAAAGGCTTTGGTATTCTTATTTTGGGATGAGGCAAACAGTCCAACATACACGCCAGTAAAACCTCCATTGGTCTCAGAGCTTAGATACCAAACATTGATTTTATCCAAAAACTTAAATTCCTTTCCATCCAAAGAATAATAGAAGCTGTAAAAATCCTTATTGCCTTCCACTTTCAAATAAATTGTACCGGCAGGAATTTCCACTTCAGATGCGATATGGTTCAGTACCCCTATTTTATAACGCAATACTAGTTTGTTTTTGCCTTTTTCTGTTTTTTTCAAAGAAAGGTCGTAATGCGCCTGACTCGAATAGAAAATGCTCATACCAGCTTCGTCTCCGCTTTTTGCATTATTCAATGACATCAAGGTGGAAGCTGAAAAATCAATGTGTTCCTGTCTGCGTCCTGCAAAGGTTGGCGAATCATTATCGTCTAAAGATACCGAAGTGGCTTTTAATCGCAATGCCCCTTTCTTTTCGGTAAGCGAGTATTGCCGCATGAAAGGATTTCTGAGATAATTCCAATCGACACCGAGCTTCATTTCATCAAAACTCGTAGAAAAATCATGAGGTTTTACAGCCTGTAATGGTAAAGTAGGCACATTCATATCTATATTAACCGTGCCATTGCCATTGATTACCGGCCAGGCATCTGCATCCCATCTCACAGGGGCCAAAAAGGTTTCTCGGCCTAACACATGATGCAAAAGACTTTGCGGACGAAATCCTAAAAAAACAATCCACCAAGAACCATCATGCGCCTGAATAAAATCACCATGTCCAGTCCCTTGAATCGGATTGCTTTGAGCGATTTCATTGATATGGGTCAAAATCGGGTTGGCAGGATTGGATTCATAGGGGCCGTAAATGTTCCTGCTTCGTGCTATGGTTATTTTATGTCCATATTCTGTGCCTCCCTCAGAAATAAGCAGATAATACCAGCCGTCTTTTTTATAGATGTGCGGCGCTTCAGGATAACGTCCTCCTGTCCCATTCCATACCGTTTGTCCTTTGGTGAGTTTTTTTCCTGTTTTAATATCAATTTCGCAAATGGTAATGCCATTCTGATTCGATACAAAATAAGATTTGTCCCCTTCGAAATATAACGAAGGGTCTATACCGCCCTGATCCACAAAAACGGGTTCTGACCATTCTCCTGCAGGATTATCGGTATGCACATAAAAATTTCCTCCGCCCGATACGTTGGTTGTGACCATATAAAAACGGCCTTCATGATAGCGGATTGTAGGCGCATAAATACCGGCTGAAGGAGCGCATTTATCTAGTTTTAACTGAGAAGGACGCGTAAGGCAATGCCCAATTTTGGTCCAATTGATTAAATCTTTACTGTGAAAAACAGGAACTCCAGGAAAGTATTCAAAACTGGAAGTGACCAAATAGTAATCGTCTCCTACCCTGCATACGCTAGGATCGGGATGAAATCCAGAAATGACTGGATTTTTGTATCCTTGCGCATTCAAAAAATGGCAGAATCCAAACATACTGATTAAAAGTATAATTATTTTTTTCATATTTTAAGTTATCGCGATGCTTTATTTTAAATTAAAATCTACTGTTCCTCTAATATCAGAAGCAGAAGCTCCAATCATGATTTTGAATTTCCCTGGTTCTGCAATCCATTCTTTTTTAGTGTCGTCGTAATAAGAAAGATCTTCTTTTGTTAAAGTAAAACGCACCGTTTTTTCTTCTCCCGGTTCAAGCGAAATTTTTTCAAATCCTTTTAATTCCTTGACAGGACGAGGCAGGCTAGATGTTTCGTCACTAACATAAAGCTGCACAACTTCTTTTCCAGCCACTTTCCCTGTGTTTTTTATGGAAACTGTTACCTCTAAAGAGTCGGCAGCTGTAATCGTTTTTGATGAAACGGCCGGCTTCCCGTACTGGAACGTGGTATAGCTCAATCCATATCCGAAAGGGAAAAGCACAGGGATTTTTTTAGTATCGTACCAGCGGTATCCTACCAAAATATCTTCTTTATAATAGACATTATTTCCATCACCCGGATAACAAAGCTGGTCAAAAGAATGTGCCCCTGCGTCTTCGAGTTTTTTAGGAAATGAAATAGGGAGTTTTCCTGACGGGTTTGCTTCACCCGAAATAATATCGGCCAAAGCATTTCCTGCTTCCGAGCCAAGATACCATCCTTGCACAACGGCTTTTGTTTTGTTAAGCCAAGGCATCAAAACTGCATTTCCGCTTAGTAAAACAACCGCAACGTTATGATTCACTTTCTGAATTTCTTCAATAAGCTTATCTTGACCAAACGGCAGGCTCAATGATTTACGGTCTCCGCTTTCGCAATCCTGAAAATAATTTTTATTCAGCCCTCCAACAAAAAGCACTATATCTGCATGGCGGGCAGTTTCAATTGCTGCGTTTTGCAGAGAATCAAGATTTAATTTAGATGGTTCTTCGGCGCCATAAAGCGGTCGTCCCGAAGCATATCCCATACTGTAGAGAATATTATTTTCGCCGTATTTATTTTTTAATCCCTGCAAAGGAGAAATTTCGTAAGCCGCTTTCAATGACGTAGAACCTCCGCCGACGATCAGGCTTTTCACGGCATTTTCACCTATCACAGCAATTTTTTTATATCTGCCTTGTGGAATAGGCAAAAACTGTTTCTCATTTTTAAGCAGTACAATTCCTTCCTGTGCTATTTTTCGGGCTGCATCACTATGCTCAGGAGAAACAAAACGGCCATAAGGACGATTGGCGCTCATAGTGGTGCGGAAAATCATTCGGAGAATTCGGCTTGCTTTATCGTCAAGTTTTGACATCTCGTATTTGCCCGATTTAATTCCCTTTAAAAAAGGATCGGCTAAATAATAGCTCGAGAAAGGAAAATGGCCTTGCGTGGTCAATCCGTTTGTATAAGTGCCCATTTCAATATCAAGTCCGCCATTGACCGCTTCATCCGTATTGTGGACACCTCCCCAATCGCTAACCACTACACCATCAAATTTCCAGTCGGTTTTTAAGATTTGGTTGAGCAAGATGTCGTTATGGCAGCAGTGCACTCCCCATATTTTGTTATATGCTCCCATGATAGACCATACATTCCCTTTCTGAACTGCGGCTTTGAAGGCTGGAAGATAAATCTCATGCAAGGCGCGATCGCTTACATTGACATTAATTTCGCCACGGGCAATTTCCTGATTATTCAGCGCGAAATGTTTTACACACGCCGCCACTCCATTAGACTGCACGCCCTGCACGTATGGAACCACCATTCGCGAAGCCAAAAAAGGATCTTCGCCCATATATTCAAAATTTCGGCCATTGAGCGGCGTACGGTAAATATTGACGCCAGGCCCCAATAGCATGGTTTTGTTTCGGTATCGGGCTTCTTCTCCTATGGATGTCCCGTAAAGCTGCGCAATCTTTAGGTTGAATGTTGCCGCCAGACAGGTTAAAGCCGGAAAAGCAGTGCAGGAATCATTGGTCCATTGTGCCGAGTTCCATTCATCCCACAATTTTTCATCGCTCACTCCATGCGATCCGTCTGATGACCATACATCTGGTATGCCCAAACGCGGAACTCCTTTGGAGCTAAACTTTGACTGGGCATGGCAGAGCGCCACTTTTTCTTCTACCGTCATTCGCGATAAGGCATCCTTTACACGAACTTCGATCGGTTGGCTTTCATCTAAATAAAGAGCAGATTGCGCCCATCCAAAAAATGGCGAGAGGAAAAAATATAGTAATAGCAATACAGTGATATATCTTTTTTTCATTATTGTATACTTTCTAATTATTTATGAAATCACCAACAATGCTTCCCTTAATTGAAATAAGCAAAGCATCATTCCATGATATTTCAATTACTTTTCTGGGTTAATGATAATCGCAAAACCGCCTCCAGGAGCCATCTGGATTTTTAGCTTAGCGGCATTTGTAACTTTAATTATTTCACGTTTGTAATCTGTTGGATCTTTTTCAGCATTCAATCCGTCTTTAAAAATTTCTGCTGTAAAGCTTCCTTTACCAAGGAAAGATAAATCGAGTTCTATTTCTCTAGCCGACCAATTGGTTAGTCCGCCTACAAACCACGTATTGCCTTTTTTTCTAGCAATGACAGCATATTCGCTCACTTTTCCATCCAGCGCAACAGTTTCATCAAAAGTGGTTGGAATTTGAGATATAAATGTAGTGCTTTCCTGCTCTTTCATATAAGCTGTTGGACTATCTGCCATCATTTGCAGCGGCGCTTCATAAAGAACATACATTCCCAACTGATGGCATCTTGTACCTTGGCTCATAGGTAGTGAATTGCTTGGACGAAAATCTGCTTTTGTAGCATTGCGCATTGCTCCCGGCGTATAATCCATAGGGCCGGCCAGCATTCTTATGAAAGGTATGCTTGTTTCATAATGCGGCATGTCATCATGTGGTGTCCATTTGGCATTTTCCAATCCTTTAACGCCTTCAAAATTCACAATATTAGGATAGGTTCTTTGAATACCCGTTGGCTTATACATTCCGTGATAGTCAATAAGAAGGTTATAAGAAGCCGCCTTTTTAGCAATATTATAAAGAGAGTTAACCATTTTTTGATCGTCACGGTCTATGAAATCTATTTTAAAGCCTTTCACTCCCATATTCGAATACTTCGCAAATGCATCATCTAAAACCTGATTTATCGCATACCATGAAGCCCAAAGAATGATTCCAACATTTTTTTGTTTCCCGTATTCGATAAGTTCTTTAATGTCCATAGCTGGCGAAATCTTCAAGATATCGGTTTCTTCGCTCCATCCCTCGTCTATGACCACATATTCAATATTGTTTTTAGAAGCAAAATCAATATAATATTTATAAGTCTGCGTATTGATTCCTGCCTTAAAATCTACTTTCGATATATTCCAGTCATTCCACCAGTCCCAAGCAACTTTTCCCGGCTTTATCCAGCTCATATCGAAAATTTGTGAAGGCGAAGAAAGTTTTTGAACCATATCATTATTCAAAAGCTCAGTGTCGTTTTCGCTTATGATGACTGCCCTCCAAGGAAAACTTCTGCTGCCATTTGTTTCAGCAATGTAGTTTTCTCTCTCAGAGACCATGTAGTTCATTTTATTATAGCCTCCTAAACGTTCTTTTTTTGGATAACGGGCAAATATTCCCTTCAGGCCATATTGTGCCTCATTATTGCGTGTTAAGAACATCCCAGGATAATCTTGGAGTTCAGCCTCAATAATAGCTGCTTTTTTTCCATTCCCTAAATCAACAAGAAGCGGAGAAATAGCCAATGAATCTTTGACGAATTTAGAAAGCGGAATTTCATCATAAAGCGCTTCAAAAGCAGAAGTGTACATGTCTTTTTCTCTTAAATCGCGAACATAGGGCACAAAAGCTTTATGGTCTTGGCTGAAGTTAAAACTGGCTTCTTCAGATGCAATGGTATTTTTTTTATTCTTATTTGTAAAAAAACGATACGCTACACCATCATTATAGGCTCTTAGTATCAGGCCAAAATTCCCTTTAAAATTTACAATCAGCTGATTGTATTGGTCCACAACCGTTTTCTTCTTATAAACAGGCGTTTCGAAAGTGGTGTTGGAAGCCGATTTTTTAGTGCTTGTAATTTTAGCATTGTCTCCCAATATCTCTCCGCTGCCCAAGGTTAGTGAAATAGCAGAAGGAGCGACGACTTCTGTATTGTTATGTTTTACAGACCATCGGATTTTGGTTCCGTTTTCTAAATCCATCTCAATCTTTCCGTTGGGAGATTTGAGGTGAAGCACTTGCGCCGATCCGCTTGCCGATAAAAATATAAAAATAATTGCCTGTAATAAAGTCCTGTTCATTTGATGTGTGGTTATTCTAGTTAGTAAATACATGTTCTTTAATGCGCTTTGGAAAAACTTAAAAACGTTCGCATAAGCGTTATCTCTTTTGGAAAACTATTTTTGACATCTCGCTGCAATAATTCATATTGGCGCTTTGAATTATAGTTTTGAAGTTTTTTCAACGGGCAAATTTGACAAGAAAAAATAGCCAACTACGGTACGCTTTGTATTAAAAAAGGGCAGTAATTGTTGTAATCATCAATATTTTAGACCATATAAAGATGAATTGATTGGTTTTCCAAAAAGATCTGCTTCCAAAAAACAGTTAGTGGCTGAGAAACTAAATATTACTTCTTTTAATTGATCAAGCCTTTTGCTTTAAGCCATCTGCCGCATGCCAGACTCCAATCAGACTCTGTGCCGCCAGATTTGCCTAGTCCGTAGCCGTGACCTCCTTTTTCGTAGATATGGAGTTCGCAAGGAATTTTATTTTTCTTAAGCGCTAAAGCATATTCTATACTGTTTTCTACGGGTACAGCATCATCATTCATTGAATGCACTAAAAATGCTGTCGGAGTTTCACTATTGACTTGCAATTCGTTTGAAAAATTATTAACCTGCTCCTCTGATGGTTTTTCACCCAAAAGATTAATTCTCGATCCCATATGTGTGATATCTTCACGCATTGATATTACAGGATATATCAGCAATGAAAAATCTGGACGCGCACTAGTCGCATCTGCATCATCATATACTTTTGCATTAAAATGCGTAGAAAGAGTAGATGCCAAATGCCCGCCGGCAGAAAACCCCATAATGCCAATCTTTTTAGGATCGATTCCCCACTCTTTGGCCCTGCTTCTAACCAAACGGATGGCACGCTGTCCGTCTTGCATAGGACCAATCGATTTATCAGTCATTATCACAGCATCCGGCAATCTGTATTTTAGTACAAAAGCCGTAATGCCAAGGCTATTGAGCCATTGCGCAACCTGTTTTCCCTCATGCCCGATAGCCATTCCAGAGTAACCTCCACCAGGACAAATAATAACAGCTGTACCTGTTGCTTTTTCTGCAGAAGCAGGATACACATCCAATCTTGGATTTGTGACACGCTGCATCCAGCTGTCATCTGAATTGGTCTCTTTATAATCGGCATTAGCTATAGCGCCTGGCACTTTCTTATCCCAAATGTTAATGGTTTTGTTTTGTCCAAATGTCTTTCCTGCGACCATCAGAAAAATAAGCAATGCGGTTCTAATTCCTTTTGTTTTCAAAATGCTTTTCATTTTAATTGTCAATATTCTAACTATTTTATTACGCCTGTAAATCCTCCTCTTGGCAGGCACTCAATTTTTAATACGGTGCCTTTTTTTACTTTTATGGTTTCAAAAGAAAAAGATTTATCGTCTTTTCCATCTTTTATAAGCTCAAAACTATAAGTTCCTTTACCGAGGAAATCAAATGTTACAGTTAAAGTCTGAGCCTGATCTTTACCGTTTAAGCCTCCAATGTACCATTTATCTGCCTTTTTACGGGCAATAATAACTTTTTCTCCGGGATAGCCGTCAATTAATTGCGTATCATCCCAACTTACCGGCACATTTTTCAGAAATTCTTTGGCCGGCTCGGCCAGCGATCTGTATGCCGATGGCCTATCGGCAAAATGCTGCAGGCCTGATTCAAAAACGACTGCCAAAGCCAATTCGTGCCCATAAGAAGTAATATGCGGATACTGTGAGTTTGAAAAAGTTACAGGAGTGTAATCCATCGAGCCCACTGCATTTCGAGTAAAAGGGAGCGTGGTATTGTGTACAGCCGCTTTATCTGTAAGTTCAGCCGTATTGTTGTACCATTCTGCTCCATAAACTGCCTCGGTGGACATCAGATTCGGATAGGTTCTTGCCCAGCCTCGAGGAACAGTGGCACCATGAAAATTTACCATCAGATGATATTTAGCGGCATCCTCTAAAATAGCGATATAATACTGCATCATTTCCTGCTGATCACCTGCAAAAAAGTCGACTTTAATGCCATACACTCCAATCTTATTTAGCCACGAAAATTCTTTAGCCCTTTTTTCAGCTGTTTGCAAACGATCGTTTGGTGTAGGTTCCATCCAGCTTGTGCCAGAATTGTACCATATCATAGGTTTTATAGATTTGCTTTTGGCATAGTTTACCGCATCGATAATACTGCCTCCATTTACCATTACATCCCATTCCCAGTCAATAAGCACGTATGGCCAGTTCATCTCAACAGCCAAATCGATATAATCCTTCACAATCTGATAATCCTTAGATCCTCGGTTGTTGGCCCAGTAAATCCAAGAAACGGCACCAGGCTTAATCCATTGGGTATCTTTCATGCGGTTAGGCGCACTTACATCTGTAATAAGAGTAGAGGCCACGATATCAGAAAGTTTTCCAACTATTACGGTATGCCATTGGGAATGCCATGGCTGTTTTACTTGCGCAGCAGAAGGATATGTGATTTGATATTCATCAGCATTTGAAGTGCTCGTTAATCTGGCACCGCAGTTCCCCTCGCTGATATCAGCTTCAGAAATCAATACCCAAACTGGTTGGTCTTGAAGCTTATACAATGCTGGAAAGCCATATTGCTGTGCCTTATCTGTTGCTGTTTCGCCTGTACTATAAGGGAAAAATCTTTCGTAAGAAGGATCGTATGGCTGCATCCATCGGTCCGCTTTTTTCGGCAGGCTGTAGGTTGTAGCTTCTCCAGTAATGCTTAGCTTAGAATCGGAAGCATCAGGAAATACATAACGAAAGGCTGCTCCATTGTTATAAACCCTGAAAATGATATCTAAAGTCTGATTGTTCGTGTTTTTAAAATGAAATGTTTTTTCGACCGCTGTATTTTCGCAATGCTTGCGTTTGCCGCAAATCATATCGTACGCATCCTTCACCAAAATAGGCTCGGATTGTCCAACAAATAAAAGATTCCCAACAAACTGCTGATCCTCTCGTGTTATGCCTAATTTTGATTCGCGCACCACTTCTGAAAGTGTCTTGCCGCTTTGGTATAAAACTTTATAAGAAACACCATCAGGCTTGTTTTTATCCGGCAGGTTTAAAATAACTTGTATGCGTCCGTCAGGAGAACTGATCTTTTGGGCGTCTATACAGAATGAACATAAAAAGAGTATTAAAAAAAGGCTTTGCCTTGCTGTTAATGTCATATTCTTTTAATTAATTTGATGTAATAGTAATAGTCTGCGGTTGTAATCCATCCCCAGAAACGGTTACTTTGATTTCTCCTTTCTCGTGCGTGCTTCTCACAATTGCCAGAGCCCTTCCGTGCCAAGCTTTTCGAGTAAGAGATTGATAGGGATCAAAATCTTTTAGATTGGCGTTATCGACTCCTTGAATAGTTCCAGGCCCCTGAATTTTAAAAGTAAGGCGTCCATCTGCATTAGGATTCAAAACTCCTTCCCGATCCAGTAGTTCAACTCCAATATAAGTTAAATCTTGCCCATCGGCTTTCATCTCTTTTCGGTCGGCCGCCAATTTAATCAGCACCGCCTCACCTGCTGTTTTCAGCGTAACGGATTCCTCTTCTTTTTCATTTGCTACACCAACCGCTCTTAAGGTGCCTGTTGCATAAGGTACGGTAAAAACCGCTTTAAATTCTTGCTGCTCGCCCGTCTGCTTTTCTCCTAAAAGCTGGCCATTAAGATACAGTCTAACCTTTGGATATTTGGAATACACTTCGACCTCAACATTTTTACCTGTATATTCAGGCCATGTCCAGCTTTCCCAGGTAGGATATACCGACCACCACGTCTGTTTGATTTCAAGAGGTTCAGGTGCCGGCTCTCGAACTGCCATATAGAGTTTTTCTTTTTCATTATACAGCATGCCTCTATAATGTGCAATAGGTTTTCTCCAGCCTATAAGATCTATATCTCCACAGTAAGCGCCATGCCATGGAAAAAAATCATTTTCCCAATGCTCTCCAGGCACCTCACCAGAATAATAGTAGCGTCCAATTCCAGATTCTCCCAGATAATCCATAGCCGTCCATACAAAGTCTCCTATTATGTAATTGTTTTTCTGCACTAATTGCCAATTTTTAAAAGCATCTTTAGGATACGATTCTGTTTGGACTATAATTCTAGAGGGCACTCTTATATGGTCTTGCGGCGCTTTATCTAAGTTGTAGTTGTATCCCGCAACATCATGCTGAGCCATCAAAGGATCAAATATGTCCCAATTTTTACCGCCATTAACAATGGCCGATGTTATCGGACGGCTTATATCGATTTTCTTTATTTCTTCAGAAAGCATTTTGGCCGTATTCACTGCATCAGGATCTTCTCTTTCTGGTATTTCATTTCCAATGCTCCACATAAAAATGCTCGGATGATTGCGGTCGCGCAGCACCATGGCCTGCAAATCGCGTTTCCACCAGGCATTGAAATAGTTTGAATAGTCATATTTATTTTTCCCAATCTTCCAGCAGTCAAAAGATTCGTCCATAACCAGCAAACCTAATCTGTCGCAAGCGTCTAGGAACGCTTCTGATGGAGGATTATGCGATGTTCTTACAGCGTTGAATCCGCTGGCTTTTAAAAGCTCCACTTTGCGCTGTTCTGCACGGTCAAAAGCAGCGGCACCTAGTGAACCGTTGTCGTGATGCACGCATCCTCCGTTGAGCTTAATTGTTTTTCCGTTGAGCTGAAATCCATTCTCAGCTGTAAATTTAAGAGAGCGGATTCCAAAATCGACAATACTCTCATCAAGGATTTTCTTCTGTTTTGAAACCTGCATCAAGACTTTATACAAAAAAGGCTGCTGCGGGCTCCAAAGTGTCGGATAGCTTACTTTTATAAGCTGAGTCACGACTTTCTCACTCTTTGGAGAAAGCGCCACTCTTGTTTCCTGATGCCCTGCAGTCTTAGATGTTGGATTTTGGATTAATGCTGTAACGGTAATTTCCTGTAACGATTCGGTTTCATTGATCACTTTGGTTTCCACACGGACTGTTGCTTTTTTGGGAGAAATCTCGAAAGTGCTGATTCCTATTCCCCATTGCGCTATATGGACTGGGTTGGTCTGAATTAGCCAGACGTGTCTATAGATTCCCGATCCGCTGTACCAGCGGCTGTTCATCTGCTGCGAATTATCTACTCGCACCGCAATCACATTCTGTTCCCCATATTTGAGATGCGGAGAAAGATCATAGCTGAAAGAGGAATATCCGTACGGATAAACTCCAAGCGACTTGCCATTAATAAACACTTCGGAATTCATATAAACCCCTTCAAAATAAATCGCTGTTTTTTTGGTCTTCCAGCTGTCAGGCACCGTAAAAGTTTTTCTGTACCAAGCGACTCCCGCCGGAAAATATCCTCCTCCTGCGCCAGTTGTATTCTTTGGATGAACTTTACCTTCAATGCTCCAGTCATGAGGAAGATCAAGTTCTCGCCAGTCTTTATCATTAAAATTTTCGGATGCCCCTTGAGCTTCCTCTCCTAAAAAAAATCTCCAATCACCGTCAAAAAGCTGTTTTCTTTTTAAGTTTTCCTGTGCATGCAGAGATAAAAAATTTAGAAGCAGCATGCATAAAAGCAGCATGCTTTTCTTTAAATAGTGTATGTGATGCGGAATTAGATTTTTCATTTTCGTTATTTGATTTATGCTTTTCTGAAATAATGCAGGTAAGACGCTACTGCTTTTGGAGATATTCTAAAGTAAATCCAAACTCATACGGTTTGCTGCCAGAATTGGTATATTTTTCCATTGTTTTTGCCCCCCAGGAATCATTGCCTCCAACACCATGTATATTTAGATCAATATTTAGGTTTATAAAATCGTGTCTGGCCAGCTGATAGTCATGTCTGGCATTTTCCAAATCTTCTTCTGCATAAGGCCAAACGCGGAAATTCAGCGGCTGCAATCCTGTTACTTTAATACTGTTTCCGTCTGGAGATTCAAGCGAAAACCAGCGCACATCACTGCGGTTTGCATTATCTTGCGGAGCTGGATACGGAACAATAAAATGTTCGAGATCTTTGTGATACGCTCCTAAAAAAGAAGCTGTTTTTCGGTCTGGGTAATTCTCATAAGGGCCTCGGCCATACCAATCTATGGCATTATAATTTTTGGAAATGCGCACTCTCATTCCAAATTTAGGAATTTGTCCGATAGTATCGTTTAATGGCCTATAAAAAGCTTTTGTGTCTAATTTTCCATTTCCGTTAAGCTGATATTCTAATGTATAATTGGCTCCAATACGGGGAAAATTGATATCGAACTTCACCGTAGCTAAGGTATCTTGTCGGATTACAGAAACCTTTTTAACCACTCTATCTGCTGTCGCGTTTTTCCATTTTGAGAACTCTTTTGCATAACCGCTCTGCTTTTGGTTATCATTTGGCGTTTTCCAAAAATAAGGTTCCAGAGGCCCCACTAACAGCTCCTGATCTTTAATCTTCCAGCTTGTCAAATCACCATTGGCTTTATTGAAAATAAAATTCATATCATCCGTTTTAAGCTCAATAGCAGCAGGTGTTTCCTTTACTTTAACAGTCTTTGCTCCAGAAACATTGTTTCTCCACTGATAAGGTTTAATGACAAACTGCTCGCGGGCGATGCAATAGCCTGTTTCTGCCCAAAGCATAGCATCTTTAAGCCTTACATAAAGATTGAGGCAGATTTCAGAACAGGTTTTCTGTTCGTTCTGAAGATGTGGAAGATCAATAACAGCAGAAGCGCCTGGCAAAACAGAACCAAAGTTCAGAAGGCCTTTCTGCAAAGATTTTCCTTCGCAGACATATTCATATTCGATATCGAAATTTTGAAGCGGCAGAAAATCAAAACGATTCGTGGCTTTAATGCTTGTTTTATTTTCATTCTGCATCTGGAAAACGACAGGCTGATAGACTTTCTGCACCTCATAATAATGCGGATACGGTTTTCGATCAGAAGAAACCAGTCCTCTCATGACAAAATTACCATCGTTGGGCTTGTCTCCAAAATCTCCGCCATACGCCCAAAATTCGCTGTCTTTTAATGTATAATCGTCAGGATGCTGGGTAAGCTTAAACGGAGAACCATCTTTAGCTTTTGGCAGTCCGTGCTCGTCCCATTCCCAGATTGCAGCTCCGCATAGGCTTGGATCTGCATAAATTATATCCCAGTATTCCTGCAGATTGCCTCCTGAATTTCCCATAACATGCGCATACTCACGCATAATTACGGGTTTGTCTTTGATCCTCTCGCCCAATTTCTTAAAATCCTCAGGATGCAGATAGCTGTCATCATAAAGATCTGATATTTCTCTGTGGGTATCCGAGAAAACCAGACGCGTCTTATCAAGTTTGCGAATGGTATCTGCCATTGCCTTCATATTTTCTCCTTTTCCGCCTTCATTCCCCAATGACCAGAAGATAACGCACGCATGATTTTTATCTCTTTCAACAAGCGATACTGCACGTTCTATATGAGAAGTTTTCCATAGAGGATCTTCACCCAGCTCTTTATTCCCGAGACCGAAAGCATGGGACTCCTGATTCGCCTCGTCCATTACATAAAAACCGTATTTATCGCAAAGCTCATAAAACAGCGGATCATCGGGATAATGGCTTGTGCGTATCATATTGATATTGGCCTGCTTCATGAGCTCCATGTCTTTCACCATGACTTGGCGGCTGATATATTTTCCGGTACGCGGATGCATTTCATGACGGTTAATGCCTTTCAATTTCACCGCTTTGCCATTGATGTAAAATACGTCTTCACGCACTTCGATGCTTCGAACACCAAAATAGCATTCGGCTCTGTCTACAATCTCATTTTTTTTATTTTTAAGCTGCAGAACAAGCTTGTACAAATCGGGAGTTTCTGCTGACCAAAGTTTCGGATTATCTAATGTGGTGCTCATTGTAAAGATTCCTTTATCGGATGATGAAACCGGTACTTTTGCCTGAAACTGCTTCTCTATATAATCTCCTGATTTTGAATATCCGCTAATAATAGCATCAACTTTCAATCCCGAAGTATTCTCCATGTGTCTGTTATCCAAATGGACATCAATGGCAACTACCGCTTTTGAATATAATTTGTTAGGAATTGCCTTTACAAAATAGTCTCCGATAAAGGTCTTAGGTCTTGCAATTAGATCGACATCTCTGAATATCCCGCCCAATCGCCAGATATCCTGATCTTCCATATAACTGCCATCGCAGTATTTGTAAACCTCTACAGCCAGTTTATTTTCACCTTTCTCTATATAGGGAGTAATATCGAACTCGGCAGGCGACATAGAGTTTTCGCTATAACCAACTTTATGTCCGTTTACCCACAGATACATTGCCGACTGGACTCCACCAAAATTAATAAACACCTGTTTATTAAACCAATTATCTGGAACAACGAAACTTGTTGTATAACTCCCTACCGGATTCCTTTCTTTATAAGCTGTATAATCTTTATCGGGCTCAGCGCTTACTCGCGGAATATCTTTCTTGAAGGGATAGGCGACATTGGTATAAATTGGCGTTCCAAATCCCTGCAATTCCCAACTCCCAGGCACCAGAATAGCATTCCATTTATCTGTAGAAAAATCTTTGGCATAAAATCCAATCGGTCTAGACTGGGGATCAGCAGACCAGTTAAATTTCCACATCCCATTTAGGGACTTAAGCATTGGATTATTTTTTTTCTTCTCGGCAAGAAAACCGTAAGCATGAGGTTTTTCCTTATTGATGCCATTAACCGCTGGGTTCTCCCAATCATTTACCAGCTGGGCATCTGCAATATTAACCGCAAGAAACACGGCAATGAGAAAGATTTTTTTTATCATGTCAATGGGTTTGAACAATTTTGTATGTTCCTAATTATTAATAACTTTTGGCAGCGCCTTAATACTGTATCTTAAAAACTACCGCTATGGCATTCGGTATAACTTTTGGTTTGGCAATTGCCAGCGAATCATTATTCTGTTTCCATGATATTTTTTCATTGCTTCCCAGTACTTTAATGCTTTTTATTTTTCTGTTTTCTATTGCTTTGCCAAGGGATTTTACGATTATATCTTCTGAAGGCGCTCCCATAACCGAAACATAAAGCAGATTGCCTTTCTGGTTAAAACGAATGTCTTTCTCAGTTAAGCTGGCCTTGCCTTCATTAAAGCCTGCATCTTTTATTGGATTGCTTGTCTCAGCAATCGGCCCTTCTCCAAAAACTTTCCAAGGGCGGGTATCAAAAATACTTTCTTTGTTTATATCCATCCATTTGGCTATATCTTCAAGAATTGCAATTTCTTTATCATCAATAGAACCATCTCCGCGCACTGGAATATTTAACAGCAAGTTTCCATTTTTGCTGACAATATCAATAAGCATCTGAACAACTGTTTTGGCTGATTTATATCCGTTGTTGTCATAAATTGCCCTGCTGTAATGCCAGTCGCCAATACAAGTGCAGGTCTGCCAAGCTTCGTTTTGAATCTGGTCGGGCACTCCTCTTTCCACATCCCAAACCATACATTTTTTCTGTTCTGGAGTCAGCACTTTTCCAAATAGAACTGCTTCCAGCTTGTTATCATGGGCCGCCATGTTGGTATTGTAGTAATGGGCCGCTATTTTCAGGCCTGCATCGCTTACCGGATAAAGCGGAAGTCCCGTATCATCAAAATAAAGAAGGTCTGGTTTGTAGGCATTGATTAAATCCATAGTGCGGTTATAAAAGTTTTCGCAATATTCTACAGAAGGAATAGAAGCTCCATTATCCCAGTTCCACTGTCCCCATAAAGTGGTTATGCTTTGCTCGCTTCCAGCGCTTAGCGGATGGTTTTGCGCATATAAAGCCTGAGGATCTAACCCTTCCCACCAAGTGCCAATTCCGTCTTTCTTGGTAAGTTTTCCATCGTAAGCAATTCCAGCATAAGGCCCTTTTTTGTCTGAACGCTGCGAAGTTTCAAACCAAGTCCAAGCATGAGCCGCATGAACGCTTAATCCAAATGGCAATCCCTGTTTTTTAGCCGCCGCAGCCCAGCCTGAAATAATATCTTTTTTAGGACCGACTTTTGTAGAATTCCATGCTTGGTATTTGCTGTTCCATAAATCGAGATTGTCATGATGGTTGGCCATGGCAAAAAAATACTGTGCTCCCACACGTTTATAAAGCGCTACAATTTTTTCGGGATCCCAGTTTTCAGCCTTCCAATCTTTAATAACCTCCTTAAACCCTGCTTTAGATGGGTGTCCGTAATGTTCTACATGCCATTTGTACTGCGCTCCGCCTTCATCATACATAAATCGGCCATACCAATCTCCCTGCTCCGGCTGGCATTGTGGTCCCCAATGCGCCCAAATTCCAAACTTAGCATTACGAAACCATTCGGGAGTTTTATACTGCTGGAGAGATTCCCAAGTTGGTTTAAATTTTCCCGAAGCGACCTTTTCAGTGTTCTCTCTAACCGGCGACTGGTATTTTTGCTGTGCCTGTAAAAAATTGGCGCAGAGGATACATAAAGCTGTAAATAATTGGTTTCTCTTATTCTTTTTATACATTTTGATTTTTATTTTTTGTTAGCCCTGAGCTAACGTGTTTTTAAATTTTTCTTTTCGGCTTTTATTGCAAAAGATTATTGGCTTTCTAATTTACAGCAGATTCTGCTTATGCATGTAGATAATCTCTATCTGAAAGTCCTAACAGAGATTATTCTACTGTTAGGACTTCTGTCAATTTAATTTATCTAGTTTTTTTAATCATTTTAAATGATTGGAGAAGATTGCCTCCAGTTCCTTCCACTTTTACGATATAGAATCCCGACTGAAGCGTATTTCCCATTGACAGCTGGCTTTGGTCTTTGACTTGGGCAGACTCAACATTTTTTCCATTAATATCAAAAATTCGCACACTTATCGGTTCCTTATAATCATTTATCTCAATTTTAAAACTGCTTGTAAACGGATTTGGAGAACAGATTACAGTAAATTTCTGCTCTTGTAAGCTTTCTGTATTAGCACCTAATCTTAAAGTTGCACTCGATACCGCAGTTAGAGACCATTGCTGGTTATTGCTAGAGCTGAGACTCCACTGGCTTAGATCTGCTCCGTTAGTTGCATTTCCTAAACCATCCAAGTACAATCCGGTCGCCTTGTTTTTAAACTTGATATAGCCTGAACCAGCGTCTTCCTGTATCCATTTCTGCGCTTCACTTCCACTATAGGCCCATTGTCCAGCGATTGATGGATTAGCTGTTCTGCTCATTCCGTCGATGTACAATCCAGTAGCTCTGTTTTTAATCATAACTTCACTGCCGTTATACTCTAAAGCCCATTGCTGGGCACTGCTTCCGCTGTAGTTCCATTGTCCTGCGTTACTTCCATTTGTGGTTTTGCTCATTCCATCTATCAGCAGTCCAGTGCTTCTATTTGAAATGGTATAATAAGATACGGTTTCAGCAAGATCGTCACCATAAACAAGTCCTCTTCCAACAGTACTCATATATACACGTCCGTAAATATTCATGTCTCCCATTACGAAGTTTCCATTTCCAGTACCTCCATATTCATGCGCATCATCGTTAACGCGAGTCCAATTGCTGCCTTGGTCTACTGAACGGAAAACTCCCGTAACGCCGCTTACAGTACCCCAGATGTAAATAGTTGGATAAGAAGCGCCAGCCTTCGCTTTACCGATTCCGACTGCCGAAGCATTGCTTACAGCTTTTGAAGGTGTGCTAAAACTAGTTCCGCCATCAACTGACCTTATTAGCCCTCCATAATTCTTGGCAATCCACAAGTGCCCCGCATACCCAGGAACTGTTCTAATTAGGCTAGATCCTCCTGCTCCAACATTGGAAACCGTATTGAAAGAAGCTCCTCCGTCTGTACTTGCTTTTAAATCTCCGTTACTTCCGTTGTAGGCATAAAACTTGTTGTTCGTAACAACATCAGATACCGGAATTGTATTGAAATTAATTCCTGTTACGGTCGTCCAGCCAGCTCCATTATTGGTGGAACGGTACATAGCGCTGGAGGATTCCGGAACATGCAGAATAGTTGCGCCGTCATACGAAAGCGCCACCGTTCCGCGTGGTCCTGCTAAGTTTGCAGTTGTCTTTATCCAATCAGTTCCTTGATTGTTGGAATAGTACATATATTCTCCAAGTCTTACAATTTTATTGGTATTTCCTGATGCATAAGCCAATCCAGATGTGGTTCCCATTGCAGGCTTATATTGTGGTGCATATACCGAAACATCAGTATGTTTAAATCCGTCATAATCTCCAATAACACTCATTAAAGGTCCGCCAGGAATGCTTATTAAACCTAGGGGAACGCTCTCTTCAAGGCCAATAGCATCAAACTTCCATGAGGTTTTTGATGCATTAAGATCATCACAGGTAAAAATACCGTTTCCAGATATTACGCTTGCCTTATTGGTATTAAAAGGATTAAATTTGATATCGCCAGTCCAGTGAATGGATGCTGAAGATCCTGAAATCCAAGTACAGCCATTGTCTAAGACATTGATTCCTGAATTTCCAACCAGATCTCTCCATGATGCACCTCCATCTGTACTTAAAAAGAAACGATCTGCATAAATTATATTGCCTTGTGCATTGGTATACTGCGCCATATAAGTATTCATTGATGAGGCAATCAAACGCTGCGAATTGGAAGGGTCAACATCAATTCCGCCAAAAGGCCCCGAAAAACCTGATGGCGTAATATTGGTTAGAGCCCCTGCACTGGAAAGCTTCCAAATCTGTCCTGAAGAAGGATTCCAAGGCCCTTCTTTATCAGCATAAGTGATTAGCAAAGCCCTATTGGAATCCAGCACTGCTCGCTGTGGCATATAATTTACTGTGGCTCCCGAAACGGCGTTCCAAGTATTTCCTCCATCCGAACTTTTATAAAGATTAGACGCCCCGGTTCTGGAAACGCCAGCATAAATAGTCTGGGTGATGCCTCCAGAAACCGATGCAGAATCAAAAATCACAAAACAGATTCCGTTGTCATTTGCTGTTGTCGTAACCGGAAATGACGATACCTTAGTCCAAGTCGAACCGCCATTAGTGCTTTTAAACAATCCATCGCGTCTGCTTCCGCAGAAAAGCACATTAGAATTATTGGGATCTACGGCCAATCGCTCGCCGTTAGATCTTCCCATACCGTTTCCATGTGCCTTAAATTGTGAGGTTACTATAGTTTCAGTAAAATTGGCCCCTCTGTCGGTTGATTTTAAAATGGCTGTTTTCTGGCCATTAAAATAATCGGTTCCTACCAGTATATAAACCACATTATTATTCTGAGGGTCAATAGCCAGCGATTCTACTCCCTGATAACCCAGCTGGTCTACACTGGTCCAGTCCAACAAGGGTATCCATCTGCTGCTGGATGAATCCCATCGATAGGCTCCCCCCACATCTGTACGGGCGTATTTTAAATTGGCATCTGTTTTACTTGGAATAATGCCGGTAACAAAACCTGCGCCACCAATCTGAACATTTTTCCAAACACTCTGGGCTTGGGAAACAAAAACTGATAAAATCAATACGCATAATAAGTAAGCTTTTTTCATCTTGATTTGTTTTTTTTAAGTTTAAATTATGATCATCCTAACTATCTATTCATAAACACTTAAGGTGTTCCTTGAATTTCAGTTTATTTTTTTAGTGATGCTTAATTGAGGGTGTCAGGATTTATATACATCTCTGAGCTAGATACTGTAAAAGCAAAAATTTCCTTCTTTCCAGAATTTATGGTGAAATCTTTTTTTATTTACAGAAGCACTAAGTATAAATTGAAAAGAGGTAAAAATTTTGGTTAGCTATTATCTAACCTAAATTTAATGGGCATGTTTGCACAATGCCCATTTTAATAATGACTTGAGATCATTTTTTCTAGCAATGGCCAATAAATGCCTAATCCTGAAAAAACTTTGAAGGGGTATCTTAAAATTTTAGTTAACTCCTGCTTTAATAGCATCTATAGTACGTTGATCTTTTACAGTAAAATTGTTCCTGTCTACAGCTGTTCCTATATCCCACCAAAAAGGTTTAATACCATGGGCTAGTGCTTCTTTGGTTGTAAAGTTTATCCAATAGTCCACCGAGGCGTTATGCATAGCCAAATCTTTGGGAAGATAAGCAGGATCACTACGTCTGTAAGCGCCGTACTCTCCCATTATGACCGGTATCCCTTTATCAATAAACTTCGTTTTCATCTTGTTGTAATCAGCAATTATCTCGTCCTCTTCTCCGTATGCCGCATTACGATCAGGTTCAATGGTTGAATGATGGCCTTTACCCCAGTAGTAAATCAATTTACCCCAGCTCTCATCTTTATTACCGATACAAAATTGTGATGGTGTATAATTATGTACTTCAACCATTAGGCGATTCGGCACCTGATCTATAGGAAGCGTGTTCATCAGGTCAAATGTCAATCCCGGATTTGTTTGTGGTCCCTGAACGATAAGAACACGGTGACTGTTTTTTCCACCTGTCGAACGAACAGCTTTAACGAAAGTTTGATGGTATGAAGCTAGGACGGCCACCTCTTCAGCATCCTTAGCATCAGGTTCATTAGCGCTGGCAAACATCAGATGCTCGTCAAAATCACGCATAGCGGTAGCGATTTGCTCCCATAATGCTTTTTGTTTAGCATTTACAGCATCCTGCTTTGCTTTAGTGATATTTTTTTCCAGCCACCCGCCGTCCCAGTGAATGTTAAGCATTACGTACATGTCATTATTCACACAGTACTCCACTACCTCTTTTACTCTTTTAATCCAATTTTGATCAATACGTGCAGTAGCTTCGTTATCAAGATGGAAATTCCAAGAGCAAGGTATACGGATAGCAGAGAAACCTAATTGCTTTACAGCTTTTATATATTCTTCTGTAATTAGTGGACTTCCCCAGCCGGTTTCACCACCCGGCGCTTCAAAGGTATTTCCGATGTTCCATCCTAGTTTAAATTTGGCAGCCAATTCTACCGCTGTGCCCATTCCTGTAGGATCGGCTGGCTTTGGAGTTAGATTATATGTTGGGTACAAATTTCCAGTTTGCGTAATAGTGATTCGTCTTGCTTGGCCATTACCTGCTTCTACAGTCAATACAACAGAACGAGTAAATCCGGTTTCATTGCTTGAAGCTGAAAATTTTATGGTAGAAGTTCCACTATTCCCCTGAGCATTACTGAGCTGCAGCCATGAAGCTGCACCATTGCTGATATTCCATGTACTGTTAGCGTCGATGGTAATTTCTTCTGAAGTACCTCCTTCGGGCAGAAAGGAGATGTTTTGGGCTGAAACTGTCAGCAGCGGCTCTTGGTCTCCCCCATTGGAACAAAAAGCCATAGATACGGTAACTAGCATCAGTACTCCTAGTCTTAATAGTTGTCTAAATTTCATAATCTGTTTTTTTTAAGACCTGCGGAAAATCATGATGTATAGATATCAGCAGGTTTTGATTTTATTTTATTGACTTATCAATGATTTTTACTACTCTTATATTATCAAAGGCAGCTTTAAAAGCTACAGGAGCTGTTCCATAATTATGCAAATATATCTGACAGCTCGATATGCCGTCTGATCCAGCCAGATCGCTGATTGTCTTCACCATTTCCCCTTTTCCGCTGCCTCCTCCGCGGAACTGCGTAAAAGGAATTGTTACGGTCTGCCATCCGGTTGTTTTAAAACCCGCTGCAAGACCTTGCCAGGGTTCGTATCTAGCCAGATAGTTTCCTGTCGAAGTAGCTACCATCAGCGAACCTCCCAGCCAAAATTCTGGAACGTTTATTTCAAATTTTAATGCCCAATTTTCGACCGGGTCTGAGAGATTTCCTGCGGGAACCCACTGGGTTTGTCCAATACGTAATGCATGGCTCCATGGCTGTCCATCTCCAGCGGATAGCGAAGCAAAATTCATCAGAAAGAAATTACTGGTATTTCCTCCGGGAAAATCTGGGTTTTCTTCGCCTTTAACTACTTGCGCTCCTCCCCAGTAATCCCAATTAAAAATAGCATCAGCATTAGAAATTACTCCGGCTGATGTGTTGCTGACCTCAAAGGGCGTAAGAATTACTCCTGATGCCGTGTTTATCTTCAAAGGTCCGGTAGTTGTCACTGGAGGCATCAAAAAACTAATCGTAGTTCCATCGTCAGATCCGGTGTATACTGTAATCTGCGTACCTGCAAAGTATAATTCTTTAATCAGAAATAAATTGGTTCCCTGTATTGTAACTTCCTCTCCTGCAATTGGGTTCTCATTTGAAATACCAATAAGAGATGGAGGTCCGGCTACAATGGCAATTTCAAAAACAGTAGAACCGTTTGAATTGGTAACCTCAATTGTATTTAATTTATTTTCAGCAACTGATGGAAATGGTATAACGGCAGGAATCTGCACAACAGCATATGAGTCTGAAAACAAACCACCATCAAAATCGGCGGCAACACCGTTAAAAGAGATTTTAACCGTATTCTTTAAGTGAGATCCTTTCAAAACTACCCATTGCCCTGGAACCAGTTTATTTAGAAGAGTATCATTGGGAGCTGGAGCATAATTTCTGACCTCAGAAATGACAGGAGATGCACCTGAATCCTCGTTGGAACAGGATGTAAAGGTAATTACAATGATCATTAAGCTCAAAAAAAGCAGATGACCAACGGCTGTATTTAATATTTTTTTCATATTTAGAATATTATAATTTCATTAATAATAAGGCACCGCCGGCTCGTTCAACTTCGGATTTGCCACCACTTCCGAATCAGGAAGCTGCAGGGTAAAAGTAGCAAAGGTGGCTGGTGAAATAGGAGCGATAGGATCTTTTGGAGTAGCCTGTTTAGAAGTCGCATCATAATCAAATAGAACCCTTCTTTGACTGCTTAGAAGATCTACCGCTTTTTGAGGATTGTAATAGGAAAGTCTTACCAGATCAAACCAGTACTGTCCTTCTGCACCAAATTCAACCCTTCTTTCTTTAAGAATATCATCTGCATTAATTGATGTTACCGTATTGACACCTGCACGCTCTCTGACTTTATTAAAATAAAGTAACGCACTTGGATCAGATGTAGAGGTATTATTCCCCAGAATAGCCTCAGCATAAACCAAATAAACATCTGCTAATCGTAGTAAAGCATTATGTTCAATTGATCCTATGTAAGACATTGCAGGACTATTGTTATCTGCCTCATTACCGATAATGTGCTTTTTAAGTCCTGGAGAAGTAGCTGTGTAGCCACCGCCAGCAGCGTTTAACTCTGGATAATGATCGCCTGTAAGCATAAAAGTTGCTTTACGTCTAATGGAATCCTGCTCTGTATAAGCTAAATACAAATCGTAGCTGGTTCCAGGAGATCCCCAAGCGCCACCTTTTTGCGGATTAATATCAACGCTAGGAGAATAGGTAAGCAGGTGATTACCTTCCATCCATCCGGTAGTGGCAGACCACTGCAGCGCAAATAACGACTCAGGATTATCATTAAACTGAGTCCTGAAAAGATTAGCATAGTTTGGAAGTAAAGTCAAACCGCTCTTTTCAATTACATCCTTTGCATACATTTTAGCCTTATCCAAATATTCCTGATTCCTTGAACCTCCTGATTGACCTAAGCCAGACATGGTTAAGTAAACTTTGCTCAACATCCCTTTTGCCGACCAGGTTGTGACACGTCCTTTTTCATCGGTTGACGGAAGATTTTCTGCTGCAAAAATCAAATCTTCAGAAATAAAGCGATAGACATCGGCTGTTTTATTCTTATTGATTAAAGGAGATTGTATTAGCTTAGAATTGTCCTCTATAATAGGCACCTCGCCCCATAACATTGCAAGATGGTAATACGCCATTGCACGTATGAATCTTGCTTCAGCTATCGCAGCATTTTTATCTTTCACAGCAACTGATGCGGGAGTCTTTTCTGTAATTGCCTTTATGGTAGTATTACAGTGTGCGACTATTATATACAGTGCGCCCCAGCCTGTTGTCAATCTGGCGTTTGATCCTGAAAGTGTAAAAGTGTTTAGCTGTACCAAATCAGAACCTTGGTATTGAAGCACAAAATTTCCGCTTAAAATATCTCCTAGTGGCAGGTAAGCGGAATTATTCCATTGCGCCCAAACTTTACCCCCATACAGCGCTGCTGTAGCAAGCCTTAGTTCTTTTCTATTCTGGTAAAAATTCTCTGTATTAATCTCTGACTTTGAGGGACGATCTAGAAAATCATCCTGACAGCCAGTCAAAGCCAGGATTCCTAAGAACGTCAACATACATTTTTTATAAATTGAATTCATATCTGTATAAGTTTTGATTTTTATTTGGTTAGTCCGACGTTAATCCCCAAGGTAAATGTTCGAGGCTGCGGATAAAATCCACTATCAATTCCAGCCTGCAGCGGATTCCACGAGCCAACTTCAGGATCCATTCCTTTGTAATTCGTTATAAGGAAGGGATTGCTGACGTTGAAATAAATACGTAAAGAATTTATGTACGCTTTTTGAATCAGTTCACTTGGAAATGTGTAGCCTAAAGTCATGTTTTTACATCTTAAAAATGAACCATTTTCAACATATTTATCAGAGAATCTATTGTTTCGGTTACTATCGTTATTTTTAAATCCGACAATGTTGGTTTCTGGATTGGTCACATACACGTTATTGACATCTGAAGCAGAAACATTTGGATCTATCAAGGCTAACTCAGCGTGATCCTTTAATGATTTCAAATAACCACTATTCGTAAGAGGATTTTCTCCATTTATCCTCATTGCATTTACGACTTCATTACCAAGATTTGCACTGAAGAAAATATTTAGATCAAAACCTTTATAGGTAAAGGTATTACCAAGTCCAAACTGAAAATCAGGAATTGGAGAACCCAAATATGTTCTGTCTTTTTCCGTGATCACTCCATCTCCGTTTAGATCTTTAAACTTTAGATCGCCATACCACACACCGCCAGAATTGGGTGTAATTGGAAGTACAGTGCCGTCAGAATTGGTCGGCAGCGCATGATTTTGGAAGTCGCTTGCTGTGGCAAATATTCCGTCAACTTTATAACCGTAAAAATCACCTATAGATCCTCCAACAACTGTCTGGGAAATTATCTCGTTATTATATCTTCCAGGAAGAGAAGCTCCGTCTGTATTTAATTTTAAAACTTTATTTTTGTTATGGGATAAAGTAAAATCTGTACTCCAGGTAAAATCTCCAGTCATATTTCTCGAATTAATGTGAAGATCAATTCCACGGTTTCTAACCGATCCAATATTAACATATGGCGAGTTAATTACACCTGGAGAATATTCCGGTGATATTCCGGCATAAGCAGGTAATGGAATCTGCAATAAAAGTCCATCTGTAAGACGATTGTATATATCAACAGAAAAATTAAGTTTCCATCCAAAAAGTGCTCCATCAAGACCTACATTTCCATATGCTGTTTTTTCCCATTCAACATTTGGATTTCCTAGATTAAGAGTAATTTGTGAGGCACCGGACAAACCTGTTGAAACAGAACCAAGAGTTGTCAGGTAAGCGTTGTCTCTAACGTTTTGATTGTTCGTTAAACCATATCCCGTTCTTAATTTTAATTCATTGACGATTTTTGAACCTTTTAAAAATTTCTCATTATTTAACTTCCACGCCAATGCTCCCGAGTATGTAGTTACCCAACGGTTTCCAGGCGCAAACTTGGACGAACCGTCTGCACGAACATTTGCCGTAAATAAATACTTGTCATTGTAGATAAAATTAAGACGTCCAAAGTAGGATTCCTGTGCATTTTCTCCTTTTGTTCCACCGTTCGTTGCTGTCTGGATATCACCACTTCCAATATTTGTTACATTATCTGAAATGAAATTTTTTCTTCCTGCCGACACATTTTCGAATTGAGATACTTGTGATTCATGACCTGCCAGAACATTAATATCGTATTTGCTATTAAAGTTCTTTGCGTAGGTAAAGAAACTTCTAAAGGTGGTGAAATAGTCCTGACTGTATGAGTAGAACGCATCATTATCAACCTTTTCAGCCAGCCCAAATTTATATGTGGGATTAAACCTGTCTTCTGTCCTAAAGGAAAAATTTCCAGACAGCTCATTTCGAAAAGAAAGATTTTTTGTAAAAGCGATATCTGCATAAAAATTTGCAAACAACTGATTTCTCTTTGGGTTGTTTTTATTGATAAGTGCAAGAGCAAATGGATTAACACGCTTGGCAATCCATCCTTCACTGCTCTGCTCTCCCGCAAAACTACCATCAGGATTTCTGACCGGTATATCAGGAGTCTGACTTAATGCTTCGTAAATAACACTTGATCCTGTTGAATTTACATTTTCGTCGATATGTGTTAGCTGTAAACTGGTTCCGATCTTTAACCAGTCTGTTGTTTTATTATCCAGATTTAACCGTACAGACATTCTTGTGAACTCAGATCCTAAGGCAATACCTTCCTGATTAAAGTAAGATCCTGACAGTAAGTACTGGGTCTTGTCGTTTCCCCCACTTAAGCTCAGCGAGTGGCTTTTTACAGGAGCACTTCTGAATAATTCATTCTGCCAGTTGGTTCCTTCTCCTAAGTATTGGGGATTTGCAAATTCAGGTCTTTCATCAAAGCCCCACACAGTCGCCCTGTCGTTGATAAACTTGGCGTATTCTCTTAAGTCCATCGTTGGATACTGCTTGATAATTTCCTGAAATCCAGTGGTGAATTCATAGGTAATCTTGGGAGCTCCTTCCCTTCCTCGTTTAGTAGTAATAACAATAACACCATTGGTAGCCTGTGAGCCGTAAATTGCTGTTGCCGATGCATCTTTTAAAACATCAATAGACTGGATATCTGAAGGATTTATTGTCGCAAGTGGATTTGTACCATTTCCGCTGTCATAACTCTGACCAATAATAACTCCATCTATAACATACAATGGGGAGCTGCTTCCAAAAGAAGACAGACCTCGGATTTGTATATTAGCACCTCCACCGGGCTGCCCCGAAGTCTGTTGTACCACTACACCCGCAACCTTTCCCTGAAGAGCCTGGTCAATTGTTGTAGGACGCGTCCTCATAAGTTCTTCACCAGAAACTGATGATATTGCCCCTGTAAGATCTTTTCTTTTGGATTTTCCATAACCAATAACAACCACTTCGTTTAATGCCTTTAAATCCTCTTTCAATTTGATTGTAAGCTCGACATCGGTAATTTTTACTTCCTCCTTGACAAAACCCAGATAGCTAAATACAACAGTTTCACCGATTCTTGCCGTAATGGCAAAACCTCCATCGGCATCTGTCGCTGTTTTCTGATTTGTTCCTTTAAGCTCGACATTCACCCCAAAAAGAGGCTGCCCATCTGTTTCTGATGTAACAGTACCCTTGATTTTTTTCTGGTCAAATTTTTGAGCTGACATCAATTCGGCATACAATAGCATCGCTATTATGATGCCTGCATTAAAAAGACTGCAGCTGCGCTTTTTAATGCATCGCATTTTTTTTTCATTCATAATTGGTTGGTTAGGTATTAGTTAATAAGCTGGTTTGCCCCTTTAGAAAAATTCTTAGAGACAGGGAACAAATTAACAATAAAGACTAGCCAAACTATGGTTCTATTTGTATCAGAAAAAGGGTCAGATTGTAATTATTACAGAACTTATAATAAAAAAAGTCAATTATTTATTTCATTAAAATATTTTATATCTTAATTTTTTACGATATTATCAATATCGTTTTAGCTTCTTTACGCGAACGGATAAGCTGTCATGGTGAGTAAAGAAATAAACCAATTTTTAGCTCCAATGGAACAACAATTGATTATTTCATAAGGCCAAAGAAAGACAATCCTGCCACAACTTAAAACAATCTTTACAAATCCTCCATAATATTTGTAGAATTGTATGTTAGTTTACTGGTATGAAACAATTGAGTTTTTATAATTTTTGAATCAATCCCCAACAGGACATCTAAACCAAATTTACAAAGCCAATGAAAGACAGACAACTACATATAGTAAGCCAATTTCTTCAAATCATCCAAAAAAGATGTTGTAATTTGTCCCGTTGAGGTCACAAAGCCAAATGGCGCCAATTGAAGACAATTGGCGCCATTTTTTATTTATACCCAATTAATAAGTAACTTTTTTACTCGTTTTGCTTTTTTTAAACCTTAGTAGATAAATAAGCAACCTATAAAAGAATATGTCTTTGCGTGAAAAATTAGTTAAATTTAAAATGCAGTATTTGATAATTTAACAAGATTGAATACAAAGAATAAAACTGAAATTACGTTTTATTTTTCCTCTAAATTGTTTTCAACTACTACTCAAAGGCTAATAATGCTATCTCATTTGGAAAATGTTTAATCATCTGATCATCCGCTCTCATTTTTACGATTATTAATTGTTACTCGACTTGGGTAAAAAATTGATTTATTCTTTATTATTTTGTAGCTTTTTCAAGTCTGGTTGTTTCCACGAGCCATTAAGTGCTGCTTCTTTCGGCCAATACAATCGCATTATTAAAGCAAAATCGCCCTTTGGTGCAGGAAGCCAATTTGATTCTTTATTTTTTCCTGGTGAATCTGCTTGAATGAAAAAGGTTAAACCCCCATCGGAATCTATTTTAAACTGGGGAAGCATCGTTGAATTAAGAAGGTAACGGTTAAGCGGATTTGCAACAAGAAGGCTAGCTGGCTGATCGTACATGGTTAGCGACCAAAAAGAATTGGCTGGTGGTAATTGGCCTGGCGGAAATCTCAAAATATATTTATTCATACCGTTCAGTTTTTCTCCATTTTTATCAACATAGTATGTGGGATATATAGCTTCTTCTTTTGAATTTCCATAAATCCCCAGAAAAGCACCGCTCATTCTAAAAAGATAATTATTATTAAGGAATTTTCTAGTTCCAAAACCATCTCCGGAAGAAACCTCACCGGAAACAAGTTTTTTCTTCAAATCAGCTATTTCTAACCAAGCATCGTTTATTCCTTCATTCATAGCATTTTTAACTTCAGGAGTTAAATTAGAGGGGTTAAACGTTTTTCCTTCCTGAACTCCTATTTTGGCAAATCGAGCACGTAAATCTTTTTCAGAGGGATGCACAGGGCAAAATTGCAAGGCAAAATTTAGGTTATTAAAGAATTCTAATGATTTTTTTTGTTCCTCTGGAGTAAGCGGTTTTACAAAATCGATTGGCTTTGCTTGTGGTGAAGCGGGTTTACCTAAATAAGCCGAAAGTGTTTTAACAGCATACTTTTTCTGTACTGCTTCTACATTTTTTAAATCCTCTGGGTTAAATAGCTGTGTTCGGATAATCCCCAAAGCAATTTCAGTTTCGCATTGAATAACCTTTGTGATTCCTTTTGGAGTATCGCCTTTCCAATTAGGTCCGGCCAGCATAAACTCACCGCCATTGTTACCTGTTGCACGGCTTCCCAAATAAGCAAAATTATGCGTATATAAATCAATTAATTGTAAACTCCAATATCTCTTTTTTTCAATTGGAGGTATAACAAATACAATTGGCTCATTTCTTAAATCTATACCAATCCAAGAGTAAGGAGTATCTGAGTTTGGAGTTTGGACAGCTTTATCTTTCGACGTAAAAACTCGAGGAATATTACGAATCGTATTATAAGGCGCTTTATATTCGGGATTTTGTTTATCAACAAAATAAGCGTACTGTATTCTAATATTGTCTACAATAGGAAACCCATAGATATAAGCTTCTTTCGTTATTTTTCTTATTTCTTTTAAATCAATTTTGCTGGAGTCGGTAACTGTGGTTATTGTCTTATCGGTTTTATTTTCTCTTTTGCATCCCACAAAAGTTACTATATTCACTGCTAAAATCCAGACTAATATTCTCTTTTTCATAATTATTCTTTTTAATTACTATAATCCTAATTTACTTTCTCTATTGCTGGGGGTGCCCATGTTCCATTTAAAGCAGACTCTTTTGGACCATAAATTCTAGCCATTAAATAAAATTCTTCCGCAGGTGCGGGAAGCCAATTTGACTCTTGCATTTTATCAGGTTTTTGATTTTGAATGTAGATTGTCAAACCTCCATCTTTATCATAAACTAGTCCATTAGTAGTGGAATTGATAAGAAATCTGTTTATTGGGTTTTTAATCAAGTATCCTCCTGTTCCATCTGCACTTTTATCATACATGGTTATTGACCAAAAGTATTTTGCTGGCGGAATATCATCTTTAGAGAAATGAAGTTTATACTTATTCGATTTTCCGCTTAAAGTCTGCCCTTCTTTATCAATATAAGTTACAGGATAAAAAGCTTCAATTTTATCGTTTCCGTAAATTCCAACCATGACAGCTGCCGAACGTAGTAATCTGTCTTTTTTGTAAAAGGCTCTATTGCCGAAAGGATCCATCATATTCCAACCATTTTTCTGTTCACTAATATGTGCAGCTTTTTCTTTAATCGCTGCAATACCTTCCTGCACGCCTTCATTAATCGCTTTTACAATTTCATCACTTAACTGAGAAGAATTAAAATCTGCTCCCGGTTTAATTCCTATTTTTTGAAATCTTGCAATATCTTCAGCGTCTTCTTTATTGAATGGCTTCACTAAACTTAAATAAGTATTTAGATATTTAATAAAATTTACATCTTCAAAATCTTTTGGATTAAGGGCAACCCAGTTAATTTCAGGAGCTTTCGCCGGCTGTGGAGTGCCTAAGAATTTGCTTAGCGAAATGAGTTTGTATTGATTTTGAATTTTAATAACATTTGGTACATCTTTGCTGTTTAACAATTGAGTTCTTCCAATTCCAGTGGCAAGCTGGCTTTCGACATAAAAAATCTTCTTAAATTTTCCTTGCGGAATTTTCCCTTTGTAATCTGGACCTACAAACAAATAATCTCCTGATTCAGTTCCAGTAGTTCTTGTTCCAACGTAAGCAAAATTATGTGTAAAAAGATCTACAAATTGGAAGACATAATACCTGTCTTTTATTGCAGGTACAGAAAAGACCATTGGTTCGCTTCTTAAATCAAGTGCAAACATAGAGTAAGGGGTATCTGCATTCATAGAAACAACATCTTTTCTAGTATCGTCTGCGGGACGTCTGTCATGCGTTATTTCATTTAGCCCACTTCTATAACCAGGACTTTTTTTATCAATTGCAGTGTAATATAAAGATCTATAGCCCATAAGCATCGGGTAGGCAAATATATAAGCTTCTTTTGCTATAGCTTTTGCCTTAGTAGGGCTCAATTGGCTATCTTTTGGCTGTTCTTTCTTACAGCTTGTAAATAGTAAAATACTAAAGAAAAATAAAATAATTTTATTCATGATAATTATATTTAAGTATTAGTTTTTAATTGCTTTATGAAAATTAAACAGGGTAGCTAATACCATGTTTTTAAAACGTAATAGAGGTATTCTGTTTTATTGCAAGTTGCCATCTCCCTGATCAACAACACTTTTTTTACGTTTAAATGATTTTATAAGATTCGGGAAAAAGTTGTTAAAAATACACTTCAGCTGAAATGCATTTATTAATTTGCTACTTGCCTCTCTAGGCACAATCTCATTAGCATAAGCTGCTTCAATTTGCATATTATTAGTGAAATTAAATCCTAAGCCTAAGGTTGCACGATTTCTATCAAAAAAGTCAGAACCGCTTACCTTGCTGCTGGTCTTAAAAAACAATTCATCTGAAGCAAAAACATAAAGTGCATTAGTTTTTATTCCAAAAGTGTTTACGGGAGAAACAGCTTTAATCTGAAATCTAAATCTCTGTACAGCTTCTAAATATTCATCATCATTTTCGATATGTCGGTCCTCAATTCGTGCTCGCAGATTCACTTTAACTTTTGGAGTTTGCAATACACTATATGTTGCTTGTAAGGCTGTCCTAAATTCTGGTGCTTTCTTTTGGTTGAGCTCCGGCACATTCTGATTAGAGTAAAAAGAATAAAAAACAGAAATTTTCCATTTTTTGGCAGGGTAATAATGTGCCCATCCTCTTGCATATACCTGAGTTACATTATAAAATATATTTGAATCACCATGAACACTACTCGAGGTTAAACCAGCATTGAGCTCGAGTACCCATTTTTGACTTAAATCTTTCGTAAAAGCATATTCGTTCCAAAATTGATTGAGCTTGTCCGTTTGTGAATAAACGTGCGAATTTAAAAAGAACAAAAAGAAACAAATCCTACGCCTCATCGATTTTCATTTTGAGTCAATAAAAGTGTAATTCTCCATTAATTTAAAAAGCAGTAACGAGATAAATAAAATCCTTTTTTTTTAACTAATTTACTTTGGTCTTATCAAGTTCTCCTATAAAAGGAATAGAATCCTGAATTTCTACCCTAACTGTTGTTTGCAAATAAACTTCTAACTCTGAATAAACTTTGCCGCATTAATTGCTCCGATGACTTTTTTTGCCTTCGTATAGGTTTTATTATACAGATTTTCATAATCAAGATTATTTTTCAAAGTTGCTTTAATTAATTCATCAGCTTTGCTGTCGGTCAAAGTCGAATAATTAGTTCCATAGTCATTAATTATTTCGATTTTTTTTTGTCCAAGAACTTTACGCTCTGTTTCATAATCGTCATACACTTTTTGAAACACAAGATTGTCAGTATCAGATAATCCCATACATTCTTTTACTAAATCCGTTTTTGTTTTTCCATAAAGGCTCTGAATCACATCAACATCATATTTAAATGAAGATTGTGCTGATAAATTTATCGAAATCGCGAAGACTAATAATACTACTGCTTTTTTCATATTTTTTGATTTTTGATTGTTAACCTTTTTAAAAACACTTATTTTATGTATCTAATATTTACACTTTCAATAGTCCCATTAAATTTAAATGGAGCTTTGTCATAATATGCCTGTGACACTGGAGAACCTAAATCAGTTCCGATGTCAAAACATTCATTAGCGGAAAAACCGGAATTAATTATCGTTGGCACAATTCCTTTTATTTCTTCTTTACCATTCACTAGAATAGTAACTTCAGCTCCGCTTAACTTAGGGCTGTCTTTATTTGGAATTCTTTTAAAAGTAACCTCAATGGTCGATTTTCCATTTGGCAGTTTCGATTTTGATTTTAATTTAGTTCTTTGTATTTCAAATAAATTGTATTCATAATTTAAAACACCATTCTCTACATATAATGTTAGACCTCCTGCGTAACCGGCCATTGCAAGCAATACTCCATTTGCATTTTCAGAACTGTCCAGTTTAATTGTTGCTTGATTCGAATTATATCCTATTCTTGGAGAAATAAATTCAGGTAATCTGGTCATATTTCCAGTATAATTAAACTCTGTTGCAGGATTCGCTTTAATAGCTTCGGGATGCAGTAAAACATATAATCCACCGCCTATTGGCATATTTTTATTCGCAACAGATTCCTCCATGAATAAAGTTTGCAATTCTTTTAATTTTTCAGGATTTTTCTTTGCTAAATCATTAGCCTGACTAAAATCTTCATTGATATTATATAGTTCCCAAACGTCTTTTTCAGGAGTCCACTTATCTATTCCCGGAGTTACTGTCATCCAGGGTACTCTCGGTCCAAAAGTGCTTGCAAACCAGCCATCATGATAAATTCCACGACTTGCCATTACGTCGAAAAATTGTGTATGTTTTTGATCTTTTGCTTTCGCATCACTAAAAGAATAAACCATACTTACACCATCTATCGGATCTTGATCGTAACCATTTACTTTTTTAGGAGCCTGAATCTTTAATGCTTCATAAATAGTTGGAACAATATCATTTACATGATGAAATTGCGCATGAGGAGTTTTATCAGCTTTAATTTTTTTAGGCCATGAAACTACCATTGGCTGGCGTGTACCTCCAAAATAACTAGCCAGTAATTTTGTCCCTTTAAAAGGTGTTGATCCTGCCCAAGCCCAGCCTGCATGATACATATTGTCCGTTTTTGGACTTCCTAATGCGTTTAAACCTCCGAGTTCCTCATTTAGTACCCGTAAGTGATCTTCTATTTTTGTTGGAATTTGATTTTGAGCCAATAATTCACTTATCGTTCCATTTTGTCCCTCAGAGCTCGAACCATTATCTCCCCAAATGTAAAAGATAAGTGTATTGTCAGCAATGCCCATTTTTTCTAATTCATCAATTATACGTCCGGCATTATAATCAGTATGTTCTGCAAATCCTGCATATACTTCCATTAGTCTTCTTTGAAAAGGTTTTTCACTTTCCGGGATATCATTCCAAGCCGCCATTGTTGATGGGCGTTCTGTTAGTTTTGTGTTTTCTGGAATCCATCCCAATTCTTTTTCTCTTTTAAAGACACGTTTTCTATATTCATCCCATCCGTCATCAAATTTGCCTTTATATTTATCTGCCCATTTATTATTTACTTGATGCGGTCCATGAACTGCTCCGGGAGCCCAGTACATAAAAAATGGTTTATTAGGGTTTATAGATCTTTGATCGTGCATCCATTGAATGGCATTGTCAGCCAAATCATCCGTAAGATGATAGCCTTCTTCAGGAGTTTTAGGCGCTGCAACATAAGTTGTATTTTTGATTAATGTAGGCTCATATTGAGAAGTTTCTCCCGCTAAGAATCCATAGAAATATTCAAAACCGTATCCTGTTGGCCAAAAATCAAATGGTCCTACTTTAGAAGTTTCCAAAGGTGGAGAATTATGCCATTTGCCAAAAGCAGATGTACTATATCCGTAATTTTTTAAAACTTCGGCAACTGTGGCAGATGTTTTAGGAATAAGTCCGCTGAAACCATCCCAGTCATTTGCCCATTCTGTAATTTGCCCGGATCCTACTCTGGTATGATTTCGCCCTGTAAGTAAGGAAGCACGAGTTGGAGAACACATAGCAGTAGAATGAAATCGATTATAAGAGATTCCATGATTTGCTAATTTGGTTAATGACGGCGTATTTACTTCTCCTCCAAAAGTATTTGCCAAACCTGGTCCCGCATCATCAATTAAAATAATGATGATATTTGGAGCATCAGCAGGAATATTCGATTTTTCAATTCTGCGCTTATGGACAGATTCTGCCATACTTGGTCCTGCTTTACTAGCAGTTGGCGTTGTTGGAAAAGGTAAAATTTCTTGTGCGTGAGATACATTAAAAGTTAGTAATAGTATCACAATCCATTTTAGTTTTGTAAAGTATTTCATAATCTACATTTTAGTTAACTTTTTCTTATATTTAATATTTACGCTATTAATTTTTCCATTAAAATTGAAAGGCGCTTTTTCAAAATAAGCTTCAGATATAGGAGAACCTAAATCAGTGCCAATATCCAAGCACTCATATACTGTAAATCCAAGATTAACCAATATTGGAACATTTCCTGATGCGTATTCTTTACCGTTAATACTTATATTTACTTTTGCTGAATTCAAATGGGCGTATTGTGGATGTTTACTTGTGCTTAAATCAATGACAATTTTTGCTTTGCCTTCGGGTATTTTTGTATTTCCTTTAATTATTGATCGATCAATCTCCATCATATTATATTCATAGTACAATATTCCATCTTTTACATAAATGCTTAAACCTCCGGAATATCCTCCTAATGCCAATAACACCCCGTTAGCATCTTTGGGAATTTCGGTATCAATTGTAATGGTATTGGCAACTGTTCCTATTTTTGGCGCAACTACTTCGGGTAATCTTGTAATATTTCCTGTATAATTGAATTCGGTTGCAGGATTAATTGGTAAAGCCTCAGGATGAAGTGCGAGATATAAACCTCCTCCAATCGGAAGATTATTGTTTTTAGCTGATTCAATAAGGAAAAGCTCTTTTAACGCATTTAATTTTTCAGGATTTTTGGCAGATAAATCATTTGCCTGAGAGAAATCTTCATCTAAATTGTAGAGTTCCCATTTGTCTTTATCCGGAGTCCAGGTTGCTAAACCAGGTGTTAATGTAAGCCACGGAACCCTTGGTCCGAATGTCGAAGCCATCCAGCCATCGTGATAAATTGCACGGCTTCCCATAATATCAAAAAACTGTGTATGTTTTTGATCTTTGGCTTTAGCGTCATTAAAAGAATACAACATACTCACACCATCAAATGGATCCTGATTATAACCGTTTACAATAGATGGAGTTTTAATTCCAACAGCTTCGTATATAGTTGGCACAACATCATTCACATGATGAAACTGCGCGTGAGGAGTTTTGTCAATTTTGATTTTTTTAGGCCATGAAATTGCCAATGGTTGTCGGGTTCCTCCAAAATAAGCTCCAAGAAGTTTGGTTCCTTTATAAGGTGTAGATCCAGCCCACGCCCATCCTGCATGATACATATTATCAGCCTTTGTAGATCCTAAAACATCCAAACCACCCAATTCGTTAGCAGTTTTGATATGATCTTCGATCTTGGACGGAATTTGATTTTGTGTAAGCAATTCACTGATTGAACCATTAATTCCTTCTGCACTGGACCCGTTATCTCCCCAAACGTAAAATATCAACGTATTGTCTTTAATGCCCATTTTTTCCAACTCGTCAATGACTCTTCCTGCATCATAGTCGGCCTGTTCAGCAAATCCGGCATAAACTTCCATTAGCTTTCTTTGAAAAGGCTTTTCGCTTTCCGGAATGGTACTCCAAGCAGCTAAATTATCCGGACGTGGCGTTAATTTTGTATTTGCAGGTATATAACCTAATTTTTTCTGTTTTTCGAAAACTCTTTCACGATATTTATCCCAGCCATCATCAAATTTTCCTTTATACTTGTCGATCCATTGTTTTGGTACTTGATGTGGACCGTGTGCCGCACCAGGAGCCCAGTACATCAAAAAAGGTTGTTCGGGATGAATCGCTTGATGAGTTTGAATCCATTCAATTGCATTATCAGCTAAATCATCAGAAAGGCTATAACCTTCTTCAGCAGTTTTAGGCAATTTTACAAAAGTTGTATTTTTAACTAAAGTTGGCTCATATTGAGATGTTTCTCCACTCAGAAATCCATAAAAGTATTCAAAGCCATAACCGATAGGCCAAAATTCAAACGGTCCTGCCTGACTTGTTTGAGCTCCTGGCGTGTTATGCCATTTTCCAAAGGCTGAAGTACTGTATCCATATTGTTTTAAAACTTCGGCAACTGTGGCAGAAGTTTTAGGAATAACTCCGCTAAATCCATCCCAGTCGTTGGCCAACTCTGTAATTTGCCCATTTCCAATACGTGTATGATTACGCCCTGTCAGTAATGATGAGCGTGTAGGTGAACACATAGCCGTAGAATGAAATCTATTATATGAAACACCGTTATTAGCTACTTTGGTCAAATTTGGTGTATGTACTTCTCCTCCATAAGTATCTGGTAAACCTGGACCGGCATCATCAATTAAAATAATTAAAATGTTAGGTGCATCTTTGGGTAAATGTGATTGAATTGTTCTGTTTTTATATACAGATTCATCAATTGTTCGCCCTGCCTGACTTGCCGTCGGAGTTGGAGGAAATGGTAAAATTTCCTGAGCTTTAGAATTAAAAGCATTGCATAAAAACAACAATAGCAAAAGTTTCATTTGTACTTTCATAAAAATTACGTTTTGATTTGAATCAATTTAATCGCAGGTATAGCCGAGGAAACTTTGGGATAATAAATTTACGCTTATGAATGTAAATAATTCAATATCATGATGTTGCAACTTATAATATGAAACAAGAAATTATTATTTAGCGTAATTCTATAAGGTTAAAATTAGATTAAAGCATTCTGAATACTATTTTCTGGATCTGAATCCTTGCCAAGATTTATCATTATTGGCAAACTAAAATTAAAAAGAGATTAAAAAATATTTTACTAAATTTGAGAAGCTCTGTTTTAGCATGTTAAAATTTCCAAAACCAATCCTATATGATTTCGATATTTTCAGCTTGTGTAGCGGTAGTAATTATTATTTGCTTCTTAGTTTCTATTTTATTAATTGGATATTCTCCAAAAACAAAGAAATACAACATTCTGCTTTCTATGTTTTTTTTATTTTTATCCTATCCGTGTTTTATATTATTTCTAATTAACACTGGATTTCTTGAATACTTACCACATGTTTACAGAACAGGGATTATAGCTCATCTTTTGTATATGCCTGCTTCTTATTTATATATTAGATCTGTTGTAACCAATAAAGGATTAACGAAAATAGATTTTATACATCTTATTCCGGCTTTGATATATATTATTGATTATTTTCCTTTCTTTTGGTTGTCAGGATCAGAAAAAATAGCTTTCATGCATTCTAAACAATTGAGTAAAATGGTTTTGCTTTTTTATGAAAGCCGATTTTTTGTACCTGGCTTTTATATTGTTTTTAAGTATGTTCTGACTTTTACCTATTGGGTATTACAATCCATACTTTTAGTAAAACTTTACAAAGTTAAAAACTCAGAATTTAAAAAAGAAAATGGAGTTTGGCTTAAGTGGCTGACTATTTTTCTACTGTCACAAGTATTTCTTTTTCTTCCTTCGTTACAAATTTTACAACCTGGAGGTGGAGATGATGAACTTACCGTATTTCTATTTATAGGTGGTTTCACTGGGTTAACAGCGGTTTTTCTTTTCTTATTTCCTCAAATATTATACGGGATAAAAGGTGTTGTGCTTTTAGATAATGAGAATGTAATCTCTGAAACGGATTATAATTCTACCCTTTTTTCAATAGAAGAAAGAAAAAAAGAACCTCAAAATTATCGATATTTATCAGAAGTAAGGATGCAAGAAATTGCAATAAATATTAAAAATCATCTTACTTTAAATAAATCATATTTGGATAGACAATATTCTTTACAACAGTTAGCACAAGAACTTAGTATTCCCGCTCAATATATATCTGCTGTTATTAATGAATTTGAAAAGATTAATTTTAATGACTTTATAAATTCCTATAGAGTAAAATATTGTCTCGAATTATTGAGTAATAATGATCATGAAAATCAAACACTTGAAGCACTTGCAGCAGAAAGTGGTTTTAATAACAGAAATACCTTTACCATTGCTTTTAAAAAGGTAATGGGACAAACACCTTCTGCTTATATTAAAAATATAAATAGCGCTAAAAATGTTTGATTTTATATCTGAATATAAAAATTATTTTTGTGATAAAATGATTTGGGATTGTTTACTTTCATTCAATCCCCAACAGGACATCTAAACCAAATTCACAAAGCCACTGGAAGACAGACAACTACATATAATAAGCCAATTTCTTCAAATCATCCAAAAAAAATGTTGAAATTTGTCCCGTTGGGGTCACAAACAAGCCAAATGGCACCAATTGAAGACAATTGGTGCCATTTTTTTATAACCTTACTTATTTTTATTAGTCAAAAGTGCCGGGCTCCTCAGCAGCCCTAGCCCCGATAGCAGTGAAAATCCTTTTGTGCCGGGGTTCGGCACAAAAGATTGGAACGAATAGCAGGAAGAGCTCCTAAGAAATAAACATTGTCAATCACAGTATATTTTATGATGCTGATAGCAATTTTATATTATCTTAGACAGGCCGCGTGCAATCAATTGATCACTGGCATATTTTTTCTTCGGACCTTTTAAAAAACCAATTCCCAGAAAAAGAAATTACGGCCCTGCAGGTCAAAAGAAAAAACAATCTTTCCCTTCTATTTCAGCCTGAAAATCAGCCGCTGGATAATCATAAGCCAGATTGCAGTCAGCATCATAGTTGAAGTAATTACAGCCAAAGTTATTTGATACATATAATTTTCTACTAATTTTAAAGAAGCTGCCATGGTCATTAAAATAAAACTGAATTCCCCTATCTGCGATAAGAGTGCCCCTGCATATAAGCTGTCACGCCAGGAGTTCTTAGTCAGTTTAAAAACAATGGTATTGATCAGGCTGTTTATAAAGAGTACTGAAAATGAAATCAATATTATTGTACCTGCATTTTGAATAAAAAAATTAATATCTAACTGCAGTCCTACAGCTAAGAAAAAGAAAGCCATAAAAAATACCCTGAAAGGAATAAGGGAACTTCCCAGCCAGCGGGTTGCCTTATCATGCCCGATTAATATTCCTGAAGCAAAAGCACCAAAGGCAGTAGACAAGCCAAACCATCCGCTGATCCAGGCCATTGTGAAACAGATACTGAAGCCGATAAAAACCTGCAGTTCATGGTCAGCAGTAATTTCTTTCTGCATCGGAATTTTAAAAAGTTTTTTAGTCAGAGCCCCTTTCAAAAAAAGAATCATCAGTACGCCTCCTGTGCATACTTTTATCAATTCGACTGCTGATACGGCGGCACCTGACATAAAATTCAACGCCAGCATCATAGGTATAACCAATATATCCTGCATTAATAATACACCGCAGGTAATCATGCCCAGCCGGGTTTTAATTTCGCCTGTTCTGGCCAGATACTGAAATACAATAGCCGAACTGCTGATGCTGATTGTAAAAGCAGTCAGCACAATTGTTGTCATTTCCCATCCCGCATATGATCCGACAAAATACATACAGATAAAACTAAACACAATCTGAACAACTGAAATCAACAGCGGCTTGTAAAAATTACGCGTGAGATATTGAAGGTCAATTTCGCTTCCTATAGAAAACATCATAATAATGATCCCTATCTCGCCAAGTTCTGATATTACATCAGGTTTGTAGATAATATTAAATACCTGAGGGCCTAAAAGCACGCCGGCCGCTATGTAGGCGATAAAGTAAGGCTGCTTTAAACGGCGCAGCAATAAAATCAGCAATAAGACAATAAGGGAGAGCACAGCTATCCCTGAGAATAATTGTGACAGCATATCTTTACATTATAATCAAGAAAGCTGCCTTTAAGGGCAGCTTTCAGTAAATTGACAAAAGTTTTACGAAATCTCTATCATTCGCGGAGCTTTTTGTTTACTCTGCTCGAGTTTGGGTATGGACAGCAGTAAAATTCCATTTTCATAACGCGCGCGGATTTTATCTTCGTCCACGACATTTTTGGGAAGCATAAAACTTCTCTGGAAAGACTGGTAACTGAACTCTCTGCGCGTGTAATTTTCTTCCTGTCTGTTTACCTGCTCCTGCTTAAAAGAAGAGATAAGCAGCTTTCCATCCTCAAGGGTAACCCTGAAGTCTTCCCTGTTCATACCGGGAGCCGCTACCTCTACTTCATAATTCTGGTCCGTTTCCTTAATGTTTACAGAAGGCAGTGTGGTGCTTGTAGCTGAAAAATTGTTGTTTTCCCAATTGAAAAGATCGCGGCCAAAAACATCATCAAAAAACAAACGCTGGAAAGCCGGCACACGGCCTTCGTTTCTTTTAATAAGATTCATAACAGTAATTTTTAAAATTGTTGTACAATAAATTTTTGAACTTGCACTATGGCGTGCAGAAGAAAAAAAACAAATAATATGCCAGTGTCCAATTCTGACATTTTATCATAATAGGTAATGAAAAAATGTCATTTTAATCTACGATGAATGCCCTTTTTTCTCACTGCTTATTTTCAATATTCAGAGAATCTGCTGTCCAAACTTTATAAGATCCGAATTTAATAGTTTCAGGAAAAAATGCCGCTTCATCTGTAGGAATGCGTGTGGTCCTCCAACAATTCGAATTTCTCCGTTTTTCAATCATTTCTTTCAATATCAGACTGCGCTCCATTAGCGATGAATCGTTACGTTAAACGTTAATAACAGACACATTCTCTACAAAAGCAGCATTGCCTGAACTGCGGTTCTCTTACCATCATAATGTACATTGAAAGACTTACATTAACTTAATCCCCAAAATGTTAATGTCATAAAAGGGACGGATAAAAACTGTGACAAATGTCAATTTCAAATTGTGTCATTTGACATCGCCTCAATCCGTCCTCAATCCCCAACTTTGTACTGTCCTCTAATACCAATGAAATCAAAAAGAGGTAAGACAATATAGTAACACAGTAAAACAAGAAAATCATGAAAAATCAAGATGAACTTTATTATCAGGATGCCACAAAGCTCGCAGAAATGATCCGCAGTCGTGAGATTTCTCCCGTCGAAGTCGTAAAGGCACACCTGGATAGAATTGAGGCATTAAATCCAAGCATCAATGCAATTGTTTCGCTAGCACAGGATGCCATGAAAGAAGCACGTGCAGCCGAAGCTGCTGTTATGCGGGGAGACGAATTGGGTCCGCTGCACGGCGTACCCTTTACCGTTAAGGACTCTATAGACACAGAAAATGTGCTGACCCAGCGAGGTTCGCCGATTTTCAAGGGAAGAATCCCTGAAAAAGATGCCACCAGCGTAGCACGGCTAAAAGGTGCCGGAGGCATCCTTTTGGCAAAAACCAATCTTCCGGAATTCTCATACTGGATTGAAAGTGACAACCTGCTTAACGGCAGGTCCAACAATCCTTGGGATCTGAGCCGCACTCCAGGCGGTTCCAGCGGCGGGGAGTCAGCTGCCATTGCAGCGGGCATGTCCCCTCTCGGACTGGGTACCGACCTGGCGATTTCTGTCCGCGGCCCGGGAGCGCAGACTGGCATTGCGTCCCTTAAAGCCACCCATGGGCGTGTACCTATGACAGGGGTCTGGCCACGTGCTCCGCGCCGTTTCTGGCACACGGGACCTATGGCGCGCAGCATCCGTGACCTTGCCTTAAGCTTTTCTCTGCTTTCAGGTCCTGACGGCCAGGACGGCTACTCTTCAAGTACGGTGCAGTTTGACGCAGGAATCGGAAGTGTGCCTTCACGCCAGCTTAAAATAGGCTGGATGGTCGGACCAGGTTTCGGACCTGTAGACCCTGAGGTTACCGCTGTGGTGGAAGCTGCATCAAGAGCCCTTAAGGATTTAGGCATCCTAGTGGAGCCTGTCCGCATACCCGCGCTTGAAAAAGACTTTGCACTTGATGTTTTCAACCGGTTGCATGTAATGGAGATGAAGCCAGCTTTCCTCGAAGCAGTCAATGGAAGAAGCGATGATGAGATTTATAAAATGGCCAAAACGATGCTTTCGCTGCCCGACACTTCCATGAAAGACTACATTGAAGCAGAACAGGCATCAGAACGCCTGAAAGACGGATTTGCGGCATACTTCCAGAAATATGACGCGCTTCTTACACATGTGCTTCCGATACCGGCTCATAAACATGGCGTTGGGGAGTTCCTTATAAATGGGCAGAAGGTGGATGCGACCTATCTTCAGGGGGCAACTGTGCCTCTTAACATAACCGGGCTGCCCGGCATCTCCATGCGTTTTGGCACGAGTACTGAGGGCATGCCTATCAACATACAGCTTGTCGGGAGCTGGCAGGCTGAAACAACGATCCTGCATATTGCCTCGCTCTTGGAAAGCGTCAGTAAAGTGAGCAATCTCCACCCCATGCTTTAATTATCCCCATCCTAAATAAAAACCTTCAAAATTTCTTTGAAGGTTTTTATTTAGGATTTAAGAAATTTTTTCGCAGCCTGCTGACCGTTTCCCTTGATACTCCCAAATAGGAAGCCACCATATGAAGGGGCACCCGATTAAAAATAGTAGGGTATGTCTTCTGAAATTCGGTATACTTTTCTTCCGCCGAAGAGCTTATTAAAGAATATATTCGGCGCTGGCTCGCTTCATAACTGCTGGCCGTCAATCGATCCTGAAATGCCCTTAATGCTGGTATTTCTCTCATTAATGAGATCCATTTCTCCTTTGTCCAGACAATAACGATGCTGTTCTCCAATGCTTCGATGTTATAAAGTGAAGGCTTCTCATTATTGTAACTCTCTACATCTGTAACCCACCATGTTTCAACTCCGAACCTAAATGTATGTTCTTTGCCGTCATCTGAAATCCTGTATATTCTTAAAGACCCGCTGGCAATAAAACAATTGATCTTCCATATTTCTCCATCTTGGAGCAAGGGCTGCCATTTACGCAGATTTCTTTGAACACCTGCCGCGCAAATAATTTCCAGATCTTCATTTGAAAGGTCTGTATGGTCACGCAGGTATCTGGCAAAAACTTCAAACATCATAAGTAAAAGTAATAAAAAGCGAAAAGGTAATAGTTAAATATCACTTTTTTTCGAAAAAAGGCTTCTCATAATAAGGTTCATCAGGTTTCTGCCGCATCTGCCATGTTAATCGGTAAGAAATCAGAAACCCGAAAATTATGCTGCCAATTTACAAAATGATTTGAACATAGTTGTTCCTGACTTAAACATCTGATTCTTTCTAAAAATATGTGCAGCTTCAATTTCTGCAAAGGTTCTTATGGCAGACTCAAAACTTTTAAAACCCAAGCCGTTTTGTATTCTCCATTTTATAAAACGATGATCTTATTCTGCAATATTGTTGAGGTATTTTCATTGCCTAATCTTTATATTGAAAAATGAGCTTTTGTTGTAAACCCTTATTGCGCTGGTGTTAAAGCCGCTTTTGTCTATATTTACGATGCTTGGTCGGCAGTTATTACTTACCGCCTTAATCAGGAAGGACCGGGCACTCACTCTCTGCCTTCTTCTGGTCGAAAGAAGATCCACCGTACTGCCACCCTTATCAAAGCCTGACATCGATAATACCAGATTGCTTTTACCTTTATATAAGTTTCAGCCATGCGCCAATTGCTCCTGCTCTGCTGTTTCTTTTTTTCATCTGAGATTCGATCATTGGAGTAAACTTAGATACCCAGCGCTGAATCTTAGAATGATCAACTGCTATTCCACGCATTTTCATTATTTCCTCAGCATCCCTGTAACTCAATGTAAATCTAAATTTGAAATAAACAGCCTGCAAAATAATGCCTTTGGGATAAGGATGGCCTTTTGTATTCATAAAATATATTTTGAAGGTAAAAAGATAATAGTTAGTTAACCGATCCGACAGGACCAAATTTATTCTATAATCTGCCCCTTTTGTATACGCGCTTCAAATCGAATGTAAGGGAAAATATTTAAAAACTTATTAAAGAACAATCAAATCTTTGTATCTTTATTCTAAGCTGTTATGCCATTATTTTAAACTATTATACATTGGAAACACCATACGTTTATTTTGAAAGGATACTGAGTAAACTTGCAGAAAGTTACCCTGGGAGCTGCAAACTGGAAGCGCTTGCGCCACTTGTGATACCCCCTTATAATGTACTGAAAACATTTAGCGAAAATATATCTGTACAGAGGGAAAATCAGGCAAAAATACTCGATGCTCTGATCCTATTGGAAGATCTGGGATATATTGTCCTTGATCAGGCTTCAGATGAAAGCTGCATAACCGCCAAAGGCCTGATCCAGATAAATCATAGAATATTGTCCAATTAACCTGTAAAAAACTGTCCTTTGAAATTATCAAGTAAATCAGCAATTGCCAATGGTCAAAACCTGCAAAAAATTACTGGAATCAAATCAAAAAAAAAAAGAAGAATACTCTGATTTAATAATCTGCACACTAAATTTTGGAAATACGAATATGAAAATTATAAGTTCCGGCAGTTATGTTCACAGAATCGGAGTCTATAAAAAATACTTTAAGCGGCGCTCGGAAATAATCAGTTCTGCCAATAAAAAAGACGCCTGCTTGAGCAGGCGCCTTTACAAGCTCACTGTGATAGTATGGTTATGCTACAACTACGTTTACTGCGTTTGGACCTTTACGGCCTTCTTCGATGTCATATCGTACTGCATCGTCTTGACGGATGCTTTCTGACAGTCCTGAAGCATGAACAAAAACTTCGGCTCCTCCATTATTAGGAGTTATGAATCCGAATCCCTTTTCTTCATTGAAAAATTTTACTGTACCTTCTTGCATTTTAATGTATTTAATTATTCAAAGATAGGTATATTTAATTAGAAACGCCTGAATTTGAGTTTTTTATTTTCTATAATTTATACGGCTGTCCACGGGGTTTGACTGCAGTAATCTGTTCAGCATGTTCCTTGATGCAGCAACAACTTGTCTGAGATCAAGGCTGTTTGTTGTAATAAGTCCTGCTTTCTAATTTCCACTGCAGATTCCATATTCGAACAATGAAAAGATTCACTTAAAATCATAATAGGAATTTATCAAAAAAAAGGGGCTTACACAAGGGCTCTTGAGTATTGTAATGCCAATAGCCAGAATCTCTTTTCTGATCGATGCTCCCGAGCTTTGTCTACCCGGTCCAGGCGGAGACTTTGGAACAGTAAACCATGTATTACCATTCCTTTCTGCCGGCGTAAGACCAGCCGGTAAAGATAGCAGTATAATGGCTGCCGGTCCGGCTCCTGCAGCTGACTGGTCCAGAAGAATATTGAACAATTTCTGCTGCGGTAAAGGATAAATCAAATACATCGCCTAGATCTGCAGTACATACTGTTGAATCTAAAATCGAAAATATTTATGTGGCCGTTTCATTTAAGGCTGCATAACGTGAAGCCCTTAATCGTATTCTGGCATAAGCATTGGCAGAGGTGATTTTCTTATTTACTTTGAGAAGTTTTCCGAACTGCGTTTTTGATGCTGCTAAAATCGCCATAAATTTCCCTGCTGCTGCGATTTTACGTCACTTGTCAAAGTGCAGAGAAAGGCAAACGGGCCTATACAAATGCTTTACAGAAAATTGAAAAATCTGGTATAATTTGAAGAAAGCAGAGCTGAAGCCCGCCAAAAGACAGCCTAATATCACAGCGGACCAGCAAAAAAACAGCGGTTATTTAAAAGCCCGCGCCCCTGCGCCGCATCTCAAGGAGTAAAAAGGCTGATAACGTCCGGGCTGGTCTTTCAGTAAAAAGCTCGCCGGCATACTGCCGGCGGGCTCGGGCATAAACCCGGAATTAACTTAGTTTGTTTATAAAAGACTGCGTACAGGTATTGAATGCTGATAAAAGAATTGTTGCTTTTTTTTAATGGTAAGGCGCTGAAGCCCTGCAAAATTAAAACTGCTCATTGCTTCTTATTTGATCAAAGATAATAATTTTACTGATATTTTCCGCAGGCCGGAATGTTAAAAAAAGCATGCCCCATAATGATATATCTAAGCATGTTATTATCTTCTATTATTTCTATATCTAAATCATTATTATTTCTTAAATTCACGTGATCACAGTATCAAAACTTCAAGAGATGGAGAAGTATAAAATTTATGACCGTGATTTCAGAGTGAATGCTGTCAAACTGGGACTTGAAACAAATTTTTTTAAAGCGGCAAAACAACTTGGCGTACCTACAACGAATATTTACAGATGGCGGAATGAACTTAGCAAAGACGGATCAAAAAGCTTTTGCGGCAGAACTCCTGAACAAAAACGGATTGCAGAACTTAAGCTCGCACTGAGAAGAAAACTAAAAAAGGTTGAAATTCAAATTGAAATATTACAAAGCGCAGGCAGATATATCCATCAAGGCAAGCCGCATATTTTTCACTTTATTGAAAATAATCTAGATAAATATTCACTTTGGAGAATGTGTCAAGTTTTAGGTATAATGCCGGCTACTTATATTAACTGGAAAAACAAAATACTTTCTCCCAGAAAACGTAAGACAATTTTATTAGAGAAAGAAATAACTTCTATATTCTATGAATACAAAGAGATGTACGGTAATGCAAAAATTGCAGCAGAATTACAAAGCCGGGGCATTCAATTAAAATTGTGCGCAGTATCCTGGTATATGAAAAGACTGGGCCTTGTCAGTAAGCACAGCACAAAGAACAAGGTCAAATCCGGTATACGATTTAATGCTCATAATCCTTGTATTTTTCCTAACGTTTTAAATAGACAGTTTAAAGCCGACAAACCTTCTCTGATCTGGGTAACGGGCATAGCGAGTCTGGAAACAGCCCAGGGGCTGCTGTACCTGACAATTATCATAGACTTATTCGACAGAAAAATTATCGGATGGAATCTAAGCGAACATTTGACAATAAGAGAAACCTCCATGCCTGCCTGGGAAATGGCTGTTCAAAACCGCGGAACAAAAAAAGGGCTTATATTTCATTCTGACAGATCATCTCAATACGCCAATAAAATTTTCACTCGTAAATTAAACTCTTATGAGCATATTATAAGAAGTATGGCCCGGGCAGGAAATCATTTAGACAATGCTGTCCCTAGGAGCTTTTTTATTTCCATTAAATCGGAACTTGTTAATTTAAACAGTCTTCCAACAAAAAAGGATATGGAAGACAAAGTAGCTCACTATATTGAAAATCTCAATTCAAAAGTCGTAACGTTATAAATTATAAAACTTTAAGCTGTGAAAAGAAAATATGAAGACCATTTTAAAGAGCAGGCCGTCAGGTTAAGTTTTGAGCGGGGGGAGATCAGCAGTGTCGAGAGAGAGCTCGGCATAAATCGCACCAGCTTGGGCAAATGGCGGAAAAAATATGAACACCTAAAATTAGCACCGAAGGATGCTGTAATTATAGAGCTCAACAAAAAAATTAAAGATTCGCTGCTTACACTTGAGATTTTAAAAAATGGCAGTGAGTTCGCCGCTCAAGGAAAAGTAATGACTAAAAGATTCATTGAAAATAATTCATCGAAATATCCTATTGGTAAAATGTGTGCATTACTGCAGATATCCCAGCGTGCCTATTACAAACTAAAAAAAAAGGAAATATCGGATAAGCAGTCTCAAATAATTCTCTTAAAAGAAGAAGTTGCAGCGGTATATTATGAGTTTAAGAAAACATATGGATACAGGAAAATTGCAAAAGTACTTCAATGCCGGGGATTTAAAGTGGGAGAATCGCAGATTAGAATATACATGAATGCACTGGGACTGCGCCGAAGAGCTAAATCCAGATTCACTATAACAACTGATTCAGTTCACAATCATTATATTGCACAAAATATCTTAAACAGGGAATTCACAATTAATCAGCCCGCTAAAGCATGGGTTTCAGACATTACCTATATCGCAGCAGAGAAAGGCTTCCTGTATCTTACAATCGTCTTGGATTTATTTGACAGGAAAATCATTGGATGGAGTTTAGCAGACAGCATGAGCACAAAAGAAACTACTTTACCTGCTTGGGAAATGGCCGTTAAAAACAGGAATATTACTCAAGACTTAATTTTTCACTCTGACAGAGGGGTCCAATATGCCAATAAAATTTTTACTGAAACTTTAGACTCTTATAAATTTGTAAGACGCAGTATGAGCCGCAAGCAGAATCATAATGACAATGCAGTTTCCGAAAGCTTTTTCGGCAATTTGAAAAGAGAACTAATTAACGGGAATAAGCCTCTTCCAAGAGAACAAATGAGAGTCCAAGTTTACCAGTACATTGAAAACTGGTATAATAAAAAGAGAAGGCATTCATATCTAAATTATAGAACAATCGAAGAGTTTGACAAACTGCATTGCATATGATTGCATTTCGGTCTTCATCTTTAAAATAATTTACGGGCAATAAGGGATAAATTATTTAATTATACACATACCGCAGCTTATTTAAAAAAACATCTTGAAAGCAGAAGGATAGAAGAGAAATTAAGATACTGCCTTTAAATCTCCCATAAATCTTGCAGAAGTCTGTTCTGTGCTATAACCACAGCCAAAAGACGCCGATTGGGCTTCTGAGTCCGAAAACTGGTGTTTTTAGCAACTTTCTGCTGCACCTTCTAGAGTAGTGAGGATCTAATTGAACGGCAAAGCTATCCTTGCCGGCTATTTATTTCAATTACGTTTATACTTCGATGCTGCTGATTCGATTTCCTGTATTGTTTTCTTTTTCCCTTTAGAAATCCATTCTAAAAGTTCCTCTTCAAAAAAATAAAGTTTTTTACCATACTTATAGCACGGGATTTTTCTCTGCCTTACAAGACCGTAAATTGTAGGCTTTGCTTTCCCTATCAGCCTGCTTGCTTCTTCAACCCCGATAGGAATGCTTTTTTCTTTAGATTCATATACCTGCACATTCTGAATCAGAAGTTTGATCTCGGCAATTTCTTTCACTAAATGCGCTACTGCTTTGGGCAGGTTCTCAAAAGAGATTTCGTTAATGTCCATAGCTATCGTTTTTAACAGTTATGGTGCAAATGAAAAAAGTGTTTCTGCTGTGTCGCTCTTCAAAGCAGAAACACTTGAAAAACACGGCGCTTAATGCCAATATCTATTAGTATTTAAAAATCTGCAAGATCCTCCATAATCTTTAAAAGCCCTTTCTGTTCATCATCTTTGAGATGCGTTTTAATGCTCTTCTGCTCGACATCTTTTAAAGCTTCAGTAAAAGTGAGCTTTAGAAATTGTGCGGCTGTGTCTTGTCTGCTGACTTTAAAATAATTCCAGATATTCCAGCCAAAATGATACAGATCCAGATTGGACAGCTCTTTTACTTTTACCGGTTTAATCTTTTCAAAATTTAGGCCTTCAGCATATATGAGTATATTGCTGCCCAACTGCTCCAGATCATGATCCGACACATACGGCGCAAACTCCTTATGCGCATAACGGATGGCTGTATCAATTCTGGCCTGTTTTTGATTTCTGGCTGCATTTTGCCGCTCCTCCCTTATCTTCTGAATATCAATGGCAGCATTTTTATTTTCAGGCATTTTGGGCGTAATTAAATTATTATCAAGCCCTTCTTCTATTTTTACAAGATCCTCACTTGTAATGAAGCTTTCAGGCGATTGCTTTTTTTCAGTCTTCAAAAAACGATTCACCAATCTCTCGGCCAAACCGTTTAGAAACAAACTTAGAATTGCAAACATTAAAACTCCAAATCCAGTGCTGATCCAAAAGAAAACGCCGGCCGTATATTCATCCGCACCTTTTTCCAGAAGCACCAGTCTTCCGATTGCACCGACAAAGACACAGACTAAAAAAACAGACAGGTAAACTGCAATATATTCGAAGTACTTTATTTTCATTGCGCTCTTTTCTTTAAAGATTCCAATTGTATTGCCTGCGAAGCTCTGTTTTTCTTCTCATCTATTACTTTGGCGTAGATTTGAGTAGTTTTTACGTTGGTATGCCCCAGCATTTTGCTGACCGTATAGATGTCTGTCCCGCTTGAGAGCTGCAGTGTTGCAAATGTATGTCGGAAGCAGTGGAAGGTAATGTTTTTTTTTATGCCGGCAGATTCAACCCATTTTTTCAGAGGACGTGAAATCCACGACGGGTCCGGCAGATCCTCAAAAACAAGCTGCCCGGGAAGTCTTGGCTCTCCGCAGAGCTGCAAAGCCTGCTCAGAAATAGGCATATACTCGACACCCCTTGTTTTTTTCTGGGTGAAATGCAGTTTGGCCATGTCGTCTTCAAGGCTTATCTCTTTCCAGCGGAGCTTCTGGATGTCGGAATGCCGCAGGCCGGTAAGCGCTGAGAAAAGCGCGGCTCTTTTAAGGACATCTTTTTCGCAGGGCATTTCAGCCAGCACGTTCAATTCTTTAATGGTAAGATATTCGCGTCTTGATTCCTGCTCAGGTATGCCTTTTATTTTTGAAGACAAATCAACGGTTAGATATCCGTCGATAAAGGCCTGTTTTAAAGCAGCTTTAAATATGGAAAAATACCTTGCTGCAGTGTTGCGGGAAAGTATCCCTTTTTTGCCTCCTCCGAGCGGCGCAGCCAGCAGAAACAGCTTAAAATCTTCCGCCATTCTGCTGTCAATCTGGGAAAACACCAGCCTGCCTTTGGAATAGCTTTTTAAAAACTCTATGGTCCGCTCCCAATTGATCATAATGGATTTTGAGCTTCGGGCATGCCTTTTTGCTGCCACAGAGGCAATGTATCTGATAAAATCCTCTTTTGCTTTTTCTTTCTGTTCAGCCAATAGGTTCTCGGCATCACTGTACAGATCTGTATTATCGTATTCTTTCTGCCTGATTTTACGCACTCCGTCGGCATAGAGCATAATTTCACGGTCGGTTTCGCTTCTGGTGATTATTATTCCGTTATCGCTGCGTCTGGGCTTATAGGATTTTATGCCCTGGGAATCTGTACGGGCGGTTCTCTGCTTGTCCCACTCCACGGTTTTTACGGTTCTGTTTAAGTATTCACGGATTCTCTGTGGCGTTTTCCTTCCGGAAACCTCAACAGGATAGCTTTCTATGTAGACATACCATTCCTCTCGGTCTTCTGCTTTTCGCAGGCGCACAGTCACCTTGGTTTTTGCTAATTGTTTCATATAAAATCATTTCCGTTATACAAGTTATCAATTTCGCTTTTTGGAGCATATACATGCTTTCCGATCTGCCTGGTAGGTATTGAATATTTCCTGATATGGCTGTAGACAGAACCTTCCGATATCTGAAATCTCTGAGCAATTTCACCAATCGAATAGCAGTCTTCTTTTTCAAGGCTGTATAATTTTTTCTTCGGTGCGCTCTCAGCCTGCGGCAGGCTTCGGGCAGGGCCGAACATCCCTTCCATGACTCTGCGGTCGATCCTTACAAGACGGGTTCCAAGATTGACTGAAGGAATTTTTCCCTGGCCGACAAGCCTGTAAAGGGTCTTTTTCGCAATGCCAAAAAGCATGCCAGCTTCAGGAACAGAAATAAATGCTCTGTTCTCGGGTATTTTATTTATCAGAGCTTTGACCTCGTCTTCAATTTTAAGCAGCTTAATCTTCCGTTTGTATGCTTTTTTGCTGCAAATATGTGAGCAGTAGACAGAAGCCACGGTCTTGGGCAGAAATTCCTCCCCGCAGTTAAGACATTGTTTATTTCTTCTTTTCATCGCCTTTGTCGCCTAATTAAGGTACTATAAGGGTACATAAGGGACACTTTGTCTCCCTTTAAGTGCCGGTACAAATATGGTACAAATATATGATAAAAAACGATTAAAAAACAGCAGAAACAAAAATGCATAAAAAAGAAAAACCGCTGTAAACTTTACGTTTACAGCGGTTTAACACTTATTGTTAACTGATGTTAATCAGTACTTATTTGACTTCTTCGAATTCAACGTCTTCAACGTTGTCTCCTGACTGCTCTTGTTGTGGAGCAGCTTGTTGACCTTGGTCACCACCTTGAGCGTACATTGCTTCAGTAGCTGTTTTCCAAGCTGCATTAACATTGTCTAATCCTTTTTGGATTGCATCAAGATCTTGAGATTGGTGAGCCATTCTCAATTCAGTTAAAGCATATTCAATAGCTGTTTTTTGATCGTCTGTTAATTTATCTCCTAATTCTTTCAATTGAGATTCAGTTTGGAAGATAGTACTATCAGCTTCGTTCAATTTCTCAGCTCTTTCTTTTGCGATTCTGTCAGCATCAGCGTTAGCTTCAGCGTCTTTTTTCATTTTTTCGATTTCTTCAGCTGTTAAACCAGAAGAAGCTTCGATACGGATATCGTGAGATTTTCCAGTTCCTTTGTCAGTTGCAGAAACTTTGATGATACCATTAGCATCAATATCGAAAGTTACTTCGATTTGAGGAACTCCTCTTGGTGCTGGCGGGATACCATCTAAGTGGAAACGACCAATAGTTTTGTTATCAGCAGCCATTGCTCTTTCTCCTTGTAATACGTGGATTTCAACAGATGGTTGAGAATCAGCCGCAGTAGAGAATACTTGAGATTTTTTAGTTGGTATAGTTGTGTTAGACTCGATTAATTTAGTCAATACACCACCCATAGTTTCGATACCTAAAGAAAGAGGTGTTACGTCAAGTAACAATACATCTTTTACATCTCCAGATAAAACTCCACCTTGAATAGCAGCTCCAATAGCAACAACCTCATCAGGGTTAACACCTTTAGATGCTTTTTTACCGAAGAATTTTTCAACTTCGTCAGCGATTCTTGGCATACGAGTAGAACCTCCAACAAGGATTACTTCGTCGATATCAGATGTAGATAAACCTGCATCTTTTAATGCTTTAGCAACTGGCTCCATAGAACGTTTTACTAAAGTATCAGATAATTGCTCAAATTTAGCTCTAGATAATTTTTTCACTAAGTGTTTTGGTCCAGAAGCAGTAGCAGTTACGTATGGTAAGTTGATTTCTGTTTCAGCAGAAGATGATAATTCAATCTTAGCTTTCTCAGCAGCTTCTTTTAAACGCTGTAATGACATTGGATCTAAACGTAAATCAATACCTTCTTCAGTTTTGAATTCGTCAGCTAACCAGTCAATAATAACCTGGTCAAAATCATCACCACCTAAGTGAGTATCACCATTTGTAGATAATACTTCAAATACACCGTCTCCTAATTCAAGAACAGAGATATCAAAAGTACCTCCACCTAAATCGTAAACAGCAATTTTTTGATCATTTCCTTTTTTATCTAATCCGTAAGCAAGTGCAGCAGCAGTTGGCTCGTTGATGATACGCATAACTTTAAGACCAGCGATTTCACCAGCTTCTTTTGTAGCCTGACGCTGAGCATCGTTAAAGTAAGCAGGAACTGTAATAACTGCCTCAGTTACTGTTTGACCTAAATAGTCTTCAGCAGTTTTTTTCATTTTTTGAAGTGTCATTGCAGACAATTCTTGAGCAGTGTATAAACGACCATCAATATCCACACGCGGCGTATTGTTGTCACCTTTTACAACACTGTAAGGAACTCTTTTTGCCTCATCTTGAGTTTCAGCAAAAGTGTGTCCCATAAAACGTTTAATAGAAGCAATCGTTTTTGTAGGATTCGTTACTGCTTGTCTTTTTGCAGGATCCCCTACTTTAATTTCGCCACCTTCAACAAAAGCGATGATAGATGGAGTCGTTCTTTTTCCTTCTGCATTAGGGATAACAACTGCTTCGTTACCTTCCATTACAGAAACACAAGAGTTCGTCGTACCTAAGTCAATTCCGATTATTTTACCCATTTTTTATATATTTAATTTTGATTTATTTTTTATAACTCAGGTGGCATAAGTCAATCTTTGTGCCAATATAAAAAACCAAAGTAAAATGTCAGTTTTGTTATTGACACATTAATAATCATCTGACAACATGACATTTTTAAAGACTGACATTCGTGGCATAATACTAATTTCCATGTCATTATTCAGGAGCTGTTTCCCGCTCTCCGCTGTATCTTTTATGGCGAACACCGCCATAAAAGGATGCCGCTTCTATCGGGGCTAAGTCAATAATTTTCATTAGAACTTTTACATTTACCAAATCAGAATATTTTTAATTAAATACCGAAATTAATTACATTAGCATTTTTCTAAATCTAAAAAATGGAAAACTACAGCATCATTATATTTATACTTGCCATTGTTATCGGATTATCTGCCTTTGCTGATAAAGCAAAACTTCCCTACCCTATTCTTTTAGTGATTGTGGGAATTGCTATTGGTTTTATTCCAACCATGACTGAAATTGAAATCAATCCTGAAATTATTTTTTTATTGTTCCTGCCTCCATTATTATATGATGCATCATTTAATATCTCTCCTAAAGATTTCAAAACCAATATCAATACGATAAGCACACTAGCCATTACTTTAGTTTTTCTTACTACATTCTGGATTGCTGTTGTGGCTCATTATATGATTCCTAATATAACCTGGCCTCTTGCGTTTGTACTCGGAGCGATTCTTTCTGCAACCGATGCCGTTGCCGCTGTAAGTATCACAAAAGGATTAGGAATATCTCATAAAACCATTACCATTCTCGAAGGCGAAAGTTTGATAAATGATGCTTCGGCATTAGTAGCTTACAGATTTGCTGTTGCTGCCGTACTGGGATCTGCTTTTATAATCTGGCAGGCAGCACTGCAGTTTATTTTATTATTAGGAGGAGGTTTTCTGGTAGGATTTGTAATGTCAAAAATTCTAGCTGTTATTTTGAAAAAAGTCCACAAAAATTCAAATGTCACGATTAGTTTCATGCTTTTAATGCCTTTTGTAACTTATTTAATTGCAGAGCAGCTGCATGTTTCCGGAGTTATTGCTGTAGTTATTTCCGGATTGGCAATTGCGCGTTTCAGCAAAAAAATATTTCCGGAAAGTTTAAAAAACAGTTCACGAAGTTTATGGGATATTATCATCTTTTTATTAAACGGATTAATCTTTATTCTGATTGGACTTAATTTTAGATATGTATTAAAAGACATTGACGATGATATGATATTACCTTACATTGGTTACGCATTCATTATAACCATCGTTGCTTTATTGATACGATTCGTCAGGATATTTCTTCAAAAAATTAATCTTCAAAAAGCATTTCAAAAAAATCGAAAAGGAAGAAGAAAAATCAGCGAAGATGCTCTTTTAGACTTTAAGAACAGTATAATTTTAGGATGGTCAGGAATGCGCGGTATTGTATCACTTGCCATTGCCATTGGGCTTCCAAGATTTCTAGAAGACGGAAATCCGTTTCCTGAACGTAACGCAATTATCTTTATTTCTGTCGCCGTAGTGCTTTTTACGCTTATTGGGCAGGGACTAACACTTCCGTTTATTGTCAAAAAATTAAACTCTAAACCAGAACAAATAGAATCTTAGAAAAGTTAGAAAAAAAATAAAAAAATATGCACGCATAGTAATTTCATGCTATTCGTTTATTTTTTATTCGTAATTTCGATTCTCATTAAAATTACAACTACAAAATGGCATCATTTATAAAAGAAATATCTTTTCGCTGGTCAGATCTTGATCCTAATTTTCACGTTCGCCACAGCGCTTATTACGATTTTGGCGCACAGCATCGTATCGAAATCCTTGAAGAATTAGGATTAACTTTAAAAGTAATGCAGACGCAGGCGTTTGGACCGGTTTTATTTAGAGAAGAATGTGTTTTTAGAAAAGAATTAAAACTTTCAGACAAAATCTTCATTCATACTAAAACATCAAAAATGAAGGCCGATGCTTCCCGCTGGTCAATTATTCATGAGTTTAGAAGAGAAGACGACACACTTTGCGCCACCATTACTGTTGATGGAGCATGGATGGATACAAAACTAAGAAAACTGGCTTCTCCAACCCCTGAAATTGCGATTGAGGCTTTAAGTATTTT
>Ga0157369_10000108_pt1 | contig 117027 bp, 85 predicted proteins | sample C25metaG_FD_113461 | JGI IMG/M metagenome (GOLD analysis project Ga0157369, IMG submission 113461) | Corn rhizosphere microbial communities from Kellogg Biological Station, Michigan, USA - C2-5 metaG | ecosystem: Host-associated > Plants > Roots > Rhizosphere > Soil | place: USA: Michigan... | reverse complement strand
GAAGCTCATGGCGCCGCCGGCGTTTACTGATCCTTTGCTATCACGGCATTTCTTCACCAACCGGTATTCCTGCGCAGGACGAGCATGAATGGCAACCGACGCTCTACATGACGCAGGATGTGCTGGTGTCGCGATTCAGACTGATCAAGACTTCAGGTTGCGAGGTGTTGCCGCTGGGCGAGGCTTTAAAGCATCTTTATGCGGGAACGCTGCCCTCAAAAAGCGTGGCAATCACCTTCGATGATGGTGGTTATGATTTTTATCGCGGCGCCTACCCGGTGGTGCGCGATTTTGGATTTCCGGTCACGGTGTACCAGACAACGTATTATTCCGATTTCCCTAAACCGATTTTTAACCTCGCCTGCTCCTACCTGCTGTGGAAAAGCCGGAGGCATGGGCTTCAGGCTGCACCGGAACTGGGAATCCCGCGTGAGGTTGATTTGAGTTCCGAGGTAGAGCGGCGAGAGGTTCTCAACCACATCCATGCCTTCGCAGAACAGCAGAATTACAGCGGGGCGGCGAAGGACGAACTCGCCCTCAGACTTGCTACCCTCCTGGGGCAGGACTACGAGGCCTTTTGCGCCAGCCGCCTGTTCCAGTTGATGACCCCCGAGGAGATCCGGGAACTTTCGGCCCGGGGGGTGGATTTCCAGCTGCACACACATCGCCACCGCACGCCAAAGGAAGAGGGGCTGTTCCGACGCGAAATTCGCGAGAACCGCCGGCGTCTAGAAGAAATCACCGGAAAGCCAGCGACGCATTTCTGTTATCCGTCCGGGGTGTATCAACTAGATTTTCTGCCGTGGCTCAGGCAGGAAGGAGTAACTTCAGCGACCACCTGCGAGCCGTCGCTGATTTCAGCGGCGACGAATCCCTTGCTCCTACCGCGGTTGGTGGATACGAGTTTCAAAACCTCGCTGGAATTCGAAAGCTGGCTCGATGGAACAGGGGCGCTTCTGGCTCGCCGACCAGTCAGCGCTCGTATGAATCACGATTGAGTGGCTGCGACAGGATCATGGATTCCGAGCAGCGCCAGTAACTCCCCGCGCAAGTGAGGGCCGCAGGCCAGCAGTCCCGGCAATAGAGGTTTTGGCTGGTTGAAAGTGAAATCCGGGCCATCCAGAGGCCTGGCGAAGCCTCCAGCGCTCTTGACCAAGGCAACGCCGGCGGCAATGTCCCACTCGTGCTTAGGCGTGAGCGTAAAGGTGGCGTCGGCGAGGCCGGCGGCCACCCGCGCCAGCTTGTAGGCAACCGAGCCAGTAGGTTGCATCGAAAACTTCGCGCTGCGGAAGCACTCCCATTCCCCTCGGCTGGTTTCACTTCGGCTGGCCAAAACCGAAGCTCCCGCAAGGGTGGTCCGCGAACTGGCCTTCGCGGGGCTGCCGTTGTATGTGAGTCCCGTTTCTGTTGAGCCGAAAAACAATTCGTTGCTTGCCGGATTGCAGATTCCCGCAGCGACCGTCTTGCCGAGCTCAACAAACGCAATCGAGACGCAGAATTCAGGAATTCCGGCGACAAATTCGCGGGTCCCATCGAGCGGGTCTACCACCCACACCCGTTCACAATTCAGCCGCGACAGATCATCGGCGCTCTCTTCCGAGAGCCAGCCCTCGCCCTTACGCAGCAGCGACGCTCTCAAAGCTACGTCGAGTTCCTTGTCCGCCTGGGTGACCGGATCGTGGCCCGCCTTGTATTCGGCCTCGATTTCACCGGGGGTGAATTTTGCGAACACCTGCTTCGACTTTTCAATCGCCAGTTGAATTCTTTCGAGAACATCCAAATAAGTTGACATGGGAAATGAGATCAAGGGATAGCCGGAGCCAACAACATTCGAGTGTCGGTGGCAAGCCGAATCGTGCACCGACTCGGAGGTAACCAGGGGGCGGGGACGCCTATGCCGCGGAACGACCCGGCAAGAGCGGCGCGAATTGAGCCCCCCAGCAAGCAAGCCGCAAGCGGTAGATCGACATTGCCCAAGCCATAGGGCAGGAGTCCCGTTACGCCGCCGATCAGGATTTTGACCGCCATCAGTTCCATAACCGCATCTTTGGTTTAGGTGGCAGCAACCGTCAACTCGGTGTTTACGCCGATAAAACCTTCGCGCTCCAGGTGCAAGATGATTTCTTGCGCCGACTCTTCCGCGCTCAGTTCGCCGGTGTCGATGACTACTTCCGCGTCGCTGGGCGCCTCATAGGGATCAGAGATGCCGGTGAATTCCTTCACAATTCCTGCTCGCGCCTTGGCGTAAAGGCCCTTGCGATCGCGCCCCTCGCAGATTTCGAGTGGGGTGGCCATATGCACGAGGATAAATCCTCCATGCGGTTCGATCATGCTGCGAACCTGCTTGCGGACGGAATCGTAGGGCGCGATGGGCGCGCAGATCGCGATCCCACCGTTTTTGGTGATTTCCGAGGCCACGTAACCGATCCGGCGAATATTAATGTCGCGATGCTCCTTGGAAAAGCCGAGTTCCGAGGACAGATGCTTTCTCACCAGATCTCCGTCGAGGATGGTGACCGGGCGGCCGCCCATCTCGAGAAACTTTGTCAGGAGCACGTTCGCAACCGTAGATTTGCCCGAGCCCGAAAGACCGGTGAAGAAGATCGTGACCCCTTGTTTATGCCGAGGCGGGAAGCTGCGCCGCAGTTCCCGCACCACCTCGGGATATGTGAACCAGGCCGGAATCTCCCGGCCCTCGTTGAGCCGGTCGCGCAACTCCGTGCCAGAAATATTCAACACCCGGGCACCCGTGGGTACTTCCGTATCGGGAACGTAGCAATCTTTATCTTCCAGGTAAACCATCATGCTGAAGGGCACCATGGTCACGCCAATTTCCGGCTCGTGCTTCTTGAAAAGCTCCTGAGCTTCGTAAGGACCATAGAATGGTTTGCCGTCGGAATCCTTTCCCGGACCGGCGTGATCCCGGCCGACGACGAAGTGGGTTACGCCATGGTTCTTGCGGATCAGAGCGTGCCAGATCGCCTCACGCGGCCCGCCCATGCGCATGGCCAAGGGCAGCAGCGAAAGCCGAACCGTCCCCGCCGGATACTTGGCCAGCAGAAGCTGATAGCAGCGCACGCGCGTGAAGTAGTCCACGTCGCCGGGCTTGGTCATGCCGACCGAAGGATGGATGAGCAGGTTCGCTTCCACGGTTTTGGCGGCGCGAAAAGTCAGTTCGACGTGCGCGCGGTGCATGGGATTGCGCGTCTGAAACGCCACAATCCGGCGCCATCCCACGCGGGAAAACTCAGCCCGCAGCTCCGCCGGCGTCAGGCGAAGGGTTTTGAAATCGTAGTGCGTAGGATTTTGAAGCCCCTCGAGTTTTCCGCCGACGTACCAGGGATTGCTGCGGTTCAAAAGGTGATCCACCCCAGGATGGACCGTGCTGGTAGTGCCGAACACGGATTTGGCTTCATCCTTTCGATCAGGCTGCCAGACTTCTTCGACATGCAACACAGCCACCATCACGCCTTCAGGGTCGCGTAGCGCAACTTTACTGCTGCCGGGCGTGAGTTTCTTGGCAAACTCCTCGGTCACGTCGAGCGTGATCGGCATCGGCCAGAGAATCCCGCTCGCCAGGTGCATTTCGTGGCAGACGCTCTCGTAATCCCGGCGGCCCATGAACCCGCGCAGGGGCGAAAAGCCTCCACTCAACAAGAGTTCCAGATCACACAGTTGGCGGGCGGAGAGGTCCCAAGATGGCCACTCGCGGGAGTTGGCTTTCAGCTCACCGGCGCGCTCGGCTGATGCAATCAGCTGAACCAGTTCGCCGCCGTGCGCCGGGATAAGATGGCTCGTCGAAGTTGTCAAAAGTACAAACCTCCCAATCTTATGGATTTTTTCTTGGACGTTTCCGCCAGGGCACAAAGAAGATGCTGGGATTAGAGACGATAACCCAGCAAATGGTCTTGACCAGGCAGTTAAATTTGTGTGATCGATTTTATCAAAGATCGTTCCGGCTCGAGTCGTTACCTCTGTTATAGAATCGAGTCGTTACCTCTGTTATAGAATCCTTCCAGCGCCCGCCCCAGGAACCGGTTCTGGTGAATGCCTTAAATTCGGTAGCAATTCTCAATCCATTGGGCGACTTTGGCATCAACGCCTACAGTTTTGAGTTGGCGGAAGGCTTGTGTGCGGGCGGGGTTTCAGCAGACGTCTACGTCAATGGGGCATCGCCGCTCTCGGAACTTCCAGCGGCCCGGCGCCATCGCTGTTTCCCGGTCCTCGGGAGCGTGCTCCTGAAGCAGGATCTGAAAACCGGCTACCGGGCTGAGGCCGAATCCTCCCTCTCCCCGCCGCTGTTGACGACAACCTCTTCGGTCAAAACCGAACCCGGTCGCCAGCCGCCCCCCCTGTTTCGGGAGCGTGCCCGCCAAAAATTCCTTGAAATCGAGCTGGCAGCGCATCTGAGGCGGAAACGCTATGACCTCGTGTGGACGCAGTGGCCGGAAATCTACGGACATGGTTTCTGGGCCACTTGCCGGCGGCTGGGCATGAAAACGGTGCATACCGTGCACAACGTCCTGCCACACGAAGAGAGCCCTGAGGACGTGACGCTGCTCGGAAAGGTATATGGGAACTGTGACCGGCTGATAGTCCATTCCGAGCAAAGCCGGAAGGAACTTGCACGACTTTTCCCCGACGTGGCATCGAGGGCTTCGGTAATGCGGCACGGTCTTTACACAATCTACCCGCGACGTACCGGAGTGCGGGAGCGGGTTCGCGGGGAACTGCAGATTGGGCCTGCTAAAGTTGCTTGCCTGATTTGCGGCGGCATACGACCCTACAAGAACATCGATTCCTGCCTGCGTGCTTTGACGGAACTTCCCCAGGATGTGCTTCTCATCGTCGCCGGCAAGGAGTCCGGCTTTGCGGACTCCTCAGCCGAAGATGCGCTGGCGCATACGCGTAGGAGAGCGCGAGAGTGCGGCCTAGAGGACCGCGTACGGCTGATCCCCCACTTTCTCGGTCGTCTCGAGATGGCGGGACTGTTCGAGGCTGCTGACCTGCTTTTGCTGCCCTACCTCAAAGGTTACGGCAGCGGGTTGCTGCTGCTGGGCATGACATTTCGGAAATACATCGTTACTACCGATACGGGTGGGGCGAGCGAATACCTGCGAAACTATCCAAATAGCAGCCTGCTTGCAGGAGGCGAAAGTGCGGAAATCGCCGCGGGCATCCGGGAAGGGATCAGAGCTCTCCAGGCTGGAACGCTGATCGCAGAAGCAACGGCGCTCGAGGAGTTACAGTGGACCACGATTGCGCGCAACTTTTTACAGATCATCTAGAGCGGCGGTTGAGGATTGTTTCGCAGGGAGCGCCGCGTTGACTCGGATATGACGCAGATCACTGACGGACCGCCCCCCGACACCACGGCTCAGCCTTCTTCCAATCTGAAGGTGTTCGATCAGAGTCTCGCCAAGGGCGTGGCCTGGACGGCCGGAGCCAAGTGGTCGAGCCAGTTTCTTTCCTGGGCTTCCCTTATCATCGTTGCCCGGCTGCTGTCGCCCGCAGACTTTGGCCTGGTAGGAATGGCGACTCTTTATCTGGGGCTGGTGACGCTGTTCAGCGAATTTGGCGTGGGCACCGCCGTGCTCGTTTTGCGGAATCTGGACGAAGAGCAAATCGGGCAGCTGAACAGCCTCTCGCTGTTGATAGGGTTCGGTTGTTTTCTGGTTTCTTGCGGCATCGCGAGGCCCCTGGGAGTGTTCTTTCGCGCTCCAAAACTTCCTCTGGTTGTCGTCGCCATGAGCACCACATTCATCATCCTGGGATTGCGGAGCATTCCATACTCTCTCCTGCAACGCGACATGCGTTTCAAACTTTTGTCGGTGCTCGAGACTGCGCAATCGATCTGCCAGGCGCTGACCACGCTCTTGCTGGCATTCCTCGGCCTGGGCTACTGGTCGCTGGTCGTCGGCAATATCGCAGGTTCGGCGTTGCTCACAGTTACGACCGCGTTGTACTGCCGTCATGGCTTTGCGGTCCCGCGCCTCGCGTCCATCCGGCACGCCCTGCGGTTCAGTTCGCATATTCTGATCTCGCGGCTGTGCTGGTACGCGTACTCGAACGCTGATTTTCTTGTGGCGGGCCGGGTTCTCGGACCAGCCCCGTTGGGCGAATACACCTTGGGGTGGAATCTGGCGACGGCGCCGATCGAAAAGGTCTCGGGGGTTATCGTGCGCGTCACTCCCGCGTTCTTTGCCGCCGTCCAGGATGAACATGCCGCCCTGCGCCGCTACCTGCGGGTGCTGACCGAGGCTATTGGCATCGCCACGTTTCCCGCCACCTTTGGTCTGGCCCTGGTGGCTCATGAGTTTGTGCCCCTGGCGCTGGGGAAAAAATGGGGCGGCGCGATTGTCCCGCTGGAGTTGCTGGCGTTTTACGCTTCGTTCCGCGTGATCGTGACTTTGCTTCCGCAGGTTTTAAACGTCGTGGGAGAAACCCGCTTCGGGATGCGGAATGCGATCGCCACCGCAATTATCATGCCCACCGCTTTTTATGTTGGAAGCCATTGGGGTACGACCGGAATCGCCGCGGCCTGGATTATTACTTACCCCGTGGTGGTCATACCGTTGTACTGGCGAACTCTCTCCAAGATTGGCCTGGGGGTTCGAGAGTATATGCAAGGCATTGTCCCGCCTCTCAACGGGTCGATTGCGATGGCGGTTGCGGTTGAAGCGGTGAAATGGTCGCTGCCTCACGAGTGGCCGTTAATGCCCAAATTAATCCTCGAAGTGGCGGCGGGAGCGGCCGCTTACGCCATTGTGATGTTAGGAGTTTATAGGTCCCGCATGCGCGCTTTATGGCAACTTGCCAATAATCTTTTGCGCCGTAAATCCTAAGCGGAGATAGCGCGAAATCCGTTTCAAGCCCGGCTGTTCGCGATTGCGGGCACGCGCGCGTCCTGCTGCGGGCCGACCAGTTCTCGCATCCAGTCTCCCAGGCGCGATGCCAACTGCCGGTACTGGAATTTGCCATTGATGTCCAGCTGCAGCGATTCCGGGCTCCGTCGGCGCATTTGCAGGAACTGGAGGAAGCGTTCGGCGATCTCGTTACTATTGCCCGGGCTTGCCCAGATACCGGAGTCGGTCTCCCGCAGCAGGTCGGTCAAAGCTCCCGGCTCAGTCACCGCAAAGATCGGAATGCCAGTCTGCAGGTACTCATAAAATTTTGCCGGCACTTGCAGTTCATGACATCCCTGGAAGAGCAGCAAGCGATCGGCGCTCGCAAGGACTTGCTGTGCCTGATTGCGGTTGATGCGTGGACGAAACTCCAGACATCGTTTCTCAAGGAGCTCAGGGCAGATGGCCTGCGCCTGGGTGATGTAATCGCTATCGATTTCGCCCTGAAAGACCAGCTGAAAGGAATCGGGATCGAGTTGGCCGGACCGAGTAAGCTGGGAAATCGCCTCCAGAAAAGTGTCAATTCTTCGCAGGCCGTAAATAGAACCCAGGTGGAGGAAGAGACGTTTCGGGGCGGGCGCAGCGGTGGCGTACGCGTCTGAGTCGTCAAACCCGTTGGTGAGCGTACGGAATTTGGAGGGGGCCTCCTCCAAATAGTGGTTCTGAAACGCTTCCCGCAGGCGGTCGGTGTTGCAGATGACTAGATCCGCCGCTCCGATGCAGCGTTCTTCCAGCCGCTCGGAGAGATGCTGGAACCAACCCGGGCCGCGTTTTTCCGGCAGAAGATGCGCCCATGGATCTCTAAAATCCGCCATCCATGGCAAATTATGGGTAAGCTTCAGGCGCCGGGCAATCAGGTGAGAAATCCATGGCGGCCCGCTCGAAAAAACCGCCTCCACTTTATCCCTTCGGATCAACTCGCCAGCCGCTTTGAGGGCAGGAAGGTACCAGCCCCAGTAGCGGTCGGGGAATGAGAGCATGGCGAGCAGGTGTTGCCGGGCCCGGGTTGAATTCGGGCCTCGGCCTTGCACTTTCCCGGCATCGCCGGTCTGCGGTTTCCGATGCTGGATCAGGCGGCGGTACCAATCGAGAGGCGTTGATAACGAGCCGGTGCGAATCACTTTCAGATCGCTCGGCAGAACCAAGCTGGGATCAACGCTTTCATAGAGACGGTCTTTTACCGTCAGGACGAACGGGTGAATGTCGCACTCTGGCAGATAACGGCAGAGTCGGGCAATGCGGAGGCCCCCAACTGCGGAGTCGGGCGGGAATGTATGGCTTACAATTAAAACCCGCATCACGGACCCTTATCTCCAGCGGACATGAAGGTTGGGGTTACTGCCCAGCACGTCGTGCTGTGCGGACGGAACTCGAGGCCTAGACGTTGTGAGATGCCGATCATACTAATTGTTCCGAGCTGCTCTGTTCTTGGCATCGGTGTGCGGAACCGAAAAACCGCTTTTGCAGTACGACCTCTACAATCCGCCTCGCGGCGTGTCCATCCCACAACGGGGGCCGGCGCGAGGAACGCGACCAGTTGCGCAGGATATGCCTTCCTGCACTGACGATCCTGGTTGGGTTAACGCCAATAATCTGATTGCTGCCATGCTCGACCGTCGCTGGCCGTTCGGTATTGTTGCGCAGCGTGAGGCACGGCACACCTAACGCAGTGGTTTCCTCTTGAATCCCGCCAGAGTCAGTCAGCACCACCCGGGAATGGTCCATGAGGCAGAGGAAATCCAGGTACCCCAAGGGGTCGAGCGCTTGCAAACCGGTAAGCGAGCCTTTCCTGGATCCTACAAAATAATGGTCGAGATTCAAATCGCGAACTCTCGTCATCGTCCGGGGATGAATCGGGAAAAACACCGGGATTTCCTGCGCCAGCTCGCCCATCGCCTGCAACAGCGGTTCCAGGGTCTCCGGTTGGTCGACATTCGAAGGACGATGCAGTGTGAGCACGCCATAGGGAAGAACATGCTCGCCCTCCTTTACGCCCAGCTTCTCCAGGATCCGGGACTTCGCCGCAATCGCACGGTGCCGCAGCAGGGTGTCGATCATGACATTGCCCACCAAAAAAATCCTGTCTTCGGAGACGCCCTCGGCCCTCAGGTTGTCGACCCCGCTCTGCTCGGTGACAAATAACAGTTCGGAAATCGTGTCGGTGACTTTACGGTTGATCTCTTCGGGCATGGTGAGATCGAAGCTTCGCAATCCAGCTTCAATGTGGGCCACGGGAATGCCGAGTTTCACCGCGGTCAGCGTTGCAGCCAGGGTCGAATTCACATCGCCGACGACAAACACCAGGCCCGGGCGGAATTCCTCGAGCACCGGTTCGAGACCCTTCATCACCTCAGCGGTCTGCCAGGTATGACTGCCGGAGCCCACCTGCAGGTTAAGATCAGGTTCAGGCAGCCCCAGCTCCTCAAAAAAAGTGCCGGACAGCTTGTCATCATAGTGCTGGCCGGTGTGCACCAGGCGGTGCGATACATCGGAAACCCGCCGCAGTTCCGACACGATCGGCGCAATTTTCATAAAGTTGGGTCTTGCGCCGACCACGCTAAGAATTCGCATTTGCATCCCCACTGCCAAAAACTGAAACCAGATCGCCCGACGTCAATTCCAGTCCTGCCCCCTCGGCCACGATGGCTGTGGCATATTTCTCGTTGAGCTCCGGCTCGAGCATCGTCCAGCGCTTCGCCTCGTTCGCATCCGGACGCGTGGCCAGAAGGCGAGCCGGTTCACCCGGGCGCAGGGAAACGTCGAACTCCGATAGCGGCAGAGACAACCCACTGCCGAGAGCCTTGAGGTAGGCTTCTTTTCGGGCCCAGCAGTTGAAAAAACCTCGATGCTGGTCATCGACGGGCAAGCTGGCCAAATCCCGCTGCTCGGAAACCGAGAAAAAGCGTTGTGCAATGGCCTTGATTTCCACATCATACCGGATCGCTTCTATGTCCACTCCAATCCGCCTCTCCAAAGTAACTCCAACACAGGCCATATCGCCGGAATGGGAAACATTGAACCGCAACCCGCGGCTCTGGTGGACTCCCCCGAGTTCCGGCTTTCCCTTAGCCGAATAAGAAAAGATCAAACGTGAAGGCTCTTCCTCGAGATAGCTTGCCAGCAGCATGCGCACCGCACCCCGGCAGATGTTGAAGTGCCGCCGGTCTCGAGCGAACCTCAGCCTTGCCGCTCTTTCGGTCTCATCGGCTGAGAGAAGGCTGGCACATTCTCTTTCGCCGATTCTGCCGTCCTCTAGATCGAGATACCAGAGGTGGACGCCCCGTTTATCCAACATGCGCCAGCTTGCAGCGAGAGTGCCAACACCAGGATGCACATGCGATCTTCCCGCCTCGCGTTGGCGTGTCGAGCGGGGTGCGCCGGACAAGAACCTTCGAGATGTCAGGGCGCGGTCGGTGTGAACCAGATGCAAGAGAGGTCTCCGTGGATGAAAAAGTAACTCTTATGTTTGGACGTCAATTGTTTTCGGACGGGCAACCTTGTCGTCGAGGATGCGCCAGACCATATCCCTGTGCGGACCGTTGGACGTTGCCCGCGAGAGGCTCTCTCGCAGGAGGCTGCCGAGTTTGCGTACGTGCGGCGGCCGCAACATCAAATGGGGCATTTCGATGCAGTGAATTTCGACCCCACCACGCGACCGGGAGCCCCATCCCAAGGTCGTGTCTTTTACGTAGTAGAAGGGCTGCCTCGGGCGCTTAAACACCGCCACAGGAGCGTTAAAGTGAGGATTCGTGAAGTTCTTTCCTGGCCAATAAACCTTTTGCCAGGGAGTCTGCGGCTGGCGAGCAAAAGGATGGATGATTCGATTCAGCGTCCTGCGCAGACTGCCAGTCACAGACGTGAGAGGGCGGCGTCCCCCGGAACGAAGCAACTGGCGTGTCCTTTTTTGATAGTAATGGATCCGCCAAAGCCACCGGACATACGCGTTCTGCAGGACCCACGTATCGAAAACCGCGAATAAGCCAACGGTTTCGCCCTGAGCCTCCAATTCCAGAATGATTTGTTCCGCAATGTGAGCACCTGCGCACATGCCTCCCAGATAATAGGGTCCGGAAGGCTGGACAGAGCGCATCCCCGCGATGTACTCCAGGGCGAGGCTGCGCATATCCGTCAGTGGAATCGGCGAGTGTGGTGGAACCACACGACCACGCGACTGCAGTTTGTACACGGCCTGGTCGGCGCCCATCGCTTTCGCAAGGGCGGCATATCCGAGGGCGCTTGCACTGGGCGATGCAACCACGAAAAACGGCACACCTTCCCCGGCTTGTACTGGCATCACGATGGGATCTGACTTGGGCTGATTGGCGTCCCGCAGCAACTTTGCCATGGATTCGACCGTCGGAGCGCGGAAAAGAGCCGTCAACGGGACCTCGTGGCCAGTCTCCTTGGCAATGCTCGCCATCAGTTGAACGGCCAAAAGCGAATGCCCGCCAACGTCAAAAAAATTGTCGGTTACGCCAACTGCCTCGCTGTGCAGCACCTTTCTCCAAATGCTCAACAGGGCGGCCTCTGCTTCATCACGAGGCGCCGTGATCGAAGCGCGTTGTGCCACCGCCTGCGGTTCGGGTAATGCTTGCCGGTCAATCTTTCCGTTGGGGGTCAGGGGAAACTTTCCAAGCACCGCAATCGCCTGCGGCACCATATAGTTCGGCACTTCCTGCTTCAGGTAGTCGCGCAGTTCGTCGCCGGTGACGTCGCTGCCTTGCACCACGGCATAGCCCAACAGTCGCTTGTCGCCCTGCTCGTCATCTCGGGCGAGGACGAGCGCCTGCTTCACCCCGGCATGCCGCGCCAGCGCTGCTTCAATCTCTCCCAACTCGATCCGGAAACCGCGTACCTTCACTTGATCGTCACCGCGTCCCAGAAACTCGATCTCGCCGCCCTCCAGGTACCGCGCCAGGTCCCCCGTCCGATACATCTTGGCGGTACCGTCTGAGGAGAAGGGGTTTCTGAGGAACCGCTCCGAGGTTTTCTCCGGCTGGTTCAGATACCCAGCGGTTACACCAGCTCCCGCAATGTAGAGCTCCCCTCGTACTCCAACCGGCACCGGCTTCAGGTTTTGGTCGAGCACGTACACCTGCGTGTTCTGGATTGGCCGTCCAATCGGAATGCTGGAAAGCTGGTTGGATTTAAAATCGTAGCCTTTCAGCGTCAACGTGAGCGAGCCAACCGTCGTCTCTGTCGGACCGTAGTGGTTCAAGACCTCACAAGTCGAAGGCAGCGCTTCGATCTTCTCGAGCAGCTTTTCGGTCAGGGTTTCGCCGCCAAAGACCAGATACTTCCGCGGCAGCAGCTTCTTAGCCTGTTCGGCGTCTGATTGCGTCTGTAGGAGTGCCGACATATGCGAGGGCACGATCTTCAGCACATCGATGCCATACTTCGTCGCGTACTCGGCAAACCGCATGCCGTCGGTAGCGGTTTCATAGCCGATCACGTGCAGCGTGCCGCCCGAGATCAGCGAAGGATAAATGCAGGTGTTTCCCAGGTCCGCGCCGAGCGTCGATACCGTCGCGAACTGCAGGCCCTCCGAATGTTTTCCGGCCTCCAGGCGCTTGCCAATGAAATCGGCGTAGTTAACCAAATTGCGATGCCGGACGGCCACGCCCTTCGGAACACCGGTTGAGCCGGAGGTGTAGAGCACATACACCAGGTTCTCGGGAGTGGTTGTGCAGGATGGATTCGAAGTAGGTTCTCCGGCCCATGGCGTCGGCTCGGCGTCGAGCACCAGTTTCGCGCCGGGAAACTCGGGAACCTGGGGGGCTAATTTCGACTCCGTGAGTATGACGACGGCGCCTTCCATTTGCTGGCGCAAGCGCGCCGGAGGATTGTCTGGGTTCAAAGGCAAATAAGCGCCACCGGCCTTGAGGATTCCGAGCACTGCAACCATGGTCTCAACCGAGCGCTCCAAACAAAGTCCCACCAGCTTATCCGGGCCCACCCCTTGCCGGCGCAGATAGTGCGCCAGTTGGTTGGCCCGAGCATTCAGTTGTTGGTAGGTGAAGGCCAGCTCGCCACAGCGCACGGCCACGCGTTCAGGCGTTCGCTCGGCTTGGACCTCGAACAGCTGATGCAGGCACTTCTCAGCCGGATACTCGGCCGCCGTGTTATTCCACTCCACCAGTTGCTGGCGCTCAGCTTCAGAAAGCAGCGGCAGGTCGGAAACCTTGGCTTCGGCATTCTTGAGTGCCGCCACCAGCAGATTCTGATACCAGCCGGCAATGCGCTTGACTACCGAGCGATCGAGCCGCGCCGCATCGTAATGAAACTCTAGCTCGACCCGCGGACCGCGTCGAACCACCACCAAACGCAGCTTGAAGCGCTCGGCGATGATTTGCACGCGGTCGAGCCCGAACTGCGCTCCTCCTGCTGGTTCTGTTTTCCCAAGGTCGTAATAAGAGAAACTGGCGCCTTCATAATCGAACGCCTCGAGCGGCAGAAATTCCTGGACCCCGATGGCCTCTTGCAACGACTCGGAGGTTCGCCGACAAACGTCGGCGAAACTGAAATGCGACTCCACGGCGATGCCGACCGGAAGCATTCGAGAAAAGGATCCAACGGCGTTCTCTAGTTCCTCGAATTCTCGTCCGGGAGCCTCGACATGCAGCACCAAGCTATTTTGCTGAGATACGCGGGCCACGAGTGCGGCCCATGCCGAGAGCAGCAGGTTCGGTTGGGAGGAACCAAGAACATCCCCGGCGCTTTTGGCGTCCAACTCAACGCAAACCAGATCTGGCGTGAAAGCGGTGCCCGCCTGTTTTTCCAGAGGGAGAAGGATCGGTGTTTGTCCGGCCGCGATCTTCTCCCAAGACGCGCGCGCTTTGCGTGCGTCATCCTCTTCGGACTCGAGCAGATCGAGCTGCCATTGCGCAAATTGGACGTATCGGAATGGTTCCGGTAAATCCGATTTGCCCGCATAGATCGCGCACAACTCGCGGAAGATGGCCAGGAGAGAGGGAGCGTCGGCGCAGAGACTGCTAAAACTTAGAACGAGCGAATATCTGGCAGGCTCTTCCTGAACTAAGAACGCGCGGACAACGGTTGAGTGCTCCCCATCTGCAGCAACTTGCTTCTCTCTTGTGAGAAGACCGTCGATCTCGGTGTCACGCTCTGCTTGGCTTTTGCCGGAAAGGTCGATTTGTTCCCATGTCGGTTCCTGCGAGTCAAGCACCACCTGAAAGGGAAACTTCATTCCTGGCTGACGGCGAAACACGGTTCGCAGACTCTCGTGACGCGAGACAATCTGGTTCAGGGAGGCTCGCATCTGGTCGGCGTCGACTTCGCCGTGAATCGAGATTCGGCAAAGAGTTCTCGAGCCGCCATGGAGGCCTTCGCTGGTCAGCTTCCACGCCAGCTTCTGCTGCGGTGAGAGCCAAAATCCTGTGGCTTGTTCGGACATCCCCTAAGCTCCTTCGACGACGCAAACTTTTAGCCTACATCATGCGTTTTGGCCCGGAGGGGGGGACGGGCCGGTTATGGGTCACTGCGAAGACGCACGGTCGAGATCGGCGCCGTGCACGAGGTCTCCAAGTGCCACTACGATCTTACGGGGCCCAACAAACGGGTCGCGTGCGTGTGCCGTGATCATATTGTCGAGAGTGACCATGTCGCCCTCGCGCCATTGGAATCGTACCGCATTTTTCTCGTACAGCTCTCCGATGTGGTCCATCACCGAATCTTCGATGGGCGAACCATCTCCATAATAAACGTGACGCGGCAAATCCTCACTTTTGAAGATCGAGAGCAACGACTGACGGGTTTCCGGATCGAGGCAGTGGACGTGGTGCAGCTGAACTTGATTGAAGAATGACATCTCTCCGGTGACTGGATGACGCAGAACGCCACGGCATTTCTGTTTCACGCGGAGGCTGTCTTTTCCATACCACTCGGCAATGAATCCCTGCTTGTGGCAGGCTTCTTCCACTACGGCTCGCTCTTCGGTCTGGAAAAAACGCTGCCAGCTGACGTCCAGCCCGTCGGAGAAATTGCGGATGTACATCAATCCCACCTTCTCGAATTTGTCGCGCACCGCCGGATCGAGCTGCCGGTAGATCTTACGACAATCCACCACCGGAGAACAGCCGCCTTCCGTGGCCGCGATGACGCAGAAGAAACTGATTCGAGTCGGCCAGGCATTCATGTGCGAGCTCTCGTTGTGGTACAGAATGGCCTTGTCTGCTGGATAGGGCGTGGAGGTGTAGATCTTTCCCGCGACGCCTTCGCGTGGCAGGTCCCCATACTCGGAATAGATCTCTTTGTAGATGGCGGCAGCAACCCCCTCGAAATCTTCCGGCGTCGAAAGCCCGAAGCCCCGGAACAGGACGCCTCCGTGCTGGTGCAGCTTCGAGTTGACATAATCCCGATGGTTACGCGCCCATTCGGCCAGATCCACCTGATCCGCGGCAGGTTCGATGACTAAGGGTAAAAGTTCACTCTCGTTGAGCTGGGTCTCGCGCACCGGACTGAAGTGCGAAAGATCCACGGCCTTGCGCCGAATCGCGCCCAGTGATTTTTTGAGTGTTGCTGTATTCTCCACGTTTCTATCCCCTTACGCCCCCGTCGACACACGTGCCCGGCAGGGTGGTTAAGGTAATTCTGCATTTCTCGTGCCAGCAACCAGCCGCACGGGGGCGAACTTGCCGATCGACGATAACGTAACAAACTCAGTAAATTCAATAGCTTACACGTGGTCCCTTGCAAAAGTGAGGTTCGCTCTATTTTAAAGGGTGCAAACAATTGCACACTCTTGTGGCGCTTACGGTGTTCCTCCGTTCCCGGCCCGCCCACCCGGGTCACCTATCCGAATCGGATCCTTCCCCCAATTGGACGGCTTTTGGTTGCGCCGCGCCTAGCCTTTTCCGCTGTGCGAGTTTGCGCTGGCTCTTCTCCGCTTCGAGCTGCTGCCTTTCCTGGTCGCTTTGGATCCGTAACTCGCTGATTCGCTTCTCGGGGTGGAACAGGGCATCGCGCAAAATCGTTTCATACCCAGCGGCCATGCGGAGTATGGTTCCGCGATCGAACAGTTCCGTGCTGTACACCCAGTGCTGACAGGTTCCGGCGTTGCTTTCGCCAATGAAAACCGCGGCGTCGAATTTCGAGCGAGTGATGGGCACGGGTACTCCGCACATCTCAACGCCTGCCAGGGCGCGCCGTTGTGGCGGGATGTTCTGCATGACGAAGAGTGCCTGCACGATCGGATTGTGGCTGAGGCTGCGCTCGGGGCGAAGGTCTTCGACCAGTTTGTCGAAGGGGATGTCCTGATGGGCATAGGCCCCGAGTGCCACCTCGCGGACGCGTGAGACCAGTTCACGGAATGTGGGGTCGCCGGATAAGTCCGTACGGAGCGGCAGAAGATTAATGAAAAACCCGATCATGGCCTCGGTTTCTGCCGTCGTCCGGTTTGCGATGTCGGTACCGATGACGATGTGCTTCTGCCCCGAATAGCGTGACAGCAGAGCGTTATAGGCGGCAAGCAGCACCATGAATAGAGTTGCGCCCTCCTTTTGGCTGAACTCCTTCGCGGCAGAAGCGACATCTGACGCCAGCAAAATCGGGTCATACGCTCCGGCAAATGTGCGCACCTCCGGCCTTGGCCGGTCAACCGGAAGGTCGAGCAAGGGCGGCGCGCCTTTCAGGTGCTCGCGCCAGTAATCAAGCTGTTGTTCCAAAACCTTTCCCTGCAGGTAAGTTCTTTGCCAGGCAGCGTAGTCTGCGTACTGAACCGGCAGTTCCGGTAGCGGAGACGGCTGTGCTTGGGTGAAGGCCTCATAAAGCGCGCCCAGCTCCTGGAAGAATATGGAGGCTGACCACGCGTCGCTCACAATGTGATGCATCGTGAGCAATAGAATGTATTCATCGGACGCAAGCTTCAGAATCTTCGAGCGAACCAGAGGTCCGCTTGCGAGATTGAACGGTGTTTGTTCCTCCCGGACCGCGAGTTCCTTTACCCTGGACTGCCTTTCTTGCGTCGAGGATTCGCTCAGGTCCAGGATGGGAACATCGAGCTCGAGCGAGTTGGCGATGGCCTGTACCGGCTCGCCGTTCGTACTTGTGGCAAATGTGGTCCGCAGGGACTCGTGCCTGCGCACGATCTCGTTAAGAGCGCGGATAAACGAGGCAACGTCGAGTGAGCCTTTGAGCTGAAAGGCGCGCGGAATATTGTAGAGCGGATTGTTGGGCTCGATTCGATCGAGTACCCACAGCCTTTGCTGGGCGAAAGAAAGCCTCAAGGGGCCTTCACGTGAGATCCGCTGCAGAGACGGAACCGCATCTTCTGCGGCGCCTCGGATCTTTTGCGCTTGGTTTGCGAGCGCCGCGATGGTGGCATGCTCAAACAGGGTTCGCAACGGCAACTCGATGGCCAGGGCCCGCCGGATCCTCGACACGACCTGAGTGGCCATGAGGGAGTGCCCGCCGAGGTCAAAGAAATTGTCGTCGATGCTGATGCTCGCGAGTTCGCGGCGCAGCACCTCGGCCCAGATCTCGGCGATCTTCCGCTCGGTTTCGTTCCGCGGGGCAACGTAGGCACGCGGGGCCGCTGCCGTCTGCGGTTCGGGCAGGGCCTGCCGATCAATTTTGCCGTTCGGCGTCAGCGGGAACTTCGCCAGCACAGCAATTGCCTGCGGCACCATGTAATCCGGTACTTCCTGCTTCAGGTAGTCGCGCAACTGCTCACCGCTGACATCCTTGCCCTCGGAGACAACATATCCCAGAAGCCGCTTGTCCCCCTCTTCGTTCTCCCGCGCCAGCACCAGCGATTGCTTCACGGTCGGGTGCCGCGCCAGCGCCGATTCGATCTCTCCCAGTTCGATTCGGAAGCCCCGCACCTTCACCTGATCGTCTGCGCGCCCCAGAAACTCGATCGCGCCGTCCTCCAGATATCGCGCCAAGTCCCCCGTACGGTACATCTTCGCCGATGAGTCGGAAGAGAATGGGTTCTCCAGGAACCGCTCCGCCGTCTTCTCCGCCTGGTTCAGATACCCCGCCGTGACTCCCGCTCCGGCAATGTACAGCTCACCGCTCACCCCGGCTGGCACCGGCTCTAGATTCTGGTCAAGCAAGTACACCTGGGTGTTCTGGATCGGCCGTCCAATTGGAATGCTCGAAATCTGCTTCGACTTCCAGTCGTAGTCTTTCAGCTTCAAGGTCAACGAGCCGACCGTGGTCTCGGTGGGACCGTAGTGGTTCAAGACCTGGCAAGCGGGCTGAAGGGAAGCAATCTTCTCCAGCAGCTTTGGGGTCAGGGTCTCGCCGCCGAAGACCAGATACTTCCGCGGCAGCAACTTCTTCGCCTGCTCCGGGTCGGACTGTGACAGCAGTAGCGCCGCCATATGCGAGGGCACGATCTTCAGCACATCCATGCCGTACTTGGCCGCATATTCGGCAAAGCGCACCGCGTCGGTGGCGGTCTCATAGCCGATCACGTGCAGCGTTCCGCCGGAAATCAGAGAAGGGTAGATGCAGGTGTTACCCAGGTCCGCGCCGAGGGTCGAAACCGTCGCAAAGTGCAGGCCTTCGGGATGCTTTTGGACTTCCAGACGCTTCGAGATGAAATCGGCGTAGTTGACGAGATTACGATGCCTTACGGCAACGCCTTTCGGCACCCCGGTCGAACCGGAGGTGTAGAGCACGTAGACCAGATTTTCAGCCGTGGCGGTGCGGTCAGGATTCGAAGCAAGCTCCTGTGTCCAGGGCTTGGGTTCGGCGTCGAGCACCAACTTGGTGCCTGCAACGTCTGGAACCTGCGCCGCCAACTTCGATTCGGTGAGCACCACCACCGTGCCTTCCATTTGCTGACGAAGGCGCGCCGGGGGATTATCCGGGTTCAGGGGCACATAGGCGCCTCCGGCTTTGACAATGGCCAGCACCGCAACCATCGTCTCGGCCGAACGCTCCAGGCAAAGTCCCACGAGTTTGTCCGGGCCGACGCCGTGCCGGCGCAAATAGTGCGCCAGTTGGTTCGCGCGAGCGTTCAGCTCTCCGTAGGTGAACGCCTGCTCGCCACAGCGTACTGCCACTCGCTCCGGAGTGCGTTCGCTTTGGGCTTCGAACAGCTGATGCAGGCATTTCGTCGCCGGATATTCGGCCGCGGTGTTATTCCAGTCAACCAGCAGCTGCTGGCGTTCGCTCCCTGAAAGCAGTGGCAGATGCGAGATCTTGATCTCGGCGTTCGCGAGCGCTGCAGTCAGAAGATTTTGATACCAACCGGCAATGCGTTCGACCAGGCTGCGCTCGAGCCGAGAGGAGTCGTAATGAAACTCCAGTTGCAGTTCTGCCTCCCGCCTCACCGCTACCAGCCGCAGCTTGCAACGCTCGCTAACAACCTGCGCCTGCTGCACTTCAAAGGTCAGCGTTCCGAATTGTTCGGGGGCACCCAAATCCGTCGAGGAGAAGCAGAGAGGCAAATCGGGGCTCTCGTCATCAACAAGTTGGGCCCAGGAAAATGCTTCTTGCCAATTGCGCGCCTCTTCCGCGAGCGATCCGATCTTCGAACTTATCGATCGGAAGGATGCTTCCGGATCGGGAGCAAAACTCAAGGGAAAGTTGCGCGCCAGGGGGCCAAGAGCAGACTGAAGTTCTTCGTACCTGCGGCCATCGAACTCGCAACCCACACAGACGGCGGCCTCGCCGGTTAATCTGGAAAGGAGTACGGCCCAAGCACTCAGCAACACATTGTCGGCTGCGACTTTGGACCCGGCGAACCGGTTGAGCTGGGAAAAAAGCTCCTTCGGCGCAGCCAGGCTAAAGACTTGCGGACAAAACGAGGCAGGGTCCTTGCGTTCAAGCGGCAGGCTTACTTTCTCAAGGGAACCGATGTCGATGGTTCGCCACGTATCGGCCCAGAACTTTCGTCCGGCCTTGGTTTCGTCGCTGGCCAACATCTCGTTTTGCCATTCAACGAGGTCCGCATATTGCATGGCTTCGTCGCTGCTTGTCTGATCCGAGTAGGCAAGTGCGATCTCTCTCGCGACATTTTTCAGAGTCGTAGCGTCCCCTAAGAGAGAAGGAAGAGTCAGCACCAAGAGGTGCTCGTTGCCGCTCACCTGGAGCAGCAAGGCACGAAAACCTGATTCCTGCTCGCTAGGACGAGCATGGTCGCGTTCGCTTTGCAGGACCTGCTCAAAGTTCTTTGCCGGGAATGCTGTGGTTTGGAATACAAATCGGGGCTCGTTCAGAATTACTTGAAACGGCAGCTTCACGCCGGATTGGCGACGGAACACGGTGCGCAGTATCTCGTAATTGGAAACCACACTGGTGATCGCGGTCAGAAACTTGGCGGGATCACCCTCACCCCGGATACGTAAACAGAGCTGCCCCGTAGCCGGACTGCCTTTGGCCATCTGGTGCCACGCACGTTCCTGTTGCGCGGAGAGCCGGAACGCTGCCGGCGCCATTGTCGAATTCGAAGCCATTCAGTTTTGCGTCCTGAGCAATTTTTGCAGCTACAGCTTGGCCTTACACGTTACTTTCGTTTACGCATCCGCGACCGCTTTGCGGCGAATCTTCTTCAGTTTCTCAAGCCCTGCCTTCTGAACCTTGACCTGATCCGACCCGCGCCGGGTTTTGTCTGCTTCCGCCAGCAGTTCGCAAAGCGAACTTACCCGCGCCTTAGGATTCGAGATTGCTGCCTGCAGGATCAACTCGTAACTGGTCGCCAGTCTCGAGATGGTGCTTTCGTCAAAGAGATCAGGATTGTACTGCCACCAACCGACCACTTCACGACCCGTCTCCCGCATGAAGACGGCCATATCGAACTTGGATTGCACTTCCATCCGGAAGCGTGACATTTCAATTCCGGGCATGGTTGCAGTGGACCGAGGCGTGTTCTGCTGCACGAACAGAACCTGCACCAGAGGGCTGTAGCTGAAATTCCGTTCCGGCTTGAGTTCTTCGACGAGCTTGTCGAAAGGGACATCCTGATGCGCATAGGCGCCGAGAGAAACCTCGCGCACTTTGCTGATCAGTTCGAGGAAGCTCGGATCTCCCGAAAGACCGACACGCAACGGCAATAGGTTCACGAAGAAGCCAATCAGCGACTCGGTCTCGACGCTGGCGCGGTTAGCCAGGTCAGTTCCAAGAACAATGTCGCTCTGGCCGGTGCAGTAGTGCATGAGACATTCGAATCCGGCCAGCAGGGTCATGAACATCGTCGCACCCTGTTGCCGACCCAAAGCGCCCAAGCCCTCGGCGAGGCCTTTCGGCAACGTCGTCTCCAACATCGCGCCACGGTAGGTTTGAACCGGAGGGCGGGCTTGATCGGTAGGGAGCGCGAGAAGCGGTGGTGCGCCCGCCAGCTGTTTTTTCCAATACGTGAGCTGCTTGGCGAGAACCTCTCCCTGCAGCCAATTTCTCTGCCAGAAGGAATAATCGGCGTACTGAATCGCCAATGGAGGAAGCGATGCAGGTCTTTTCATCACGGCTGCTTGGTAGAACGAGCATAGATCGTTCAACATCACGCCCGAGGACCAGCCGTCGCTAGCGATGTGGTGGGTGTTCATGAACAGCACATGTTCCGCCTCAGAAAGCTTTAGCAGAACTGCGCGCAAGATTGGGTCGCGAGCCAAATCAAATCCCCGGTCGGTCTCCTGCTGCACGATTCGTTCTGCTTCCTCTTCGCGCCGCAGACTTTCGATCCCGGAAAGATCGATCACCGGCAACGCAATCGTGATCTTGGGGGCGATGACCTGTACCGGCTGGTCTGCATCCCCAAGCTGATAATTCGTGCGCAAGATCTCGTGCCGCCCAATCAAGTCGTTCAGGGCGCTTTCGAGGGCTGGGATATCGAGGGTTCCCGCCAGACGGAAGGCGCGGGGAATGTTGTAGAGGTGGGTGCCGGGTTCCATTTGATCGAGGAACCATAGCCGCTGTTGCGCGAACGAAAGGGGTACCTGCTGGTCGCGGGAAACCGGGACAATGGGAGGGATTTCCTGGCCCTCTTGGCGGCGCGTCATGCTGATGATCGCACAAGCGAGTGATTCGATGGTGGGGGACTCGAAGAGGGTGCGCAGCGGCATCTCCACCTTGAACGCTTCCCGAACGCGCGTAACCACCTGAGTGGCATTGAGCGAGTGCCCACCCAAACCGAAAAAGTCGTCGCGAATTCCCACCCGCTCGATTCGCAGCACGTCTGACCAGATGGATGCAAGAAGTTCTTCTTCCGGTAATCGCGGGGCCACGTAAGTGCCGCGATCCTCTAGACGCAACTGCTCGGGGGCCGGCAGGGCTTTTCGGTCCACCTTGCCGTTTGCAGAGAGCGGCATCATTTCAAGCAAAACAAAGTTGGACGGCACCATGAACTCCGGCAGCTTGTCGCCAAGCCATGCGCGCAGATCTGGAGCTAGATTCCTCAAAGCCCGCGTCCTCACCGGATTGGTTGCGTAGTTCGTGATTGGGCGGAGAGAGTGGGCTTCTCCGGGGAAACGGACCGCGCCCGCCGGCGCATCTTTCTTGCGGAACAGAATGTCGCACTGGCCGTCGGCGGCCGCGGGCGAGGAACGAATCTCAACCGTGTAGCCCAACTCAGTTTCAAGCGCCCACAGATCTTCGGGTTCCACGGCTTCGCTGCGGTTCTCTTCGATTCGAGCCCGCAGTGAGGCCAAAGACCCTGTGAATGAGCCATCTCCCAGGGTGTTCAGCGCGGCGACGTCGTCGGCGATCCGGGCGTTCGGAACACCACTGATGCCCAGACAAGTGCCGCGGTTGTTTTTGAGGGTCTCACGCAGGGAAGCCAGCGAGAGCGACTGCCGTTGCCAATCGACCCAGTGGCAGTCGAGTTCCTGCTCGGGTTCGCCTGTGCCAACATGCAGCACCACGTCATAGCGGAAGCGGGTCAACTCGTTCTGCATGCGGCCCCGCTTCAACTGCATTTCTACCCGGGCGACTTCAGGGAAGCGCCGGTTGAGGGTGGAAAAGAATTCCGGATCCACCAGAAGCTCGCCTTCCTGGCGGATGCCTTTGTTGATGAGTGCCTTCAGTTCGGCAAGCGGCGTGGACTCTGGCTGCCGGAACAGTTCTACGGAAGTGTGAAAGGCTTCAAGAAGGCGGAAGTTCCGAATATCACCCAGGAAGATGGAGCCGCCCGGCCGAACCCGGCGCAGGGCACCAGCAAGGACTTCGACCAGGTATTCGAGATCGGGGAAGTATTGCGTGACGGAGTTAATGACGATGGCGTCGAAGAGCCTGTCGTCTTTGACTCCGTCGAAGTCATTGGCGGCGCGGCATTCGAGAGAAACTTGGGGCAGTCGCAGATCCGGGCGCTGCATCTGCTTCTCGAGGAAGTCGAGCGCGCGCTGCGAGACGTCGGTCCCGTGGAAGGTTTCGCATTTCGGAGCCACACGGAACAGGAGCAAACCGGTGCCGCAACCGATTTCCCAGACCCGCTTGGGCTGCAATGCCAGAATGCGTTGCACCGTGGTTTCCACCCAGACGCGCATATCGGCGGGTGGAATCGGTTTACCGGTGTAGCTGCTGTTCCAGCCGACGATGTTGAAAGTGGCGTCTTCGGCCGACCCCCCTTGCCGGTAGGCTTCGTCGAAGGTCATCGCCCATTGCGCGACCTGCTCGGCGCTGAGGACATCTCCGCCGGCTTGCTCTTGTCCGCGATACTCGGGATCAGCCACGACATAAGCGGCCAGGCGTTTGTCTCCCGGCTGGTCTTCGCGGGCCATGACTACTGCCTGGCCGACCGCCGGATGCTGTTCCAGCACGCTTTCGATTTCGCCCAGTTCGATCCTGAAGCCGCGAATTTTGACTTGATAATCCATGCGGCCCAAATATTCCACGTTGCCGTCGGGTAGGAAGCGGGCCAGATCGCCGGTCTTGTAGAGCCGCGCTCCTGGTTCACCCGAAAACGGGTCGGGGATGAATTTTTCCGCAGTAAGTTGCGGGCGGTTCAGATAGCCCCGCGCCAGGCCTACGCCTCCGATGTGAAGCTCACCGGGAATTCCGATCGGGACCGGTCGCAGATGCTTATCGAGGATATAAATCTGGGTATTCCAAATGGGTTTGCCGATAGGAACGGTATTCCGGCTATCGCCGCGTAGGCACTGCCAATAGGTGACGTCGACCGATGCTTCGGTGGGACCGTAGAGATTGTGCAGTTCCGCGTTCAATCGCTCGAAGAATCTGTTCTGCACATCGACGGGAAGAGCCTCACCGCTACAAATCACGCGCCGCAGGCTGGTGCACTGTTCCACGCCCTCGGCTTCAAGAAACATGCGCAACATGGAAGGCACAAAGTGGATGGTGGTGATTTGCTGGCGTTGGATTACGTCGATGAGGTAGTTGGGATCTTTGTGGCCTTCGGGCACAGCAACCACCAAGCAGGCACCAGTCATCAGCGGCCAGAAGAATTCCCACACGGAAACGTCGAAGCTGTAGGGAGTCTTCTGCATCACGCGGTCCGTGCCATCGAGTCCATAAGCGTGCTGCATCCACAGCAAGCGGTTGACGATGCCCTCGTGCACGTTGGGGACGCCTTTCGGCTTGCCCGTCGAACCCGATGTGAAAATCGCGTAGGCCTGATCTTTGCCGTTGGTGATGCAGTCGGGATTGGTGCGTGGTTCGTCCGACAGTCTGCTCCAATCGCGATCCAAGCAAAGGACAGGGATGGCGTTCTCGGGCAGAACCTCAAGCAGTCGTTCCTGAGTCAACACCGCCGCCGGCGCCCCGTCCTCCAAAACGCTGGCCAGTCGTTCTCGCGGGTAATCCGGATCGAGCGGCACGTAGGCGCCTCCGGCTTTCATCGCGCCGAGCAGGGCGACCACCATTTCTACGGAACGTTCAGCGCACACGCCCACCAGGACATCGGGGCCGACCCCGATGCGGCGCAACCAGTGCGCCAATTGATTCGCCCGCTCATTGAGTTCACGATACGTCAGCTTCTCGGATTCAAAAATCAGAGCCGGGGCTTCTGGGTTTTTTTGCGCTTGCTGCTCGATGATTTGGTGCAAGCACAGTTCACGTGAGTACTCCACGTGGGTGTCATTCCACTGCTGGACGATCTGGTGCCGTTCCGCCGAACTGAGCCAAGGAAGATCGGAGATTCGCATATCCGGAGATACGGCAATTCCCTCAAGCAACGTGCGGAAGTGACCGATAAAACGCCGGATGGTGCTTGCATCGAACAAGTCGGTGGAGTACTCGACCATGCAAGACAATCCTTCTGGTTTCTCGACGACAAACAGTCCGAGGTCGAATTTCGAGGTGCCGTTGTGGACCGCCATCGTTCGTAGATCGAGTCCTGGCAACCTGAATTCGGTGCGGGGCGCATTTTGAAGCGCAAACCATACTTGGAACAGCGGGGTCCGGGTCAGATCTCTTTCCGGCTGGAGAACCTCCACCAACTTCTCAAAGGGCAGGTCCTGGTGGGCATAAGCCCCGAGCGCGACCGCCCGCACGCGGCCGATCACCTCGCGGAAGCTTGGCTCCCCGGAAAGGTCGGTCCGCATCACCAGCGCGTTTACAAAGAACCCGATCAGTTCTTCGATTTCCGCGCGGGTACGATTCGCAATCGGGGTTCCGACCAGCACGTCCTCTTGTCCCGTGTAGCGGAAGATGAGGGTTTGGTAGGCGGCCAGCAGAGTCATGAACAACGTCGCGCCTTCGGCCGCGCTGATTTCTCTGAGCCGGGCAAGCAACTCGGGCGGGAATAGCGCGGTTTCAGTGGCGCCGCGGTAAGTTTGCACCGCAGGACGGATGCGATCGGCAGGTAGTTCCAACACGCCCGGAGCTCCCGCCAGTTGTTTCTTCCAGTATTCCAGGTGCTGGTCGAGGACCCCGCCCTGCATCCACTGTCGCTGCCAAACTCCATAGTCGGCGTACTGAATGGCCAGATCTTCAAGAGGAGGTTGGGCGCCCTCGACATAAGCGGCATAGAATGCAGCCAGCTCCTTCACGAACTGCCAGAGAGACCAGCCATCGCTAACGATGTGGTGCATGTTGAGCAGCAAAACGTGGTCACGAGCGTTGAGGCGCAAGACGGCGGCGCGGAACAGAGGCCCGGTCCGCAAGTTGAAAATCGCCGACGCCCCCTCAATCGCCATCCGCTTTACCGCGTCCTGCTGCTCTGCGGCTGGCACCCTCGTCAGGTCAACGACTTCCACCTTGATCTTCAAGTCTGGTGCGATGACCTGGATCGGCTGATTGTTTTCGACACGGAAGGTGGTGCGCAGCACTTCGTGCCGGCGGACAATTCCGTTCAGGGAGTGCTCAAGCGCGTCGAAGTTCAGTTCGCCGCTCATCGCGACCGCAATCGGAATGTTGTAGAGGGGGTTGTCGGGTTCCAGTTCATTTAGGAACCAGAGCCGCTGCTGAGCAAAAGAAAGCGGGAGGTTCCGATCGCGCAAGGCGCGCGTGATGGCTGGAATGGAACCGGTTTTCCCGAGCGCTTCGACGCGTTGCGCCAGTTGAGCTACGGTTGGCGCCTCAAACAGAGCGCGCAAGGGAACCTCTGCATTCAAGGATTGGCGGATGCGGGAAACCACCTGCGTCGCCAAAAGCGAGTGCCCCCCGAGAGCGAAGAAATCGTCGGTTGCCCCCACCTGCTTGAGGCGTAGAACCTTTGCCCAAATTCCGGCGATCTGTTCTTCGATCCAGTTGCGTGGCGCAACGAAGGCTGATGCCTGGTGGACATACTCCGGAATGGGTAAGGCCTTGCGATCGATTTTCCCGTTGGGCGTGAGCGGGAAGGCTTCGAGCGACATAAAGGCCGACGGAATCATGAACTCCGGCAGGCTTTTCTTCAGATGACTTCTCAGTTCTTCTTCCTGGGGCGCTTTGCCAGGGTGCGCGACCAGGTAGGCAACAAGTCGCTTCATCCCGGGTTCATCTTCGCGAGGCATGACCAGGCATTGCCGCACGCTTGCATGCTGCGCCAGAACGGACTCGATTTCGCCCAGTTCAATACGGAAGCCGCGAAGCTTGACCTGGTGATCCAGCCGGCCCAGATATTCGAGATTCCCGTCCGGCAGCCAGCGGCAGAGATCGCCCGTGCGATACATGCGCGCGTTTTTCTTCTGGCTGAACCAGTTTGGCAGGAACCGCTCCGCAGTGAGTTCCGGGCGTCCATAATAGCCGCGCGCCATGCCAGCCCCCGCCAGGTGAAGTTCTCCCGGTACCCCGATCGGCTGCGGATTTCCATGCCGGTCGAGCACATAGGCCTGGGTGTTCGGCAGCGGCCGGCCAATGGTTACCCGCTCGTGGGCGTGTGTCAGAGTGTAAGTCGAGTACGTTGTGTCTTCTGTGGGTCCGTAAAGGTTGTAGAGCTTCTCGACCGGTGTGTCGCGGTAGATCTCATTCACCAGCGATTCGGGAAGAGCCTCGCCCGCAAGGTTGATCGTCTTGACGGAGCTGGGCACCGCCTTCATTTGCACCAATTCCGCCATGGCCGAGGGCACAGTATTAATCAGAGTGACTTCGTCTTTGGCTTCCGCGGAGGGCAGGTAGAGGGCATTTTGTACCAGGATTACTTTGCCGCCCACACTCAGGGGCGCAAAAATTTCAAAAATTGAGAGATCAAAACAAACTGAGGTCGAAAGCAGCACGGCAGCAAGTTCGCGCGGCGCGAACACCGTTTGTGCCCAGTGCACAAACATCACAGCGCTCCGATGTTCGAGGGCAACGCCTTTCGGTCGCCCGGTTGACCCGGATGTGAACAGAACGTATCCCAGGTTCTCTGGTTTCACCCTCGTCACTGGATTTTCCGTGGGCCCAGCGGCGATGTTTTCCCACTCCGCATCCACGCACACGCAATTTGGCACCGAACCGCGCACCTGCGTGAGAAGCGATTGCTGAGTGAGCACGATCGAAGCTTTCGCGTCTTCGAGAATGGCTGCGAGCCGCTCGCGGGGATAGCTCGGATCAAGCGGAACGTAAGCAGAACCTGATTTCAGCACGCCCAGTATTGCTGGCAGCAAATCGGAATTGCGTTCGAGGAAAACGCCGATAAGAACATCCGGACCGGCGCCAAGTTTGATTAGGTGATGCGCAATCTGATTTGCGCGGTCGTTCAGCTCGCGGTAGGTTGTGCGATCGTTTCCGCAAACGACAGCAACCGATTCGGGAGTCCGCAGGGCGCTCTGTTCGACCAATTCATGCATGCATCGGTCGGTCGGGAACCCGGTCTCATTGGCATTGAACTCGACGAGAAGCCTATGCTTTTCGTTTTCGCCGAGCAGAGTCAATCGCGAGATCGGCTGGGCGGGATCAGCAATGATCGATTCGAGCAGATGTGAAAAGTGCCCCAAAGCGCGCGCAATGGTGTCGGCCTCGAAAAGATCGGTGTTGTATTCCACGCGAAGCAACATGCCTTCAGGCACGTCCATGGCAAACCAAGACATGTCGAGAATGGAAGTCCCGGGATGGACCGCCGTGCGTTCAAGCTCTACTCCGGGCAGCTGCAGCACCTGCATCGGGGCATTCTGGTGGGCAAAGAGCACCTGGCAAATGGGATTGTGGCTTAGACTGCGCTCCGGTTGGAGTTCCTCGACGAGCTTTTCGAAGGGAATCTCCTGATAAGCGTAGCCTTCCAGGCATGTCTCTTTTGTGCGCGCGAGCAATTCGCGGAAGCTCGGATCGCCCGACAGATCGCCCCGCAAGGCCAGCGTGTTCACAAAAAACCCGATGAGTGGCTCAAGCTCGGCGAAATTCCGACCCGCAATCGGCGACCCGATGACCACATCGTCCTGCCCCGAGTAGCGCGACATCAGCGTCTGAAACGCCGCCAGAAGCGTCATGAATAACGTCACGCCCTCTTTCTGGCTCAGGTTCGTGAGCTTGTCCACAGTCGCCTTGGGGACCAAATGGTGCTGCCATGCGCCGCGCATTGACATTTGCGCCGGCCGAGGGTGATCGGCGGGAATCTCCAGTACGGAGGGCGCTCCCTCGAGTTTCTTCTTCCAGTATTGAAGTTGTTCCTCGAGAGCGTCGCCTTCGAGAGTTTGCCGTTGCCATACCGAGAAGTCTGCGTACTGGACTGCCAAATCGGGCAATTTTGAAGGTCGATGTTCGGTCAGCGCGCAATAGTGTTCTGCCAGTTCGCTTGCTGCCACTCCGAGCGACCAGCGGTCGCTGACGATGTGATGCATGGTCAACAAGAGCAGATGGTCGTCCGGCTGTACGCGCAGAATCTGTGCGCGCATGAGGGGGCCTGTACTTAGGTCGAACGGAAGTCTGGCTTCCTCACCCGTTCGTTTCTCAATTTCGATCTCTCTCTGATCTTCCGACAAAGACGACAAATCAATGATTGGAACTCTCAACACGAGGTCGTGCGCAATCGCCTGTACCGGTTCGCCGTTGCGAAGCACAAAACTGGTTCGCAGCGCCTCATGCCGCTTGACCATTCTGTTTACGGCCTGTTCCAAAGCCGTAGGGTCGAGCTTGCCCCGGAGCCGCATTTTCTGCGCCATGTTGTAGAGAGGATTTCCGGGGTCGAGCTGATCGAGAAACCATAGGCGCTGCTGGCCAAAGCTGAGGGGGAGATGCTCGCGGTCCCCGACTTTAGGAATGGAGGCTGCACGGGCGCCGCTGCCCGACTTCCGCTCAGTTTCGATCCGCCGTGAGAATTCGGCAACCGTAGGAGCTTCAAAGATTGCCCGCAAAGGAATCTCAATCCCGAACATCTGTCGGATGCGCGCTACGACCTGGGTCCCCAACAAGGAATGGCCGCCCAAGGCAAAGAAATTATCGTGAACCCCCACCCGATCGAGCTTGAGCACTTGCGCCCATGCCGCGGCCACAATTTCTTCGCTAGGCGTTCGCGGCCCGACGAAGTCAACCGTGGGCTTGCGCTCGGTGAGCTGTGCGGCATCGATGGCCTGGCGAATGCTTGGTACGTCGCGCAATTCCGTGGCGGCGCGGGCCACCACCTGGTTGGCGTTGGAAAAGCGTGGATCAGAAGCTGGGGCCTGGTTGGGCGGGTCGAAGGCCCACACATGCTGCAGGAACGCTCGAATCTCCTCTGTTTTCACGGGGAGCCGCAACGTCAATACTTCTGGCAAACCTGACTCGATCTCGAGGCAACGCTCGGGGTCCGCGGAGAAGACTATGAAGCCTTCAAGTGGCAGCTGCAGTTCATCCGCCAAGTCCCGGACTGCTGCGACAACGGATTGCGCGCCCGCCCGCCGGGCAACGAAGTGCTCCCCACCGAGTGGCATGCCGCCCTCGCCTTCGAGCAGGCGATCAATATTCTCGTCCGGCTCCCTGCTCGTGAGGCACAGTAGGAGTCCGTGTACTTCGAATTGCCTGAGCAGGAATTCCTGGAGGTTTCGCCGGGAATCGATCGTCCAGGGATGAACTCGATCCTCCCACAGCACTCCGTCAGCATCGAGCACGATGACTTTCTTGGCTTCGGTGCTTACGGCAAACATGCGTCTTGCGATCGTTGTGGCCAGCGCCGCAAAGAAGTCCGCCGTGTAGGGGACATGGCCGAGTTTGTCGGTGTATTCGTCAGCGTAGTCTTGCAAGGGGTAATGCGCAAAGATATCCCCAGGGGTGATCAGATGAACGCCCGGAATGCTGCCGATGGCGCCGACGATCTCACGCTCCATGTTGGCCAGGAAAGGGGCCCAATCCGATCCCGCACATGCTTTCTCCGGCGGGCAAATACAGAAAAAGGTTGGCACCGCGGGCGGGTGCTTCTTGAGCGTTCCGAGCAGTTGGTGGACGCTGCTTTCAATTTTTTCTTTCTTGCGAGCCGGGGAGAGGTCCTTGTCCAGGCGCACCCAGTCGGTCAGCCGAAGAGAAAAAATGTTGAAGCCATCGCGATTTTTCGAACTCAGGCTGTTCGGATCTAGTAACTGCTGGAAAACTTGGTTATAAGGGGCGAAGCGAAAGTCCGCTCGCACCCCGAATTCTTTCATCCAAAATGCCAGCGGGGCTTGCACCAGGTCGGAGGTGAAGCTGGAAGTGATCGCGATTGTGCAGGGCTGTTCGCGGCGGAGGGAGGCATCCGCTTGCGTAAGCAAGCCTTGCGGAATCTGAAATTCAGAAATCCGCCGGGAAGGATTCTCGGCTAGCTGTTTGAGCAGCGAGGCGAACCCGTCAAGCAGATGTTCCACCGTCCGAGCGTGAAAGAGGTCGGTATTGAACTCGCAATCCAGTTCGAGGCCCGTCGATCGCTCGGTTGCAATGAAGCGAAGATCGAGGAGAGAAAAACCGCTTTCCAGTTCAATGAGCTCTCCCGTGAACTTCTCGCCGGCAAACTTGATCTCGGGGAAGTTCTGAAGCAGGAGGGCGACATTGTAGACCGGATTCGCGTCGGTGAGTCGGGAAGATGTGGCGGAGGTGACGATCTTCAGGAATGGGCACTCCTGGTGCGCGAAGGCGTCGCGAACCGAGCGTTTCTCTTTTTCGAGAATGTCGAGAGCAGTTTCGCTCTCGGAAACCTCATTTCTGAATGGCAGGAAATTCACAAAGCAGCCGATCATGCGCTCCGTGCTTGCGCGACTGCGAGTGCTGGCAACCGTTCCGATAACCGTGTCGCGTTCCCCCGCCCAGTGATGGAGCAGAATGCGAAGCCCGCTGAGCAGAACCGAGAAAAGTGTCGAACCCGTGGTTCGGGCAAGCTCGCCAAGCCGGTCACGCGTAGCCGATGGCACCAAAACCGAAAGCCTGGAGCCCGAGTTGCCAGTTTTTTGCGGCCGGGGCTTGTCCGTCGGAAGGGATGCGCTCGAGGGCGCGCCATCCAGGTACTCGCGCCAGAACTCGAGTTCCTTCTCGAGTCGCTCGCCCTGCATCTGCGCGCGCTCGGCAACGGCATAGTCGAAATATTGAGCAGCTGGCGGTTCAAGCGAGGGGACGGTCCCGTCGAGCAACGCGTTGTAAATCGCAGCCAGTTCGCCAAAGAAGATGCTGCCACTGTTTCCGTCGCTGACAACGTGGTGAATGATGATGACTAGCAGGTGGTCGTGCGCGGACAACCGAAACAGCCGTGCCCGCAGGGGCGGTTCCTTCGCAAGATCGATCTGCCTGCGCCACTCTTCCTGTGCAAGCCGCAGGGCCCGGTGCTCACGTTGATTTGATGGAAAGGCGCTTAGGTCCTCTAGTTCAACAGCAATGTCTGGATTCGGGTCGGCGATCTGCACAGGTTCATCGATCCCCGCTTGGATGCGCGAGCTGAGGACTTGATGACGCTTGCACAGCTGGTCCAATGCGCTCTTGAGAATGTCGGGGTGGAATTCGCCACGAATGCGAAACACGCGCGCATTGCTGTGCAAGTGTCCAGAGGTTGCAGCTTGCTGAAGCAGCCAGTACTGCAATTGCTCGAAAGAAAGGGGCGCTTCTGTCCTTGGCAGAGAGGGCGCGGGAGCCGCAACCATCGCAACCGTCGTGCCTAACTGTTCGGCAACCTCCGCCAGATGTGCGATGGTGGGAGCTTCGAAGAATGCGATCAACGGCACGTCAATCTTTAGCAACTCCTGCAGGCGCGAGATGACTTCCAGCGCTTTGAGCGAATCACCTCCCAAATCAAAGAAGTTTTCCCCGGTTCCGATGCTCTCCCGCTCCAGAACCTCGCTCCAGACTTGTGCCACGACGGAGGTGATTGTGTCGTTGGCGGATCTGCCGGCGCCATTTGCGGGCGTTTCCGCTACCGGCTGAAGATCCACCAGAACTTGGCTCAAATGACCGATGGTCGGATCTTCGAAGAAGGCGATCAGCGGCAGTTCCACTCCCGCGAGGACATGCAGACGGGCAATGACTTCCAGAGCTTTCAGCGAATCGCCGCCGAGATCGAAGAAATTTTCGTTTGGGCCGATGTTGTGGCGCTCTAACACCTCCGCCCAGACCTGTGCCACAGCCTCGCGCATTCGTCTGCTTGAGTCCTGCTTTGGTTCTGTCTTCACCGGACCGCCTGACCCGCCGCAACCATGGGCGAAGCTACCCGGGCTGCCAGCAATGACTGATAATCCATTTTCCCGCGCTCCGTGCGTGGCAACTTCTTCACGGCCTCGATCTGAATCGAGTCTTTGGGAAGGCCGAACGTGTCTCGCACCATGGCTGCGACCGCGGCTACGTTTGATTCCTCGCTCTCAAGTGCGATCATCAACAAATCATCGCGGCCAAAGCATGCAACCGGGAAGCCGAATTGGCGATGCACGATCTGTTCCACTTCGTCGAGATTAAAGCGCTTGCCAAAGAGCTTGAGGAACCGCTTCAGCCGGCCGGTTATGTAGAAGAACCCGTCTTCGTCCCGTCGGGCAAGGTCGCCGGTTTTCAGAACCCCGCCGAGCTCGTCGCCTTTCCCCAGATCTTCCAGACGTTCGGCGTAACCCAGCATCACGTTCGGCCCGCGGTATTCGAGCTCTCCGGTGTCGCCATCAACGTCCAGGGTTCCGCTTGGAATGGCAACTCCGATCGAGCCGACTTTTTCGCCTAATCTCTCAAACGGTACGTATGCGATTCGTGCGGTGGCTTCAGTCTGACCGTACATAACGAAAAACTTGAACCCGCGCTTGAGCGCGAGTTGATGCATCTGGCGAATATGAGCTTCCCCCAATGCTCCGCCCGCCTGGGTGAGTGTGCGAAGGGTTGCACCGCGTTTGCTGAGCAGCCCGGTTTGCAACAACATTTGATAGCTGTAGGGAACGCCTGCCAGGGACGTACAGCCGCACTGATCGACGATGTCCCAGAATTCGCGGCGCAATATGCCGTAGTCGGTCAACGTCAATGTCGCACCCACGCATAAATGGCTGTTGATCACAGACAGCCCGTAGGAATACGACATTGGAAGGGACGTGATCGGCCGCTCCCCGGGGGCGATGCCTAGATAGAGGGCGATCGAAGCCGCATTGGCTTGAAGGTTTTTGCGCGAGAGGCGCACCAACTTTGGACTTCCGGTCGAGCCTGAAGTATTCAGCAGCAACGCCAACGACTCGTGAGCCTCAGCCGGAACTCTGTTTTGCCGGTCCCAAACGTCCCATCCGCTTTGCTGCCGCCTGGCATAGCCAGGCAGCGTCAACTCGGCGGAAGCGGTGTAAATGTGCGCCGGACGATAGGTTTCGACCAACTGCTCGAGCAGTTCAGGATTCAGGCTCGCGTCCACGAGCAGCAGGGGATTTCCGGACTGCAGTGCCGCGAGATACGTGAGCAGGCATTCGTAGCGGTTCTTCGCCAAAAGCAGGATGAGGGACCGCTCCTTCGGCATGAACATCTGGCTGACATCGCTCCGAAGCTCGCCGTAGCTCTTCTGCCTGCCAGTGGCCGGCTCGACTACAGCCAAACTCTCGGACGGATGCTCGATCTTCCAGAAGTCCATTACTTTTCCCAACCTCGGCCGATCCGGAACCCCCTTCGACCCGAGAACCAGCGGATTTAAGCTCGGCTGCGGTCGTGTCTCAGAGGTAAGCCAATCGCTTGAAAAGCTTGCTGTTAGGGGGGAGGGGCACTGAAAGCACGTTCCGGGCAACCATATATACCTTGCCGCGTCGCAGAACTCGTCCTGCTCAAAAAGCTATTAAAGACTTGCATATCTGGTGCCAAATTGTCCAGATTACCTGCACGTTACCAGCTGTTGAGCCAGCTCATTCTCTAAGGTGAACTTCCCATATTTCGCTTGCTAGCCACCCGTCGAACGTACCCACTTCAAACTCTCCGGATCCTTGGCCCGGGCGATCCGATTTTCGTAATAATCCCGGAGCTTGCGGTACAGGATCTTCTTGGTGGGCCCCTTGGGCAACTCCGGCATATCTCCGAGTCTATTGATTACCACGACTCGCCTGGGTTGTTTGAATCGCGCCAGCGACTGTGCGCAGAACTTAACAAGCTCTTGTTCGGTGCTGGCATTCTGGTCCTTTAGATTGGCGAAAGCGCAAAGTTCCTGTCCGAGAATCGGGTCTTCGACGCCAATGACTGCGCATTCGGTTACATTGGGGTGTTTCGACAAGACGTTTTCGATTTCCGCGGGATAGATTTTTTCTCCGCCCTTGATGATCAGGTCATCCTTCCGGCTACAAAAATAGTAGTTCCCCTCTCGGTCGCGAAATCCGTAATCTCCGCTGTGGTACCAGCCATTCCGGAATTTTTGCGCGTTCAATTCCGGCAACTTGTGATAACCGATGGCGCAATTCGGACCTCGAATGCAAAGCTCGCCCTCAGTTCCGTCCGACACCTCCTGGTCCTCGTCATCAACCACCTTCATGTCACAGATCGGTAAAACTACTCCCACGGTGCCTAGCTTTCGCAGTTCAGAGGGAAAGCGGTTAAACGAGGAGTAGGACGAAGCCTCGGTCGAGCCGAAGCCTTCGAAAATGGGAACGCCAAAACGTTCCTCGAAGTTCTGCATGAGACTGAGCGGCAGCAGTTGGCCTCCGCAGATGATTCCCTTGAGTTGCCCGCGTTTGCCCTCAAATGGCAGCATCAGAAGCGCCGCTAGGATCGAAGGCATCACGCTGGTGAAGGTCGCGCCATAACGGTCAACGAGGGCCCAAAACGAGCGCAGGCTCGCTTTGGGATCTACGAATACGATCGAACCGCCAGCGCAGAGCGTTGTGGTGGTGGAGATCACAATTCCGTTGTTGTGAAACAACGGCAGGATACAAATGCTGCGCGTCGCAGGACCTAATTGAAACCAATCGGCAATGGCAAAACCATCAATGATGAAATTCATGTGGTTGAGGACGACGCCCTTGGGATTGCCGGTTGTGCCCGAGGTGTAAATGATGACGACTGGGGTTGTGGGATCGACCGTCGGCAAGTTCGCTTCAGCTCTCCTGCCGTCAACTGTGGGTAAGTCCCCGACATTTGCGAAGGAGTGGAAGGGGATGCTCATTTCCTCCCTAAGCGATGCGATTCTGGCTTCCAAGTCGGGGTCGTAGAAGACCGCCGCGCAGGCACTGTTCTCGACGATGAATCGAATTTCCGCGGGAGCGAGATCTGGATTAATGGGGACCACGGTCATGCCACGCGAAACCGCACCAAAATAAATGGCAAGGAATTCCGGCGTGTTGCGGAAAATGATGCAAATTGTCCCAAAGTCCTTTACCCGCGAACTCAACCACTCGGAAGCGGCCAAACTTATGTCATAAAACTGCTGGTATGAATAGTGGCGGTCGGTTTCAGGAAAAATCAGAAACTCACGCGACGGACCATCAGAGGTTCGCGCCTTCAAGAGTTCGTGGAAATTCGCGTAGGGAAGCTCTACCCGGGCGCTGGATTTCTGGTGTGGAAGTAAAGGCAATGACTCTACATTCATTGTTTGTCCTTGAGAATAGCATGCAGGTTTTAGACGAGCTGGCCGTCTGCGCCGGTCAGACCTGAGGTCCATCCCGAGGTTCTCGGTGATCGCGGGGGTGGTGGCCCTTCGGACTTATCCTCAAAGATTTACCACGATCACGCCGTTCACTGGATTCCGGCGTCGCCCTCTGCACAGCACAGAGCACCCGAGGAGAAAGCTTCTCCGCCGCCTCGACTGGAGCCTTCCCGCGCAGCGACTCACTGCACCGTAACCCCTGTAGTCCCCGTGACACCATTCAACGTGGCTGAGATCGTCGCGGTACCTGGGTTGGCAGTGGTGAGCTGGCCCTGTGCATTGATGACCGCGACCGAGACTTCGGAAGAGCTCCAGTTCGTTTGACCGGTGATCTTGACAGTCGATTGATCGCTGAACGTCCCCGTAGCAACGTACTGTTGACTGGATCCCTGGCTTAGCGTCGCGTTTGCCGGAGTCACAGCGATCGAAACCAGCGATGCATTGGTTACGGTCAGGATCGCACTGCCCACGTTGCCGTCGAACGTGGCCGAAATGGTTGTCTGTCCTGGCGCTACCGCGGTGGCCACTCCGTAGCTTCCGGTCGCCGTGCTGATCGTCGCCACCGAAGCGGCAGAAGACGTCCAGGTCACGACCGAGGTGAGGTCGAGCACGTTTCCGTCGGAGAAGGTGCCTTTTGCAATGAAGCTCCCCTGAATGGTCTGTGGCAGCTTCGTGCTGATGGGCGTGACCTGAATGGAGCTTAGAGTCGAGCCCTCGACGATCAAGTTTGCCGTCGCGCTGATTAATCCCGATTGCACGGTAATTGTGACCGCGCCCGCCGATTCGCCCGTAGCCGTTCCCGATCCGCTGACGATGGCGATGCTCGGGTCCGAAGAAGCCCAAGTCGAATTTCCGTTCACCGAATGCTGGCTGCCGTCGGAGTAAGTGCCCATTGCGTTGTAACCGAGCGTCGAGGCAGGCGCGAGGATGGCGTTCGACGGAGTCAGCGCGATCGAAACCAGGGTTGCGGAACCCACCGTCAGAGAAGCCGAGCCAGTAATCGTGCCCAGCGTGGCATTGATAGTGGCCGTTCCGGGTGCGATGCCGGTGGCCGTCAATAGTGATCCGCCGCCACTGCCCACGGTTGCGATGCTGGTGTTTCCGGACACCCACTTACAAATCGAAGTGATGTCCTGGGTGGTTGAGTCGCTGAACAGTCCAGTGGCTGTATAGCCCGCCTGTCCCCCGATGGGGACGGTTTGAGTTGCCGGCGCTACCGTAATGGAGGTCAGCGTCGCGGCCGTCACAGTCAAGCTGGTATTCGCGCTGATTGATCCTAGAGTCGCCGTAATGTTTGCAGTGCCGGCCACCGTGCGCGGCTGTCCGGTGGCGATTCCGCCGCTCGGGCCGAAACTGGCCACGGTCGTATCGGAGGATGTCCAACTCACCTGACGTGTGAGATTTCGTGTGCTGCCATTGTTAAACGTTCCGGTAGCGGTGAACTGGATGGTCGTGCCCTGAGCGATGGATGGACTCGACGGCGTGATCGCCAAAGAGGAAAGATTGGCAGCGTTCACGGTTAGGGGCGTGCTTCCCGACACACCCTCAAAAGAGGCCGAGATCGTCGTGGTCCCGATATTGAAGGCGCTCGCCAGTCCACTGACCGTGATCGAAGCGATCCCGGTTGCCGATGATTTCCACACGACCGATCCAGTAATGTCCTGCGTCGATGAATCCGAAAAAGTTCCCGTGGCGGTAAATTGCTGCGCAATTCCGATGGAGATGTTTGCATTTGTCGGAGTGACTGCGATGGAGACCACCGTGGCTGATGTCACGGTCAGAGTGGCCGAACCGGTCACGGAACCTGAGGTGGCGGTGATGGATGTGGTGCCAGCACTCATGGCCTTTACCATTCCAAACGTGGGAGCGGAACTGCTCACGGTCGCGACCGACGTGTTCGACGACGCCCAGGTTGCGTTGCCGGTTAAGTTCTGTGTGCTGCCGTCGTTGTAGGTTCCGGTCGCGATGAACTGTTCGGTGGTTGAGGGTGCGATAGACAGAGTTGTCGAAGTGACGGCAATCGAGACCAGCGTGGCAGAAATCGTCAGGGTTACGGAGCCGCTCACTCCCCTCGAGCTCGCGGTAATCGTGACGCTGCCGTGAGCTTTCGGAGTCAGCATCCCGCTGGCATCAATAGTCGCGAGGGAGCTGTCTGAAGAGGACCAACTGACTTTGCTGGTCAGATTTTGCATGGTTCCATCGCTGTAGCCGCCCATCGCGGTCAGCTGTTCGGTGGTGCCCACGATCACGTTCAGACCGGCCGCAGTCACCTGAATGCCGGAAAGCACAGGAGAACTCGTGGTTCCGGTCCCCGAGCCTCCGCCACAGGCAAGCAGAGCGCTAAGGCTCGCGACCACAAGAGCAGAAAGTGTATTTCGCACCATGCAGTCCTCCCCTGCCGAAAAAGTCAGCTACTTACCATGAGCAAGCCCCCTGCCATTTTCCGACGGCGAGCTATGCCGCACGTTTTCAGCAGCTTGGACCGTGCGTTTTGCGAGTGGGGAAGAGCGACGGAAATCTTTTCGCCACAGGAAAGGAATATGCGTTCCCCAAAATGGGCTGGCGCGAGACGGCGTGCTTTTGTTACCCGCTGATTACGAAAGTGCCAGGCGGCCGCAGGGAGGGTAACGGATCAGAAGCAAACTTCTTTGCCGGTGAACTGACATCCAGCCCGACCCCAATGGTTGCGATGTGGTATTAGGACATGTGCTAGAGGTTCGAGCGCCGCTACCGGAACGACACGCAACTTGAATCCGTCCAGAGTAGAATGTATTTCTGCTGAGGAGGAATCATGAAGAAATTGCTGTTCGTGGTGATGGCTCTGCTTTCTGCGCAGCTGAGTTTCGCCGTCGAAGACATCAAAGAGGTGGACCGGATCAAAGACTCAGGAACTGTCCTCAAAGAAATCCTGAACATCCCCGATGACATTCCCAAAGACCTGCTCGACCGTGCTGAGTGCGTGATTGTGCTGCCCTCGGTAAAGAAGCTGGCGATCGGCATTGGTGGCAGTTACGGCCGCGGCGTGATGGTATGCCGGACCGGGCAACACTACACAGGCGGATGGGGCGCGCCGGCTATGTATGCCCTAGAAGGCGGAAACATTGGTTTCCAACTCGGCGGCCAAGCTACCGATTTTGTACTCTTGGTGATGAACCCTCGGGGCGCCGAATCTCTTATGGGCAGCAAAGTCAAGCTCGGGGCAGATGCTGCGGCCGCCGCCGGCCCCAAGGGCCGCGATACAGCAGCCGCCACCGACGTCGCCATGCGGGCAGAGATTCTTTCCTACTCCCGCTCACGGGGTTTGTTTGCTGGCGTATCGCTTGAAGGCTCCACCTTGCGTCCGGATACTGGCGCTAATGAAAAACTCTATGGGCACAAGTTGACGGCAAAAGAAATTTTGCGCGAAGGTAAGGTCGGCACGCCCGGCGCTGCTAGCGAGCTTGATGCTGTGTTGACGAAAGCTTCGCCCAAAAACCTTTCGGATCCGAAATCACTGCAATAGCAGGTTTCGAACGGCCAGGAAAGCCAGATTTCCCAGGATCGCCTGGCAGCGATAGCAAAACAAAGCCCACGGGGGGTTACGCCCCTGGGCTTTTCTTTTTGGAGACACCTGCGAACCCCTGGAGCTTGCGAAAGGGCCTCAGATTGCGCCCCGCTAGTCCGACTTCGCGAGTGCCTTTAGCGATTGCTCGTAGGGAGCCCGCGCAACCCCACGCTCGGTGACGATCGCCGTCACATACTTCGCGGGAGTCACGTCGAAGGCCGGATTTTCAACGCCTACTCCTTCCGGCGTGACCAACTTGCCCGCAAAGTGCGTGACTTCCAGGGCGCTGCGTTGCTCGATAGGAATCTTGCTACCGTCGGACGTTTCAAGGTCGACCGTTGAGATCGGCGCAGCCACGTAGAAGGGAATACCGTGCTCTTTCGCAAGCACCGCAACGGTGTAGGTCCCAATTTTGTTGGCCACGTCACCGTTGGCCGCGATACGGTCGGCGCCGACGATGACCGCCCCGATCTTGCCTTGATGCATCATTGCACCTGACATGTTGTCGGAAATTACGGTGGTTGGAATCCCGTCCTTCACCAGTTCCCAAGCCGTGAGCCGGGCGCCTTGCAAGAAGGGCCTCGTCTCGTCCGCATAGACTTGAATTTTCTTGCCTGCTTCGATGGCAGCGCGAATGACGCCTAGGGCGGTCCCATAACCAGCCGTCGCCAGCGCCCCGGCATTGCAATGTGTCAGGACCCCTCCGGTTGCCGGCAGCAGTGCAGCCCCGTGCTTTCCCATGGCCTGATTGATGGCGATGTCCTCGGCGTGCATGCGCTTGGCCTCTTCGATCAGCGCCCTTTTGATCCGTTCAACCGGGTTTATACGAAGGGTCTCAAACTTCTGCTGCATGCGCTTGATTGCCCAAAACAAGTTCACGGCGGTGGGACGCGTCTTGCTCATGACGTCGCAAATCTGATCGAGATCCCGCTTGAGATCACCCACAGTCTCCGCCCTGGAATTTTTGGCGCCAAGCGCGATCCCCATCGCCGCGGAGACTCCAATCGCCGGAGCGCCACGAACCACCATGTTGCGGATGACATCGGCGACTTGCTGGTACGTTTCGCAGTTGACGTAAACCTCTTCAGTGGGCAGTTTCGTCTGATCGATGAAGCGTACGCCGTGCTCAGTCCATTCGAGAGTTTGGATCATAGGCCTTGAATCATGAAATCGTGGAGGAATGGAATCATTCTGTCGTGCATCGGGCTCAGATGGAAGAACGTTTGACGCTTTCGTATCACGCGACCCTCATTTCGGGCTGTTCAAGGTTCACAACTTCCCACCAATGCGGCCATGGTGACGAGCGCTGTCGAAGGAGAATTCTCTAGCTTATCGAATTATCGGCACTTGCGGTGCCGCACCCTCCGGCAGCACTCCCCGCAACCGCGGATCACCCGCCACTTCGATTGCCCGCTTGTACGGACGGAAACCGCACTTTATATAAAAGGGAAGCGCCACTGGGCTGTCGAGGGTGCAGGTGTGGACCCACACGCGCGAGGTGGCGGCTGCCCAGGCGCGATCAAGCAGTGCTTCCATAAAGGGGCGGCCAAAGCCTTTTCCGGTCGCTTCCAAGTAGAGACCAAAGAACGAGATCTCGACTTCGCCGGCCTTCGACCGGTCCAGTTCCGCCATGCCGACTTCCACGCCTTGGCTTTCCGCCATGAACAGCTCGGTTGTAGGTGCGTGGAGGACAGCGGAGAGTTGGTCATCTCCCATCTCGAGGCGGCTCCACCACAGCCAATGCTCTCCGGAGCGGCGAAAAACCTCACGATACCAGGCAAGGTCGGGGCTCTTGACTGGCTTCAGCCCCACCGACGAGGTTCGGGCGTTCTGAGGACGCTCATGCATTTCCAGATAGGTGACCACGGCTGCCAGCTTTCCGGGGGCAAGATCGGTGTAGCCGTCGGGGATCATCGCGTTTCTTACCTTACGGCGGATGGCCGAGGGCTGCTGGCTATGTGCTCTTGCTTTACGTCGTTCGCCGTAAACAAGGAAACGAACGGCGCAGGAGAAGCGGCTTGCTCGACAGCGGGGCGTCCCTTGGCTTCCTGCCGCTCCACCAGGCACATCACGCCTACAATTTCGAATCCAAATTCCCGCGCAGCTTCAATGGCTTGGATCGTGGAGGATCCCGTGGTGCAGACGTCATCAACGATGACCACCCGCGTTCCTTTTTCCCGAAAGCCCTCGATGCGTTGACCCGTGCCATGCTGTTTCTCGGCTTTGCGAACAAGAAATGCGTTGATATCGCCGCTTACCACGGCGACCGATACGGCCAGAGGATCCGCACCCATCGTCAACCCGCCGATCGCTTCAGGATTCCAGCCCCGCGAGCGAATCTCCTCCAGAAATACTTGCCCAGTCAGCTGGGCACCGCGAGCATCGAGTGTCGTGGTCCGGCAATCGATGTAGTAGTCGCTGCTAGCTCCGGAGGCGAGCTTGAATTGGCCCAAACGAAAAGACTTCGTTGCGAGCAGTCGCAGCAGTTCTTCTCGAGGCGTAAGCATGAGCTACTAAGATATCAGCAAAAACAAAGCCCTCGCTCGGGCCGGCCTGGCCTGAATGCCTGTCCTGGCCCGCTAGGCTGCAGGCTTGTGCCGCACAGTTGCCGGCAACCGAAGCACGACTGGAACGGAAAAGAAAACCGCAGAGAAGAAGAGCGTGCCTACCAGATCATTCTTGAAGAACGGCAGACCCAGCGTGTATGAGGTCATCAATCCGGCGAAGGTCTTCGGGTAGATAGCCATGGTAGCCCACGCCGCAAAGTTGCTGATCAGAAAGAACGAGATCGGGCTCGCTAGGGCCGCCCCGCCGATCCATAGTGGTTTCTCGTTGTTGTGCAGCCGTGTTCCAAGTAACACAATCGCGAGATACCACACCCAACTCACAAGCTGGCTGATATCGACGCCGTAGTGATACACAAACTTGCTCAGGACAACATCGGAAGCTGCCAGCAGGGCGACTGGAATCCAGAGCTGGCGGCGTGAACCGCGTGCGCCAAAGAACAGCAAGCTTGCGGCCACGGGTGTGAAGTGCCACGGATGCGTTTGCATGTGGGGGATGGCCAGGCGGACAGCAACCGCAAATAGCACGAATAAGTATGCCAGCATACGATTCACCTCGAAGAACTCGATTTTCGAGGGTGGCGCGGAATACGTCAAGTAGGCTCTACTTGAGTGGCGGATTCTGCTTCCGGCTGCCGAAGCCTTCGCCGATGATCTGCAAATCCGGGCCCACCTCTACCCACCCGGATAATAATGCAACCCCCCCGCGGCGTTGCGGAAGTTCGAAACGCAGATCTCTGAAGTGAACACTGGTATTTTGCCCGGACGCAGCTTCGGTGACCAGCGGATATTGTGCCCAGTTGAGAAATACGCGACCTAAATAGGACTGTTTGGCCACCCGCGTTACCGGTGTCTCGGGCGGCTGGGGATAGAACTCAAGCAGGTCGCGGTTGAGAATCCCGGTTCGTGAATCTACGTCTGTACTGGCGAAGAAACCTGGCATTTCAGCCACTGCGTACCAGTGCGTGATCGACCATGGATAAGGGTAAACGGAGGCCCGCTGCGGCTTCTGCGAAACAGAATTGTTTTCAAATGTAGAGGCACGAACCACTTTGACCGCGGCGCGGTGTTCATAGTCCCGGACTCCGTAGAGGATCACGACGCACAGAAGCGCTCCGATCGCTGCATGCCCCCGGGCCTCACGCCGCGAGAAAATCAGCGGCACTACCAAGCCCCCGATCAGAAAGATGTAGAGTGCGGGTTCCACGATGAAAACGATGTCCCAAGAGTAGGACTTTCCCCAGAACGGCCAGAACGGCCGCACGCCATAGTTGTTCGTGAAGTCGAGCAGAATGTGACTCAGTCCTGCGAGATACGCCAGTAAGAACAGTTGTCCCCAGCGAGGCTTGAGATCGGGAATGTTCGTCCTACGTCCTCTCAGGATCCACACCGAATACACTACGGCAACGGTTAGCGCTGACATGAACAGCAGGCCGACAAAGGAGTGGGTGAAGCCGCGGTGATGCGCAAAGTAGTAGACCGGGCCTTTGAATCTCCAGAATATGTCGAGATCGGGCGCTTCAGCGGCCAGGGTCATCGTCGCAGTGGCGAGTGCGGTCTTGCGGTTGAATCCGGAGCGGCCCAGAACAGCGCCGGTGAGGAAATGGGTAATTGGCTCCAAGCTTTCTTTGTAGCACAGAACAAACCGCCATTGGTCGCGAGCGGTCGTTGGCGGGAACCCACGCGGCTTTACCGCAGCAACGAAGGATGGCCTTTCGGCACCAGCAAGGTGAGCGCGTCTGGCACCAGTGACAATGTGATTGGCAATCGGCCGAGCAGTTCTCCGTCCGCCTCGACATAAATGTTCTCAGGCTTCTCTTCCGCGATCGGGCGGCAGGTGACCTGATCGGCATAGGCAAGTTCAATTCCCCGCACGCCGCCCGAAAGCCCCAGAACTCCGCGAAAGACATACGCCAGATACCGGGCCCGGCTGCCTGTCCGGCACAGTATGAGCCGAAGATCATTCCTGGCTAGCGATGCGCCGGGCGCGAGTTCGCGAAGTACTCCTCCAAAATGGTTAATCCGCACCGCGAGCATCTCTGAGAGGCGCGCCTCGCGCTGAGTTGGGCCGCCATCGCTCGTGAATTCGGCTTCGAAATACCGCATCCGGTGCGTCCACCAGAGATGCCAGGCTTTGCTGTAATAGGCCATCATTCCGGCGCGGTCTTTCATCAGTCGATTGAGCTTGTAGAAAAGGTGTGCGTCCAGGCCGACTCCTGCGGCGACGGTGAAAAACCGTGAGCAGGGGATTGCATTGAAGTCGCGATAATGGATCTGGCCGACAGCAATTCTCTTGGGCACGGCATCGAGCAATGCGCGGGCCGCAGCTTCGGCATTCATGGGCAAGCGCAAATCATGCGCCAAGGCATTGGCGGTTCCCAGGGGAATGATCCCTAGGGCCGCAGTTCGGCCGGCGAGTCCCTGAAGAACATCGTGTACGGTTCCGTCGCCGCCGCAGGCGATGATAGTGTCGAACCCATCGTGAATTGCCATGCGGACTTGCGCGGCTGCGTCCGAAGCCGCACGGGTAGGGGCTACTTCCAGCTGAACGCTTCCCCCGCGCAGAATGGCTGCCACGCTCTCCACGTCCTTTACCCGGTGTTTACGTCTTCGGCCTGAGAGGGGGTTGTAGAAGAGCGCGGCTCTTTGCATGGCAAAAGGGTGCTATTGCGCAGTAAAAAACTGCTCAATGGCAAGACAGCGTCATTTTAGCCGACGACCGCAGCATACAAGCCACAGGTTAATGGGCGATGAATTCCGAATGCAACGGTTCTCTTTTCAGCAGCATTCGCAAAATCCAGTACCCCGCCATTGCCGCGGCAAGGTGCTTGAGCGTGTGTCCGCTGACTACCTGGTACACCCCATAGATCTTTCTGTCGAAAGTTTCGAGTATTTTGGCGAAGGCGTAGAGAATGAACACCACCAGAAAGTCGAGGCTCCGCGTGTATTTCGACCGTAAGATGGGCGCAATCAACAAGACAAGCACCGAATAAATCTGCACCGCGGCGTACCACCGCAAGTCGCCGTGGCCCTGCCGTTCGCTGTAGTACCACTGGAGGACACTCGCCGTAGACAGCAGCACCAGAAACGGGAGCAGCTTCGCCCCAAACTCGGCGTCGACTCGTTCCGCGATGACTGCGGCCACAAATCCCGCAAACATGATCGACATCGGCAGCCGGTCCCAAACGAGGGTAGCGTTTGACGGCGCCAGGTGGTAATACGCAGACCCGAAACAGGTGAGGAAGAGACCGATGAACAGCACGAGGTAGGGCCAACGTTCGCGCGGATCGACGAACGCCCGATCACGCTCGCCGGTGCTCGAGAAAAGGAAGACTATCCCCCAGGCTCCAATTACGGCAAACGGGAGGTTGGAGGCAACATTCCAGAAATTAGGAATGCCCATCATGGTGCGCTGGTCAGCAAAGTTGTGATATGAGGCGGGCTGCGAGAGCGTCAATGAATGCTGTATCTCGAGCCGCAACATCAGCAAGACGATTCCTGCTGCCAGGCCGAGCAACAATGCAGCGCCATTCCTTGGAGAGAGCAGGTCAGATCCTCCAGGCGGGTCGAGCATTCTGAAATGGCTTCAAGCGGGGAAAGGGCGCAATCGGAGAGGTCACAAGATGTCCTCGAGAACTCGGTCTTGTCATGCTGTGCTCTCGGTTGTTCTTTCTTGGTGTTGCGGTGAAGATTCCCGATTCTACTAAGAGCTATCCCAGGATCTTTGCCGCTTCCTTCGCGTAGTAGGTCAGGATGATGCTTGCCCCAGCCCGTCGGATTGAGACCAGAGATTCCATCATCACCCGTTCCCGATCAATCCAGTTGTTGCGGGCCGCCGCCTCAATCATCGCGTACTCCCCGGAAACCTGATAAGCGGCAAGCGGGAGATCAAAGCGCTCCCGCGCAGCCGAGATCACGTCAAGGTACGGCATGGCAGGTTTGACCATGATCATGTCCGCCCCTTCTTCGATGTCGAGTTCAATCTCCCGCATTGCTTCCCGCAAGTTAGCTCCGTCCATCTGATAGGAATGGCGATCGCCGAACTGAGGTGCCGAGTCGGCAGCCTCGCGGAAGGGCCCGTAAAACCCCGAGGCAAACTTGGCGGCGTAGGAAAGAATTGGGGTATTCTCGAATCCGGCTCCGTCCAGTCCTTTTCGGATCGCACCCACCCGGCCATCCATCATGTCGCTCGGGGCGATGATGTCGATCCCCGCCTTGGCCAGCGAGACCGAAGTACGTGTCAGCAATTCGAGCGTGGCATCGTTCAGAATTTCGTATTCTGTGCCGACGGCCGGCGGATTCGCGACCGCTGCCCCCACCGGCCGGGGAAGCGTGGGCTTTACAATTCCGCAATGGCCGTGCGACATGTACTCGCAAAGGCAAACATCCCCAAGGAGCAACATCTCAGGAACCTCGCGCTTAAGAGCACGCGCGGCCTGCTGGACGATGCCGTTCTGCTCCCAAGCTCCACTCGCCGCCTCGTCTTTGCTTTCCGGCAGTCCAAACAGAATCAAGGCGGGAACCCCAAGCGAGCGCGCCTCCTCAGCCTCGCGTACGACTTCATCCACTGACAAGTTGTACACACCCGGCATGGAACGGACTTCTTTTCGCACCCCTTCGCCGGGACAGACAAACAGGGGATAAACCAAGGACTCAGGCGTGAGCCGTGTTTCGCGGATGAGAGAACGTATCGCGCGCGACCGTCGCAGTCGGCGAAGGCGGGTTGCCGGGAATGCCATGTTTAAATTCTAGCAGCAGGCGCCAGCACCATTGGGGCTTCCCCGAGTGCGGCCGCGCGCGCCAAGTTTCCCCACCATCGCCCCACCCCGGGGCGACTACAGTACCATGAAAGTGTGCTGCAAACGATAAAAGACACAAGTGCCCGCCTGCTCGAGTTCGACGGTTTGCGAGAACTGGTTCGCGGATATGCGGTGTCGGACCTGGGCCGGGGCCGGGTAGAGGCTCTTGCCCCTTCCGCGGACTTGACCTGGATTCGAACCCAGCAGCAATTGACGGCTGCCGTCCGCGATTTCCGGCGCGCGGGAGGGGATTTTAATTTCTCTGGACTGCTCGACATCTCGAAAATTCTCGAGAAATCGCGCATTTCCGGTGTCGCCCTCGGAGCGGAGGAGATCCTCAGCGTCATCACCGTTGTGGACCGCGGGGCTGAATGGCGCGAAATTGCATTCCATCCGCCGCAAGGGATAAAGAGCGACTGGTCACCGGTCCGGGAGCTTTCGACAGGCATTGCAGATCTTTTGCCCTTATTGAAGGCGATTCGCGGCAAGATTTTGCCGGATGGGACGCTCGATGATCGCGCTTCTCCGCAGCTAGCGGGCATCCGCCGCGAGATCGAGAAGCAGCGTCGCGCCATCCAGGATTCGTTGCGTGGATACCTGCGCCGGCTCTCGGAGGGGGGGAGCGCGCAGGACGAACTGGTTACTGTACGCGGCGAACGGTTCGTTATTCCGGTTAAAGTCGAGCAGAAACGACGCGTGCAAGGCGTCGTGCATGGCACGAGTTCGAGCGGGCAGACGGTTTTCATTGAGCCTCTGGAAACCATCGAGCAGAACAACGAACTGGTGCGGTTACTCGAAGAAGAGCAGGGGGAAGTACGCCGAATTCTGCTGGAAATGACCCAGCGGATCGGCGAACAAGCGGCTCAGATTGCCGCGGCACAGGACATCCTGGCTGAACTAGAGCTTCAATTCGCCAAAGCAAAGTTCGCGGACGGCTACAACTGCGTGGCGCCGGAGCTGGCGAGGGAAGGGCGGGCCTTCATTCTGCATGAGGCGCGTCATCCGTTGCTCGAACGGAATCTGAGGCTACAGAAGGTGGAAGTCGTGCCCATCAGCCTGGAACTCGAAGGCGAGCGTCGCGAACTGATCATTACCGGACCGAATACGGGCGGTAAGACCGTCACTCTTAAGATCATCGGCCTGTTTGCGCTCATGGCGCAGTCCGGAATTCCGGTTCCAGCGAGCCGCATGAAGATGCCCCTGTTCGATGCTGTCCTGGCGGATATTGGAGACTACCAGTCTATCGAACAAAACCTCTCCACCTTCTCTGCGCACGTCACCAACATAGATTCCATTTCCCGGATTGCCACATCCCAGTCGCTCATTCTGCTCGACGAGCTCGGCTCCGCAACCGATCCAGAAGAAGGAGCTGCGCTGGCCGTCGCCATTGCCGATCACTTTCTGAAGATTGGATGCATCACCGCGATTTCCACGCATCACACTTCGCTCAAAGTCTTTGGCGCCAACTCTACTGGCGTTCTGAATGCTGCGGTTGGACTCGATGAGGCCACCCTAAAACCCACCTTCCAGTTGAGGACCGGTGTTCCTGGCGCTTCGGCGGGGATCAGCACCGCGCAGCGCCTCGGTCTGAATCCAGAAATCGTGCAGTCGGCTCGCGCACGCCTGGGGAACCAGGCGAGAGATGTGGGACAGTTCTTGGACCAATTGCACGAGCGCTTGAAGGCGGCAGAATATGAACGCCTGCGTTTACAAGCCAAAGAAGACGACCTCAATCGTGAGCGGGCGCGGTTGGCCGGTGAAGGGAAGAGGTTGCAGCAGGAGAATGTCCGGGAATTCGAGAAGAAACTCGAGTTGCTTCTGCGCGAGTTCGAATATCAAGTGCGCGAGGCCGTGAGGGCTGTACAAGATCGAGCGGCCGCGCAGAAGCTCTCCAAAGATGCAGAGCGCCGAATTTCCAAGCTGCGGCGGGATTTTCGCGAGCAGTTCGACTCTACGGTGGTGGCCCACCTCAGCGGTGCCGATCGTGGTGATCCGAATGCAATGCCGCAGCTGGTGAAGCACGTTGCCGAAGGCGACTTGGTAAAGCTGAAATCCGTCGGCCGCAACGCCAAGATTGCGCGCCAGCTTGACGGCGACCATTTTGAGGTTGAAGTGGGCGCGATGAAGATGCGGATTGCCCGCGAAGACATCGCTGAAGTCGTCGTGCGCGCTTCTGATACTCCAATTCATGCTGCCCGCGCCAAAGGCGTCTCGATTTCGCTCGAAAGCGACGAGAACGTTCCTTCCGAGATCAACGTAATTGGGCACACCGTCGATGACGCCACTCGTGAAGTCGAAAAATTCCTGGATCGGGCATTTTTGGCCGGACTGCCCAGGATTCGAGTGGTTCACGGTAGTGGCATGGGCATCTTGCGCAAGGCGCTGCGGCAATTTCTGGAGAGACACCCGCATGTCGAGTCGATTGCCGAACCACCTCAGCATGAGGGCGGCGGTGGCGCCACCGTGGCGGAACTAAAAACATGAACTTCCTGATGGGGACGCTGTAACCGGCGTGGTTGTCCGGTCTCCTCCGTGAGGATGCGCGCGGAGGCCGACGGCGCCTATGAAACTAGCGTAAATACTGGGAGTTCGCTACGATTCGTGTAGTTCCAGTTTCGTCTGGTTGTGGGCCGCAAGGGGTGACAATGCTCAATATCCGTCCTGCTAAAAAAGGTGACAGCTATCTGCTCAAGACTTTGATTCACGAGCTTGCAGACTACGAGCACCTTGAGCATGAGACCATCATCACCGAAGAAGATGTGTTGCGCGACGGCTTTGGTGAGCACCCGAAGTTCCGCGCGTTGATCGGGGAGTGGGACGGTCAGGTTGCAGGGTACGCTCTTTTTTTTGAATTCTATTCCACGTTTCAGGGCCGAGCGGGACTCTTTCTAGAAGACATCTTCGTCCGCCCCTCCTTTCGAAAAAAGGGAATTGGCACGGAGCTGCTGGCCGCGGTCGCCAAAATTGCCTGGGAAGAGGAGTATTTTTGCTTGCGCTGGGAGGTCCTCGATTGGAACGAACCGGCGATCGATTTTTACAAGAAACTCGGGGCCGAGTTTCTGGATGAGTGGCGATCGGTGTGCCTGATCGGCAATGCCATGTTAGCGGTGACGGAAAAAGCCGGCAAATGAGTCAGGTCAAAATCATAGGGGCGGGCCTAGCCGGGTCGGAAGCGGCCTGGCAGTGTGCGCAGCGCGGAATCAACGTCGATCTGTTCGAGATGCGCCCGGTGCGCTCGACTCCCGCACACCAGAGCTCAGAGTTTGCCGAACTTGTCTGCTCGAACTCCCTGAAATCCGAAAGCGAGAATTCTGCCCCCTGGTTGTTGAAGGAAGAGATGCGCCGCGCGGGTTCTTTGCTGCTTGAGATCGCCAAGCAAAGTGCGGTTCCCGCGGGACACGCCTTGGCCGTTGATCGCGCCGCTTTCTCCCTGGCGGTGACCGAGCGTCTCTCACGCGACCCACTCATTCGCATACACCGCGCTGAGGTCACTCGTATTCGTGAAGATGAAATCACCATCATCGCTACCGGTCCACTCACCTCAGATGCATTGGCCGAAGAGATCGTCCGGCTGAGCAGTGCGGGCGAAGGGCCGGCCATTGAGTCCTCCCACGAGCACCGGCTGTATTTCTACGATTCCATCAGTCCCATCGTGGAAGCCGATTCCATCGACATGGAGAAGGTATATCTGGCGGCGCGGTATGACAAAGGCTCAGCAGATTACATCAACTGCCCCATGTCCAAGGAAGAATACGATCGCTTTTATGACGCGCTTGTGGCTGCTGAATCCGTGGAAGCCAAGGACTGGGAGAAGCTGAACTACTTCGAGGGCTGCCTGCCCATCGAAGAGATTGCGCGCCGTGGTCGCGATACCCTGCGATTCGGTCCGATGAAGCCCGTGGGCCTTAAAGATCCGCGCATCGGTAAGGTTCCCTATGCGGTTGTTCAATTACGCCAGGAAAATCTTCGCGCCGACTCCTATAATCTGGTCGGATTTCAGAACCACTTGAAGTTCAGCGAGCAGGGACGGGTGCTGCGATTGATCCCCGGCCTTGAGCATGCGCGCTTCCATCGCTTCGGCCAGATTCACCGCAATACCTATATCAACTCGCCCTCGTTGCTCACTCCCACGCAGCAGATGAGTGCTTATCCTAAAGCCATTTTTGCGGGACAAATTTGCGGGGTAGAAGGCTACGTCGAGTCTATCGCCACCGGCATGTTGGCCGGAATTCATGCCGCTGCGCTGGTTGCTGGAGAGACCCCGGTTGCGCCACCCCGCGCCACCGCGCTCGGATCGCTGGTGCACTACATCACCCACGCAGATCCGAGAAAGTTCCAGCCCGCCAACATCACGTTTGATCTTTTGCCAGCGCTCGACAAAAAGGTGCGGGATCGCAGTCTCAGGCATCAAATGCAGTGTGAGCTGGCATTACACAGGCTCCAGAACTGGCTTGATCAAACCCGCTCCGCGAAGGTCGCGTGAGTGGCATAATTCCCGGAGACTCCTTTTCTCGCATAACGTTTTCGAAACGGCAGCATGATATCCATCCTTCAAATCGGCCCGATTGATTATGGGACCGGCCTCCGGCTGCAGGAACAACTTGTTGGCCTGCGCAAAGAAGGACGCATCTCGGATACGCTGCTCCTGCTTGAGCACACTCCCGTCATCACCTTGGGGAGAAATGCTCATTCCAGAAACATCCTCGCATCGCCCGAGTTCCTTGCCGAGCGCGGGGTCGAAGTCTTTGAGTGCAACCGTGGTGGCGATGTGACGTTTCACGGCCCTGGTCAATTGGTCGCTTATCCCATCTTTGATCTGCGGGGCTTTCCTTCGCAAAGCCTGAATCGCAACACCATGGGCGTCATCGAATTTGTGCGGAACCTGGAAGAGGTTTTGGTTCGTACCTGCGCCGCATTTGGGATTCCAACCAAGAGAATTGCCGGACTCACGGGGGTGTGGACGCTCGAATCGCCTGGACAGCAAGGAACTTCGGCAGAAGCCAAGATTGCCGCTCTCGGTGTCCACATATCGCGCGGCATCACCTCCCACGGAATTGCGCTCAATGTGAACAACGATCTCAGCTATTTCAATCTGATCGTCCCCTGCGGCATTTCCTCAAGACCCGTGACCTCGATTGGCAAGGAGCTCGCCCGCCCCGTTCCACTCGAGGACGTTGCGCACGCGCTTGCGCGTAATTTCGGACAAGTCTTCCAGAGCCAGATCCTCTGGCTCGAATCGATCGACGCCTTGGTCGGGAAGAATTTGGGGCTCCCCCTGCGCCCACCGGAAAATCTTCGCAAGATTCATGGTGAAGACGACACCGCCTGGGCATGATCCCCTGTCAGGCACTGAGATCCGCGTGTGATTTCGAGGAGTGAGACGCATGACGCTGAAAAAGGTAGTCACGGTCTATGAAAAACCGACTTGAGCCACGTGCCGTGAGGTCAGGCGTGTCTTGGCCGAGCAAGGCGTGGAGTTCAAAGCTATCAATCCCATCGAACAGCGGCTATCTTTCTCCGCATTGAAAGATTTATTGCGGCGCGCAAGTCTGCGCCCAGAACAGGTCGTACGCACAAAAGAGGCCGCCTATAAGCAGTATGTAGCAGACAAGAATTTGAGCGGCGACGCTCTGCTCAAAGTAATCGCCGAACATCCGGAACTTTTGCAGCGGCCGATCGTTGTCCGGGAGGGGAAGGCCGTGCTCGCCAGGCCCCTGGAGAACTTGAAGAAGTTAGGCATCTCCTAGTCCATACCGCAATCGCCGCCCTGCTAGAGTACGCTGCAAAATTCGCATCGGCTGGAGTAGCATGGTCAGGGCCAGCCATGAAGCGGAACCGCCGGAAATCGAAACCTGCAAGGCCACTGCCATCCCGAAAGGCTGCCTCCGCGCCCGGGAACGGGAGCCGAGCTCCCCGCGAACGTAGTCAGCGTGGGACCGCTCTCCCGCAGCAACGCACCTACGATATCGCCGACTACCGGCTGGAAAAACCCAGCCTTACTGTCCGGCAGACGCGCAAGGGCGACGTATGCTGTTACGAGATCTCCGGCGATCTGAATGCGCCCGCCCCGCCCATTCGCGATTCGCAACACTTGGACAGGCAACAAGCGATCGAGATCTATCGCTGGATGGTCCTCAATCGCAAGATGGAGATGGCGCTTGAAAATCTTTACAAGCAAGGCAAGGTTGTTGGAGGAGTTTACTTCGGGCTAGGTCAGGAAGCGTGCTCGTGTGCCTCCGCCTATGCACTTGCCAAAGACGACTGGCTCGCACCGATGATTCGCAATCAAGGCGCCCTCCTTGTACGCGGCTTTGCGCCGCGCGACATGATGATGCAGTACATGGCGAAGGCAGACTCGCCAACCAAGGGCCGCGATGGCACCTCGCACTTTGGCGACATCTACGATCGCAATGTCGTCTCGCCAATCTCCATGCTGGGCGATTTGATTCCAGTCATGGCGGGGGTTGCGCTCGGCGCGCGTCTTCAACAGCGGAACATCGCCGTGATGACCTACATCGGCGACGGCGGACAATCTACCGGGGTCACCTACGAAGGAATCAACTTTGCAGCCGTGCAGAATCTTGGCCTTGTGTTACTGGTCGAGAGCAATCTGTGGGCATACTCCACGCCTTCGGAGATGCAGTACAAGGTCTCGGACCTTGCGGAACGCGCGATTGCGTATGGCATTCCGAGCGTCATTGTCGACGGTACTGACCCGTGTCAGGTCTACGACGCAGCACGTGAAGCCGTTGAGCGGGCCCACCAAGGCGAGGGGCCAACGCTAATCGAAGCCAAGATGATGCGCATGAAGGGGCATGCCATCCATGACGCCGCGGCTTATGTTCCCCAGGCGATGTTCGAGTACTGGCGCCGTCGCGACCCGATCACTCGATTCGAGAACTATCTGCTGAATGTGAAGAAATGGCTTTCTCCCCAGGAGCACAAAGGTCTGCTCGCGGAGGTGGACGCTTATCTCGAGTCGGAACGCGAGTTTGCCGTGAACGCCCCGATGCCTTCTCCTGAATCAGCCGAAGGTGGAGTCTACTGTGAAAACGGCTGCCACGAGATCAGGCCGAAGTATGGCGTGCCCAGCGCTCGTCTAGGGCGAGCGCCTCGCCCTACGAAACCAGGAAGCGAGTCGACTATTCACTTCAAGTAGATCCTCCTGCACAGTTTCCTAACCTTCGAGGGCGCGTCCTTGCACTTGTTCCCGGGTCCAGCCAGCCTCGCGCAAGCGGCGGATGCTCAGTGCACCATGGCGCTTGGCCAGGCGGGTCCCGGCTTCATCTCGCACCAGATCACAGTGGTAAAACTGCGGTTCGGCAACGTCCAAAGCACGGTAGAGCAGCAGTTGGCGTGCGGTGGACTTCAGTAAATCTTCTCCGCGCACGACCTCGCTGATTTTCATGGCATAGTCATCGGCAACGACCGCGAGCTGGTAGGCCGGAACATCATCACGCCGCCAGATCACAAAGTCGCCAAAGTCTTTTCCCGCGACATAGCTTTGCCGTCCCAGATTCTGGTCGAAAAAGGTGATCTCCCGCCCATCAGGAACGCGGAAGCGCCAGTTCACGCCTGCCGGAGCCGGGAACGAAGCCGCCTCTGCTTTGAAACGGCAACTCCCGGGATAGATCGGCTCATTGTCGGCATCGTTGGGCGCCATTGCCGATAGCGCTAACTCCTTTCGCGAGCACGTGCATGGGTAGATGAAGCCCAAGTCCCGCAGCCTTTTCCACTGCCCAAGATACAGACTGCGACGCTCGCTCTGTGAGTATGGCCCGTAGGGCCCTCCGCAATCCGGGCCTTCTACCCATTGGAGTCCGATCCATTGCAGATCTTCGTAGGCCGCTGAAACGTATTCCGCGCGGCAGCGCTCAGGATCCAGATCTTCGTTCCGGAGAATCAGACTGCCGCCCTGCTCTCTAGCCCGTTGCCCTGCGAGCAGAAACGTCCGGGCGTGGCCAAGGTGAAGATAGCCGGTAGGAGAGGGGGCAAGGCGTCCTCGATACGAAGGCACGCCCGCCATTGTAAAAGGGACCGATAGTAGCGTTCTAGGCGGCCGAAATTCTCTTGATCAGATCATCCTGCTCATTGCGGTTCTCCGCGCCAATTGTGAACGCGTCGAGCACGCCCAGTCCCAGTGCATATTTCAGGCACTCGTCCTGCCGATCCCGCAACGCGCCCGCACCGAGAATCTTCATGCCGATGACTGCTTTGCCGGAGGCTTTCATCTGCTTGAGGACGGGAACAACCACGTCGGGGTTCGCATCCATCGACGCACCGGTTGGATTGATGCGGGCCAGGTCAACCTCCACCCAGGGAGATTCTGCCGCTGCCCGCAAAGCCTCGATCGAGTGGCAAGAGCAACCATGTGCGCGAATGATGCCTTTCTGCTTTGCTTCAGAGAGAACATCCATCACGCCTTTGTAGCGTTCGGTCCAGTCGCCTTCAGTAAGGCAGTGCATCAGCAGAACGTCGATATACTCCGTGCCGAGTTCCTTGCGGAAACGCTCGATATCGGAACGCATGCCAGCGGGATCGCGAGCCCACGACTTGCTCAGGACCGTGACTTTGTCGCGCTGGACGTGCTTGAGCGCCTCGGCTACGTGGGGATGGCTTCCGTACGAATCGGCTGCATCGAAGAAATGCAGGCCCTGGTCGTAACCATTCAGTAAGAGGTCCGACAGGCCCTTCAAGCCGAGTGCGGTTTGATGCGAGTGGTGGCCGACACCCACGGTTCCGGTTCCCATCGCCAAACGACTGGTCTTGATCCCCGTGCTGCCGAGAGTGACGGTATCGGAGGCGCCGAACTTCTTACTCAACTCTGGGATCGCCCAAGCCCCGGGTATGAAGTTAGATCCAAGCCACACGGCGCCAACTCCGTAGGCTGAGGTTTTCAGGAACTCGCGGCGTTTCATAGAGCCTCCACTGAAATTGTTCTCTTTCATGGCCCCGGGCAAGCGAAAACGCTCACTGCCGGGAGTATACTCCCGCTCCGATCGAGCCGGGCACAACACTGGTAGACTTTTTACGGACTGATCCTGATGACCGAACTGCAATTGAACTTGACCGCCGTCGAAGCGCGTGTTTTAGGTGCTTTGATCGAAAAGGACATCACCACTCCCGATTACTACCCGCTTTCCTTGAATGCATTGCTCAACGCTTGTAATCAGAAGAACAATCGTGAGCCGGTAATGAATCTGGATGAGGATGCCATCCGCCAAGCCCTGGCCTCGTTGCAGGAAAAGCGCCTTGCCGGACCGGCTGGAGGCGCGGACAGCCGGGTCACGAAATACGAACACCGCTTGCAGGAGGTTTTCAACTTTGACCGCCGGGAAACGGCGGTTGTATGCGTGCTGCTGCTTCGTGGTCCACAAACTCCGGGCGAACTGCGAGGCCGAACCGAGCGAATGTATCGCTTCGAAACCCTCGAGGACGTTCAATCTGCGTTACAGAAGCTGATGGATCGGCAGCCGCCACTGGTCCGCGTCCTGCCCCGCCAGCCTGGGACCAAAGAGTCGCGCTACCTGCATTTGTTCGCGGGCGACATAGCGGCAGAGAATGTCCTGGCGGCTACCATCCCTTCCACGCGCTCCGCTGGCAATTCGGCCGAGGAGAGAATTGCTAGCCTGGAAAGCCAGGTTGCGTCGCTAAGGAACGAACTTGGCGAACTCCGCCGAGAACTGGCTGATTTTAGACAGCAGTTCTAATTTCCCGGAGACCCGATGAGAACCCTATCTGTCTCCGCGTTGAATCTTGTCATACCTATGCCTACCCGATTACCAAAGTCCAAGATCGCACCAGATTCCGGAACACCGCATCAAACCCCGGGTTGAATACAATCGCAGGATAGGTGTGCCGTGTCGACGTTTTGCAAGTCCTTTGTTTCCTGTCTAACGCTCCTGGTGGCCCTGGGAAATTCCAATGCCTGGGGGCAGGCGGCGCTTCTGTTAGAAGAGCCTTACAGTTACGACGGCAGCTTTGCTGGCACCGGCCATACTGCGGTGTATCTGGCGCGCGTCTGCGCCGAAACCCCATTTGAGCTGCGGCGGTGCGCTCCCGGGGAAGAGGGCGTGGTCATCAGTCGTTACCACGGTATTGCCGGCCACGACTGGATCGCCGTCTCCTTAATTCCTTACCTCTACGCAGTTCGCAAGCTCGAAGACGTACCGCTTTTTGTAGATGCCAAGCTGGTTGCATTTCTGCGCGAACAGTTCGTGAGTTCGCTAGCCTTGCCGGGGGAATCGCGTCCCGGCGCCGAGCCTCGTTACCAGCTTGCTGGGTCGGCATACGATCGAACGCTTTACGGATTTCGCATCGCTACCCGGCCCGAGCAGGACGATGCGCTCATCCGAGCTCTGAACGACGCGCCGAACGAAGGCTCGTACAAGCTGCTGAACCGCAACTGCGCGGATTTTTCCAAGCAGATCATTAACTTCTACTACCCGCATGCGGTGCATCGCAGCATCATTGCGGACTTAGGGGTGACCACCCCTAAACAGGCGGCAAAATCCCTCGTGCACTACAGCAAGCACCACCGTGATGCACAGCTCACAGTTTTCGTGATTCCGCAGGTCCCTGGCCTCAAGCGCAGCAAGCCGGTGCATGGAGTACTGGAGTCGATCTTTTTCCAAAAAAAGTATGTAACCCCGGTACTTCTGTTCCACCCATTCGTGGTGGGAGCGGTGGAAGCCGCATACCTGGCCGGTTGGAGATTCAATCCCGCCAAGGGAGCGTTAGTTTTCAATGCTGCCGCCGAAAACCCCATGAAGAACCTCGCTCCTCCGCTAACGCCTTCTCAGCGCCGTTCCTACGAGAACCAGGTCAAAGCGATGAGGAAATCCGACGAACTCGACGAGTTTCCTGACTGGCGCCGTCTTCAAGCGCAGGCCATTCCTCTGATGGATGCTCAGGGCCGGCCCTTTGTGCAGGTGAAGCTGGACGGGAAAGAAGTGCCAGTAGGAATCTGTCGGGGGAATGCGCTCCACGTCTCCGGATCGCCTGAGCTACTGCAAAACTTGCTTCTGTCGCGCCTAGACGAGCAACTCAGGACCAAGAAACCGAGAATTTCCGAACCATCCATCAAGAGCGATTGGAAGCTGCTTGAATCCGCGCGGGAAGAAAGCCGCGCAGCTTTGGCGCCCGCAAATTAATCTGGCAATGGCTCGCTGCTCCCTGTGATCCGTGGGACTCCCGCGTGTGCATCCAGGTCAAGAGCACGTTCGAAGCGAGGACTTTCGAGCGCCACAAGTGTGGCTGGGGACTTCAGAACGCTCGCAAATCGACATCCCGTCACAGGCTGCTAGGTTCGCGCCCCCCCGCGGAGAGGTGCTTCTCATTGCTGCGCGGCTGTCGTTTCGGTATTCCCAATGGCATCGCCGGAGAGCACCAGTTCCACTCTGCGGTTCTGCTGGCGGCCTTCAGCAGTGTCGTTTGTCGCGATCGGCTGCGTCTTGCCGAAACCGCGGGCTTCGATGGAGTTCGCCGCGATGCTTTGCTGAACGAAATAGTCGCGCACTGCACTGGCACGCTTCTCGGAGAGGTCCTGGTTATACTCGTCGCTTCCTACGCTGTCGGTGTGGCCTTCAATTTGAACGTGTAGGCTGGGGTAGGCCAGCAAGATCCCGGAGACTTTCGCGAGACGCTCGCGGGCACCGGGCGCTAGTTCATAGCTGCCGGTCTTGAATAGCACGTCGGACATGTTGGCAATCAAGCCGCGAGCCGTATCGCGCGTGGCCAAGATGGTATTGAGTTGTTGAAGCAAGCGTGCGCGCAACTCTTGTTTTTCTTTTTCCGCCTGCTGACGTAATTGCTCTGATTGCGCTGCCGCTTGCTGCGCCTTGGTTGCTTGCTCGGCGAGAGCCTGCTGCTGAGCCAGAGCCTCGGCTTTGGCTTTTTCAGCTTCTTCCTTTTGGCGCGCCGCTTCAGCTGCGGCTTGCTGGGCTTCGGTCTTTGCTTTCTCCGCAGCAGCCTTTGCTTCCTCTGCCTCCTTTTGGGCCTGTTCGGCTTCCTTTCGCGCCTGTTCTGCTTCCACTCGCCGCTGAGCTTCCGCTTCGGCATCGGCGCGAGCTTTAGCCTCGCGTGCTTCGGCGGCAGTCTTCTCCGCGGCAGCCTTTGCTTGCGCCTCATCCTCGGCCCGCTGCTTGACGGCCATTACGCGAGCTTCCTCTGCCGTCTGCGCGGTGTCCCGCGCAGCCGATTCAATGACGGACCGGCCTTGCTTCTGACGGTACGCCGTCTCGGCTTGCATCAACAGTTGATCTGCTTTGGGAAGAATCGATGCCGCATACTTGTCCCCCGCCGCAATGTGGGCTATGCGCACGGCGTTCCTGGCCTCAAACAACTGCATCGGAGTAGTGCGATCGATGCCGAAAATCGCGTTCTGGATTTTTTGGTTGGTCGCAGAATACGTTCCTCGTCCAAGTAGTTCGTACTTGGTTTCGATATTCTCGCCTTGGGCCATGCCCTCGGGAACGACGCTCTCCGCCACCACTGTGTCCCCGGGCTGTGTGACCGCGAAGTAAGGTTCGGCCGTAACGATCATGCCGAAGGTCTGCATGTCGGTTGAGGCTTTCAGGTGGGCATTGCCCTTCTCAACGACCAGCTCACCCAGGCTCTCAGCCCGGCCCTGTGGCGAAACGGCCCAAAGCACATAGGTTAGGTATTCAAGGCCAAACTTGGTCGCCTCATCCAAGCCTTGAAACTTGGCATCCACCGTGACAGTCCCCTTCTTGCCTTCGAGCTTCGCCTCGCCCGATGCACCCCGCATCTGGTCCGTGGCCTGAAACATGACTTTGACGTTGCTACCCTGACGAAATCGCATCGCCTGCAGCGTTCTTGAAACGCTGTTCGACGATGAACCCGCCGAGGGGGCTTGCGCCTGCGCTAGCGCCAGGCAGGCGCCGCAAAACAAAGTGGCAAAGAGGGTTAAGTGTTTCACATAGTCTCCAGTGGATTGGGTGTAGAGAAGTTGTACTGCTAAATGATCCGCGTCTTCAACCCGAAAGGAAAGCCCAGCAGGTGTTGCTACTTTGGTTACATGGAATCTGGGTACTGGCACCCCCAACGGTGTGGCCCCGAAAAGGCGACTGGCGGGTGCTTCATCAAAAGCAATCCTGGGCCGCCCTCAACCCTCGCGTAATATATGCTTCAAGCGATGGAGCTTTCGCGCGATTCCGACCCCGCAGCACCCCCTTCCGGCTCGACCGACGTGTCGCTTGAATCTCCCCACGTCTCGCTTGAAGGCTTGCACAGGACAGTGGAGGTTCCATCCCATGAGGCGGGGTTCTTCCAGCAGTGGCGGGCGTTCATCGGTCCTGCCATTCTCGTCAGCGTCGGCTACATGGACCCGGGTAACTGGGGAACCGCTCTTGCAGGAGGCGCGCGGTTCAAGTACGGGTTGCTTTGGGTGATTGCACTCGCCAGCATCATGGCCGTCTTCATGCAGGTGATCTCAGCCCGCCTCGGTGTCGTCACCGGCAAGGACCTCGCGCAGGCCTGTCGCGACTGGATGCCGGAGTGGACACGGTGGCCTAACTGGTTTTTCTGCGAATCGGCAATTGCCGCCTGCGACCTCGCGGAAGTGCTGGGGAGCGCGGTCGCGATCAATTTGATGTTCCACATTCCGTTGCTCTGGGCCGTGATCATTACCGGCTTGGACGTTCTGCTCCTTCTTGCGCTACAGCGTTACGGGATGCGGACCATCGAAGCCATCATTCTGCTTCTGATCGTGACGATCGGAGTGTGTTATCTGATCGAGATCTTTATCTTGCCGCAGACGCGTCCTGATTTCTTCGAAATGGGCAGAGCGCTGGCAACCCCCGGCTTTCGCCAGCCTGGAATGATCTACGTCGCCATTGGAATCATCGGCGCCACCGTCATGCCGCACAACCTGTACTTGCACTCAGCGCTCGTACAGAGCCGCAAGCTGCAGAAAGACGAGGCCTCGATTCGCAGCGCGATTCGCTTCAACACCATTGATTCGACCACTGCGCTCAGTGTCGCCTTTCTGGTGAATGCGGCGATCTTGGTGCTTGCGGCTACGGTTTTCTACGGCCAAACCAGCGTCACGGTGGCCGGAGGAGAGACCGTTACCTTCAGTCCCGAGAGCGATTGGATCCGGATTGCTTATCTAACGCTGGCTCCTCTTGTCGGGACCTCCCTCGCCAGCACACTATTTATCATCTCGCTCCTGGCGAGCGGCCAAAGCAGCACGATCACCGGCACGCTCGCCGGCCAAGTGGTGATGGAAGGTTTCATGCGGTGGCGCATTCAACCGTGGGTTCGCAGGCTCATCACGCGGTCCATGGCAATCATCCCTGCCGTCATCATGATCGGCGTGCGCGGCGATTCCAGCGTGAATGACCTGCTTACGCTCAGCCAGGTGGTGTTGGCTCTGCAGCTTCCGTTTGCGATGTTTCCGCTCCTCGCCTTCACCAGTTCGCGGAGACATATGGGGCTGTGGCGTAGCGGCAAGGTGTTGTTGGTCGCAGGCTGGTCAAGCGCGATTTTGATTACCGCACTCGACCTGTGGGGATTACCGGAGTCAATCAAGACCGCCTGGCACGTCATTGTCGGCAGCTGAATCAGGGGGTAGCCGATGTACAAGACCATTCTAGTAACTCTCGACGGCACGTCCAGCGACCGCGCCATCATCGAGCACGTGAAACGGCTGGCCCGTCTGGCGGAAAGCCACGTGGTGCTGCTGCATGTCGCAGACGGCTGGGCCGCGCGCACCTATGGCCCCGATGCCGTCAGCCCAGAGATTTCCGAAGACACCGCTTACCTCGAAAAAGTGCTTGCCGAGTTCCGGCAAGCTGGAATTCTCACCAGCTCGGAACTGGCGTTCGGCGATCCCAGCCGCGAGATTGTGCGCTGGGTAAAAGAGAAGGGCTGCGACCTCATCGCCATGAGCACCCATGGGCACAAGTTTTTAGCCGACATTTTTCTGGGTACGACTGCAAACCGCGTCCAACACGCGGTTAGTGTGCCAGTGTTGCTGCTGCGGGCAAGATAGAACACCAGACTCAAGAGGCCGAGCTTTGATTCGAGGCTCGCTGATCGAGCCCGGATCAATCATTCGACGGCTTCATCACGGAGCCTGGATGCGCTTTCCCAAACTCCTTCTGCACCAGCTAAACTAATATGTCGGACCAAATTTCTGATTGCTTTACGGAGAACCTGCGGCCATGGACAGCTTCCACTCTCGTTCCAAACTGGCGGTTGGCGGCAAAGAATACGAGATTTACCGGCTGGATTCGCTCGACAAGGCCGGTATCTCGACCAGCCACCTGCCATATTCGCTGCGTATTCTTCTTGAAAATCTTCTCCGGACCGAAGATGCCCGCAACGTCAGAGCCGAAGATATTCGTGCGCTTGCCGCGTGGAACGGCAAAAGCAAGTCCGACAAAGAGATTGCCTTTACGCCTAGCCGTGTTCTCATGCAGGACTTCACGGGGGTGCCCGCTGTCGTGGATCTTGCCGCCATGCGCGATGCCATGACCAAATTGGGCGGGGATCCGGCGCTCATCAATCCGCTGCAGCCTGCGGAACTTGTCATCGACCACTCCGTTCAGGTAGACGAATTCGGGAAGGCGCAAGCTTTTGCGCTGAACGCCGAGCTTGAGTTTCAGCGCAACAAAGAGCGGTATGCCTTCCTGCGCTGGGGACAGGAATCGTTCCGCAATATGGCTATCGTTCCGCCGGATACGGGAATTGTTCACCAGGTGAATCTCGAGTACCTGGCTCGGGTCGTCTTCCTGAAGGAATCGCCAGGTAAGCGAGTCGCCTACCCGGACACCGTCGTCGGCACCGATTCCCATACCACAATGATCAATGGCCTGGGGGTACTCGGTTGGGGAGTTGGCGGAATCGAAGCCGAAGCAGCCATGCTTGGCCAGCCGGTCAGCATGCTCATCCCGCAAGTTGTTGGTGTGAAGCTTACCGGACGGCTTCGCGAGGGTGCGACCGCCACCGACCTGGTTCTCACCATCACCGAGATGCTGCGCAAGCACGGTGTGGTTGGAAAGTTTGTCGAGTATTTTGGTCCCGGCCTGCGCGATTTACCTCTCGCCGATCGGGCGACGATCGGGAACATGTCGCCAGAGTATGGCGCCACTTGCGGAATCTTTCCGGTGGACAAAGAGACGCTGAGCTATCTCCGGCTGACCGGCCGTTCGGAAGAGCAGATTGCGCTTGTGGAAGCCTATTGCCGCGAGCAGGGACTGTTTCACGACGAAGGCACTCCGCAAGCAGAATACTCGGAACTGCTCGCTCTTGATCTCGCCACGGTCGAGCCAAGTCTGGCTGGCCCCAAACGTCCTCAGGACCGCGTCGTCTTGTCGCAAGCCAAAGAGTCGTTTGAGAAGGCGCTGCCGGGCCTCATGAAGGCACCCAATGCCGGCACCCCGGATGATTCGACCAATGGCAACGGTCAGCTGCACCATGGAAGTGTGGTGATCGCGGCCATTACAAGCTGCACCAACACTTCCAATCCATCCGTCATGTTGGCGGCCGGCATTTTGGCCAGGAAAGCCGTCGAGCGGGGACTCGAAGTTCCCGAGTGGGTGAAGACGTCGCTCGCTCCTGGATCGAAGGTTGTCCGAGATTATCTTGAAGCTGCCGGGCTCACCGGATACCTTGAAAAGCTCAAATTCCACATCGTTGGCTATGGCTGCACGACCTGCATCGGTAACTCTGGACCTCTGCCGCAAGAGGTTTCCGAAGAAATCGACGAAAAGAACCTGGTCGTGGCCTCGGTTCTCTCTGGAAATCGCAACTTCGAAGGCCGCATCAATCCCGATGTGCGCGCCAACTACCTGATGTCGCCTCCTCTGGTTGTTGCCTTCGCTCTCGCCGGACGCATCGACGTCGATCTTCGCCGCGATCCGCTCGGCAATGGCAAGGACGGTACGCCAGTTTTCCTGGCCGACATTTGGCCCAGCCAGCGCGAAGTAGACGAAGCCGTCCAGCAGATCTCCTCCGAGATGTTCCGTAACAGTTATAACGACGTGTTCGCCGGAGACGAGCGGTGGCGCTCGCTGCCCGTCCCCCAAGGCGATACCTACGGATGGGACCGCAACTCAACCTACATCCGCCGCGCACCGTATTTTGACGAAATGACATTGAATCCCCGCCCCGTCAGCGACATCACGAGCGCTCGGGTGTTGGCCGTGCTCGGCGACAGCGTCACCACCGACCACATTTCCCCGGCCGGTTCCATTAAGAAAGACAGCCCGGCGGGGAAATATCTGCTCGAGCACGGCGTGGTTCCCCTAGACTTCAATTCTTATGGTTCGCGGCGCGGGAACCATGAGGTCATGGTTCGTGGGACCTTTGCGAACGTTCGGCTGCGCAATCGGATGGTTCCCGGGGTCGAAGGTGGCTTCACTCGACACCTGCCCGACGGCACGCAGATGAGCATCTTTGAAGCCTCGGAACAGTACATCCATGAAGGTGTGCCGCTTGTGATCTTGGCCGGAAAGGAATACGGCTCGGGGTCATCGCGTGACTGGGCTGCGAAGGGCCCTCGCCTGCTTGGTGTGAGTGCCGTGATAGCGGAAAGCTACGAGCGCATTCACCGGTCGAACCTTGTCGGCATGGGCATTTTGCCGCTGCAGTTCCTCCCGGGGGAGAGCGCCGAATCTCTCGGGCTGACCGGGGAAGAGGTGTTTGAAGTGACCGGCATTGCCGCTCTGGTCGAGAAGTTCTCCTCCGGCGCGCGCGTGAGAGTGCAGGCCAAGGGCGGTTCCGCCCGCAAGGAGTTTGAAACCATTCTCCGCATCGACACCCCGCAGGAGGCGCTGTATTACGCAAACGGCGGGATCTTGCAATACGTGTTGCGGCAGCTGCTGGCTGCAAGCCGGGAACCAGCCGGGGCATGAGAAGGTCTTTACGATATGGGACGGAGCTCGGGTGCGAGTAGACGGCCTGGCCGCTAAAATGACTCGTCTCCGCCCGCTGCTATAATCAACTCTTGTTCTCATGCCGCAGAAGCGCCTGATTCGCTCCACTACAGTCCTATGTGTTCGTCGCGGTGGCCACGTCGTTATGGCGGGAGACGGGCAGGTTACGCTCGGTTCGAGCGTGATGAAACACAACGCGAAGAAGATTCGGCGCCTTTACCAGGACAAGATCCTTGCCGGATTTGCGGGGTCAACTGCCGACGCGTTTTCGCTTTTCAGCCGCTTCGAGTCAAAGCTGGAGCAATATCACGGGAATCTCGGCCGTGGCGCAGTGGAACTGGCCAAAGACTGGCGCACGGATAAGTTCTTGCGGCATCTCGAAGCATTGCTGCTGGTTTCCGATAAAGAGCAAACCTTCCTGCTCAGTGGCCAAGGTGATGTGATTGAACCGGATGGAGGTATCGCCGCCATCGGCAGCGGGGGCCCCTTTGCGGAAGCTGCTGCCAAGGCCCTGGCGGAACACACGCAGCTTACAGCGCGCCAAATCGCCGAAGAATCTATGAAGATCGCCGGCAAAATGTGCATCTATACCAATGAGAAAGTAACGATCGAAGAACTCTGAAAGCGCTTCAGGTGCCAGGCATTGGGCTTCCGCAGGAACCGTGAAGTCCTGTCCTGGAGGCCTGAAGTCCGAATCCGAACCTATGGCCATCTACCTACCCGCGACCGCCGAAGAAGAACAGCTTGCGCTGGATGAGTTGACTCCGCGCGAAATCGTGGCGGAGCTTGACAAGCACGTTGTCGGCCAGAACGACGCGAAACGGGCCGTGGCGATCGCCTTACGGAACCGCATGCGCCGGCAGAAACTTCCTCCCGACCTCGCCGAGGAAGTCATTCCTAAGAACATCATTATGATCGGACCCACGGGGGTGGGCAAGACCGAGATTGCGCGCCGCCTGGCGAAACTCGCGAACTCCCCGTTCCTGAAAGTTGAGGCCTCGAAGTTCACCGAGGTTGGCTATGTTGGCCGTGACGTTGAATCCATGATTCGCGATTTGGTTGAGATCGCGATCGACAATATCCGTGCTGAGAAGCTCGAAGATGTGGCCGATAAGGCGGAGTTGAACGCGGAAGAACGCCTGCTCGACATCCTGCTTCCTCCTGCTGCTCCGTCGCATTCCGAACCAACTGGGTTTCAACTGGAATCTTCCACCGGTGATTCTTACTCTAGGACCCGCGAGAAGCTTCGCCAGCAGCTGCGAGAGGGCAAGCTCGACGATCGTACGGTCGAAATCGAAACGCGCGAACGTAATTTCCCCTCCTTTGAAATCATCAGCAATCAAGGCGTAGAGGAGATGGACGTCAACATCAAGGACATGTTGCCGAACATCTTTGGCCAACGCACCAAGAAGCGGAAGATGAAGGTCAACGAAGCATTTGAATACCTGATTCAGGAAGAGGAGCAGCGCCTCATTGATATGGACCAGGTCACGCGTATGGCAATCGACCGGGTCGAAGATGCGGGCATCATCTTCCTCGACGAAATCGATAAGATCGCCGGGCGCGAAGGTGGCCATGGTCCTGACGTCTCGCGCGAGGGCGTGCAGCGCGACATCCTGCCGATCGTGGAAGGCACGACCGTCAACACCCGTTATGGAATGGTACGTACCGACCACATCCTGTTCATTGCGGCCGGGGCCTTTCACGTATCCAAGCCGAGTGACTTGATCCCTGAGCTCCAGGGCCGCTTCCCAATTCGGGTTGAACTGAAGTCGCTCACCATGGATGACTTTATCCGCATCCTTACGGAGCCCAAGTCTTCCCTGGTCAAGCAATACACGGCACTTCTAGAAACTGAAGGCGTGAAGCTGGAATTCACCCGCGAGGCGCTCGAAGAAATTGCTAGATTCGCGTTCCGCGTCAATGAAGGCACAGAAAACATTGGTGCCCGCCGCCTCCATACAATCATGGAACGAGTGCTTGACGAGATCAGCTTCTCTGCCCCCGACAAGAAGGGCGAGCAGATTACCGTGGACGCCGCTTACGTCGCCAAGATGCTCAACGACATCGTGAAAGATCAAGACCTGAGCCGGTACATCCTGTAGGCCAGTTTTCTAAAAGATGCCATTGCGATCCGAGCAAAATCATGCGCAGCAGGAGTCCCTCCCCGCAGCCGAGGACCCGGCTTTTTCCGGCCCGTTGCTTGCAAGTGTTACCCTCTTTGCTTCGGAATGACTGTCGCGAAGATCAATTTGGCGCTGATTCTGCTGTCGCTCGCCCTCGTTCCCGCCTGCGGCAGTCCAGGAGAGCCTCTCCCACCTTCGCTTGAGCTGGCCCGCCCGGTGCACGATCTCCGAGCCTCAAGGAAGGGGAACACGGTTACTCTTACCTGGACGGCGCCGAGCTATACGACGGACCGCCATAATATCCGCCACCCTGGCCCGACGGAAGTCTGTCGAGCGCCGGCGGCTCTCGAACGCTGTGGCGAACCCATAGCAAAGCTGCCTTCCACCAAGACTCACGACAAGGACGTTTCGAGAACGTACACCGACAGGCTGACCACCTTCTCGCCCAATCCGGACGCGATGTTCGTTTACGCCATTGAGGTCTTGAACTCCTACGGCAAGAGTTCCGGACCTTCCAATCAAGTCCAGGTGCTCGCAGCACCGACGCTTCCAGCGCCCTCTGATTTGAAAGCACAGCTCGGCGGTGATGGAGTCCATCTCTCCTGGGCTCCTGCTACCGACGCTCCCGAATCGCCAGGAATTCAGTTTCTCTACCGTCTCCGTCGCCGGGAAACAGGCACGAATGGTCAAGCCGTCGCCGGAGAAGTTCCGGTGCGCGCCGATGCGACGCCCAGCTTTGTCGATAGCACCATCGAATGGGAGAAGACATACGACTACTGGATTGAAATCGTTACCCTCATCACGCAGCCGCAAGGAGCATCGCGGCAGGTCGAGGGCGACGACAGCCCAGTGGTCTCCATCGTTGCGCATGACGTGTTTCCGCCCTCAACCCCTTCCGGGTTGCAGGCAGTTTCGAGCGGGCCTGGGCAGAAACCGTTCATCGATCTGGTCTGGGCGCCTGCCACCGATGCCGACGTGGCGGGCTACAACGTTTATCGGTCTGAAGACACCGGGGAAGCAAAGAAGCTCAACTCCACTCCCATCAAGCCCCCTGCATTCCGCGATAACGGTGTTCTACCCGGACACGAGTACCATTACTCCGTTTCAGCCGTGGATGCTCGAGGAAACGAAAGTCCACGTTCGGAGCAAGCGGATGAAAAGGTCGCCGAGCAGTAGCATTCCATGCGGGGGAAACCCGCTCCCCACTGGCAGCGCGCTCTCGCGTCCTTTTTATAATCGCGACCCAAGGGATGTGGGTCCTGATCTGCTGGGAAAGATTCTGATTCGCAAGCAGGGGCGCGAGACGCTCGCTGCTCGCATTGTTGAAGTCGAAGCCTACCTCGGCGCCGAGGACCCCGCGGCCCACGCTTCCATTGGAAAGACTTCGCGCAATGCCGTGTTGTTTGGTTCTCCCGGCTACGCATACGTCTACTTCATCTACGGTAATCACTATTGCCTGAATGTCTCATGCCTGCCCGATGGAATGCCGGGCGGGATCCTGTTTCGCGCTCTCGAGCCGCTTGCGGGAATTCGAGAGATGTTCAAGCTGCGCGGGGTGGAAAACGGAGCCGATCTTCGCCGGCTTACATCCGGCCCCGGCCGACTCGCCGCAGCCTTCGCAATCACCCGCGAGCGAGACAATGGCAAAGACCTTACGGATGCCCGTTCCGATCTTTACATTGCGGACGATGGGATGCGGCCTTCGCGGGTGCTCACTACGAAGAGAATTGGAATCACAAAGGCGGCCGACATGCCTCTCCGATATATTGTGGCGGGCAACCGATTTGTGTCAGGGAAGTTGGCCGAGCGGCCATGAGATGAATTCGTGACCTTGTCTTTTGCGGGAAACCGAAAACGGGCGGGCTATCAGCCCGCCCGGTCTTGCCGTTCGTCTATCTCGCCATGCGCATGGAAGCGAGCCAAAACTATTCCGCCGCTTCCTTCTCGATCAGGACCTTCAAGTGGGCGGTGACGTCCTTATGCAGCTTCACCGGAACCGTGAACTCACCGAGAGTCTTCAGGGGTTCGTGCAGCTGAATCTTCCGGCGGTCGATGTTGAAGCCCTTTTTATCGAGGGCATCACCGATATCGCTGGAAGTAACAGATCCGAACAAATGATCCTGTTCGCCCGCGCGGCGCGCAAACGAAACGGAGAGCCCGTCGAACTGCTTTGATAGCTCTTCGGCCTGTGCCTTTTCTTTGGCCGAGCGGCGCACTGCGGCGGCCCGCATTTGCTCGATTACCTGCTTGTTTCCGGTGGTCGCCTCAATGGCGAGCTTGCGCGGCAGCAGGAAATTACGGCCGTATCCTTCGGCGACTTTCACCACATCTCCGCGAGAGCCGAGCTTCGCGACATCTTCTTTCAGAATGACTTCCATTGGTCTCTCCAATCAAATTCCATCGCCACGAATTCCCGCCGACGGGCGCGGAAAACAACCACCCACCCGGATCTGCGTGAACCCGCGGAAGAGAAGTTCTAGACCGCGCGGCCTGCGAATGGCAGCAAGGCGATATTGCGCGCCTGCTTAATTGCCGTACTCAGACGGCGTTGATGCGGCGTGCATACTCCGGTCAGACGACGGGGCACGATCTTGCCGCTCTCGGCGACAAATTGCGCGAGCAGGCGTACGTCCTTGTAGTTGATGGCTTCGATCTTCTCGGTGCAGAACTTGCACACCTTCTTGCGCCGGAAGAACTTCCGTCCGCCGGGACCACCGGGACCGCCTTCCCGCCCCCCTGGCCCGGAGCGCGGTGGACGCCGCTCGCCGGACGGGGCTTCGCTTGCTGCTGGTGCTGGTTTTGTCTCGTCAGCCATGTTGCTCCTTAAAAATTCGATTCTTGGTTGTTAGTTCTTGGCTCTCAGCCCTGCCAGGTGGCGAGGCGATCATCACCAGCAAACCAACAGCCAATCAGCGATCGATAACAGCGGTTACGCCGTTGCTGCCGGTGCTTCGCCTGCAGGCTCGGCAGCCGCCGGCGCCGCCGTCGAGGTTTTACGGCGGGCGTCGCGAATTGCCTTGATCTTGTCGAGGCGCTTCAGTTCTTCATCGGTGCGCACACTGAGGAACTTGATCACCGGTTCCGTTACCCGCAGACGCCGTTCGAGTTCGTGCACCAACCCGCCACTGCCCTCAAAGCTCAGCAGGATGTACACGCCATCATGGAACTTGCGTACTATGTACGCGAGGCGGCGTTTACCCATCTTCTCGACGTTCTTTACCTGGCCGCCCGAGGAGGTGACGGCATGTTCTAAGGTCGAGATCAGCTTGTCCTGATCCTCTTCCGTCATATCGGGGCGGACAATAAACATCAATTCATAAGTACGATTCATGTAGTTCTCCAAATCAGCTGCAAGTCCACTAGCGATGGCCATTCAGAACTCTGCCAGTACTGGCCACTATTCGGTTTCCTCTGGCGGCTCCGGTTTCCTATTGAACCGGTTCATTGCCGCCGCAATTCCATTTTTCAAAATGACATCTACGGCTTCGGCCGCCGTCTCAACTGCGTCGCCCACTTGCTTCAACTGCGACTTGCGGAACGGCTTCAGGATGTTCTTCTCCGGCGCGATGCCGATCCGTACGCGGGCAAACTCTTGCGTACCCAGCGCGCCAATAATCGACTTCATGCCATTGTGCCCGGCCGAACTGCCCCGCTGGCGAACCCGGATCGTGCCCATCGGCAAATCCAATTCGTCGTAAATGACGATTAAATCCGCTTCCGGGGTAATCCCCAGCTTTTCGACCAATTCCCGCACCGAAACGCCACTCAAATTCATGAACGTCTCGGGCTTCGCCAGCACCACCGGTTCTTCGCCGATGGTTGACCTCGCAGTCAGAGCTCGGCAGTTCCGGTTTCGAACTTCCACCTTCAGATCGTCAGCCAACTGGTCGATCGTGAGAAAGCCCAGATTATGGGGCGTGAACTGATATTCGATTCCCGGATTGCCAAGTCCAACAATCAGCTTCACGCCTGTTCGCTCGAATTCACCGCCTCGGGTTTCCGCGGATTCGGATCAAACCCAGCGAAAAGAAATCCGCCCAACCCCCGCAAAACCCGCGAAGAAAAACTGCGTTCTACTTCTTTTCCTTCTTCTCGGCAGGAGCCTCGCCTTCTTCCTCAGTCTCCTGCTTACCCTTCTTGATGACCTCTGGTTCTGCCGGCGCCGCCGCAGCTTCAGCAGCCGTCGCCTCCGGAGTGGCCGCGACTTCCTCCTTGATGCTGATGATGTGCGCCACTGGTTGATCAGCATCCGTAAGGAAACGCACCTTATCATTTTTCGGCAGGTCGGCCACGCGCAGCACGACGCCAAACACCAACTCGGCCACGTTCAGTTCGATCACGTTCGGAATGTCAGCCGGCAAACACTCGACTTCGATTTCGCGCACGATCTGCTCGAGCAATCCACCCTGTTGCTTTACGCCCGCAGGCTCGCCGATCAGTTCGATCGGCACGTTCACCCGCAGCTTTTGGTCCATGGCAATGCGCTTCAAATCGATGTGAAGCAGGGAACCCTTTATGGGCTCATACTGCCAGTCCACGATCATGGCCTTGGTCTTTTCCCCATCAAGGGCCAAGTCAAACACAGAGTTGTGGCCGGTTTCGGAGTGCAAAATACGCGAAACCTGACGCGGATCCACCGCCACCGGAACCGCCGATTTGCCCGCCCCATAAACCACTGCGGGAATCTTGCCAGCATGGCGCACGCGGCGAGCATCGTTCTTTGTGCCGGGAGTGCGGGGCTGCGCTTCAAGAGTGCTGGTATCTGCTACTTTTGTCGCCATATTCGAATTCCTTCACGTCCTACAAGAAGAGTTTGCTGATCGAAGTTTCTTCGTGAATCGACTGGATTGCGCGTCCGATCAGCCCCGCAATCGTTAGTACATGAATCTTTCCGCCACAATCGGTCCGGGCGTTATGAGCCGCTTCGGTGAGCGGAATGGTATTGGTAACCACAACTTCCTTGATGCACGATTTCATGATGTTCTCGACCGCAGGTCCTGAAAACACTGGATGCGAACAGCACGCGTACACCGCATCTGCCCCATTCTCCATCAACGCGCTCGCCGTTTTCACCAGCGTGCCCGCGGTGTCGATCAAATCGTCGATCACCAAGCAGGTACGGCCTTTCACATCACCGATCACGTGCATGACCTCGGCGACGTTTGCCTCAACGCGCCGCTTGTCAACGATCGCCAAGGCGGCATCGACTTTCTTCGCGAAAAACCGGGCGCGCTCCACGCCCCCGGCGTCCGGTGAAACCACGGTAAGGTTGGGCAACTGCAACTTCTTGAAATGATCCACCAGCACCGGCGATGCAAATAGATGGTCAACGGGAATATTGAAATATCCCTGTAACTGTGGTGCGTGCAGATCGACAATCAGGGCGCGATCCGCACCGGCCGTGGTCAATAGATCCGCCACCAGCTTCGAGGAAATCGGAACTCTCGGCTTGTCTTTACGGTCCTGCCGGGCGTAGCCGTAGTACGGAATCACCGCCGTGATGCGCCGCGCCGATGCGCGCTTGGCGGCATCGATCATTAACAGCAACTCCATCAGATGCTGGTCCACCGGGCGACACGTCGGCTGCATGATGAAAACATCCGCACCGCGCACGTTCTCCTGAATCTGAACGTATGCCTCGCCATCGGCAAAGCGCGTCACCAGCGCTTGCCCGCGATTCATGCCCAGAAACGCGCAAACCTCGTCGGCAAGGGGCGGGTTCGCCATGCCGCAGAAAATCTTGAACTTGTCGTCAACACGCACGCGTTGAGGTTTGCGATCGTGCTTTTCGTCAGCGCTCATTTTCTTTTCTGCTGCAGTGGCAAGCGTAGCCATAGTTTGAACCGCCGGTTCTCGGTTTCAACTTCGTCGTGCGTTTGCGGACTCGAGTGATCGTAATTTCGTCGTCGAACCTTGGCCAATACCACTTGGGTATTGAACCTCGGGCTTGCGAGCCGCCAAAGCGGTCGCCAACGACTGATTTCTGGCTGGGCCGCTAGGATTCGAACCTAGACAAAGTGCTCCAAAGGCACTTGACCTACCATTAGTCGACGGCCCAGTACTCAGCTCTTAGCTCTTGGCTTGAACCCAACTGCCTTGGCTAGGAGTTAAGAGCTAATGGCTTAAGAGCTTGTTCCAATACTGCCGCCTCGTCAAGGTTCTCGTGACTACCGCCCGCATGCCGAATACCGCCAGTTTCTTCGCTACTCGGGCCGCTTTCTCACGCGAGGAGAACAAGCCGTAAACCGCCGATCCCGATCCAGAAAGCGATGCATACTGCGCCCCAGACCGTTCGAGCGCACGCTTTACCTCGCGCAATTCGGGATACTGCCGGAAGACGACCTTTTCGAAGTCGTTTTCTATCCCGGTACGGACAAGGTCGAGTAGTGGGCTCTCGGCCCGGCCTCCGCCCTTGGCGGAGACACCGGATCCGCGGCTAATTTCCGCCGCAGCCAGCCACGCGGAAATCTCACGGCTGGACTCAAACATTTTAACGGAGCCAGCAGATGAGGTCAATTGGTCCCAATCCGCAAAGGCTTTTGGCGTGGACACGGCGGTCTTAGGCAGTAGAACGAGACAAGGAACCGACGGCAAGTCTTGCAACGGATACACCTGTTCGCCCCGCCCCACACCGAGGATCGTGCCCCCCAGCAGGAACAGCGGCAGATCCGATCCGACTTCCGCGGAAATTCGCAGCCGCTCGGGACCGGCGAGTTGTTTTTTCACCGCTCTTTCAAGAGCGATGAGAGCCGCAACCGCGTTCCCCGAAGCTCCGCCCAATCCGCCCTGCACCGGCAATCGCTTTTCGATCTCAATGACCACGCGGCCGCGCACCTCTAAAGCGTCGAGGGCACGCTGGGCGATCTTGTAGCAGGTATTCGAGCTATCGCAGGGGACCCGTGGATCGTCACATTTGATCTCGATCCCCGTGCCCCGTCCAACCGACACCCGAACGAAATCACGAAGCGCAATCGTTTGATATACCGTGAGCAGCTCGTGAAAGCCGTCCGACCGCAAGGCGCCGATGCGCAAGCCAAGGTTGATTTTGGCAAAAGAAGGGACGCTCACAGTCATGGACGAATGATTGTACGGCAGAGCCGGCTTTTTTGATTCCGCGCAACTGTTTGGTTCCGGAGAAGAGCTACCCAAAGGCCGTGGTGCCCACCCCAGCCGGCCACCGCCGGAGGCCCCCCACGGTCATGGAATCAGCAGCAGCTTTCCGGTTGTCCTCCTGCCTTCCAGATCCCGGTGCGCCTGCTGCGCGTCTTCGAGCTTGTAGGTGTGCTCGAGCCGCAGCTTCAGCTTTTCCTCGGCAATCATTCCGAAAACCGATTTGGCGCGCCTCATGAGTTCTTCTCGCGTCAGGGTGTAGTGAGCCAGAGTTGGGCGGGTCACAAACAACGAGCCTTTCGTGCTTAGCTGTATGAGATCGAAGAAAGGAACCGCGCCGCTGGATCCTCCAAATAAAACCATCATTCCGCGGGGACGAAGCACGTTCAAACCTTTTTCGAATGTAGTTTTCCCGACAGAATCGTACACGACGTCCACGCCTTTGCCGTCCGTCAGCCGCTTCGTCTCGGCCTCGAAATCTGACTTGGTGTAGACAATGAGATCGTCCGCCCCTGCATCCCGAGCAAGCTTGGCTTTCTCCTCTGTAGAAACTGTTCCGATCACGCGCGCGCCTATGTTGTGTGCCATCTGGACAAGCAGTAGGCCCACGCCTCCAGCCGCGGCATGAACCAGAGCCGTTTGCCCCGGCTTGAGCGGGAATGTGTCATGGGAAAGATAATGCGCGGTCATCCCCTGCAGCATGGAGGCGGCAGCGTCGCGTTCGCTCACCCCTTCCGGGAGTGCCACCAGGCGATCGGCGGGAACAGCAGCGTACTCGGCGTAGGCGCCCAGCACACTCACATAGGCGACGCGGTCTCCCGGTCTGACCGTCTTTACCTCTGATCCAACCTCGGCGACCACGCCCGCGGCTTCCTGTCCGTTGACAAACGGCAAGGGCGCCTTGTAACGACCCTCTCGCAGATACACGTCAATGAAGTTCACGCCGCTCGCAGCAATCTTCACGACTGCTTCATTCGGCTTCGGTTTCGGCACCGAAATATCGACAAAATGCAGCGCGTCTGCGCCGCCGGGTTGCTGGACTTGAATGGCTTTCATGGTGATGTTCCGGCCTCGCTATGGCAAAAGGGTATAGGCACAATGTCTCAGCCTAACTTCATGACAGCCGATTCGAGATGCACTGGCTTGAAGTGAGGCGCCTGAAACTTCCCTGTCGTTTCTAGGTACACAACTATCTCGATTCCACCTTATGCCGCCCCCTTCTGCGCTTCTTTCAGCCACTCCAGAACCTGCTCTGCGTGCCCTTCCGGTTTCACCTTCTCAAAAATGTGCTTGATCCTGCCGTCCGGTCCGATGATGAAGGTCGTTCTCGCCACGCCCATGACTTTCTTGCCGTACATATTCTTTTCTTGCATCACGCCGTAGGCGTTGCAGATCTTCTTGTCGGCATCGGCGACGAGCGTGAACGGCAAGTCGAATTTGTCCACAAACTTCTTCTGATCTTTCGCGGTGTCGGGCGAGACTCCCAACACGACCGCGCCGATTTTTTCGACCCGCTGGAACGAGTCGCGGAAGCTGCACGCCTCGATCGTGCATCCTGGAGTATCCGCACGAGGATAGAAATACAGCACCACCCAGGCGCCTTTGTAATCCTTCAATGCGATCTTCTCGCCATTCTGGTCGACGGAAGTAAAGTCCGGGGCTTTATCATTGATTTCCATGGGATTCTCTCCTGAACGTCCATGTTTATACCGCAAAACAAGCCAGGACGCATCCAACCTAAGTATGCGCTACCGCCGGGTATGGATTGCGGTTGTCTGTGTGCTGCTGGTGAGCACTGCCTTTGCTCAGGTCGCGAAACGACGTCCCGTGAGTCAGGGCCCGCGCGCTTTAGGCCTCGTCGAGATTGATTCGAACGGCAGCGGTCGACTGGTTCCCGTCCTGATCATGGTGGATGGCAAGTTCTATGACGCGAGCATCTACAAAGCAGATCCGGTGCCCATGGCCTTGCAGCCGGGTACCGTGTACGAGGCGGTCAAGTCCGGCGTGCCGCAAGGGCTGTTTACGGTAACCAACCCTCTCCCGCAGAAAGGCTGGCTTGGCCTGGGCAGCTGGAGGACGAATGCTCAGATTGCGGCTGAGAAAGAAAAGGCCGAGACGCGAGCCACTAAGCTGGCAGAGAAACACGACGATGACATCAAGGCAGGGGGCCCGCCGCGCCTGAGCCGTACGCCGGAAGGCGCCCATCCGAAAGCGGCAGAAACCGCGCCGCCTACGTCGGGCGAAAGCGGTCCACCAAAAGCCACCGAGGACGACTCGGACCGGCCCGTGCTCAAAAAGCCTGCTCCGGCTCCGAAGCCAGCTGCCGGAGATAGTTCCGTCGAGAATTCGGATCGTCCTATGCTTCGTCGACAGAATCCCGGAGAAGCGCAGCAGCAAACGAAAAGCACGCCAGACACCCCGGCCGCCGGAGCCAAGGTCGATGCGATTCCCGCCGTCTCCGATGCAGATGGTCCCCAGCCCCGTCCTTACACCTTCCAGACAAAACCTAACGAAGAGCAGGATTTCATGAAGAAGATGGCGGCCATGGCCGCCGACGAGGTGAAGCGGCGCCTGGAGTTGCTTTCGCCGGGTGAACCCAAGGCGAAAGGGGTCCGCTCATCCCCCGCCCCCGAGTTTCGCGATCAGCAACTCAAGATCCTGGATATCTCGGGGACCAATGAAGCCGTCCTGATTTACTCAGCGACGGCGACGGTTGCGGGCCGGGCTGATCTGCAGTTCAGCACCGCAGTTGTGGCCCGCCAGGACATTTACGGCGATCTGCATAAGATCTTCGCGCATACCACCGACAACAATCACCTCGACATGCAACCGCGGTATGAGTTCATCGACGCGGTAGATGCCGATGGTGATGGGCGCGGAGAGTTGCTGTTCAAACAGGTGGGGGATTCTGGGACAGGATACGGACTGTACCGCGTGATTGGCGACCGGCTATGGCCGCTTTTTGAAAGCAAGCCGGGCGGTTAGCAGGAGCGTGATCGGACTCCAAACCGATTACATCAGCCCAGAACCGCATCTTCGGTTTTTTGCGTCTTCCACTCGGTTGCCACGCGCAGGAACGCCATGATAAGAGGGTGTGGCTTCCCCGGCTCGGAAGACAGTTGCGGTTGAAACAGCGTCGCAATGAAAAACCGGTGCGTCTGAGACTCAATCGCGCGAGGCTCGTGGCGTTCTCCGCGAGCCACAAACGGGAACCCTGCCTCTATAAAGGCCCACTCAAAATCGGCATTCACCTCGAAGTTGCAGAAGAATCCTTCCTCCACCACATCCTTCCCGTAAAAGGAATGCAGATAGGAGCCTGGGCGAATACGGAGCCCTCTGACTTTCCCCGACAATGCCGGCGCTCCCTGCGCTCGGCTAGGCACCTCGCAGCTCACCGGCGTGATGACAATCTGCCCGGAGGGAGGAGCATTTTCCGCTGAGTTGGCATCTGCCATGCCCACCACGTTGCGGGCAATCTCGATCAGCGCGTATTGAAATCCGCCACAGGTGCCGAGGAAGGGCCAGTCGCGGCGCCGGGCAAACTCAATTCCGCGCAACATGCCATCAAAACTTTTGTAGGGACTCCCTGGCGCCGCCCACAGGCCATCAAATGCTTCTAGTTTTTTGTCGAGTTCAGGATCGAGCAGGGTATCGGTTGGAAGCCACTCAGCCTTGACCGCGATCTTGAGCTTCTCGGCGGCATGCTGGATCGATTTCTCGACCCATGGAAGGGTCGGCGACGCCGGATCAAACTCTCCGAAGATGCCAATGCATACGGCGTCTGCCACGAATTCATTGTAACTGAGGGACTTTGAATCCTGAGGGACCAGAGCGTGCGCTTACTCGTAGCGTAGGGCTTCGACCGGATCGAGTTTGGATGCCTTCAGCGCTGGAAGCAAGCCGCTGATCACTCCTACCAGCAGCAGTACGAGTGTGGAAACCATGACCGTCATCATCGAGATGCGGAGGTGGATATCGCCCTTACCGGAATCATCCTCGAAAAGCGGGCCCATCATCGGGAGCGTTCCTACCGCCGCGGCGACAACGTAGGACACAATGACCCCAAGGATGCCTCCGAGAAGCATGATCAGCAGGGTTTCAGCCAGGAACTGCAGCTTGATATGCGAGCGCTTGGCACCGAGCGCGCGACGAAGGCCAATTTCGCGGATGCGTTCCTCGACCGAGACCAGCATGATGTTCATCACCCCTACTCCGCCGATCCCGAGCGTGAGAGTGCCGATGAAGGTAAGCAGTACTTCCAGGCCGATGGTGATGCCGTCGATCACCGGCCGAAACTCGTCGCGGCCGAACATCTGCAATGCCTTCGGGTCTGTTGGCGAAAAGCCTTGCCGGTTTGCGAGAGCAGCCAGTACCTGCGCCATCGCACGCTTTTCAAACTGTGGCGCGATGGGAGCGAACACAATGACAGCTCCGTAACGCGTATTCCACAGATCGCCCGCGGTTGAGTACGGAATCCAGACGGAATCGTCATCGCTCGAGAAATAGTTGCTGAGCTGGATTTTGCGCTGCATCACGCCGATAACTTCGAAACGCACGCCGCCGATCTCGACGGTTTCACCGACAGCTGGCCGGCCGCTAAACAGCTGTTCCTTCAGATGTCCGCCGAGAAAACACACGCGTCGGCGCTCCAGGTCGTCACCGCTGTTGATCCAACGTCCTTCGGAGGGAACCTCGTTGCGCATCTCGCCGTACTCCGGACAGACTCCGCGGATCGCGGCTGTCCCCACCAGCCGATCCTGATACGCGATCCCCGGCCGCCTGACGGTCTCCCGGCAAACATACTTGACTAGGGGCGCCGTGGCCTTAATCAGGTCGACGTCGGCTTGCTCGAGAACGACTTTCTTGCCGGCACGTTGGCCTCCCGGCTGTTCGCTGGTCTGTCCTGGCCAGCCGATCACTACACTCTTGCCGAAAGCATTAAAGCCATTTACCAGCACGCTACGAAAGCTGTTGCCGTAGGCGATGAGCAGCGTGACCGTTGCGATCCCCCACACAATTCCCAGCATCGTAAGCAGGCTGCGGGTCACATTGCGCTTCAATGCGATCCAGGCTTCGACAATGATTTGCGTAAACATGAAAAAGAGTGGCTAGTGAGTAGTGGCTAGTTCTGGAGGCAGTCAATTTCCCCGCTGGAAGGGATGTTTTCTGCTACTAGCCACTACTCACCAGTCAGTCTCGGTTACCCTCCGGCCTCGAACCGTAAGGCCTCGATCGGATCGACCGACGCCGCGCGGCGCGCTGGAACCACTGCTGAAAAAACCGCAATCGTTCCGAGCATCAGGCACGCCAGCACGCCCGTCTTCCATGTGGCGACCAGGCCCGCAAAGAAATCCGGCATGGGCAACAGGTTTACCAGGGCACAGAGGCCGTAGGCGACAGCCAGTCCTACACCCCCGCTGATCATGGCGATCATCATCGCCTCGATGAAAAACTGGCGAAGAATTGAGTGGGCGGGAGCGCCCAGCGCCTTCCGCACGCCGATTTCACGCGTTCGCTCGCGGACTGCCACCATCATGACGTTCATCACTCCGATTCCACCGAGAAACAACGTCACCAGCCCCACTGCACCGAGGAAGTACTTCATTCCATCGGTCATTGTGGTAAATGCCTTGGCTTCTTGGACGGTGTCCCAGATCGGGCAGGCTTCCTTGTCGGTCGGGTCGTAACCGTGCATGCGCGCCAACGCCACCCGTACCTGGTGTTTGCAAGCCTCATGTTGCTGCACGCTCTTCGGCGTGACCAATAGCTGGTCAAAGGTGTGCGGCGTGCCTGGTGGCTTGTCGGGAAAATCGCGGCGCATCGCGGAGAAGGGAACGAAGACTTTGTTGACGTCCCAACCGTCGTAGGAGGAGTCTTGCTTCTTCTTCGCCATCACACCCACAACCAGGTAAGGAATCCCGTTCAGATACACATTGTCCCCAACCGGGTTTCGTCCTTCGGTGAAGAGCTGCTTGGCAGCATCAGTGCCAAGAAAAGCTACGCGGCGGCCTTCGCGCTCATCGTCCCAGTTATAGAACCGACCCGAACCAACCGTAAGACTGCGAATGTCGCCAAACTCGGGATAAGACCCGGTGACCAGAAACGCAGCGTTGTTGTAATTGCTGTGAGTTCGAACATCGCCCTGTTCCAATTCCGGAATGGCGTACTCGCAGTCAGGCCCTTCCGACTGCACTGCTTGAACGTCCGAGTCTTCCCAATGCACAATCTTGCCGGCCCGGGCTCCTCCCGCTTGGAGACTGGTACGCCCGTGAAAGATGATCATGATGTCTTTGCCAAGATTGCGGGACTGGATTTCCTGGCCCTTGCGCAGCCCCTCTCCCGCCGCGACCATGAGGACGATGGAGACGATGCCCCAGGCGATGCCGAACATGGTCAGAAATGTCCGTAGCTTGTGGGCCCAGAGCGTACGGAGGACATCGCTGATAAGATCCCGCAAAACCATGACTTAGCATTGGACGCCCTGGCCATCAGAAAGTAAGCCGTGGCGTCTGAGAGGTTATACGGAAGAAGCAGGCAATAAGTTCAGAGGATTCAAGGCATAACAGAGATGCGGCTCCCGCGCGTTCACGAAAAAGCAGCTAGGCATTAATCGCCAATCCATACACGCTGTTGGAGGCGTCGAGCATTGCCTCGGCCAGTGTGGGATGTGCGTGGATGGTCCACATCAGGTCTTCGACGGTGGCCTCTAACTCCATCGCTGTCACCGCTTCGGCAATCAGTTCGGTTGCCTGGGGGCCGATAATATGCACTCCCAAAACTTCTCCGTACTCTTTTTCAGAGACGATCTTGATGAACCCTTCGTGCTCACCGACGATGGAGGCACGCGAGTTGGCCGTGAATGGGAACTTGCCCACTTTTACGTCGTAGCCTTGTTCGCGAGCTTTTGCCTCGGTTAGGCCGACGCTTCCGATCTCGGGATGGCAAAACGTCACATTCGGAATTCGCAGCAGATTAATGGGCTTGTCCTGCTTACCTCCGATCATGGATACCGCGACGATCCCCTCCATCGCTCCGACGTGCGCCAGCTGCGGGGTTCCGAGCACGATATCACCGATAGCGAAGATTCCGGGCTCAGCGGTTTGCATCCATTCGTTCGTCTTCACGAACCCGCGATCGGTTTGAATCTCGGTCTTCTCCAGGCCAAGGTTATCGGTGAGAGGCTTGCGGCCAATGGCGATGAGAATTTTCTCGGCCTCAATCTTCTGCTGCTTGCCATCTACGGAGAAAGTCACGGCAACGCCGGTTTTGGTCTTTTCGACTCTCTCGACCTTGGCGCCGGTATGGGCGCTGATGCCACGTTTCCGGTAAACGCGGGCGAGTTCTTTTGAGACTTCCTCATCCTCGAGAGGGACCATCCGCGGCAGCATTTCAAGAATCGTGACCTCGCAATCAAAGGAACGGAAGATGGAGGCGAACTCGACGCCGACAGCGCCCGCTCCAACCACGACCAGAGACTTGGGAACTTTCCCCAGTTTGAGAATCTCGATGTTGGAGAGCACCCGGTCATCGGGCTGAAGACCAGGAATCATTCGGGCCTCAGATCCTGTCGCCAGGATGACGTTCTTCGCCTTTACTGGCGAGGTCTTGGTGCCGTCTTTCAGCTCAATGGTGTGGATCCCGTTCTGGGACGGGCCGGTCAGCTTACCGTAGCCCTTGATCGTCTCGACTTTGTTCTTCCGCATCAGGAACTCAAGTCCCTTGGCGTGTTTGCTCACGACCTTCGCCTTACGGTCCAATACTGCTTCCCAGTTCAGCTTGCGCGACGCTACTCCTTCAATTCCGTATTCGGAGGCTTCCTTGAGGTGGTCCCAAAGCTCGGCGTTGAAAAGCAGGGCTTTTGTCGGGATGCAGCCCACATGCAAGCAGGTTCCGCCTAGATATGGATCTTTCTCGATCAGCGCTGTCTTCAGCCCATATTGCCCAGCTCGAATGGCCGCCGTGTACCCCGCTGGCCCGCTGCCAATGATGGCTACATCGAAGATGGTTTCCGGCAAAGTCGTGCTCCTTCTACAGAGTGGATGAGCGTAGGCAAACCAAAGATTCTAACAGCCGGGATGGATTGGGAGAGGCTTAGAAGAACGCCTGCTTTGCCAGCGGGCGATCGGGCCCGAGCGGAGTAATCCCGGCGGGAACTTCCGATGGCCATCGGACGTACCAGATTGCGTGATCCAACTGCATCCGCAGGAGTCTTAGCGATGGGCGTGTTTCTGCACTTCCCGTTCCTATTCGTGCCGCACCTATTCGGGTTCGGGCTGCTCATGTATTTCCTGCCTACGATCATTGCCGGTGCTCGCGGCAAGCGGGACGTAGGCGCAATCTTGGTGCTGAACTTCTTCCTCGGGTGGACGTTCATTGGTTGGATGGTTGCCCTGGTATGGGCGTTGAAGCACGACCACCCGGCTGTGGCGCGGTGAACGACTAGCGCTTTACCCGGACTTGGACTGCGGTTCCGTCCGGAATGCTGCCATCCAAAAGTTCTATTTTCCCGTTTCGCACAACCCCCTCAAATTCTTGCGGAAGCCGTTGCGCCGTCGGTGACGCGGAAAGAAGCGGTGCGCGGCCAGACCCCTTGTCCATGGCCTCATTGGCAAGTTGATCGGCTTCTTTATTTTGTCCGCGCAGCACATGCTCGATTTCAAACCAATCCAGATGCCTCACAAGCTGATTCGCCCGCGCGTGGAGATCGCGCAGGGTTGGTTCCTTGACCTTGTAAATTCCCTTCATCTGCCGCACCAGGAGTTCCGAGTCGCTAATCACTTTCAGCGCTTTGGGCCCGTGGCCTGCGGCATACTCTAGGGCGGCAATGAGCGCCTGATACTCGGCGAAATTGTTCGTTTGACGTCCCAAGTATTGGCTTAGCGCAGCGATCTTGTTTCCCAGTGCATCGCGGATGATTACCCCGTACCCGGCTGGGCCAGGATTGCCTCGAGCTCCGCCGTCGGTGTGCGCGATGAGGTGATTCTGAGGAGCAGGTTTCATTTCTACCTCCCAGCCGCCAATCGAGTGCCCAGCCTCGGAGGTAGGTTGGCGGAAAAAATGCGTTCCTGCGCCGAACGCAGGTTATAGGGGGTGCGGCAGAAGCTCATGGTTCGCGTCTCCGTGTCAAAGACGCCAAATCCCGCGCGCCAGTCGCCGTCTCTCGGTTGCCCCACCGACCCGGGATTGATCATGTAGGAAGATCCACTTTCCAGATCGAGACTCCATGATTCAGCCTTGGCAAGGCTTTGATATTCGGGGTAGATCGCCTCGACTACTCCGGCGTGCAGCCGAAATAATCCCTGGATGTGTGTGTGGCCAAAAAAGGTGATGGGAACGTCGGTAGCCGCCAGGGGTCCCAAAGCATCCTGAACATTCACCACGTAGCGGTCCTCGTCCTCAGGGGAACCATGAACCAGTTGTACGTCGGGCAATTCTGGCAGCCTCACTGGCCCATGCGGAAGGTCACGCAACCAAGCTAAGTTTCCAGCGTCGAGGTGATCGCGGTTCCAGAGGGCCGCAAGGCCTGCAACTGGATTGAAGCTTTCAATATTGTCGATTCCGGAAACTGCTTTGTCATGATTTCCCCTCACAAATACCTCGCCGAGGGATCGGGCACGGAAGGTGACTTCATTCGGGCTGGCACCATATCCGACCACATCGCCAAGGTTGAATACTCTGTTGTGGTCGGGGGCGGCAGCCAGACACGCTTCCAAAGCCTCGAGATTACTGTGTATGTCGCTGAGCAAGAGTATGCGCATGGAAGCTGGTCTGTCGGCGTGCTCCGGCGAACCGGAACGGAATGGAGATTATAAAGCGCGCGCGCTCTTGGTGACCGGGCACCTCGCCCAATGCGACGGCGCCACCTCTTCCAGGGGAGGAAGTTCGCGGGCACATGCGTCCACTCGCAACTCACACCGCGGATCGAAAGGACACCCCGGCGGCATGGCATTCACGGCTGGCACGGAGCCCTCGATGGTGCGCAAGGGGTGCGTTCGGTTGGATTTCAGCGTTGGTACCGCGCCAAGCAATCCCCGCGTATACGGATGGGCGGGGCTACGGAAAATGTCTTCGCGCGACCCGAGTTCGACTAACGCACCGGCATACATCACGCCCACTTGATCCGCTACGTGCGATACGACGGCCAGGTCGTGTGAGATGAACAGCATTGCCAGGCCAAATTTCGCGCGAAGTTCCGCCAAAAGGTCAAGGATTTGTTGCTGCACAGTGACATCGAGAGCGGTTGTGGGTTCGTCGGCGATGAGTAGTTCCGGTCGGTTCACAATCGCCATGGCGATCATGACCCGCTGCCGCATTCCTCCTGAGAGCTGGTGGGGATAGTCCAGTGCCCGACGAGGCGCATCATTGATCGCCACCTCGACCAGCGCCTCGACGGCGCGCTCTCGCGCTTCCTTTTTCGAGACATGATTGTGCGCACGCACGGCTTCGGCAATCTGCTCGCCCACGCGCATCACCGGATTCAGCGCTGTCATGGGCTCCTGAAAGATCATGGAAATCCGCGAACCGCGGAAAGCGCGCATGTGCTCGGTATCGAGGCCAGACAGGTTTCGCTGGTTGTGGTCGACTTCAAAGCAGATTTCGCCCGTTACAGCTGCCACGGTCGGCAACAAGCGCATGATGGCCAGGGATGTGACCGATTTTCCTGATCCCGATTCCCCCACCAGTCCGAGGACACCACCCCGGGGGATGCTGAAACTCACATCGCGTACTGCCGTTACTGGACCCGAAGACCCGGGAAACTGTATTCGCAGGTTTCGTACTTCGAGGAGCACCCGATCATGTTAACAGTCGTGCTCAAAGTGGGCATTGACGGGGGTTAGGGGAGCCGCTACTTTTATGGAACCGTTGTGAAAAGAAACGCAAAGGGGAGCCGCGTTTGAGCTTGAGGTCGGTCGGTTGCTTTTGCTGCTGCGCCCTCGCAGTCCTTACCAGCCTGAGTTGCGGCAATAGCGAGTCTTCTAGTTCCACCTTGAACAACTCCAACCCGCCTCCCGCGACAACGCCGCTGGTGAAACTCAGCACGGACACTTTCACCAACAGCACTAGCCAGCACGCGACCGAAGTCGAACCCGGCAGCTTTTCCTTTGGATCCACCATAATCACGAGCTTCCAGGTGGGGCGTATTCACGGCGGGGGAGGAGCGGATCTCGGTTATGCCACATCCACGGATGGCGGTGTTACCTGGACGAGCGGGTTTCTCCCGGGTATCACGACCTTTCAGGGCAATGGCACGAATTCAGCGGTAAGCGACACCAATGTCGCCTATGATCCCAAGCACGGGGTGTGGCTGATCTCATCCCTGCCGCTTTCAAACACAAACGTCCAGGTCGCTGTAAGCCGCTCAACTGACGGCCTCGGCTTTGCCTGGGATAATCCGATTGTCGTGGCTCAAAGTCCAGGCCTCGACAAGGACTGGCTGGTGTGCGACACCACGATCTCCAGTCCGCACTACGGCAGCTGCTATATGGAGTGGGACGACAACAACAATGGCAACCTCATCCAAATGAGCACCTCAACCGATGGCGGGCAGACATGGACTGCGCCCGTAACTCCCACAAGCGCGCCTCATGGCCTGGGCGGGCAGCCACTGGTGCAGCCGAATGGAACCGTTGTTGTTCCATACTTAGCAGACGCGATGATTCCAGCGGAAATCGAGTCGTTTTCGTCCAACGATGGCGGGCAGAGTTGGGGCGCTGCCGTTCAGATCGCGACGGTTAGCGATCATGCGCCAGCGGGCGGCCTGCGAAGCGACGCTCTACCTTCTGCGCAGGTCGACGCTGCGGGAAACGTTTACGTCATCTGGCAGGATTGCCGTTTTCGCACAAATTGCATTGCGAATGATCTGGTGATGAGCACCACTGACGACGGGACCACGTGGACCGCTCCGGTCCGGATTCCCATCGATGCCACGACCAGCACCGTGGACCATTTCATTCCCGGCCTGGGCGTCGACCCAAACACTTCGGGTACGAGCGCGCACTTGGCGCTCACTTACTACTATTACCCGGTTGCGAATTGTACCGCGGCGACATGTGCCCTTTACGTGGGGTTCATTTCCTCCCTTGATGGCGGGCAGACGTGGAGCAGCCCCACCTCTTTCGCCGGCCCAATGTCTTTGAGTTGGCTGCCATCCACTTTCTCTGGGCAGATGGTGGCCGATTACATAAGCACATCGTTTGTCAACGGCAAAGCCTATGGCTTCTTCGCGGTCGCGAAAGCTAAGAGTGGAACAACGTTTGATCAGGCTATCTACACAACCCAGAGCGGTATGGACGTTCTTGCAGCGAATGGCAATCAGAGCTCAGCGGGAGAGCGACCGGTTTTCCGCACACTCTCCAGCCAGCCTTCGGCCGGGGCTCGCTCGCGCACCTGGCGTTAAGTTCAACCGCCTACGCAAGCCTGTCTGGAGAGAGTCGACTTTGGATGGTCCTTGCTTCGACTCGGTAAAGGAAAAGCCTTACAACGGTATGTTGCCGTGCTTCTTTGGCGGGTTCTTATCCCGCTTGGTCTGAAGCATTTCCAAGCCGTCGATCAACTTCTTCCGCGTTTCACGAGGCTGGATTACGGCGTCCACGTATCCTCGTTCGGCTGCCACGTATGGATTCGCGAACCGGTTTCGGAATTCCTCAATCTTCTCGCTGCGGATCTGTTCCCGGCTAGCCGCGCGTTCGAGTTCCCGCTTGTACACGATATCCACGGCGCCTTCCGGGCCCATGACCGCGATTTCCGCCGTCGGCCAGGCGTAATTTACGTCCGTGCGGATGTGCTTTGACGCCATCACGCAATAGGCGCCTCCATAGGCCTTGCGGGTGATCACCGTTAGCTTCGGCACCGTGGCCTCCGCGAATGCAAAGAGCAGTTTGGCTCCGTGCCGGATGATTCCTCCGTACTCCTGTTGCGTTCCAGGCAAGAACCCCGGGACATCCTCGAAGATGATGAGCGGGATGTTGAAGCAGTCGCAGAAACGCACAAAGCGGGCCCCCTTCACCGAAGCGTTGATGTCGAGTGTTCCGGCGAGTACCGCAGGCTGGTTTGCGACGATTCCCACGGGCCGTCCGTTCAGCCGAGCGAAGCCAACCACGATGTTTTTGGCATAGTGCTCCTGCACCTCGAAGAAGTAGCCGTCGTCGATCACCGCGCGGATGACATCTTTGATGTCGTAAGGCAAGTTCGATTGTGCCGGCACAATCGTGTCTAGGGACCGCTCCGCTCGGTCGAGCGGATCGCTGCAGGGCTTGCGCGGAGCATCGTCCAGGTTGTTCGAAGGGATGAAGCTCAGCAGTTCACGCAGCAGTGAGAGGCACTCTGCGTCATCATGCGCCAAGAAATGGGCCACGCCGGAGGTTTCATTGTGTGTCATGGCGCCGCCGAGATCTTCCTTAGTCACATCCTCGTGCATCACGGTTTTGATCACATCCGGGCCGGTGATGAACATATGCGAGGTCTTATTCACCATCACGATGAAATCGGTGATGGCTGGCGAATAGACGGCGCCACCTGCGCACGGCCCCATTACTGCCGAAAGTTGCGGAATCACGCCGCTGTAGAGAGTGTTGCGGAGAAAAATGTCTGCATATCCGCCGAGGGAAACTACGCCTTCCTGAATGCGTGCCCCGCCGGAATCATTCAAGCCAATTACCGGTGCTCCCACTCGCGCTGCCATTTCCATGATCTTGACGATCTTGCCCGCATTGGCCTCGGAAAGCGTTCCGCCGAATACTGTAAAGTCTTGCGCGAAGACAAACACCAGCCTGCCATCGATGCGGCCGTAACCGGTGACAAATCCGTCGCCGTAGTACTTGCGTTCCGAGAGTCCAAAGTCGTTTGCGCGATGGGTGACAAGCCGGTCAGTTTCTTCGAACGTGTTCTCGTCCAGCAGGAACTCAATCCGCTCCCGTGCCGACATCTTGCCTTCCTTATGCTGGCGTTCGCGACGCTCCTTGCCACCGCCCTCATCGGCAAGTCGATCCCGACGCTTAAGTTCCTGCAATTTTTGTTCGATGTCCATGGCAGGGGATTATAAGGCGCTCGGTCATTCGCTGGCTCGGCCCTTCACCGAACACCGACTCGCAGGCGGGAGCCGGACTTTTCGCAACTCCCCGCCGGCGACGGTTGTCCGACGCGAGCTCTGTGAATCGGCGGGGAAGCCCGAAAGCTAGTGCCAATGGGGGCCATAACCCCTAGTACTCTCGTGACTTGTTCCCGCCGCAACCTCTGCCTATGCTGAGGGTTCTTACGCTGTAAAGGAGCAGAGATCCTATGAACCGGCTTTCCATGATCTGTGCGGCGTTGATCGTATGCCTTGGCATTACGCCGGCATTCGCCGATCGTGACCACGACCACGACAATGGAAGAGGGCACGGGAATGGCAATGCTTATGGACACGAAAAGCACGATCGCGATGACGATCGAGGCCATTACCGCGATCACGATCGCGACCTGCACGACTGGTATCGTGCGCACTACGACCATCTGCCACCTGGGCTGGCAAAGCGCGACCGCTTGCCTCCTGGACTGGAGCGTCAGCTGGTTGTGAGGGGGACGCTACCGCCGGGATTGCGCCGCGAAATGCATCCCTGCCCGGTCGAGGTTGTGCGATATCTGCCGCCTCCGCCCCCTGGATATATGCACACAGTCATTGGCGGGCACATTGTTCTAGTCAACCGCAAGACTTTCTTTGTTTTGGATGTGTTCCACTTCGAGCTGTAGTCGATCACGACCCAAGGGCGGAGTCGGGCACCTGCCCGCCTCTGCCTTTATTCCATGCTTGAGCCCAGCGGCTCGTACTTGTATTTCTTTCCATCCCAGAAAATAGCGGCGGTCATCTGATCGCCAGTGGCTTCCTCGACGTAGATAGCAGTTAAGGTTCGCTTTCGGAGCTTCATCTTCTTCAGTACGGCCGTCTTGACGTCGATGTTGATAATCACAAACTTCGACCCGGGGCTTGCCGCGTGCCACGCGTCTGCGCCCGCCCCGTGAATGATCAGGAGACAAATCCCTTTCAGCCGCGGATCCTGTTGTCCCATGGTTGAGGTCACCTGGGGATTGCCGTAGCCAAAAAACGAGTTCATCGGATCGACCACTTTGTAGTCCTTCTCGGCTTGATCGATGAGTGGGTTCTTACATCGAGCCACGATCAGGATGTCCTCAATGCCATCGCCATTCAGATCGGCAGTCATTGGGGTGAACTTCGGATCGAGTGCACACGTGCTCCCGAACTGCTGATGTACGAAGTCGTCGTTGACCGGATGCGCGACGGGTTGTTGCGCGAAGCCGGTGGAGGTGAGGAGCGCGAGGAGAAGGGTGAGAGACCACATGTTCCTAATGTAGTCCCGCAATGAAAGCACAGCTATGCCGACCCAGGTAACCAAAGTCACCCTTCATGATGGCTCGGCCCTTGATATCCCTGAACTCAAGGTCGGGAAATCGAAACGTGGCCGTTCTCTTGGTTCGGGGAAATTTACTTCGAGGAACTGAGCTTGCGGAAGTGTTCCCAGCCGCGAGGCTGCAAAGGGCAAAGCCGTCCGTCTGAATCGACAAGCATCATGTCTTTTCCACGCACAACTTCTCCGATCGCGGTGACCGGAATGCCCTGGATGCTTGCCGGGACGCTGGTGTGCTTTCGAGCCGTGAAAAGCAGTTCGTAGGCATCACCGCCGTGCAAGGCGAAATCAAACCCGACTTCGCGCCCGCGGAACCTTCCCCGGGGAAGGGCAGTGGCACGAATGCTCGCTCCCACACCGCTGTTTTCGCAAATGTGCCATAGGTCGGTCGAAAGTCCGTCGCTGATGTCAATCATGGCGGTGGCAATCCGCCGTTCCTGGAGAAATCGGCCCTGGGCAATTCGAGGCTGGGGAATCCATTGCGATTTCTTGGCACAACCATCCTCTTGCTTGTAGAGGAAGTCGGTTTCGGCAGCCGCTGCGCCCAGTTCCCCAGTCACATAGATCCGATCGCCGGGCCTTGCTCCCGAACGCAGAATCGCCCGGCCCTTGGCAACCGACCCCAGCAGGATAATGTCTGCAAGAATCAAGTCCGGAGACTGGGTTGTGTCTCCACCTGCGAGCGGAGTATTGAATTGCCCTGCGAGTTTCAGCAGGCCACGAACAAAACCGTCTACCCAGGGCTGGGGCGTTTGCGCCGGAAGAGCCAGGGAAAGAAAAACCGCCGCCGGCTCGCCACCCATTGCTGCTATGTCGCTCATCCCGCGGGTCAGGCAACGATGCCCGATCGATTCTGGAGAATGCCACTCCCGGCGAAAATGTACGCCCTCAAGGCTGAAATCCGTGGTGACGAGGATCTCGTGCGCCCTAGGGACGCGCAGCACGGCGCAGTCATCGCCGATTCCCGCGATGACTCTGGTTTTGGCGTCCCGAGTTCCCCGCGCGCGACTTCCCTTTGTGGCTTGCCGGCGTATGCGTGAGATCAATTGTCTTTCCGCGAGAGGCACGGGAACGATGATATGCGGCCATTGATCTCGTGCCAAGCTCAACGGGTTAAGTCTTCCCGACGTTCCGCCGTGTTCACGGTGGGAAAGATTTTCTCCCTTGCCTGCGAATCGTTCGCTCGAACTCTGTATCTATAATGAGGGGATGCCCACCCCGGAAAATTCCGTCCTGGGCGGTGCGCGGCGGTTTTCATGGATTTCAAGCTAGTCAGTTCGTATCAGCCCAAGGGCGACCAAGGCACCGCCATCGAGGCCCTTACCCGAGGCCTAGTTGACCGCGAGCAGCACCAGGTGCTTCTTGGGGTGACCGGTTCCGGTAAGACGTTCACGATGGCCAAGGTCATCGAGCAGGTGAACAAACCCGCTCTGGTGATGGCCCACAATAAGACGCTTGCCGCTCAGCTCTATCACGAGTTCAAGAGCTTCTTTCCCCATAACGCGGTCGAGTACTTCGTGTCCTATTACGACTACTACCAGCCCGAGGCCTACGTCCCCGCAGCCGATCTCTATATCGAGAAGGAGGCGACGATCAATGACGAGCTCGATAAGCTTCGGCTTTCCGCCACGCGCTCTCTTTTCGAGCGTCGCGACGTTCTGATTATCGCTTCCGTCAGCTGTATCTACGGCCTGGGGTCGCCGGAAGCCTATTACGGCATGCTGTTGTTCCTCGAGAAAGGGCAAAAGATCAAGCGCGAGGACATCACCCGCAAACTGGTCGAAATCCTTTACGAGCGCAGCGAAGGCGAATTTCGTCGCGGGACTTTCCGGGTGCGCGGCGACGTCATTGAAATCTATCCCACCTACGACGACATGGCGTATCGCGTCGAGCTCTGGGGAGACGAGGTCGAATCTCTTTCGCAGATCGACCCCCTATTTGGCACTGTCAAACAGAAGTATGTCCGCCTGCCCATCTATCCCAAGACCCACTACGTAATGAAGCCCGAAACTCGCAACCGCGCGGTGGACACGATCAAAGAAGAACTTGCTTGGTGGGAAAAGGAACTGGAAAAGCAGGGACGCATGGTCGAGGCTCAGCGCGTCCACCAACGCACCATGTATGACCTCGAAATGATCAAGGCCATGGGTTTCTGCCATGGCATCGAAAACTACTCGCGCCATTTCACCGGACGAATGCCGGGCGAGCCCCCGCCCACGCTCCTCGATTACTTTCCCCGCGATTACGTCATGTTTATCGACGAATCGCACCAGACTGTTCCTCAGTTGCACGGCATGTATCATGGCGACCGTTCGCGGAAAACGACGCTGGTGGAATATGGCTTCCGCCTGCCGTCTGCGCTCGACAATCGCCCTCTGACGTTTGAAGAATTCGATCACCGTACGAACCAGATCATTTACGTATCCGCGACTCCCGGACCATATGAGCTCACCAAGTCTGCAGGGGTGGTCGTAGAGCAGATTATTCGCCCCACCGGCCTCGTCGATCCGCCGGTCGAAATTCGCCCGGTAAAAGGGCAGATCGACGATTTGCTTCACGAAATTCGGGAGCGGGTCTCGCGCGGCGAGCGTGTGCTGGTAACCACACTCACCAAGCGCATGGCCGAAGACCTAGCCGAGTACTACAGCGAAGTCGGTGTGAAATGCCGATACATGCATTCCGAGATCGAAACGCTCGAGCGAGTGAAGATCCTTCGCGATTTGCGCAAGGGCGAGTTTGATGTGCTGATCGGGATCAATCTGCTTCGTGAAGGCCTCGACCTGCCCGAAGTTTCTCTGGTCGCAGTACTCGACGCCGATAAAGAGGGTTTTCTACGGTCCAGCGGCTCTCTGATCCAGACCATCGGCCGCTGTGCCCGCAACCTGAACGGGCGGGCGGTTCTCTACGCGGACAATATGACCGACTCCATGCGGAAAGCCATGGATGAGACCAGTCGCCGCCGTGCCATTCAGGAAGCGTTCAACCAGGCGAATGGTATTACCCCGCAGTCGATTGTTCGCCCGTTGGATATGACGCTAGCGCGCATTGTTGAGGCCGATTACACCGATCTCGCAAGCTCTGAAGCCGACGGCATTCCGGACTTCAAGAGCCAGGAGGAACTCGATACCTACATCGCCAAGCTGGAGAGCGAAATGCGTGAGACTGCCAAGCGCTTTGAATTCGAAAAAGCTGCCAAGTTGCGCGATGCGATCAAGGAGCTGAGGACAAAAGAATTCCTGTTTGTTTGAGTAACTGCGGCTGGGTTCACAATGGAAATTGAAACCGCTACAACCGCCCGCACCGTTACGGTTTTGAATCCTGCAACCGGTGAGGTTCTTCGTACACTCGGCTGCGCCGGACCTCGAGAGGTGAAGGCTGCAGTTCGACGAGGACGTGCTGCGCAACCTGCGTGGCAGGCGACGCCAATTCGTGATCGGCTGGGCACCCTTAAGCGATTGCAAGGGCTGGTGGCAGATCAAAAAAGCAGCATCGCCCGTACGATCACTTTGGAAGCGGGGAAGCCCATTGCCGAAGCTTTGCTCACCGAAGTGATGGTTGTTCTCGACGCGATTCGGTTCCAGGTGGAGGAAGCCCATTCCTTCTTGCGCGAAGAGCCCCTCGCCCACGGGAGTCTTGCCACAAAAACAAAGCGAGGGCGTATCCTGCGTGAACCCCATGGCGTCGTCGGCATCATCTCGCCGTGGAATTATCCCTTTTCTATCCCGGCTGCGCAGGTTCTCGCCGCCCTGGTCGCAGGAAACGCCGTGGTACTGAAGCCCTCGGAGTTGACGCCGCTCTCCTCGCTCCTGCTGGCCGATTTGCTGATGAAATCAGGATTGCCCGCCGATGTGTTGCAAGTCGTGATCGGCGACGGTGCGACCGGCGGCGCATTGGTTGAATCCGAGATCGACAAGCTGATCTTTACGGGAAGCGTTGCGACCGGAAAGCGAATCGCGCAGATGGCTGGGGAGCGCCTCTTGCCGGTCGTGCTCGAACTCGGCGGAAAAGATCCGATGATCGTCTTCGAAGACGTTGACATCGACGTCGCCTCAAGTGGAGCAATCTGGGGTGCGTACGTGAACGCGGGGCAGGCTTGCCTGTCAGTCGAGCGCTGCTACGTTCAGCGGAGTATTTACGAGGACTTCGTTGCCGCGTGCGTGGAAAAGGCCGAGCAACTTCGCGTCGGCAATGGTATGGAGGCCACCACCGACGTTGGCCCGCTCATTCACGCTCGTCAGCTTCGCACAATGGAGGAGCACGTCGAAGATGCGCGCGCGCGAGGAGCCAGGCTGCTGTGCGGCGGCAAGCGCTTGCCTTCTCTAGGGGAGAATTTTTATGCGCCCGCCGTGCTGGCCGATGTGACGCACGAGATGCGCATCATGCGCGAAGAGACCTTCGGTCCGGTACTACCGATCATGGGATTTGACAGCGATGAGGAAGCCGTGCGGCTCGGGAACGACTCCGAATACGGACTTGCCGCTAGCGTTTGGACGAAAGACCGCGCTCGTGGCGAGGCGGTCGCTCGCCGGATCCACGCCGGAACGGTCATGATCAACGATGCCGTCTCCTGCTTTGGCATTCGCGAAGCTCCGCATGGCGGGGTGAAAGCCAGCGGAATTGGGCGGACCCACGGCCGGTTCGGAATGGAGGAAATGGTCCGGATCAAGTACGTCGATTCCGATCTCCTGCCGGGAATCAAGAAGCCCTGGTGGTATGGCTATGGCGCGAAGGTTAGCTCCGCTGCGGAGGCTTTCTTGGATTTCCAGTTTGCCCGCGGAGTGAACGCGAGAATCAAAGGCGCTCTGAATTCTTCCGGGTTGCTGTTTCGAGACCGACGTTAGTCTTTTGGTCAGCGTCTACTCCCTGGTGAGCAGCTCTAGCGGATTTGCCCCGTCCCAAAGATCTGGTACTTCGAGGAAGTGAGTTCGCGCAGCGCGAACGGGCCGCGGCAGTGTAGCTTCTGTGTGCTCACGCCCATTTCTGCGCCAAAGCCGAACTCAGCCCCGTCGGTGAAGCGGGTAGAAGCATTCCAGTACACTGCCGCCGAATCGACTAGCTGCAAGAACCTCCTTGCGTTGCCTTCGTTGGCCGTCAGGATGGTTTCGGAGTGCTTTGTGGAATATCGATTGATGTGCTCGATGGCTTCATCGACGTTTGCGACCACGTGAATCGCCATGCAGAGCCGCAGGTATTCCTCGCTCCAGTCCTGTTCCTTTGCCGGCGCAATCCCGGAGGCCAGCTTGCGCGACTCTTCATCCCCGCGCAGCTCTACGCCCGCATCCGAGAGTTGCTTGGCAATCTGGGGCAGGAATTTCTCAGCCACGGAGCGATGAACGATTAATTTCTCTGCGGCATTGCATACTGACGGCCGCTGGGTTTTTGCATTGATCGTGATCTTGTTCGCCAAGTCGAGGTCCGCCGACTCGTCGACGAAGATGTGGCAGTTGCCCGCCCCGGTCTCAATCGCGGGTACCAGAGCATTTTCCACCACGTGCGAAATCAAGGCCGGGCCGCCCCGCGGCACAACCACATCAACCAACCCGCGCGCGGTGATCAGTTCCTGGACTGATTCGCGCGTGCTCGAATCAAGCAGTTCGATTGCGCCTTTCGGTACCCCGGGAACCGCGGAGAGCATCTCCGCTAACACCTGATTGCTCTTGGCCGCCTCTTTGCCACCTCGCAGCACAACCGCATTGCCGGTCTTGAACGCAAGCGCGGCAGCGTCTACGGTTACGTTGGGCCGTGATTCGTAAACGATTCCCACGACGCCTAACGGGACACGCACCTTTCTGATCTTCAGCCCATTCGGACGCCTCCACTCCTCGATCACTTCACCGACGGGATCGGGCAGGGCGGCGACGTCACGCACGGCTTGGGCTGCTTCCTGAATGCGGGCGGGGGTAAGCAGCAGACGATCTCGCATTGCGCCTTGAAGCTTCGACCGTTCCAGGTCCTCAGCATTGGCGGAGAGAATCGGCGATTCGTTTGCCGCAATGGCATCGGCCATCTGTCGCAGCAGGCCATTCTTCTCTGGCGTGGAGAACTGTGCCAGCTTGGCGGAAGCGGCACGGGCGCGCTCGATTTTCTCACGGGTTGTTGAACCCCGTGCAACCGGTGTGGCCATAGTTAGCCCCGTTTCTCCGCGGGAGGAAAATACGTGCCGATCTTGCGAGCGAGTGCATGTTCGATCACGCGCGGGTCGCGTCCGTTAACGATTGCTACATTCACTCCAGCTTCACTGGCGCTTTTGGCCGCCCGCAGCTTCGATCGCATCCCGCCGCGCCCGAGTTTGCTGTGGCCGTTGCAGAGCTCCTCCATTTCCGGAGTCAGCTTCTTGATCGTACGCACCAAGCGGCGCTTCTTGCCATCCCCCTCGTAAAAACCGTCTACATCCGTGAGCAGCAGCAGCCAGTCAGCCTCCACCGCAGCCGCCAGTAAGGCGCTGAGTTCGTCATTGTCGCCAAACGCGCCCACTAACTCACGAACGGAGACGCTGTCATTTTCGTTGACGATGGGCACCACGCCGAGTTTGAGCAACTGGCCGAGCGTGTTCTGCAAATTCTTATAGCGGAGGGGGGATGTGAAGTCGTCGCTTGAAAGCAGCAGCTGGGCTACCGGTTTCTTCCCAAAAAACAGCTGTTCGTAGGTGTGCATCAGAGCACTCTGACCTACGGCCGCGCAGGCTTGCATGAGCGGCACACTCGCAGGTTTTTCCTTGAGAGCGAGGTTCGCCATGCCAGAAGCGATCGCACCTGAGCTGACGATCAAAATTTCATCGCGCTTTAACTCCAGTTGATCGATCAGTTCGCGCAATTGCCGGGTGTCGATGTTGCCCTCCGGCGCGATCAGGCTGGTCCCAACTTTAATCACCAGGCGCATGGGTTCTCATTAATGTAGCAGGTCGGGAGTCGCCATACGCCCTTGCCCGCTAAGTGGTGTAATGGATGCCATGCTGCGTCAACCCCCGACGGAACGGTTTTCTTCGCGCGTTGAGCACTACACGCGCTTTCGCCCCGGTTACCCCAAGGAGACGATCACGGTCCTGCGTAACCAGTGCGGACTCACCATGGACTCGCTCGTGGCCGACGTTGCCTTCGGTACCGGCCTGTTCACGCGACTGCTTCTCGAAAATGGAAATCGCGTGATTGGCATTGAGCCGAACAGGGAAATGCGAACGGCCGGTGAGAAGTATCTCTCGGATTTCCCCAACTTCAGCAGCGTAGATGGGAAAGCCGAAGCGACGACCCTTGTCGATCGGTCACTCGACTTCGTCACGGCCGCACAGGCAGCGCATTGGTTCGACCGTGATAAGTCGCTAAAAGAGTTTCGTCGCATCCTAAAGCCGGGAGGATATCTTGTGCTGCTATGGAACGACCGTCTGGTCGATTCTGCTGGCTTTAATCATGACTATGAACAGCTCGTATTGCGGTATGGGACCGACTACGGAGAGGTCAAGCGCCGGGATGCTGCGGCTGCCCACTTCTTCTGTGATATCCCGTCCACCAAGCGAGTCCTGCCCAATTATCAGCACCTCGACTTTGAGGCTTTGAAAGGCAGGCTTCTTTCCTCGTCGTACATCCCCCAACCGGGCGAGCCGTCGTACGAGGCGATGATCGGGGACCTGCGAAGTTTGTTTGAAACCTATCAATGCGATCAGCGCGTCGAGATGGCATACGACACCAAGATGTACTTTACGAACTTTGCGCCCCAGCCAGGAGAGTAGCGCATGGCCAGCAATCCGCAACCGAAGTCCAGCTTTCACATGAGCCCGGAAGAATTCCGCAAGCAGGGCCACGCGGTCATCGACTGGATCGCCGACTACTACCGGCGAATCGAGTCCTTTCCGGTGATGTCGCGGGTCCAGCCGGGACAAATTCGAGCATCTCTGCCCAAGGAAGCGCCGGTACAACCCGAGTCCTTTGAAAACATTTTGGCAGACATTGAGAAAATCATTTTGCCGGGCATCACCCACTGGCAGTCGCCAAACTTTTTCGCTTACTTCCCGTCGAACGCTTCCGGGCCGGCAACCCTGGGCGATTTACTGTCATCCGGCTTTGGCGTACAGGGGATGCTTTGGGCCACCAGTCCGGCCTGCACCGAGTTGGAGACCCACGTCCTTGACTGGCTGGTGACCGCATTGGCTCTGCCGGAAAGATTTCGCTCTTCGAGTACAGGCGGCGGAGTGATTCAGGACACGGCCTCGAGTTCTGCCCTTTGCGCAGTTCTGGCAGCTCGCGAACGCGCCACCAACTTTGAATCCAACCGGACCGGTGTAGGGGAGAAATTGATTGCCTACACCTCGGGCCAGGCCCACTCCTCGATCGAGAAAGCAATCAAGATCGCTGGCCTCGGGAGCAACAACCTGCGCCTCATCGAAGTCGATGAGAGCTTTGCCATGCGCCCCGACATGCTTGCCGAAGCACTCCAGCTTGACAGGGCTAGAGGGTTCACGCCTTTTTTCGTCTGCGGAACCGTAGGAACCACGTCCTCCAATGGCATGGACCCGCTGCAGGAGATCGGGAGGGTCTGCCGCGAGTTCAATGTCTGGTTTCATGTGGACGCCGCCATGTCGGGCACCGCCGCCATTTGCCCAGAGTTCCGACGCTTTCAGGATGGGATCGAGTACGCCGACAGCTACTGCTTCAATCCGCACAAATGGATGTTCACGAATTTTGATTGTGACTGCTTTTACGTGGCGGATCGCAAGGTGCTGATTGAAACCCTGAGTGTCGTGCCCGAATACCTCCGCAATAAAGCGACAGAGTCGGGCGCGGTCATCGATTACCGCGACTGGCATGTGCCGCTCGGCCGCCGTTTTCGGGCTCTCAAGCTGTGGTTTGTGCTCCGCTATTACGGGATCGAGGGTGTGCAGTTTCATGTCCGCGAGCATGTCAGGCTGGCACAAGATTTCGCCAGCTGGGTGAGAGGAGACAAGCGTTTTGCGCTGGTCGTTCCTCCGCCCCTCAACCTTGTATGTTTCCGTCTGAATGCCGGCGATGAGGCGAATCAGCAACTCATGGACGCTCTGAACCGCAGCGGTGACCTGTATCTGACGCATACCAAGCTTAACGGCCGCATGGTGCTGCGAATGTCCATCGGGCAGACCAATACTGCGGAGCACCACCTGGAAAAAGCCTGGAAGCGCATCCAGGAGGAGGCTTCCGGGCTGGTGTGAACTAGTTGCTCTGCGTATGTTCTGAGGTCCCCCTGGCCGCCTTAAAGTCCCAATTCCGGTGGCCCGGGAGGCCATGGGCGGGCCCCGAAACGCCAGAGTGTTCACATCGCAACCTCGCAAACCTCGCAAACCTTCCAATAAATTTCGATTTAGGTTAAATTGGAGCGCTACCTACAATCGACACGGGACTTACCGTAAGCCGATATTTAAATGACCCCACCATTTTTGTTCTCCCAGCGCGGGCCGGCGTGTGCGGACGGTCTCACAATTTGGTACAGGAGCGTATCGATGAAGAAACTTCTCGTCATCATCCTCTCGGTGACGTTTTCGGTTCTGGCGGTTGCACAAGACGCGACTCAGGCGAGCTCTGATCTCGCCCATGCGAAGTTCCGCAATCCTTCGCTGCCCATCGATGAGCGCGTCAACGATCTGATCTCGCGGATGACTCTCGAAGAGAAGGTCTCGCAGATGCGCGACCGAGCTGCGGGCATCCCCAGGCTCGGGGTTCCTGCTTACGAGTGGTGGAATGAAGGCCTCCATGGTGTCGCGTTCGCCGGCTACGCGACCAACTTTCCCCAGGTGATCGGGATGGCCGCGACCTGGGACACCGACCTAGTCCACCGGATGGCAGAGGTGATCTCGACCGAAGCCCGCGCCAAGTACAACCAGGCCATGCGCGATGATCAGCACGAGCGCTTCTTTGGCCTGACCTTCTGGGCGCCGAATATCAATATCTTTCGCGATCCGCGTTGGGGCCGTGGCCAGGAAACTTACGGGGAAGACCCGTTTCTGACTGGCCGCATGGCGGTGGCGTTTGTCAGCGGTATGCAGGGAGCCGATCCCAAGTACTTCAGGGTAGTCTCTACTCCCAAGCACTATGCCGTGCACAGCGGTCCCGAACCGTTGCGGCACCAATTCAATGTCGATGTCTCGCCGCACGACCTCGAGGATACCTATCTCCCGGCATTTCGCGCCGCGGTTACCGAAGCTCGCGCGCAATCTGTGATGTGCGCCTATAACGCAATCGACCGCGCGCCGGCTTGCGCGAGCACGATGTTGCTCCGCGATCACCTGCGCGATGCCTGGCATTTCGATGGCTACGTGGTGAGCGACTGCGCCGCCGTGGCTGACGTGAATACCGGCCATCACTTTGCGCCCGACATGGCCCACGCCGCAGCGGCTGCGGTGAAAGCGGGTACCGACCTCGAATGCGGTTTCCGCGAGGGGCAGGCCTTCCCGGCCCTGGTGCAGGCAGTGCACGACAAGCTGATCACCGAAGCCGAACTCGATACCGCACTCCGCCGTCTATTTCGTGCCCGATTCAAGCTGGGCATGTTTGATCCCCCCGCAAGCTTTGCCTATGGACAGATTCCGTTCAGCGAGGTGAATTCTCCCGAGCATCGCACGCTCTCCTTGCAGGCGGCTCGCGAATCCTTGGTTCTGCTGAAGAATGACGGCACGCTGCCGCTGAAGTCCAATGTCACAAAAATCGCGGTCATCGGCCCGACTGCCGAACTGATTCAGTCGCTCCAGGGGAACTACAACGGCCCACCGCCGTCCCCGGTATATCCCGTGAACGGAATCGAGAAGCAATTTTCTGCCGCGCAAGTCTCCTACGCGCAGGGATCAACTCTGGTCGAAGGCGCTGCCGTGCCCATCGAGCACACCGCGCTCCATCCCGCAAGTGGCTCGGGATTCGGTTTGACCGGTGAGTATTACAATTCCAAGGATCTCGCCGGCAGCCCCGTCCTTACCCGCACCGATCGCAACATCAATTTCAACTGGGACAAAGTCGTTCCGGTCGAAGGCTTGCAGCGAAATAACTATTCCGTACGCTGGAGTGGCACGTTTACGCCGCCCGCTCCCGGAGAGTACAGGCTTGGCGTCCGGGTGAATTATTGCTATGCCTGCGAAAATGCCGAAGGTTTTAAGCTCTATCTGGATGACAAAGTCCTAGTCGAGAGTAGCGACAAGAAGCAGCCGGAGCGGGGTCAGGTTCTGGATGCCACGGTGAATTTCAGTGACACCCAGCCACACCCGATCCGTCTTGAGTATTTCCACGGTACCGGCACTGCCGGCATCGATCTCTCCTGGCAGGCTCCTGCGGATGTGCTTCGTGACGAGGCCGTTCGTGTCGCCAAGGATGCCGGGGTGATCATCGCGACCGTAGGCCTTTCGCCATCTCTCGAAGGCGAAGAAATGCCGGTGAAGCTCGAAGGCTTCAGCGGTGGGGATCGCACCAGCATCGACCTGCCCGCCGCGCAAGAGGATTTGCTGAAAGCCCTGGGCGCGACCGGGAAGCCGCTCATTGTGGTCCTGCAAAACGGGAGTGCGCTCGCGGTCAACTGGGCGCAGGAACACGCGAATGCCGTTGTCGAAGCCTGGTATCCGGGGGCAGAAGGCGGGACCGCGATCGCGGAAACCCTGGCTGGCGAAAACAATCCCGCTGGTCGTTTGCCTTTGACCTTCTATTCCTCCTTGAGCCAGGTTCCTGATTTCAAGGATTACTCGATGCAGAACCGCACGTACCGGTATTTCTCGGGCAAGCCGCTCTATGGCTTCGGTTTCGGTCTCAGCTACACGAAATTTGCCTACACCGGACTGGCGCTTCCGAAAAGCCTCAAAGCCGGCGATCCGGCTGCGGTCGAAGTTGATGTGAAGAACACGGGCGCAGTTGCCGGAGACGAAGTTGTCGAGCTGTATCTCACGCAGCCCAAGGCGTTCGAAACTCCGCTGCGTGAACTCGCCTCATTCAAGCGGATCCACTTGAATCCGAATGAAGCGACCCACGTCAGCTTAAGCATTAACCCGCGTTTGTTGGGGCAGGTGAATGAAAAAGGCGATCGCGTGATTGTGCCGGGCGAGTATACCGTCTCCATTGGAAGTACTCAGCCTGGCGAAACCGAAGCCGTTCAGACCGGGAAGTTTGTGATCACGGGGAAGACAACGCTGCCCAAGTAAGCTGGCGGGTAACGAAATCCCGTGACGCGCGTCACTTGCATGGCTGCGCTTGTGATATGAACGTTAATTGTTCGAAGTATGTCGGCCCAGGGAGGGCTCTACGTGGCGCAAAGCAAGTCCGCATCGAAGTCCCGCAAATCGCCAAAGCTTCTGCCGTACCGTGACCCCAAGTTGTCCCTGGAGAAGCGAGTTCGTGACCTCCTGTCGCGCATGACTCTCGAGGAGAAGGCCGCCCAGATGGTCTGTCTCTGGCGGGAGCGGCCGAACACTCTGCTTAACGATGGCGGCGACTTTGATCCCGCCAAGGCCAAGGCTGCCTACAAGAAAGGAAATGGCCTCGGACAAGTAGCTCGCCCCAGTGACGCAGGTAAGGGCAAGAACGCGCGCCAGATGGCAGAGCTCACCAACATCATCCAGAAGTTTTTCGTTGAAAACAGCCGCCTGGGGATTCCGGTGATGTTCCATGAAGAGTGTCTGCATGGACATTGGGCAATCGATGGAACCAGCTTTCCTCAGCCAATCGCTCTGGCAGGAACCTTCAACCCCGCATTGGTCGAGCGCCTGTTCGCGATGACCGCCGAAGAAGCTCGGGTGCGTGGCGCACACCATGTGCTCACTCCTGTTGTTGACGTCGTCCGCGATCCCCGTTGGGGCCGCTGCGAAGAGACCTATGGGGAAGACCCATATCTTGTCGCGCGCATGGGAATTGCCGCCGTGCGTGGCTTCCAGGGGGATGCGTCCTTTCACGATCGCAAACATGTAATCGCAACCCTGAAACATTTCACCGGTCACGGACAGCCCGAGTCCGGCATGAATTGCGCTCCCGCCAATATTTCGGAACGGGTGCTGCGCGAGGTCTTCTTCGCTCCGTTTAAAGAAGTTTTGAAGAAAGCCCGAGCCATCAGTGTGATGGCCTCCTACAACGAAGTCGATGGTGTGCCTTCCCACGCGAACAAGTGGTTGCTTCGTGATGTGTTGCGCAAAGAGTGGGGATTCAAGGGCTTCATCATTTCCGATTATTGGGCGCTATGGGAGTTGAGCTATAAACCCGACACCCATGGGCATTTTGTGGCCGGGGACAAAAAGGAGTCCGCTCGGCTTGCGGTAGAAGCCGGCGTGAATCTTGAGGCACCCGATCCAGACATCTACCTGAACTTGGTCGAGCTGGTCAAAAAGCGAGTACTCAAAGAATCGCAACTGGATGAACTGGTCGAGCCGCTCCTGTATTGGAAATTCAGGTTTGGACTGTTCGAAGATCCTTACGTTGATCCGGACATCGCCGATCGAGTCGTGAGTTCTGAAGCCAACCGCGAGATTGCTCTTGCCGGGGCGCGCGAAGCTATCACGCTATTGAAGAACGAAAGCGACATTGCGCCTCTAAACCTCGACAAGGTGAAGACGATCGCTGTCATCGGTCCCAATGCCAACCGCAGCCTGCTCGGCGGCTACAGCGGTGTTCCGCGCTACAACGCGACCGTCCTTGACGGAATTAAAGAGCGCGTTCGGAATCGCGCCAAGGTCCTCTACAGTGAGGGTTGCAAGATTACCATTGGTGGCTCCTGGGGTGAGGACCCAGTCGTTCCCAGTGATCCGGAAGAGGATCGTCGCCAGATTGCCGAAGCGGTGGAAGTCGCAGCGCAGGCCGATGTCATCGTTCTTGCCATTGGTGGCAATGAACAAACTTCGCGCGAAGCTTGGTCGCGGCAACACATGGGAGACCGCACCAGCCTTGACTTGATCGGCCGTCAGGAAGAACTGGTCAAAGCAATGGTTGCGACCGGTAAGCCAGTGATCGTCTTCCTCTTTAACGGGCGCCCGCTCTCCATCAACTACCTCGCCCAGAATGTACCGGTGATCTTCGAGTGCTGGTATCTGGGACAGGAGACCGGTCGGGCCGTTGCTGAGGCGCTTTTCGGTGATATCAATCCCGGAGGAAAATTGCCGATTAGCGTTCCGCGTTCCGTGGGACACCTTCCCGCCTTCTACAACTACAAACCCTCGGCGCGTCGCGGATATCTGTTCGACGACGTCTCGCCGCTTTTTCCCTTCGGCTATGGCCTGAGCTATACGACTTTTTCGATTAAGAACGTTCGCCTTGAGAAATCAAAGATCAAGTCCAACGCATCAACGCGTGTATTCGCCGAGGTAACCAATACTGGCAGACGCGAGGGTTCCGAAGTCGTGCAGATGTACATTCGGGACCTCGTGAGCAGCGTGACGCGGCCGGTAAAAGAACTGAAAGGCTTCGAGAAGGTAACGCTCCGTCCGGGCGAAACGAAGAAGGTCGTATTCGAGATCACGCGGGATTCGCTCGCGTTTCACGACGTCAGGATGAATTACGTGGTTGAGGCGGGTGAGTTCTCGATCATGGTCGGTAACTCATCGCGCGATGAAGATCTGCAGAAGCTCAAGTTGACCGTGAATTGAGCTCATCAACCAGAAAACGAGGCGCCATGGCCGAAACCCAACAACACGTCCCGGTGAAAGAAAAAGTCGGCTACGCGATGGGTGACATCGCCACCAACTTCTTCTTTCAATCCATGATTCTCTACCAAACCCGCTTTTATACCGACACGGCGGGAATTTCGGCTAGCGCTGTCAGCTACATGTTTCTGGTTCTCCGCTTGGCAGATGCCGTTGTGGATCCCTTTGTCGGCGGCCTCTCGGACCGTACCCAGACGCGGTGGGGGAAATTCCGCCCTTGGATTCTCGGAACGGCCCTGCCGTTCGGACTGATCTTTTGGCTGGTGTACGTCACTCCGGACTTCGGTCCCAGCGCAAAGCTGGTTTACGCGTATATCACCTACACCCTGCTGATGATGCTGTACTCGGCGAACAACACTCCGTATTCCGCGTTGATGGGAGTCATGACTCCAGACTCCAGCGAACGCAGCAGCATCGCCAGCTACCGGTTCGTGGGCGCCTTGATTGGGCAGTTCATCATCCAGGCCTTGCCACTCCCGCTGGTTGCGAAATTGGGCCAAGGTAATTCCGCGAAGGGCTGGGCGGTCACCATGGCGATCTTCGCATCGCTCATCGTGATTCTGAACCTGATTACATTTTTCAGTACGAAAGAGAGAGTGCAGCCTCCCCCTGGAGATGCCCATTCGATCGGTGCCGACATTCGGGATGTGTTCAGTTGTGGCCCCTGGGTTGTGATGTTTGTCCTTACCTTATTCGTTTTCACGATGCTGGTGGTCCGGGGCAGCTCGTCAAATTACCTGTTTGCTTACTACCTTGATCAAGGTCAGATTCGAGAATTCCTTGGAAAGTTCGGCCTGGCAGAGGGGGCCAATGTTTCCGGACCTTGGCCTTCCACGCTGAACGCCTTCGGGCTGCTCATCAAGCCGGATGGTTCTAACGCGGCTGCGGTTGCGTTCAGTCTGTTCTTTGTCGTCGGCAGTATCGTTCAAATCGTTGGCATTATTTTCTCTAAGCCGCTGGCCGACCGTTTTGGCAAGAAGGCGGTCTTTATCGCAGGCGTTGCGGTCACGACGATTGCCACCGCCTGGGTGTTCTGGGCCACGCCTTCTTCAATCGGAATGCTGTTCTGGTTGAGCATTCTATGGGCCATCGGATGGGGCCCGACGGTCCCGCTGCTCTGGGTGATGATTGCCGATGTCGCCGACTATTCTGAGTGGAAAAACTACCGGCGCGCCACCGGCTTCATGTTCGCAGGAATTCTATTTGCGCTGAAGGCAGGTTTGGGCCTAGGAGGCTGGCTCAGCGCCCAAATTCTAAAACGATATGACTACGTGCCGAATGTCGCGCAAAGTGAGCGTTCTCTGCTGGGAATCCGCTTGGGATCAAGCATCTTCCCCGCAATTCTCCTCGCTCTCGTCATCGTGTGCCTGTTTGCATATCCGATCAGCAAATCGCTCAATGCGAAGGTTCAGGACGATCTCACGGAGCGCAGGAGAAAGTACGCCACTCTGAACGCGCAGGCCACTTCTTCATAGTCAAGGGGGATCATGGGACGCTACTTGCTGCTTGCCGTGTTGACGTTTGCCCCGCTCTTGGCCACCGGCCAGCAACCCACCCTGAAACAGGCCTACGACGGCTGTTTTTGGGTGGGCGCAGCGCTGAATTCGGATCAGTTCACCGGCAAGGATACGAAAGAAGCCGCCATCATCAAGGAGCAGTTCAGCAGCATCAGCCCTGAGAACGATCTCAAATGGGGGCCAATCCATCCTCAGCCACACACCTACAATTTCGGTCCCGCCGATGCCTACGTGAATTTCGGGCAGCGGAACCACATGTTCATCGTAGGTCATACTCTGGTCTGGCATTCCCAGACCCCCAAATGGGTGTTTGAAGGGAAAGACGGCAAGCCCGCTACGCGCAAGCAACTGCTGAAGCGCATGCGCGATCACATCAACAAAGTGGTGGGGCGCTACAAAGGCCGGGTCAATGGCTGGGATGTAGTCAATGAAGCGCTTGACGAGGATGGAACTCTCCGCCTATCTCCGTGGTTGAACATCATCGGGCCGGACTACATCGAGAAGGCATTCGAGTACGCTCACAAAGCCGATCCCAAGGCGCAGCTCTACTACAACGATTACAACCTCGAGAACGAGCCCAAGCGCAAAGGCGCCCTGGAACTGATCGGGAAACTAAAGTCAAAAGGCATTCCCGTTACCGGAGTCGGGTTGCAGGATCACCTGAGCCTGGAATGGCCGACGGCAGAGCAGTTGAACGCCACGATCGGCGCGTTCGGGAAGCTAGACGTGAAGGTCATGATCACCGAATTGGATCTTGATGTCTTGCCATCCCCGTTTCAGGATCCAACCGCTGATGTCTCGCTCAAAGTTGCTAGCAATCCCAAATACAACCCTTACGCAAACGGTCTGCCCGAGACCGTTCAACAACAGATCACCAGCCGCTGGGCTGATTTGTTCCACATTTACTCCAGCTATTGCGGCGTGGTCACACGAGTGACCCTGTGGGGCGTGAGCGACAAAGATTCCTGGAAGAATGATTGGCCGATACGAGGGCGAACCAACTTTCCGCTGCTTTTCGATCGCAATAGCGAAGCGAAGCCGGCTGTTGCCGCGGTGATCGAGGTTGCTCCGAAGAAGCAATAGGCTCGACGGCTAGCGGCTGAACCTGCGGTACCAATGTCTCGCGGTCGAGCCGATCCCCCACCCCAGTCTGAAATTGCCGTCGCACGCAGCGCTCAATGCACGGAAGCTGACCTCGGGGAGGCGGCTCAGTCAATCTCAGCCAGCCGGGCTTTGACGAGCTTTTTAACCAGAATCGCGGGTAGCGGTTTGTCGACGGGGAACCGGATTGTTCCCTTGGAAATCGTATAGGCCCCGAGCTCTGCTTTGAATTTCTCGATCACCTTTGCCGTCGGGAAGAGGCTGCAATGGCCCGAGAACGCCGCGTACCAGACGATGACCTGCTTGTGCTTGAACGCCGGGATCCCGTAGCTGATGACTTCTTCGGCTTCGCGCGGGACCACCGACTGAATTACGGTTCGGACCTTCTTGAGCGTGCTGCGGGCCGGTTCGGGCGCTCGCGAGAGGTATTCACTGACTGTGCGGCCGGCCGCCTTGTCTTTCGCCACTCGTCGATTGTGAGCTTTGGCTCTTTTCATGGACTCAATCATAGCTGCGGCCGCATGCCTGGCACGCGCTTCCCCGGTCGCCAGCACTGGGGAGAATGACCTCACAAAAGGAGTTACGTGCGGATCGTTTTATCGTATGCTCTATCAACCCTAAAGCAAGCCTGCTAAGACTGGAGGACTTATAAGCGCATGGAATCTCTCGGCATGCAAGCGGGCCAACTTACTCCAGTCGAGTCGGAGCCCGGGACTGCTTCTGCGCTTGTGGCTGTCGAAGGCGTAACTAAGACGTTCGGGTACAAAGTTGCGCTCGATCAAATCAGTTTCTCTGTTCCTCCGGGGCAGATCTGTGGCTTACTCGGGCCCAATGGCGCCGGCAAGACTACCTTGTTTCGACTATTGATGGGCATTCTGAAGGCGACACAAGGATCCATCCTGGTTGACGGCCTAGACGCTTTCGAAAAGCGCGTTGAGGTCAAGCGTCTCATAGGCTTTCTCCCCGACGAGCCCGTCTTTTATTCCTATCTCTCCGGCCGTGAGGTGCTCGAGCTCAGTGCAGCCATGCACGGACTGAATGTATCAGCCGCAATGGGCCGAATTTCCGTAATCATGGCAAAGCTCCGGTTGGCCGAGGACATCAATAACTACGCGGAAGACTACTCGCGCGGAATGAAGAAGAAGCTGGGGTTGCTCCTGGCGATGTTGCATGAGCCGAAGCTCTTGGTTCTGGACGAACCGACGAACGGTCTCGACGTTGAATCCACCCATCTTTTCTATGAGCTCATTTCAGAAACGGCCAGACAAGGCACGACCGTGCTCTTTTCCACGCACCTGATGGACCACGTCACCAGGCTGTGCTCGCATGCCGTGATCATCAACGAAGGCAAGCTCGTGGCCCAGGGATCCATTGCCGAACTTCGCACTGCGTACGAACTCGAGAGCCTGGAAGAGATCTTCCTGAAGCTCACCGCTCGACCTCCGCAAAGATGAGAGAAGCTGCCAATTCTCCTGGCTTCTGGCCTACCGTGGCGCTCCTGTTGGGCTCTGCGCGGAGGCGGTCGATTGCACGCGCGGAACGTGGGCGCCAGCTGTTGCAGCAGAAGTCTGGTAGGGATGCGACAAATTGGGGTTCTCTCGGCAAAGCTGTCCCTATCATTTTCATGCTGGTTCTGAATGGGATCGGAGCGATCTTGTTGCCCGTCGCGGTAAAGTCGGCGCAACGGGTTGCGGCGGAGCAGAGTGGCCGGATTGTGGTTAGCAACTGGTTTTTCGATGCCGTAAGAGCGAAGGAGGCATTCAACCGCTCTCCGCATGAGTCCAGGGTCTGTCACGACCTCAACGGAGAGACCTACTGTTACGACTCCGTTGGTCAGCCGGTAAATCAGCTAGATTATGAGCGTGAGGCGCGCGCCATCGCCGAGGACGAGGGCGGTTCTAGACCGGAAGTAGAGCAGAAGCTCAGAGAAGCGCTCGAGAAACGAGGCGCGAGCGCCTTTATCTCCAAGAAAGACGCCGTTCGAGGAATTGCCGCAGTTGCCGTGTCCGGCCCCTTTCCGGCCATGATTGGTTCGCTCGTGCTCTTATGGTGGGGAGTAATGCTGGTTTGTCAGGGCGAAGGACTTGACCTCGATCTGCAGCGGCGCCGTCACCCTATGTGGGAGTGGCTGCTTTCGCATCCTGTGAAGCCGGGGGCGGTGTTTTTCGCGGAGATGTTATCGCCGATCGCGGCGAACCCCATGTACTGGGGCGCTCCATTGTTTGTGGCCATCCTGTATGGACTGATTTACGACGTCGGCCAGGGGGCGTTGGCAGGACTAGTGGTTGGGATACCAGTCACCATAGCTGCGGCCTGCATGGGCAAAGCGCTTGAAATCGGAATCACGCTCCGGTTTTCACCGCGGTCGCGAGGCGCGATCATCGGCATCATGAGCTGGCTGGGTTATGCCGCGATGATGTTCATCCTTCTTGGATTCGTGCTGGTCCCGAGAGTCGTCGGGTTGTTTGCGAGATTTGCGGTTGTATTTGCCATCATTCCATGGCCCTGGTTGCGGTTATTCCTGGGCGGCAGTGCGGACGGATCTTTCTCATTTGCTGTCGCCATCTTCACCTGTTGGGCTTTTGCTGGCGCTACGCTCACTGCGTCTGTTTGGTTCAGCGTATGGGCGACCCGGAAGGGTCTTGCCGGCAACTTTGGCCAGTCCGACGCTGCTCCTTCCGCTTCACCAAAAGGTGATCCGCGCTTCGGTCGCGAGCCGCTTTATCGCAAGGAATTCTTGTGGTTCGTCCGCGACCGCAGTGCCGTTGTTCAGGCGATCTTGATCCCGCTTACCGTTGCCGGATTCCAGCTGTTCAACTTGCGCGGGCTGCTCAACTACGCGCAGGGAGCGTGGAATTACCTGTGCGGAGTCGCCATTCTGTTTGGCACATATTTTCTGTGGGTCCTCGGACCCAAGTCACTTTCGTCCGAAGGCACGGCGCTCTGGATCGCGCTCACCTGGCCGCGTGGTCTCGAGAGCCTGCTCAAGGCGAAAGCCTGGCTCTGGTCCCTGATTTCCAGCGGACTGGTGGCGCTGGTGCTCTGCTACGCCGCTTATGTCTTCCCGCACGAGATATGGAAGATTGTGACCGTTGGCATTGCGTGGTTCTTCTTCGGACGGAGTATGGCGGAAAAATCGGTCACGCTGGTCACGGTCGCATCCTCGTCCGGTGAGCAGGAAAAGATTCCCTCGGGACGACGCTGGGCGGCGCAACTTGGCATGTTGACGTTCGCGATTGGCGTTCTGACTCAGCAGTGGCATGTCGCAGTCATGGGGATCGTGTACTCGTACATCACCGCGGCGGCCATGTGGCAGAACTTTCGCGCGCGGCTGCCTTACTTGTACGATCCCTGGTCCGAACAACTGCCCCCTCCTCCCACGCTTATGCACGCCATGGTCGCGATCAGCATTCTGGTGGAAGCGGGAGCAGTGGTGTCCGGAATCATGTTAGTGGGCGTTGGTCGCGAGAACCTGGCACTGGCCCGGGCCATGAGCTACGCGGTCTGCTCAGTCGCCGTCTCGGTGGGTGTCTGGCATTTTCTTGAGGTGAGAAATGTTTCGAATCGCGACGTGTGGCGCTGGGAAGACGATGCTACGCGCGGTGGAGGCTTTTCCTGGATCAAAATTCACAGCCGCCCGATCAGTTTTCTGCTCCTTCTCCTGGTGGGCACGATGGCAGGGGCGCTCCTCGGTCTCCTCGCCCATGGGTATACAGGGATTCTGAATCACATTCCGGCGGCATCGGAACTAATACGCAAGTCGCAAGAGCAGATGAATAAGATCCCGAATCTGCGCCTCTCATACGGCATTATCGCAGTCCTGTTTGCTCCATTTGCGGAGGAGTATCTCTTTCGCGGACTCATGTTCCGTGCCCTGGACCGCGAGTGGGGAGGTTGGCGCGCAGTAGTCGGCGCGGCCGCATTTTTCGCCGTTTATCACCCAGCATTGGCATGGCCGCCAGTGTTTTTGCTCGGCGCCTGTAATGCCCTTCTTTTCAAGAAAACGGGCCGTCTTGCCCCCGCAGTTGCCCTCCATATGGCCTACAATGCCGTGGTCTTGTTCGCTTAGTGCCTCTTGCCAATCCAGCTAACCTCTAGGATAATAATTACTTGTCTTGTTCCCGCCGGTCCCCCTCCGCCATGGATGGCGGCTTGGGACGTCAGAGGAGCTGACCTGCTGCCCTCGTTTCAAGGGCCAAGAAAACCGGAAGTACTAGGAAAGGAAACCAGTTCAGTGTTAATGATTCGTCTGGCGCGCACGGGTGCGCGCAAGCAGCCACACTACCGTGTCGTCGTGATCGAGAAGGCGCGTGCGCGCAATGGTCGTCCCGTCGAGATTGTCGGGACCTACAATCCCCGCACCAGTCCGGCCAGCGTCGAGCTTAAGCGTGAGCGCATTGACTACTGGCGCTCCAAGGGCGCACAGGTCTCCGAGCGCGTAGGCAAGATCCTGGCGATCCCGGCTGCCGCTGCCCCGGCTGCATCGTAACTTCGATTTGCACGGTACAGGCTGATTTCAACGGATTCACGCATCTACGTGGTTCATCCGTGTGCAGCCGCATTGATCCGTGGAGAGGAATTTCTTACTTGACCGACCAGAGTGCCAATCCGAAGGCGCTTGTCGAGCACGTCGCTAAGGCGCTCGTGAATGCGCCCGAGAAGGTGTTTGTCGACGAGTTCAATGAAGACGGCGAGCTCGTTTTCGAACTCGAAGTCTCCGAGGACGATATGGGGCGGGTGATCGGCAAGGGCGGTAAGATTGCGCGGGCGATGCGGAACCTGTTGCATGCATCTGGTGCTAAGACCGATCAGCGCTTCGAGCTGGAGATTCTGGAATAGGGACTCCAGAGCCGATGGGTTCCGCGGATTTGCAGGGTGTGTTGCGATCCGGCTTGAGGATCCCCAACCGACGTTGATTGTGTGAATCCGTGGCAGATCTGAAAGCGACCGAGTTCATCACGCTTGCCCGTGTCTTGAAGACCCAAGGGCGGCGCGGCGAAGTCGCAGTCGAGTTGCACAGCGGGGTTCCGGATAGGTTGCAGAAGGGCCTGCGCTTGTTCGTGCTTCTGGAGGATGGTAGTCGCCGCGAGTTGAAGATTGAGGGTAGCTGGCCGCACAAGGACTTGCTGGTTCTAAAGTTCGGGGGCATTGATTCGATCTCCGACGCTGAGCCGCTGGTTGGATGCGAATTGCAGGTCCCGCGCGCTGAACGCGCGGAGTTGCAACCGGGCTGGGCCTACGTCAGTGATTTGGTAGGTTGCTTACTGCTAGATCACGGCAAAGGTGTCGGCCAGATCAGCGAGGTTCGTTTTGGCGCCGGAGAAGCGCCGCTGCTGGTGGTTAGATCAGGCAAGGGCGAGCTGGAAATTCCGTTTGCGCAGGAATTCCTGGTGCGAGTCGATCTTGAAGGCAAGCACATCGAGATGAACTTGCCCGAAGGACTGCTGGACGTAAACGCTCCGCTAACCGAAGAGGAGAAGCGGCAGCAGAAGCAAAGCGACTAGCCGCAGAGAGCGCAAACGAGTACTGCAGGTACGGCAAACAGATGTATCTTGCGATGCTCTAGCGAAACTTTGCTGTTAAAGGTTTTTCGTCTGTGCAGATCGATATCATTACGATCTTTCCGGATTTTTTTCGCGGACCCTTGGAGTACGGCATTATTCGCCGGGCGCGCGAAGCGGGGTTGGTGAAGATCGAGGTTCGCGATCTGCGGGTTCACACCGGCGATCGTCATCGTACCGTGGATGACCGCCCGTTTGGCGGCGGCGAAGGCATGGTCCTGAAACCGGAACCGCTCTTTGCATGTGTGGAATCGTTGAACCTGGCGTCCCGCGGGCAACGTGTGCAGGCAAAGCAATCGGTCGTTCTGCTGTCAGCCCAGGGCAGGCGCTTCGATCAAACCTGCGCAACCGAATTGGTTGCGATGGATCGCCTGGTCCTGATTTGTGGGCGCTACGAAGGTGTGGACGAGAGGGTCGGCATGCATCTCGCCGATCGCGAAATTTCGATCGGGGACTATGTTCTGAGTGGTGGCGAGATTGGCGCGGCGGTGATCGCCGATACCGTGATCCGGCTGATTCCGGGCGCGGTTGGGAACGAAGCCTCCACCCGGCAAGAGTCGTTTTTTGTGGGTGCGGAAGTTGGCAATGATGGGCCCCGTTCGACGTGTTCGTCTGGCGGATTGCTCGACTATCCGCATTACACGCGGCCTGCGGATTTTCGCGGGATGAAGGTTCCAGAAGTGTTGGTCAACGGGAACCATGAAGAGATTCGGCGTTGGCGGAGACGTTCCGCGCTGGAGAAGACATTTCGCAACCGGCCGGATCTTTTGAGTGAAGCGCCATTGAGCGCAGAAGACAAAGATTTGCTGTCGGAGATCGCAGCGAGCCATGAGCAGTGAGCGGGGAGCAATCGGAGACGATTGCTGATTGCTTACTGCTTGCAGCTCGAAGCTACCATTTGAGGCTGCCCGAGAGATTACACTGAGGAAGCAGGCAAACCATGTCGAATCTGATCATCGAGAAACTTCTGTCCAAAACCAAGCGCAGCGATCTGCCGGAATTCGTGCCGGGCGATACTGTCCGCGTCCAAGTGAAGATTAAAGAAGGCGACAAGGAGCGATTGCAGGCGTTCGAGGGTGTCGTGATCGCGCGCAACCGCGGGCCGCAGGCCAGTTTTACCGTGCGCAAGGTCAGCTTCGGCCAGGGCGTCGAACGCATATTCCCGGACAACTCGAAGGTGATCGATAAGGTGGATATCGTGCGCTCCTCGAAAGTGCGGCGCGCTAAGCTTTATTACCTCCGCAACCTGCGCGGCAAAGCCGCCCGTCTGCGCGATGTAGAACGCGAGCAGGCACCGAGTGCCGCGAGCAGCTAAACGACCGGAATGCTTTTATCGCTGGTCGTCAGTGGTCGGCGATCAAGCTGGCGACCAGCGAATCACAATCTCCTTCGAACGCGCGATTTCGATCGCGTCGAAGCAACTACACTCCACCCGCCCGCCCTTTCCTTCTATAATTCGGCATCCCCAAAATGCCCACGCAACCACAGACAACGACGCCTAGCCAACCTGGAAATTGGCAATCACCGGGTGGTACCCCTCCACCCCGCTCGCGTAAGAACCAACGCCCCCGGGGATTGGACAATCTCGATCGCTTCTGGCAGCGGGTGACGGCCGGGTTGGAACTGACAGAACTGTGGTCGCAGTTCAAGCGGGACGCTCAGAGCGGCTATAAGTTCTACCAGCGCGATTTTGATCTTGAAGAGGTCTCCGGGCAGCCCCGGGGCAGGGCGTTCGTGCAAAGACTTAAGGCCTTCATGTGGGCGGTTCTGGAGAAACTTACCCCGGCGCGCCGCGTCCTGCTGTTGATCGGAGTGGTATTGCTCGTCCTGCCCAGTGGCGGCGTGCAGTTTCACCGAGGGACACACGATGTCCAAATCGTGACGCCCAATTTCCAATTCTGGGGTGGCGTTGCCCTGTTCCTGGTTTTGATGTTAGAGATCGCGGATCGCGTCGTGATGAAGCGCGACCTTGAAATTGCGCGGGATATACAGAGCTGGTTGTTGCCATCAACCCCGCCCCTGGTTCCCGGGCTCGCGATCGCCTTTGCCACGCGCCCGGCTAACACCGTAGCTGGGGACTACTACGACGTTTTCCCGCGGGTCACCACTATCCCGGAAGAGCCAACCCTGCTTCTCGCGGTGGCCGACGTGGCCGGCAAGAGCATTCCTGCGGCCTTGCTCATGGCAACTTTCCAGGCAAGTTTGAAAACCCTTTCATCGACCGGGTGTAAGCTCCAGCAGCTGGTTGCAGCGATGAATAACTACGCCTGCTGTAACAGTCAGGGCGGACTGCGTTTTACCACGGCGTTTATTGGGGAGTATCAACCCGGCCCTGGCGTGCTGACCTACATCAACGCAGGACACAACAACCCCGTTCTGCGAAGAGGCTCCGGGGCGATCGAGCGCCTGGATGCGGGCGGGCTGCCACTGGGGATTCAGCCGAACGTCGACTACGCGTCGGCCGAGGTTACTCTCGTTAGCGGAGACTGGCTGATCATCTTCACCGATGGCCTGGTGGAAGCCGTCAACGGAGCTGGTGAAGAGTACGGCGAGCAACGCATGATCGCCGTCCTGAACGCAAACACGGGGTTTGCGCCTGATCTCCTGCTCGACCGAATGATGCTTGATGTCAACGCGTTCGTCGGGTCAACTCCGCAGCACGACGACATCACCTGCATGCTGATCAAAGTGGCCTGAGCCTTGCCGGAGCGGAGCATTTCCTGTGCTGCGCCTCCAAGAACAAACCCTTCGTCCACACCGTTTTTCCTCTTGCGCCCACAGCCTGAACTGAGCCAACATCCTAGTAGTGGCCACTCGTAGTCAGCCTCGCCCCGACAAAGAAATATCCCCCTCGGCTGCCAAGCTGCGCCTGCTAAAGCGCCTGCGCTGCACGCTGAAATATGAGAAGCTTGCGTGGGCCTCGGGAGCAAGGCTCGTCGCCGGTGTTGATGAAGTCGGGCGCGGCTCGCTCTTCGGCCCGGTTGTGGCCGCCGCCGTTGTGCTCGATTCGAGCTATCGCATCCGTGGTCTGCGCGACTCGAAGCTGCTTCCGGCCGAACGCCGGGAAGTTTTGGCTGAGCGAATTCGCGAACATTGCATCGCGTGGTCGATCGCAGCGGTGGATGCCGCGCGCATTGATCAAATCAATATCTATCAGGCTTCAAGACTGGCAATGCAGCAAGCAATTCAGCAGCTGCAACCCACCCCGGATCACCTTCTGATTGATGCCATGAGGCTCGATCTCGACCTGCCGCAGCGGGCCATCATTCACGGCGATGCTTTGTCGGCTTCAATCGCCGCAGCCTCAATCGTAGCGAAGGTCGAACGGGACCGCATGATTGCCGATTGGGACCCGGTTTTTCCGGTCTACGCTCTAAAGTCCAACAAGGGATACAGCACGCCAAAACATCTCGCCGCCCTGCGCCAGTATGGTCCGTCTCCCCTACATCGCCAGTCGTTTGCTCCGGTTTGGCAGGCTCCGGTTCCTCAGGAGGTTCTGCAATTCATGTTGCAGGAAGAGGATCCCGATCAGCAGGCGCCAGTCGCATAACCCAGGCTTCAGCATGTGGCCGCGGCCTCCCCGATTTTCGATGAAGGACCTCGGAGCGAATCGGTGGTGAAGAAAGAACACTCTACTGTTCACTGCTTAAGGCAAGAGCTGTGCCATTTTTAGGAGAAGGTCGGTGGGCTCGACGCGCTCGGTGTAGTCAGGACTGGCCAAGGAGAAGAGGATCCGCGGGGTCTCGCATCCGGCCGCAGTTGCGCCGATCACGAATGTTGCCGGAATCGGCAGTTCCCAAGTGTTAACCCCATGGATGAACGGCAGGTTCACGAAGGCTCGACGATAAACCTCCTGCTGATATTCAGGGACCTGATAGACCAGCCCAAACTTTCGCGAAACCTGATTGTCACGATCGCTAAGCAAGGGGAAGCCAAGCTTGTGCTGATCGGCCATGAGGAAGGACTGGTGCGTGTTCTGGGGAGAGATGGCCACTAACGAGGCGCTGAGCTGTTCCAAGTCGGGAACGATGGCATTCATGGCCTCCATCTGACCTACACAGAACGGACACCATCGTCCACGAATAAAGCAGACGACCAGGGCTCCGCGCGATAGAAGGTCCCTAGAACGGACCATGACCCCGGCTTGGTTGGGGAGCTCGAACCCGGGCGCTGAATCACCCTCTCGCAGCGTCCGCTGGGCAATGCCAGACTGCTTCAGATCCTCAACAACGCGGGCATGACTGGACTGGATCTCCGCCGGAACGTAGCGAGCGATCAATTCTCGCCGTTCCGCATAGATTTCATACAGCCGCCGGGGTCCGGATTCAGGAGAGGATTCTTGGAGGGAGCGCCATTTCATAGAGAGCATGAGCCAGTCAGAATTTGGCTCAAACGAATATCATTCGAATCTTGGGAGCGCGTAGCCCGCGTCTTTCTAGTCGTCGCTTGAGTTGGCGCGTGCTCCCAAAGTTCCCGGCCGATCCTTGAAAGACTATGAAAACCGCATGCCGGCGAGCTTGCGCATCATGTTGCCCTTGCCCATTTGCTTAAACATTTTCCGCATTTGGGCATATTGACGAAGCAAATGATTCACTTCCTGGACGGTTGTCCCCGAG
>Ga0157369_10000107_pt1 | contig 117307 bp, 83 predicted proteins | sample C25metaG_FD_113461 | JGI IMG/M metagenome (GOLD analysis project Ga0157369, IMG submission 113461) | Corn rhizosphere microbial communities from Kellogg Biological Station, Michigan, USA - C2-5 metaG | ecosystem: Host-associated > Plants > Roots > Rhizosphere > Soil | place: USA: Michigan... | reverse complement strand
TTCTCGGTGATTTCAACGATCGACTTCACTTCGTGGGTCTTGTCGTCGATGGTCTTCCACTTGCCCACCGGGGTATCGGTGGCGGCAAGGGCGGGGAGGGCGGCGGTCGCGAAGGCGAGGGCGGCGGCGGTGCGGATCAGGTGCTTCATAGGCTCGTAGGCTCCCCATACGGTCAGGTACGGCCGGAGCCTGACGAAGCCGCCCCAGCCCGTCAAGCTGCAACGCGGCGCAGCCGTTCCCTGTAGGAGCGCGCTTGCGCGCGATCGGGGCTGCCGCGAGCCCGAATCGCGCGCAAGCGCGCTCCTACAGGGCCTCGGGGCCCGGTCGTGCCATAATCACGTCATCTTAGGTTTTCCTCATTTCCCCATGTCCCAGGCCAGCGAAACCCTCGTGCGCGGCGTGCTCGACCGCGTCGTCGATCCCCATTCCGGACAGCCCCTGAGCGCGTCCATTCGCGCCGTGGGCGTCGATGGCGACCGGGTGTCGGTCGATATCCAGCTGGGCTACCCGGCCGAGGGCTATGTGGCCCAGGCGGCTGCGGATGCCAAGGCGGCCCTGGAGGCGGAGCCGGGCATCGCGGCCGCCGCCGTCTCCGTGGGCTGGCGGGTCCATGCCCACAAGGTGCAGGGCCAGCTCGCCCCCATGCCGGGCGTGAAGAACATCATCGCGGTGGCTTCGGGCAAGGGTGGCGTCGGCAAGTCCACCGTTTCGGTGAACCTGGCCCTGGCACTGCTGGCCGAGGGCGCCAAGGTCGGCCTGCTCGATGCCGACATCTACGGCCCCAGCCAGCAGCGGATGCTGGGCCTGTCCGGCAAGCCGGTGTCGCCCGATGGCAAGAGCATCGAACCGATGCGCGCGCATGGCCTCCAGGCCATGTCCATCGGCGTGCTCATTGAAGAAGACACCCCGATGATCTGGCGCGGCCCCATGGTCACCCAGGCCCTGATGCAGCTGCTGAATGACACCCGCTGGGAAGAACTCGATTACCTGATCATCGACCTGCCGCCGGGCACGGGCGATATCCAGCTGACCCTGTCGCAGAAGGTGCCGGTCTCCGGCGCGGTCATCGTGACGACGCCGCAGGACATCGCCCTGCTGGATGCCCGCAAGGCGCTGGGCATGTTCCGCAAGGTGGAAGTGCCGGTGCTGGGCGTCATCGAGAACATGGCCACCCACGTCTGCACGAACTGCGGCCACGAGGAGCACATCTTCGGCCACGGCGGCGGCGCGCGCATGGCGGATGAGGCCGGTATCGCCTTCCTGGGCGAGCTGCCGCTGGATATCCGCATTCGCCAGCAGGCCGACGAGGGCAAGCCCACCGTGGTGGCCATGCCCGAATCCGACCTGGCGGCGCGCTACCGGGCCATCGCCCGGAGCGCGGCGGCCAAGCTCTCGCTGCAGGCGAAGAACAAGGCCATCTCGTTCCCGAAGATCGTCATCCAGAACACCTGATTGGTGGCGTGTTCGCCGCCGTTCCGATACCTTTCCGGCTCCAGCGAGGGAGTAACTGTAAGTGAGCATCAAGTCCGACAAGTGGATCCGCCGCATGGCCGAGCAGCACGGCATGATCGAGCCGTACGCGCCCGGTCAGGTCAAGGAACGCGACGGCCACCGCCTGGTGTCCTACGGCACGTCCAGCTATGGCTACGACGTCCGCTGCGCCGACGAGTTCAAGGTGTTCACCAACATCAACTCCACCATCGTCGACCCGAAGGCCTTTGATAAGGGCAGCTTCGTCGACGTGAAGTCCGATGTGTGCATCATCCCGCCCAATTCGTTCGCCCTGGCGCGCACCGTTGAGTACTTCCGCATCCCGCGCAATGTGCTCACCATCTGCCTGGGCAAGAGCACGTATGCCCGTTGCGGCATCATCGTGAACGTGACCCCGCTCGAGCCCGAGTGGGAAGGCCACGTCACGCTGGAGTTCTCGAACACCACGCCGCTGCCCGCAAAAATCTACGCCAACGAGGGCGTCGCACAGATGCTTTTCCTCGAATCCGACGAGGTTTGCGAAGTGTCTTACGCCGATCGCGGCGGTAAGTACCAGGGCCAGCGCGGCGTTACCCTGCCGAGCACCTGAACGCCTTCACGGTCGCATCCGCGCCCGACACCCGGGCGCGGTAGACTCGCCTTTTCCGCCCGTACCAACGATCCACGGAGACACGCATGACCCGAGTTCCCACCCTGATGGGCCGCATTGCCGCGGCGCTGTTCCTCGCCAGCATGCTGGTGCTCGCCGGCTGCCATCGTGGCGCGTCCAAGGGCGACGTGATCGCCACGAGCTCCGAGCAGGGCAAGTTCGATTACACCCTCAAGGCGTACAAGAGCGGCCAGTTTGAAACCCTGGACGGTGCCGTGCTCTCCGCTGCCGATGCCGGCAGCCACTTCGCCTACCTGAAGGACACGGGCAAGCTGCCGAAGACCGTGCTGCTGCTGCCCAGCGACGATTCAAAGATCCGCGACAACCACCTGGGCTTCATGGCCCGCATGGCGCTGGATTACGGCTTTGCCGTGTACTACGACAAGAAGGGCGAACTCGTCCGCCTGAACGCGGTGGAGAGCGAAGCCCGCCAGCTGGAAGATACCCCTCACAAGGCTGACCTGCCCGACCGCATGAAGGGCAAGGAAGCGTCCAGCGGCGCATACGACCCGCAGACGCAGCAGTAATCAGAAATAGGCCGGCGAAAGCCGGCCTTTTTTTGGTTCTTTACGTACTCCCGGGACATGCGCTGTGTCGCGCATCGTCATCGGTTCATTCGCTTACGCGAATGCATGTGTTCAGCGGCTTGCGCCGCCCCAGGCTGGTGGGCTGGCGAATTCGGGGGCGGTCAGGCCCTTGGGGCCGCCAGTCGCGGACCTTCGGACCGGGCCGTAGCGCCGCGTTCGCGATCATCGGGACTCAAGGCGGCCCTCCGCTCATGTCGGCCCCAAGGGCCTGCCCGCCCCCGAGTCCACACGCCTCGTTTCGTGCCGCAGAAGCGGGCACGCCGACGCCTCGCCTCTGTAGGAGCGCGCTTGCGCGCGATCAGCCCCCAAGGCGGTGATGCCGTGCCGGTCGCAGCTAATGGGTGTCCTGGCTTGAACGCTTGATAGTTCCGGGCAGTAGTCGCACGGGCGCTGTCATTGCGACCCGCCGCAGCAGCCGACGTACCGTGATTCGGTCTGCCGAATGATTGCTTGGCGTGGCTTCACCGCTTCGTTGGCTTTTCGCGCGCAAGCGCGCTCCTACAGGGCGTAACGCACATATCAGCGTTTGGCTGTGTGCTCTCCGGCAGGCGACCACCCGCGGCTTCCTCAACCCGGCACGCAAGAGGCGGCGAATGCCGCTAACAACACGCGTTCGCGAAGCGAATGAACCGGTTCATAAGAGCTGGTTGCAGCATGAGGCCTGGAAATGTGCGATTAGCCCGGTAACAGGGTGCGCCGCACCCGGTCCGCGAACGCGTCGACATCGGCATAAGGCTCGGCCTTCCCCGACCCCCAAACCGGCCCCGGCCACGCCGCATCCCCCTCCACCCGCGCCACCACGTGCACGTGCAACTGCCGCACGATGTTCCCCAGCGCCCCGATGTTGAGCTTGTCGCACGGCGCCACGGCGCGCAGCGCTGAACCGGCCTGGTCCACCTCGCGCCACAGTGCCACCCGATCGGCTTCCGCCAGGTCCGACACCTCGACCAGCCCTGCCTGCCGCGGCACCAATACCAGCCAGGCGAACCGCTGGTCACGCATCAGCAGCACCCGGCACAGCGGCAGGTCGCCGACGACGACCGTATCGCCGGCGAGCCGTGCATCCAGTTCAAACAGGGCGCTCATGCCAATTCGCGGCCGAAGAAGGCCAGCGTACGCTCCCAGGCCAGTTTGGCGCTCGGTTCGTCGTAGCTCGCTCGGACATCGCAGTTGAAGCCATGGTCGGCCGGGTACACCCAGGTATCCATTTCCGGCTTCAGTTCGCGGTGCTTCTCCACCATCTCCGGCGGGATCGAGTGGTCGCGTTCACCGAAGTGGAAGATGACATTGGCCTTTGCCGGTTCGGTCAGGAACGGCACATCGCGCGAGCCGTAATAGCTGGAGGAAGGCAGGCCCAGGCGCAGGGCGGCCAGCATGGCCACCGTGCCACCCCAGCAGTAACCGACCGTGCCGACCTTCACGCCATAGGTCGCCTGCAGGTACGCCGCAGCAATTCCCACATCCTGCTGCGGCCGGAGCAGGCCCAATTCGGCCACCATCTTCACGCCCTTGGTCATGCCTTCCTGGTCGTACCCTGTCTCCACGCCCTTCTCGACAGGATCGAACAGGGCGGGGGCGATCGCCACGTAGCCCTCGGCCGCGAAGCGGTCCGCCACGCTACGAATGTGGGCATTCACGCCGAAGATCTCCTGGATCACGACGATGCCGCCCTTGGGTGTGCCTTCGGGTTCGGCCAGGTAGGCATCCATGCTTTCGTGGGGACGGGACGTATCGAGGATCAGGGTGCGACCCATGGGGGAAATCTCCGGGTGGGGTGAGAACTGCGCGAAGATTAACCGGGCTGCTGTCCAGAAGTCGTGCGCGTCGGCACGGTCGGACCGGGCGGCCCCAACCCGCTATAATGCGCGGTTTCCCCTCCCCGGTACCCACGGCATATGTCCCAGGCCGCCCAGTCCCAGAAGATCGGCTTTGTCAGCCTTGGCTGCCCGAAGGCGCTCGTCGATTCCGAACGCATCCTCACCCAGCTCAAGGTCGAGGGCTACGAGATCGTGCCCAGCTATGGCGAGGCCGATGCCGTGGTGGTGAACACCTGCGGCTTTATCGATTCGGCGGTGCAGGAATCGCTCGATGCGATCGGCGAGGCGCTGCACGAGAACGGCAAGGTGATCGTCACCGGTTGCCTGGGCAAGCGCTCGGAGCTGATTCGCGAGAGCTACCCCGATGTGCTCGCCATCAGCGGGCCGCAGGATTACGCCTCGGTGATGAGCGCCGTGCACAGCGCGCTGCCGCCCATGCGTAACAAGTTCCTCGACCTGGTGCCGGATACAGGCGTGAAGCTCACGCCCAAGCACTACGCGTACCTGAAGATTTCCGAAGGCTGCAACCACCGTTGCAGCTTCTGCATCATCCCGTCCATGCGCGGCGACCTCGTCAGCCGCCCGGTGGATCAGGTGCTGATGGAAGCGGAGAAGCTGGTGAAGGGCGGCGTGAAGGAGCTGCTGGTGATCTCGCAGGACACCAGCGCCTACGGCGTCGATACGCGTTACGCCGAGCGTGAGTGGCGCGGTAAGCAGTACCGCACGCGCATGACCGAGTTGTGCGAAGGCCTTTCGGAGCTGGGCGCGTGGACGCGCCTGCACTACGTGTACCCGTACCCGCACGTGGACGAGATCATGCCGTTGATGGCGGACGGCAAAATCCTTCCGTACCTCGACATTCCGTTCCAGCACGCCAGCCCGCGTATCCTCAAGCTGATGAAGCGCCCGGGCAATGTCGACAAGACGCTCGAGCGCATCCAGAACTGGCGCCGCCAGGTGCCGGACCTCACGATCCGCAGCACCTTCATCGTGGGCTTCCCCGGCGAGACCGACCAGGAATTCAGCGAACTGCTCGATTTCCTGCGCGAAGCCGAACTCGATCGCGTGGGCGCATTCGCCTACTCGCCGGTGGATGGCGCCAAGGCCAACGACCTGCCGGGCCAGATCGACGAGGAGCTGAAGGAAGATCGCCTGGAGCAGTTCATGGCGGTGCAGGCCGAGATTTCGGCCGCCAAGCTGCAGCGTAAGGTCGGCAAGACGATCAAGGTGCTTATCGACGAGATCGACGCTGATGGCGCCTGGGGCCGCTCCAGTGCCGATGCGCCGGAGATCGATGGCGCCGTGCGTATCGATGACGGCCAGCTGCTGAAGCCGGGCCAGTTCGTCGATGTGCTGGTGGAAGAGGCCGACGCCCACGACCTTTACGGTCGCCTGGCGTAAACCCCATGCGCTACGTGGCACCCCCGCGCGAGCAGCTCGATCGCCGCGTGCTGGCCGTGCCACCGCTGGCGCACTGGAGTGAATTTTCCGCACTTATCGCGAGTGATGCCTGGCCGGAAACGGCCGGGCTGAACGCGTTGCTGCCGGCCGGCGCGGGCATACGCTTCGTTGCCCAGGATCGCGCGTTGCTGGATGACGGTCTGCACTACGAAGAACGCATCGCACAGGGTGCCATCGCCACGCGTGAAGCGAACTGGCATGACTTGTTCAACGCATTCGTGTGGTTGCGCTATCCCACACTGAAGCGCGCGCTCAACGCACGCCAGGTGGCCGAGATCGCGCGCATGGGCCCGCGCGAACGATCGCGACCCCAGTGTGCGCTGACCCATTTCGATGAGGCCGGCATCATCGTGACGCTGCGCGACAGCGACATGCTGGCCGCATGGGATAAGCACGACTGGCACACGCTGTTCTGGGTTTACCGTGATGCGTGGCAGCGCGGCGATGCTCGCGCCGAGATCTTCGGGCACGCGCTGCTTGAGCATGCGCTGACACCGGAAAAGCTGCTGGTCGGGAAGGCGCTCGTGGTGATGGGGGGCGACGATGCCGCCGCCGTATGCTCGCGCGCCATTGCGCAGGGCGATGTGCTCAATGATCCGCAGGAACTGCGGCCACTGCCGGTTTCCGGTGTGCCGGGCTGGCACGAGGACACGGAAAATGAAGCGTTTTACACCACGGCCCCGTGTTTCCAGCCGATAAGGGCAGGGCGGATGTACCCGCCTGCCCTAGGGGGCGCTTAAACCAGCCCGTGATCGCGGACGTAATCGCCGAGCAGGCTGTCGTGATCCACGCCGAGCTTGCGCATGGCATCACGCTTCTGCCGGCTGATGGTTTTCACCGACTTGCCTTCGCGATCGGCAATCTGCTGTAGCGACTGGCCGTTGACGAAGGCCTTGATGACTTCCTTCTCGCGCGGCGACAGCGGCGCGCCGGGCATGGCGACCGAGTTGTCGTCAGCCTCGTTGAGGATGTCGAGCAGGGATTCGCTCAGGTAGGTCTCACCATCGTGGACGGCTTTTGCCGCGGTGGCCAATTCGTCCATGGGCGCCCGTTTGTCGACAATACCGCGGGCACCCCGCGACAGCATCGATTGCAGGGCGGCAGGCCGGTTGACCATGGTCAGGACGATCACGGCGAGCTTGGGATATTTCTCAGCAATGGTGTCGAGCAGGGCGAATCCGTCGTCCTGCTGATCACTCGGCATGAGAAAATCCGTAATCACGACATCGCAGGGGCGGTCCGCCAGCATGTCGAGAAGCTCGCCAGCGGCCTTGGCCTTACCGACAACGTCGATATGCGCGTTCTCCAGCGCCAGAGCGCCGCCAACGAGTACGAGCGGGTGGTCGTCTGCCAGAATGACTTTCAGTGGCATGCGTTTGATTCTCCTTCTTTCCTAGCGACGCCATGTGGTTCGATCCGATTATGCCCACGATGGTTCCCCTGACGAAGCCCGCCTGTGACCCGATATCTGCTTCCGTTAATGCTACTTGTGCTGTCAGCCTCGGCCTACGCAGGCCCGGACGTGCCCTTGAGCCCGGAAGATGCCGAGTGGATCCGCCACCACCCGGTCCTCACGGTGGGCGCCTACCGGGAGGGCTACCCGCCCTTTGAGGAGCTGCGGGACGGCCAGCTGGAGGGCCTGGGGCCCGATTACCTGCACGAGGTGGCCACCGAGCTGGGGGTGACCCTGAAGACCCGGGTCTACGACACCTGGCCCCAGCTGCTGGCCGCCCTGTCCCGCGGCGAGATCGATGTGGCCACCAGCGTCACCCCGCTGGAGCAGGGCATGCCGGGCATCCGGGTGGGGGCTACCTACTTCGAATCGCTCCCGGCCCTGGTGCAGCGTGCCGATACCACGATCATCCACCGCACCAGCGACCTGCGCGGCAAGCGCCTGGCGGTGCACGCGGGCTATTTCGACATGGCCGCCCTGCGCCGCGAACTGCCTGACACCACCCTCGTGGAGGTCGGCTCCACCGCCGAAGCGCTCCAGCGCGTGCGCATGGGCGAGGTGGCCGCCTATATCGACAACCCGTATTCCGCCCGCGCCTTCGTCACCCGGCTGGGCATGGAGCACGAGTTGCACGTGGGCGACCCCCTGGCGTTGCCGATCAGCGCCCTGGCGCTGGCGGTGCCTGCCTCGGAGGCGCCCCTGGGCCGGGCGATCGACCACGCCTTGTCTGACCTCACCGCGGCCGATCACGGCCGCCTGCGTGCGCCCTGGGTGGGCCGGGACATCGCCCCGCGCCCGCGCCAGTTCGCCATTCCGCTCAGCGAGCGGGAGAAGGCATGGCTGCACGACCTGCCACCACTGCGCCTGGGGGTTGATCCGAGCTATGCGCCTTTCAGCCTGATCACGGGCCAGGGGCAGGCCGAGGGCCTGTCACTGGATTACGTCCGAGAGATAGCTGCGGAGCTAGGCCTGCGCCTCACCCAGGTCCCCAGCGAGAACTGGTCAGGCACGGTGGCCAGCGTAAAGCGGGGCGAGGTGGACCTGGTCGCGGCGATCAACCCGCAGAGCGCCACGTGGCCGTACCTCGAGCCCAGCACGTCCTACCTCGATTTCCCCATCATGATCGTTACCCGTGAAGGGGCGCCGGTCATCGCCGGCCGCGACGACCTGGCCGGCAAGCGGGTGCTGGGCAACACCACGCGTGAGCCGATCCGCCGGCTGCTGGGGCGCATCTCCGGCGTCACGATCGTCCCGGTGGATACCGAGGAGGACGGCCTGCGCCGCCTGGCGGCGGGTGAGGGGGATGCCTTCGTCGGCAACCTGGCGTCGGTCGATTATCTGATTCGCGAACACTTCCTCGGCCAGTTGAAGGTCGCCGCGCCCACCGGCGATAGCGAGGCCATTGCCATTGGCGTGCGCCGCGAGCTGGCGCCGTTGCTCCCGCTGATCAATCGCGTGCTGGTGAACCTGCCTACCCATCGCCAGCAGGAAATCCGCAATACGTGGTTCGCCTCGCATTACGTGGTCGGCCCCACCTGGCGTGAAATCGCCAGCCGCGTGCTGCCGTTCGTGGCGGTGCTGCTGGCGTCGCTTATCGCCATCAGCTACGCGTACCTGAACCTGCGCCGTGAAACGCGCCGGCGCGAACGCACCGAGCGGCGCCTGGCCGAAGTGACGGCCCACGTGCCCGCCGTGGTCTATGAGGCCGTGCGCGATACCGAAGGCCAATACCGCATGGCGTACGTTGGCGGTGATCCGCAGACCTTGCTCGGCATGGAGCCAGGGCAGTTGCTGGAAGGTGCGGGTGATAGCTTGCTGGCCCCCGTCGCGCCGGAAGACCGCGACGCCTTACGCGAGGCCTTCGAGCGTTCGGCGCGTGACACGGCCCCACTGCACGTCACGGTGCGTGCGCAAGTGGGCGAGCGCGTGCGTTACCTCAGTTCCGATGCCGTGCCCCTGGCCGCCGCCGACGGCAGCGTGCGCTGGAATGGCTATTGGGTGGATGTGACGGCGCAGGAGCTTGCTTCGCGCGGCATGGCGAAAGCGCGTGACGAAGCGGAAGCCGCGACGCGGGCGAAGAGCGATTTCCTTGCGACGATCAGCCATGAAATACGCACGCCGATGAACGGTGTGATCGGCCTGCTCGATGTGCTGGAGCGCACGCCGCTCGATGGTGAACAGCGGCGCATGGTCACCACGATCGAGCACTCCGCCGAAGCGCTGATGCATATCCTGGATGACGTGCTCGACTTCTCGAAGATCGAGGCGGGCCATCTCGCACTGGATCCGCGTCCGTCCGATCCGCGCGCCCTCGTCGAGGACGCGGTGGCGATCATGGTGGGCCAGGCGCAGGCCAAGGGCCTTTCCATCCAGGTCAATATCGATGATGCGCTGGCGCCCGCCGTGCAGGTGGACGATGGACGCCTTCGCCAGGTGCTGCTGAACCTGATCGGCAACGCGATCAAGTTCACGGCGGCCGGACATGTCAGCGTGGATGTTCACGTCGACCAGGAACACGGCGGCCGGCAGCGTATTCGCTTCGTGGTGAGTGACACGGGTATCGGGATCCATGCCGCAAAGCTGCGGCATATCTTCGCCCCCTTCAGCCAGGCCGAATCATCCACGACGCGGCGTTTCGGTGGCACCGGCCTCGGCTTGAGCATTTCGCGCCGCCTGATCGAACGCATGGGCGGCCACATCGTGGTGCAGAGCGAGCCGGGCAAGGGCACCGTGGTGACCGCCACGGTGGAGCTGCCGATCGCGGATCCGCTCGCGGTCACGCACGCGGTCGTGGTGGAGGAATCGCGCGAGGTATCGCCGGATGTGCGGGTTGCCCGGATTCTTGTCGCCGAAGACCATCCGGTCAATCAACAGCTCGTGCGCGCGCAGCTATCGATGCATGGCCTCGGCTGCGAGATCGTGGATGATGGTGTGGCGGCCCTCGCTGCCCTCGAGGCGGCGGACTACGACCTGCTGTTGGTCGATTGCCACATGCCACGCATGGATGGCTACGAAGTGGCGCGCGAGGTGCGGCGGCGTGAGCAGGGCACGGGACGTCACCTGCCCATCGTGGCGATGACGGCGGATGCCCGGGCTGACCAGCGTGAGCGATGCCTTGCCGCCGGCATGGATGATCTGCTGCGCAAGCCCATCCGGCTGGAAGCGTTCCACCAGTCGGTGTCGCGTTGGCTTGGCGGCGCATCGTCCGTGCCGGTTGCGAGCGAAGCGAGGCCGGCGACCAGCCCCGTGATTGATACGGAGCGGATGCGTCGCGCCTTCGGGTCGGACGAGAACATCGCAACGGTGATCCGCGCGGGTGCCGCGGCCACGCGTGAAGCCCTGGTACGCTTTGATGAAGTGATCGCTGGTGGTGACGCCGAAAGCGTCGCCGGTTGGATCCATCACGTGCTGGGCGGCGTGAACGTGTTCGGTGCCTCTTCGGTGGCTACTGAAGGTGAAACCCTTGAGCTGGCGCTGCGGGAAGGGGCGCCGCTCGATGTCGACGCGGTGGCGCGCTTCGCCGCCCACGTGGAAGCCTTCACCGAGCAACTGGAGCAACACGCAGCAGGCTCGCTGTAGGAGCGCGCTCGCGCGCGATTCCCTCAGTCATTCCACCCCGATCGCGCGCAAGCGCGCTCCTACAGGTAGCTAACGGCGACTACCGCGAAGCGGGTGGGGCCGCCGGGCAGCACGGCCTCGAATTCATCGTCCACGCGCTTCTTCAGCACGGCGCGGGCCATGGGCGAATCGATGCTGATCCAGCCCAGCTTTGCATCGGTCTCGTCGGGTCCCACAATGCGGTAACGCACCGTTTCTCCGGTTTCCACGTTTTCCAGCTCGATGAGGGCGCCGAAGAACACGGCATCCGCTTGTGAGGGCGTGGCTTCCACCACCTTCAGTACGGGGATCCGCTTGCTGAGGTAACGCACGCGGCGGTCGATTTCGCCGAGCTGCTTCTTGCGGTAGGTGTATTCCGCATTCTCCGAGCGGTCGCCTTCGGCAGCTGCGGCGGCAAGCGCTTTCACTACTTCCGGCCGTACCGTGTGCCACAGGTGGTCGAGCTCCGTCTTCAGGCGCTCGAAGCCATCCCGCGTGATGATGGCGGTCGAGGAGGGAGCGGGTGGGCGCCAGCGGCTCACGGCGTCACCGGCCGCGAGGGATCGAGCGTGTCGAGCATGTCCATCAGGTCCTGTGAAACGGGGTGGCCGGAATACGCGTGTAGCAGCGAACGCGCGAGCGTCGCCGCCTGCTCACGTTCTTCCAGCCGGAAGTGCATCTGCACGGCGAGCAGGCCGTAGTTCGGCGCGCCCATATCTCCTGGCCAAAGGCGCAGGTAGCCGAGTGCCAGTTGCAGCGCCAGGCGCGGCATGCCGCCGTGGGCAGCGGTATCCGCCAGCGGCCCGCAGGTGTTGGTGGCATCCGGTACAAAGGCCGGATCGATACCGATGCAGTCCTGCACAACGCCGAGCGCGCGCCGGGTCTCGCCGCCGGCCACCAACGCGGCAATCCAGATTTGACCATGCACGAGCAGCTCGGGCATGCGCTCCTGCGCACGAAGCAGCTGTCGGTAGCGCAGGTGTAGCGGTGCCGGCGTGAGGCCTTCGCGGATGCGTTCGGTCAGGATATCGGTCGCCGCGGGGATGTCATCGCGGGCGATCTCGTTCACGTGGGCAAGCAGCGCGTCATCGTCATCGGGGTGGGTGGCTTCGATCAGTGCTTCGGCCTCGGGGTGGTAGCCCAGTCGCTCGTGATGGTGGTGGATCAGCGCGCCCATCAGGTGGAAGTTGTACAAGGCCAGGTAGTTCGCGACCAGGTAATACACCAGGGTGCCGAGGAACATGGGCCCGCGTTGCTGCATGGCGTATTGGGCGCCTGCCTGCAGCAAGCCCGTGGCGAGCACCACGGCGAAAAGCTTGAAGTAGTCCACGCCGATGCGGCTGATCGCGGCGATCCATGTCAGCGGATTCAGCGCGGCGCCCACGCCATCGAACGTCAGCGACATGGTCATCACAGGCAGCACGAATGCAACCACCAGCGGCACCAGCAGGCCTGATACACCGAACAGCAGCGGCGCGAGAATCGCCAGGGCGTTGCCGGTGAGCTGGATGACGATAAGCGCGAGGGCGGCCTTGTCCTCGGAATTCATCGCCATTTCCGGCGGGTTTTCGAACCCGTCGGCGGTGTGGCGAAGGCAGGCAAACGCGTACGTGTACAGCGCGATCCAGCCCAGGCCCACGACCAGCAGGCGCAGGCCCATCATCGGGAAATACGCCAGCAGGTCGAATACCGCGATGGCGCCGATCGTGACGGGGGCCGCGCCGCGCAGCGGGTACCGGAAACCGGTGATGATCCGCTGGTTGAACGGCACCGATGCGTCGGCCAGGGCGACGTGCGGCATGGTCAGCGTTTTCCGCCGAAGATGCTGCCGAGGATGCCGCGCACGATCTGCTGGCCCGCGCGCGAGCCGGCCGTGCGCACCATCGATTTAGCCATGGTTTCCAGCATGCCCTGGCGGCGCTTGGTGCCGAACACGGCATCGCGCACCGCATCACCCCAGCCATTGCCCTGGTCCTCGCCCTTGTCGGTGTTCTTCACCGGCGGCGCGGCCTCGTCGTTCTTTGCCGTGGCGCGGGCCGCAAGCATTTCTTCGGCGGACTCGCGGTTGACTGCCGTGTCGTACTTCGCACCCACCGGGGAACGCGAGCGCACCGTTGTCCGCTCATCCAGGGTGATCGCGCCGATGCGGCAGGTGGGTGTCGCCACCAACACCTTCTGCACCGGCGAAGGCACGCCGCCTTCGCCCAGGGTAGAGGCAAGGGCCTCACCCGTGCCCAGCGTGCCGATGGTCTCGACCACATCGAGTTTCGGATTCTTGGCAAAGGTTTCCGCCGCCGCTTTCACCGCCTTCTGGTCACGCGGTGTGTACGCGCGCAGGGCGTGCTGCACGCGGTTGCCCAGCTGCCCAAGGATTTCTCCCGGCACGTCATCGGGATTCTGCGAACAGAAATAGACGCCCACGCCCTTCGAACGGATCAGGCGCACCACTTGCTCCACGCGCTGGCGCAGGGCAGGCGGCGCATCATCGAAAAGCAGGTGCGCTTCATCGAAGAAGAACGCCATCTTCGGCACATCCAGGTCACCCACTTCCGGCAGCTGCTCGAACAGTTCGGAGAGCAGCCAAAGCAGGAACGTGGAATACAGGCGCGGCTTTAGGATCAGGGTATCGGCGGCGAGCACGTTGACCACGCCCCGGCCATTCATGTCCTGGCGCATCAGGTCGGCCAGCTCGAGCGCCGGCTCACCGAAGAAATTGTCGGCACCGTCCTGTTCCAGCTTCAGCAATGCGCGCTGGATCGCAGCGATGCTCTGTGCACTGATCAAGCCGTAGCGCGTGGAGATGTCCTTCGCGTGCTCGGCGGCGAAGCTGAGCATGGCGCGCAGGTCGCCCAGGTCGAGCAGCAGCAGGCCTTCGTCATCCGCCACGCGGAACACCACCTCGAGCACGCCTTCCTGGGTGTCGTTGAGCTCCAGGATGCGCGAGAGCAGGGTGGGGCCCATTTCCGAGACGGTGGCGCGCACGGGGTGACCCAGCTTGCCGTAGATATCCCAGAACACCACGGGGTTGGCCTGCGGGGCCCAGCCGGTGAGGCCCAGTTTCGCCAGGCGATCCTTGAGCTTGTCGGAGGGGGCTGCGGCGGCCTGGGAAAGGCCGGCCAGGTCGCCCTTCGCATCGGCGAGGAAACAGGGAACGCCCAGGCGTGAAAACCCCTCGGCCAGCAGCATGAGGGTCACCGACTTACCGGTGCCCGTGGCGCCGGCGATCATGCCGTGGCGGTTGCCGTAGCGGGAGTCCAGTTCGACGGCGGTGGTGTCGTTGCGGCCAACAAGGATGCCTGGCATGTCCGTTCCTTATGAATGTCCTGAACAAGTCTACGCAAGGATGCGCCGTTACGGAGAATTTTCCGCTGCGCCGCTTGAGTCACGTAGGGTTCCGGCGTAACGTTGCCGGCATTGTCTGACCTGGTCCCACGCATGGCGCTTCACGCACGTTACGCCCTTCTCCTGCTGCCCCTGGCAGTGCTCGCTGGCTGTGCTTCCGGGGCGGCCCCGAAGGCCGGCAAGGCGACGCCCGAAGTGAATGCGTTGTACGACCGGATGAACCAGGCTAGCAAGGGCTATGAGGCGGCGATCGACCAGGCCCGCCGTGGTGACACCGACCAGGCGGCCCGCACCCGCAAACAGGCGCTCGACCAGCTGAAGGATGCGTCCGCGCGTTGCGGCCTTACCCCCGGCTGCGATCCGCAGCGCTTTGCCGCGGTGTTCGACCGGCTGCTGCGCCTGAAGGACGGCAGCTTCATCGAGGGCGAAGACTCCGACGATACCGAGCAGAGTGCCGAGGTGGGCGCGCAGCCGGGCGATACCACCGGTTCGGTGGCGCTCAACGCGCTCCCGGAGGCCCAGCGCAGCGTCACGCTGCTGAAGGGGCAGAAATTCTCCGACATGATGGTGATGAACGGCCCGGTGAAGGCGGCGCTGGAGATGTGGCTTACCCAGCTGCGCCCGAACCTCATGGATGCCTACGTCAACTACCAGATGATGCGCTACAAGATGTGGCCGGCCTACCAGAAGGCCGACCTGCCCGAGGCGCTGCTGTTCGGCATCATGGCCAAGGAATCCGGTGGCAAGGTGCATGCCGTCTCGCGCTCCGGCGCATCGGGCCCGCTGCAATTCATGTATGCCACCGGCCTGCGCTTCGGCCTCTCCAGCGATGGTGGTTTCGACCAGCGCTTTGATCCGCAGCTGGCGGCGCAGGCGAACGCCGAATACATCAATGAGCAGCTTGGCGCGTTCAACAACAACCTCGAAATGACCCTGGCCGCCTACAACGGCGGTGAAGGGCGCATGCGCCGCATCGCGGCGGGCAGCCCCGGCGCCGGCTTCTACGACCCCTCGGTGTACGGCCAGATGTCCGCGGAAACCCGCGACTACGTGCCTATGGTGCTGGCGGCGGCGTGGCTGTTCCTGCACCCGGATAGCTACCACCTGAAGTGGCCCAAGGTGGATGGCGTGCCGGGCCAGATCACGCTCACCCGCTCTGCCTCGCTTACCGAGCTCACCGTATGCCTTGGCTCCTCCGATGACATGCCCGAAGGCTGGTTCCGCACGCTGCGCAACCTCAACCCGCGCCTGGATCCGCAGATGAGCCAGCCCGCCGGCACACGCCTGGAAGTGCCCAAGCAGCTCGAGAAGGCCTACATGGCCAGTTGCACGGATGGCCCGTGGCCGATCCTCGCCAGCGACCTGCACAACGCGGTGAAGATCCTGGCGCCGCCTCCGCCGGCGGCGACCTCGGCAGCCCTGGCCTCGGGTGGCGCCAATGGTCCGAATGGCCCCGGTCCGCAGTACCAGTACGGCAGCGGCTCATCGTCGTCATCGTCGAAGGGCACGCGTGGCTCGAAGAGCTACACCGTGCGCAAGGGCGATACGCTGGTCAGCATCGCGCGCGGCAGCAGCTGTGCGGATGTGGAAGACATCGCAAAGATGAACGGCTTGAAGACCCACTCCCTGAGGGTGGGGCAATCGCTGAAGGTGCCAGTCTGCCGCTGACCGCCGGGCCGGGATCAGGCGAGGGCGGAGGGTTCCATCCACTCGGCGCCAAAGTCGCGGCGGTCCGGGGTGGAAAGCTCCTTGATCTGGCGCATCAGGCGCAGCACCTGGCGGTGCAGCTCTTCCATGCCCGGGCGGCGTGAATCCAGCGTTTCGTGGTACACGGCCGCGATCCACAGTGCCACGCCACGGGTGGCGATCAACGGGTTATCCGAGCGGGCCTTGCCCAGGCCCAGGTCAGGGCCGTGCCCGTACGTGCTGTAACGCTCATCGGGCGGCGTGCCATACAGGTGCGGGAAATCACAGGCGGCGGCTTGTTCCATCTCGCGTCGAACCAACTGCTGCAGGTCCGCATGCGTGCGAACGGGCAGGGCGAGCACCACGCGCTCGATATCCGCCAGCTGGCGGCGAAGGCGGATTTCGCGATTGACGGCAATGAGATGTGTAACCAGACGCATGACGACTTCCCCTATACGGCACTGCGTGTCGGGATGCCAACCTTTGCCCCGTGGCATCCGAGGGTCGAAGCATACCGTGCCGATACGTCAAATGTAAGACGTTTTCGTCACAATGTGACGCGTAGGGTCAACCGATTTTAGACGCTGCCATTCCACTGGCCGAGCCGCTGGCCAACCGTAACTTGTTGTTGAGGCTGGAGATTGTCCAGCTCGTACCCTTCGGGCATCAGTAGAATTACGGTAGAGCCCATGTTGAAGCGGGCCATTTCGGCAAAGCGCTCGAGCTTCACGCCCCGCGTGCGGCAATCGGTACGGATGATGTCCGAGGCATAGGGCGGGATCGCGAGGCCATCCCACACCGTCGCCACGCTGGAAACCAGGATGGCGCCGACCATCACCGAGACGAACGGGCCGTGCTCGCCATGGAAGTGGCATACCAGGCGTTCGTTGCGGGCGAACAGGCGCGGAATCGCATCCACCGCAAACGGCGCCACGCTGAAGATGCGGCCCGGCACATGGGTCGTGCCGGTGAGTTCGCCATCCAGCGGCATATGCACGCGGTGGTAGTCACGCGGCGACAGGTAAATCGTGACAAAGCTGCCATTGCGGAACGGTGCCGCGGCGGCTTCGTCGCCGAGCAGTTCCGCGGCGGTGTACTCCTGGCCCTTCGCCTGGAAGATGCGGCCATCACGTATGCGGCCCGATTGGCTGATCCGCCCATCGGCGGGGCACAGGATGGCCTGGTGGTCGGGATCGGCCGTGCGTGCGCCCGGCTTCAGCTTGCGCGTGAAGAACGCATTGAAGTGCGGATAGGCCAGCGGATCAGGCTGGGCGGCCTGGCTCATGTCCACGTTGTAGTTCCGCACGATCGTCTGGATCAGGTAGTTCTTCCATGGGGCCCATTCCCAGCGCGTCGCCTGGTAGACGATCCGGGAAAGGAAACGGTGCGGGAGGATGTACTGCAACAGGACGCTTGGTTTCATCGGCGGGAGTATAGGGGAGAGAGGCCTCAGCACCAGCCCGTTGTGTGTCGCCCGTATGACGGACCCCTGCACACCCCCTTCATTGCCGGATTTGTATAGACAAATTCGGAGGCGATTTTTGCAACGCATTGTTGCGCATCGCTGCTCTGCACGGTAGCCGTCAGGCTTCGGGTGGGGCGGAGTGAGGGGGCTCGCTCAACCTGGGGCTGGATGCCTGCCCGTGCCTTTTGAAGCCGCTCCGGACGGCGGCTTCCAACGGGAAGAACACACAATGAAGATCACGTACCACACGCCTGCCACCCGCCCGGCTCCAGGCGCCCGCCGCCGCGCGGTGCTCTTTATGGCCATTGCCGCCTCGCTTGCCATGCCCGCCACGCGGGCCCACGCCCAGACCACGACCGTTCCCGCCTACAACCCACGGGACAACGATGGCGAAGTGGGTGCCACGCTGGTGCAGGGCGGGGCCACCACCACGCTTACCGGCAATTCCGCCCAGTTCGAGCAGGGGCAGACGGGTAACCAGAACACGACGCTGCAGGCCCTGTTCGATGCGGGGCGTATCACGAATGGCTCGGAACAGTGGATTGGCCGGCCACGGCTCAATCCCGGCCCGCAGAACACGGGCATCACGGTGAAGGACCCGATCACCGGCACCAATCGGGTCGTTTCGGTCTACAACTCGGCAAACTTCAACGATCTACCGGCCGTGTCGTACCAGACCCAGGTCCCGGATATCGTCAACGTCGGCGATAACCAGTACATCGACATGCGCGTGGGCCAGGTGGCATCCACCGGCGGCACCCTTAACGTGGCACTTGGCGATAGCGGCGCCAGCAGCACCAGCGCGAACAACAGCTTCGTGCTGGCCGCCAAGCAGAGCACGCTGTTTGCCGCGGATGGTACCGGCAATGCCGACAGCAACATCAACTGGCAATCGAACAACCGGTTCACCTTCATTGGCGATCAGAACCCGGCAACGACGCAGGGCTACGCGGTGAGCTACGTGTCGCAATACGGCGGCACGTTCAATGTCACGGACAAAAACAACGTGACCACCTCACACACCGTGACCAATGCCACGCAGCTGAAGGATTACAACGCGTTCCTGATTGCGGGGCTGCAGAACGGTTCGATTGACTATGCGCGGTACGGCAGCCTGTTCAGCCAGGCGTACAGCTACAGCAGCCAGAGCATCACCTACGGCATCTCGGCGGATGACCAGCAGGATGGTTTTCAGCCCGTCGGCATGCGCGTGGTCATGGGCCTTGATGGCGCGCGTGCACACGGCACCGTCGCGGCCGGGGCGACGCTTGAAGGGGTGAACACCAACGGCGGACTCATCCGCGCGAGCAACGGCGCCACGGTCAACGTGCTGGGAACGATCGGTACGGCGGGAACCAACGGTGATCGCGTCGCGCTGGAGCTACAGGGTGCGAGTGGAACGAACGCGGGCGTCATCAATGGCGGCTTCTTCGGCACGACGACCTCGCTCCCGACCACGTACGGCTTGAGTGCAGTTGACCTTAACGGAACGGCGACGACCCGTTCGACGTTCACCAACAGCGCGTCGGGGATCATCAACAGTGCCCTCGGTACCGTGAACGGGGCGGGCGTAAGCAATGGTATCCGCCTCGGCGCACGTTCGACGGCGACCAATGAGGGTGCGATCAACGTGGGGGTCACGGGTTCGCGGTCGAACGGCTCGATCAACGGCGTATTCATCGGCACGCCCACGTCATCGTTCACCAACAGCGCCGGTGGCCTGATCTATCTCGGCCGCGGCCCACAGGCCTCCGTGACGGACGCCCCTGCCGATGTCGCGCTCAACCAGACCACGATCAGCACGGGCATCAATGTCGCCAGCCCAGGCACCGTGAGTAACCAGGGCACGATCACCCTGGGCTCGCTAACCCAGAACGCCGCCGGCATCCTGGTCACCGCACCGGGCGCGAACGTCGAGAACGCGGGCACCATCAATATCAACGGGCGTGCGGCCGCCGTGCCGCGCGACAACGTCGGCATTTCCGTGATCAACGCGGGCGCGACCGGTGCGGGTATCCGCAACACCGGCACCATTAACGTCGCGGGTGTGAACGGCACCGGCATCAAGGCCCTCTCCACGGCGGGTACAGCGTCGCTTGTCCACACCACCGGGACCATCAACGTATCGGGTGCGGCGGATCCTGCCAGCGGCACGCGTAACTACGGCGTATGGGTTGAAGGGCAGGGCACGGCCACGGCGACCGGCGATGTGCAGGGCCATGTCAACCTGACCGGCAACGGTGCGATCGGTATCCATGCCCGCGGGCGTGCGACGGTGAACGTAGCCGCCGGGGCCGCGCCGACGTTTGCCAATGGAAGCGATCAGATCGGTTTCTTCGCGTACGGGAATGACGCCCATATCAATGTCGCTACAGGCTCCAGCCTCGACGTATCCACGCTGCGCTCCACGTTGTTCCGCCTGGATAGCGGTGCGGACTTCGATGGCACGGGATTGTCGGCCGCGGTATCCGGCGAGCAAGCGACAGGCATCCTGGGATCTGGCGCCGGCTCGGTGATCAGTACCCGCAATGCAGCGATCAACGTCAGCGGCGCGTCGGCGCAGGGTGTCCGCATCGAAGGCGGAGCCACGGGCACGATCGATGCCGCCACGAACGTCACACTGAGCGGTGATGGTGCCGTGGCTGGCGTGGCAGATGGTCAGAAGCATGATCTCACGGGTGCGAACGTTGGCGCCCCTTCCTCAGCCACATCGCTGACCAGCCTGGCCACGATCACCTCGGCGACCGCGGGTGTCACCGGCTTCATCGCGCGCCATAGCGCGTCCCTGACGAACGCGGGTGCATTGAACTTCACGGGGGCCAATGCGACGGGCCTTGTCGTGGAAAGCAACGGTGCCGCGACCAATAGCGGCACCCTGGATCTGTCCGGCCCCGGCGCCACGGGTGCCGTGCTGCGCACGGGCGGAACGCTGGCGAATACGGGCAGCATCCACGTAGGCAGCGGTACAGGCGTGCGCGTGGAAGGCGCCGGTACGCAGCGACTGAATCCGGCGGGCACCGTTGCCGTGGATGACGGTGTGGCAGGTGTTCAGCTGGTGGATGGCGCAGGGCTTCAGCTGGGCAGTGGTGATTCGGCGATAACAACCGGCGGTAGCGCCCACGGCATCCTGCTGGATTCGGGCGCAGCGTCACTGGTCGCCAATGGCACGACGATCACCACGCTAGGCACGGGCAACGCGATCGAGAACGCCGCGGAGACCGGTGCCATTACACTGAATGGCGCGACGCTGCGCGTGGGTGATGGCGCTGGCCTGCGTACCGCTATGGCGATCGACCCTTCCTCGACCGCTACGGTCGACATCGATGGCAGCGGCACCGGCTACGCATTTCGCCGGGCGGATGGTTCGCCGACGGCGGCTGACCTTTCCATCGGCAGCGGGTTCACCATCCATGGCAATGCGGCAGGCAGCACGGGTATCCAGGCACTTACCAGCGGCGCGGTGAACACCGCGGCGACGGTCAACATCCTCGATGCGGCCGGCGGCTCGGCACTCGTCGCCGGTTCGGCGGCGTCCGTAGCCAATGCCGGTTCGCTCACGTCGGCGAGCCTCGTGGCACCCGTGGTGGACCTTTCCGATGGCAGCGGCACCTCCCTGACGAACAGCGGGATCATCGCCGCGGCGTCGCCCGCGGCAGAAGCCGTGCGAGGTAGCACGGGCAACGACACGGTCGCCCTGTCGGCAGGCGCGGTGACCGGCGAGGTAGCGATGGGTGAAGGCAGCGATACGTTCAACTGGAGCGGGGGCACCCTTCAGGGTGGCCTGACCATGGGCAATGGCGCCGACAACAGCGCAACGCTTGGCAACGTGGACACATCCGCGACCCGCCATCTGCTGGCCGGCACCGGTGGCAACAACTCACTCACCTTCAACGGCACCCAGGCGCGCGGCGGTACGTTCGATAGCGATACGCCTGACAAGGGTATACGGATAGCGGGCTGGAACAGGTTCAGCCTGGTCAATGGTGCGGCGTTCGAACTTACCGATAACCTCACGCTGGCAGGCAGCGATGTTGATATCGATGGCACCTCCACGCTACAGGCTGGCAACGATATTCACCCTGTGATCGCCGCAGCGACGCCTGGCATGGCGACGGTCAGCAACCGCGGGACCATCGACCTCACGAACGGTGGAGGTTCGCCGGGCAACTCGCTCACCATCGATGGCAATTACAGCGGCGATGGCGGCCGCGTGAACCTGGCAAGTGAGCTCAACGAAGGTGGCGCACTCGCCGCGCAATCGACCGACAGGTTGCTCGTGAACGGCGATGCCAGCGGCGAAACGGTCCTCCATATCGCGCCAGCGACGCTCAGTAAGGGTGCGTTGACCGATCTGAATCGCGATGGCTACGTGGGTGCGGGCGAAGGTATCAGCGTGGTACAGGTCGCTGGCGCATCGACGGGTGGTGCATTCCGGTTGAACGGCGGTTACCTCACGTTCGGGCCCTACCAATACGGGCTTTATGCGTTCCAGCCAGGCGCCAGTGATCCGGCGCAGCGCGTCGTCGGTGGTGCCACGACCGGAGGTAACTATTGGGACTACCGCCTCGCCAACGTCCTGGTCTGCGATGGGCCATGCCCGGCACCCACGACATCGACGCCCGCGGCAACGCCCCCGCCTGGCCAGCCGTACGTGGCACCACCGGTCGCGACCGGCACGCCAACGCCCATCGAGGTGCGCCCGGCGCTCGCGCCACAGGTGCCAAACGCCATCGCCACCCCTTCTGCGTTGGGGCTGTACGGGTATCGCGCTGTCGATAACCTGCACCGTCGCCTGGGTGAAACCCGCAACATCGACGACATGGACAAGGGGCTGGGCGGTGAGGCCTTCGTGCGCTACTTCGGCGGCGACTACGATGTCTCCACCGACCGCTCGTTCAGCCAGTACGGCGCTGACTACGACGTGGACACGCGGGCAGTGCAGGTGGGTACCAACATCTTTGACCTGGACCTGGCCCGTTCCAGCCTGCGAGCAGGCGTGGCTTATACGCACGGCACCACCCGGCTGGATCCGAAAGCGGCCGACGGCTACAGCCACTCGAAGTTCGATACAAACTCGGTGGCGATGTTCGTTACCTGGCAACAGCAGAATGGCTTCTACATCGATGCGATTGCCCAGGGCGATCGCCATGTGGGCGATGTGGATACCGCCCGGTCGAAAGGCGTGGCGCGCGTGCACGGCAGTGGGTGGGAAGGCTCGCTGGAAACCGGCTATCCCTTCCGTTTCGCGGGCGGCTGGGAGCTTGAGCCGCAACTGCAGCTCACCCGCCAGCACGTGGGGTTGCGTGACCAGGTGGACCTGGAAGGCGTGACCACGCACTACCGGTCTTTCGACCAGACCATTGGCCGCGCTGGCCTGCGTTTTGACCGGACATGGGTGACCGACGGCGGTAGCAAGGCCACGCCGTACGCCCGCCTGAACTACATCAAGGGTTGGGGCGGCGGGCCGAAGGTGGATGTCGGTGCAGAGGGCTATGACATCAGCCAGCAGTTCGTCGGCGGCACGTTCGGGCAGGCGCTGGAGATGGGCCTGGGCGGAACCTACGCATGGCGAAACCACGTGTCGGTCTACGGAGAGGCCGACTGGCAGAAAAACCTCGGTGAGGCCGGTGCGCGTGGCTGGTCGGCCACCCTGGGCGTTCGCTGGGATTTCTGACCCGGCGGCCGCCTTCTGCACATTTTCTTCATGTTCCCGCACCTATAGACGCAATCGGAGGCGAACCGCACGGGATGTGCGGTCCGCCGCTCTGCACGGAAGGGCCATGAGGCCCCGGGGGTGGGAGCGGAGGAAGGGGGCCTTTCGCAGTACCCGGGCGAACCATGCCCGCCCGTGCGCCATGCCGCTCCGGACGGCGGCGCTAACGGGATAAGAAGATGAAAACCTGTGATGCGCTACTCCGCCGCCCCACCCTGGGCGGCGCCAACCGTGTTGTGCTTGCGCTCGCCATTGCCACCGCGCTGCTCGGGCCCTTCGCCGCCATACGGGCGCAGACCGTCACCGTGCCGCCCTATGACCCGGTGAACAACGACCTTGAAGTAGGTCGCACCGACGTGCCTGCCGGTGGCAACGTCACCATCAACGGGCCGCAACAGTTCCAGCCAGGGCAGACCGGTACGCAAGACACCACGCTGCAGCAGCTGAGCGACCTGGGCCGGATCATCGCCGGGCAGCAGTGGATCGGCGCCGCCCGGCTCAATCCCGGCAGCCAGAACTTCGGCATTACGGTGAAGGATCCGATTACCGGTACCAATCGCGTCGTCTCGGTCTACAACACCAACAACCTGTTCGCACTGGCCCCGGTCGCGTACGCCACGGTGGTGCCCGACATCGTCAACGTCGGCGACAACCAATACATCGATGCGCGGGTAGGCCAGGTCGGCGCCGGTGGCGGAACGCTCACGGTGGCTATCGGCACCGGCACCAATAGCCAGGCCGCCACCAACGCCTGGAGCATGGCAGCCAAGCAAACCGATCTGTTCTACGCCGACGGCACCGGCACGGCAGCCAGCAACATCCTATGGGCAGGCCAGAACCGCATTACGTTCAACGGCGAAGTCGCCGACCCGACCCAGCCGCGTACGTACGGCGTCTCATTCGTGGCCCATTACGGCGGCACGTTCAACGTCACCACCGCCGACGGCACCGCGTCCCACACGGTGACCAACGACGCCCAGTTGCGCGACTACAACAATTTCCTGATCGCGCAGATCCAGGCTGGCAAGCTGGATCCCGCGCAGTACATCACGTTGTTCTCGCTCGGCTATACCTCGACCACCGAACAGATTACCTACGGCATCACCGCCGATAGCCCGCCGGATGATGTGGCACAGCCCATTGGCGATCGCATCGTCATGCGCCTGGTGGGGCCGAACGCGCATGGCACGATCAACGCCGGCGCCGTTCTGGAGGTGATGAATGCCAACGGCGGTGCCGTGCGTGCCGACAGTGGCGCCACGTTCGTCAACCAGGGCTCGCTTGGCGCGCAGCACAGTAGCGGGGACGGTTCGGCCCTGGTGCTTACCGGGGCCAGCTCGGGCACGAACGCGGGCGTCATCAACGGTAACTTCTACCCGAACGCGGATGGCGGTATATCAAGCGGCGCGTTCGGTGCGAACATCGTCGATGTGCAATCCGGAAGCACGTTCAACAATGCCGCGGGTGGCATCATCAACCTCGCGACGGGTACGACCAACGGTGCTGGCAAGTCCACGGGCATCCGGGTGGGTGCCAACGCGAATGCCACGAACGACGGTTTCGTCAACGTGGGTGTCACCGGTTCACGTTCCAACGGGTCGATGGATGGGGTATACCTCAACGATGCCACTGCCTCCTTCACCAATAGTGCGAGCGGCCTGATCTACATCGGTCGCGGGCCGCAGTACGCATCCGGCGATACACCAGCAGATGTGGCGATCAACCAGGGTACGATCACCACGGGTATCAACGTGCCCACGGCGGCCACCGTAAACAACCAGGGCACCATCACGATCGGTGCCGGGACGCAGAACGCGGCGGGCATACTTGTTACGGCACCCGCGGCGAACGTCACCAATGCCGGCACCCTGAATATCGCAGGGCGCGCCGCGGCCGTGCCTCGCGAGAATATCGGCATCTCGGTGGTCAATGCCGGGGCGACCGGGCCAGGCATCCGCAACACGGGAACCATCAACGTCACAGGGGTGAATGGCACGGCGCTCAAGGCCGTGTCGACCGCTGGCACGCCGTCGTTGATTCATTCCAGCGGCACGATCAACGTGGCTGGCGGCGCGGATCCCGCCAGCGGCACGCGAAACTACGGTGTATGGGTCGAAGGGCAGGGCAGTGCCACCGCCACGGGCGATATCCAGGGCCCGGTCAACCTGCAGGGCGATGGCGCCATCGGCATCCACGCGCGCGGCCGTGCAACGGTTAACGTCGCGGCAGGCGCCGCACCGGCGTTCCAGTCCGGCAGCAGGCAGATCGGCTTCTTTGCATTCGGCAACAACGCGAAGATCAACGTGGGCGCGGGTGCGGCGCTCGACGTGTCTACGCCGCAGTCCACGCTGTTTCGACTGGACAGCGGTGCGGATTTCGATGGTACGGGCCTGACGGTATCGGTATCGGGATCCCAGGCGACCGGTGTGCTCGGCTCGGGCGCCGGTTCCGTGCTCAATACGCGTAACGCCGTCATAAACGTCAGCGGTGCCGGCGCGCAAGGCGTCGTTGCCGAGGGTGGTTCGACGGCGACGATCGACGCGGCGACGACGATGTCGTTGACCGGCGCCGGAGCGGTCGCCGGTATCGCCGATGGGCAGAAACACGACCTGACCGGGGCGGCATCGGGCGCGCTATCAACCGTGACATCCGTCAACAGCCTCGCGACACTGAACTCGTCAACGGCGGGCGTCATCGGCCTGATCGCACGCAACAAGGCGACGCTCACGAACGCGGGCGCGCTTAACTTCACTGGCGCGAACACGACCGGCCTTATCGTCGAGACCGGCGCGGTAGCGACGAACCGTGGCACGGCGAACCTGGGTGGTCCCGAGGCCACGGGTGCCATCCTTCGCTCCGCTGGCTCACTCGCCAACACGGGCAGCATTGCGGTCGGGAATGGTACGGGCGTGCGCATCGAGGGCGCGGGCACGGTGTTGAATCCCGCCGGGTCCATCACGGTCGACGATGGCCATGCTGGCGTATGGCTTGCCTCGGGAGCCAGCCTCACCCTGGGCGCCGGCGACTCCGCCATCACGACCGCGGGCAGTGCCCATGGTGTACTCGTCGACGTGGGCGCGACATCGCTGGTGGCCAATGGCACCACCATCACCGTATTGGGTAGCGGCAACGCGATCGAGAACGCCGCGGAAACGAACGCGATCACGTTGAAGGGTGCCACGCTGCATTCAGGCAACGGCGCGGGCCTGCGTAGCGCGGCGTCGATCGATCCGGCATCGACGGCAACCTTCGAAGTCGATGGCCGTGGCGTTGGCTACGCCTTCCGGCGTGCCGATGGCTCGGTCACCGATGGCGACCTTGCCATCGGCAGTGGCTTCACGATCCATGGCAACGGCACCGGAAGCACGGGGATCCAGGCCCTGACCAGCGGTACCGTGACGACGGCTGCGGAGGTGAGCATCTTCAACCCCGCAGGAGGGTCCGCGCTGGTCGCGGGGACGGCCTCGTCGGTCGTAAACAGTGGCACCCTGTCGTCGGCAAGCACCGTGGCGCCCGTCGTCGACCTTTCCAACGGTGCCGGCACATCGCTCACGAACACCGGCAGCATCCTGGCCACGTTGCCCGGTGCGGTTGCCGTGCAAGGCAGTGCTGGCGCCGACACCATCACGCTCTCATCCGGCGGCGTGCGCGGCGAGCTGGCAACGGGTGAGGGTGGCGATACCCTCCTCTGGGCGGGTGGCACGCTGGAGGGTGGCGTGACGATGGGGAGCGCGGGCAATACCGCTACGGTGAGTGCGGTGGACACGTCGACCACGTACCACCTGCTGGCCGGATTCGGCGGTGGCAACACGCTCACGTTCGACGGCACGCAAGCGCGTGGCGGTACATTCGATAGCGATACGCTGGCCAAAGGAATCAACCTGCACGGATGGAACACCTTCAACCTGCTCCAGGGAGCAGGCTTCACGTTGACCGATAAGCTGGTGCTTGCCGGGAGCGACGTGAACATCGATGGTTCGTCTACCTTGTTCGCAGGCGATGACGTGCATCCGGTCATCTCCGCTGCGACACCGGGCGGAGTGAGCGTAACCAACGCAGGCACCATCGATCTCACCAACGGAGCAGGTTCACCAGGCAATACGCTCACGATCGACGGTAACTACACAGGCAACATGGGGCGGCTTCGCCTGGTCACGACGCTGGATGCAGGCGGCGCACTGGCGGCCCAGACCACCGACCGCCTGTTAGTGCAGGGTGACGCCAGCGGCGAGACCGTCCTCGATATCGCACCGTCCGCGCTCAGTACGGGTGCCATCACCGATGCCAATCGCAACGGCTACGTCGGTGCGGATGAGGGCATTTCGGTCGTGCAGGTGGCGGGTGGCGCCAGCGGCGGCGCGTTCCGGCTCAACGGCGGTTACCTTGCGTTTGGTCCGTATCAATATGGCCTCTACGCGTTCCAGCCAGGCGCGAGCGATGCATCGCAGCGCGTGGTCGGCGGTGCGACATCGGGCGATACGTTCTGGGACTACCGCCTCGCCAACGTCATCGTCTGCGACGGGCCTTGCCCGGCACCCACCACGGAATCGCCTGCGCCCACGCCCGCCCCCGGGCAGGCGTACATCGCACCGCCCCCGCCTTCCGGTCCGTTAGCTGAAGTCGATGCGCGGCCGGCTGTCGTGCCACAGGTGCCCACTTCCATCGTGTCTCCGTCAGCACTGTCGTTCTATGGCTATCGTGCCATCGATAACCTGCATCGTCGCCTTGGCGAAGTGCGCAACATGGATGACCTTGGCGAGGGCCTGGGTGGCGAGACCTTCGTGCGCTACTTCGGTGGCGACTACCACTACTCCACCAACCGGGCGTTCCGGGATTACGGCTACGATTACGACATCGACATGCGTGCGGTGCAGGTTGGCACGAACATTTTTGCACTGGATGCAGATCGCTCCACACTGCGCGCTGGCGTGGCCTATACCCATGGCACGACGCAGCTGGACCCGAAGGCGGCCGATGGATACAGCCACGCCAAGCTGTACACCAACTCGATGGCCATGTTCGTGACGTGGCAGCATGTCAACGGTTTCTACGTTGACGTGATCGCCTCCGGTGACCGCCACGCGGGAGATGTGGACACGGCACGCATGAAGGGCACGGCGCGCGTGCGTGGCTCGGGATGGAATGGCTCGGTGGAAGCCGGATATCCGTTCCGCTTCGATGGCGGGTGGGAGCTCGAGCCTCAGCTGCAATTGATCCGCCAGCACATCGGCCTGCGTGACCAGGTCGATGTCGACCACGTCACGACACGCTATGCACCGTTCGAGCAGACCGTGGGCCGTGCGGGCCTGCGCTTCGATCGTACATGGGTAACCGCAGCAGGCAGCCAGTTCACCCCCTACGCCCGCGCCAACTACATCAAGGGCTGGGGTGGTATCTCAACGGTGGATGTCGGTGCCGAAGGCTTCGACTTCTCCCGGCAGTTCGCCGGCGGCAAGTTTGGCCAGATGGTGGAGCTGGGCCTGGGTGGCACGTGGGCTTGGCGAAACAAATTATCCGTCTATGGCGAAGGCGACTGGCAGAACAACATCGGTGATGCCGGTGCCCGCGGCTGGTCGGCGAATATCGGCTTGCGCTGGGACTTCTAGGCAACGCCCCTGTCGGCGAAGTTGTGACGCGCGTCGCATTTCAGGGGCATTTTGCCGAAATTGTCCCCCAAGAGTTTGCTTGATCCGGCCTGCGCCACTCGGAAGAATGGGGGGTCGCATTTCGCAGTATCAGGGGCCCGCACTCATGTCATTCATTCGCGTTGCGCGGGACTGGCTCGACCGTGCCCCCACCGGCAATCCGGTGGATCGGCTCAATGCTCGGTTTATCCAGATCCTGATGATCGGGCTGGGCGCGGCCACCCTGTTTAGCCGTCTATATTTCATCGCCATCCAGGATCACAGCCACGCAGGCCCTGTCATGTCGCTGGACCAGGTCACCGACCTGGGCTCGGATCTGGCGGTGATCGCCGCCAGCCTTGGCGGCATGATCGTGATCCGTCGCGGGCATTTTGCCCGTGGCATCCAGCTCTTTCTCTTCATCTACCTGCTGGCGCTGATGGCGAACTTCGCCACGACCGGCTATCGGCACGCGCCGTTGGACCCGACGCCCACGCTGCTGCTTGCCGTGGGCGGGGTGGTACTTGGCACGCGGACCTTGTGGGTGGTGTACACCGCGGTGCTCGCCGCCTTCGCCCTTGGCCAACTGGCCGATGCGCTGTGGCTTGCCGAACCGCGCCCTTCGTTTGCCGTCGCGTTTCATGTGTTCCCCATGCTGGTCATCGCCTACCTGCTGGTCGCCTTCGCGATCGACAGCACCACGCGTGCCTTGCGCACGATGCTTGCCGAGGCGACAGAGCGGAGCGAAGCGCTGGCGGCGACGAACCAGCGGCTGCAACGTGAAATGGAGGAGCGCGAGCGCACGCAGCACCAGCTCATCCACTCACAGAAGCTGGATGCGATCGGCCGCGCGGCCAGCGGCGTCGCGCATGATTTTGATAACGTGCTAAGCGTGATCCTGGGTTACGCGGCCCAGCGCGAGCAGCTGGCGGATGTCGGCACCCATGCGCTGCTGGCTGCGATGGAAGGCGTTGAGCTGGCGGCGCTTCGTGCGCTCAGTATCAGCCAGAAGCTGCTCAACTTCAGTCGTGAAGACGTTGTCGATAACCAGGTGTTCGATGCCGGGGACGCCTTGCGTGAACTGGAGCCCCTGCTGCGGCAACTGCTCGGCCGGTACGTACAGCCGGTACTGAAGGCACCGCTCGTGGGCCTGCCGGTGCAACTGGATCGCAGCGCGTTCGAGCTCATGGTGTTGAACATCGCGGCGAATGCCCGTGATGCGATGCCCGAAGGCGGTCGCTTCACGATGGGCCTTGAAGTGCTGCACGAACGTACGCTGGTCCAGCTGACCCTGGCGGACACGGGCATGGGCATGCCGGATGAGGTCTGCGCCAAGGTCTTCGAGCCGTTCTATACCACCAAGCCATTCGGCCATGGGACGGGCATCGGGCTTTCGGTCGTTGCGGCCATGGTGGAAGCCGCGCACGGCAGCATCGACGTGTACAGCCAGCCCGGGCAGGGCACGCGCTTTGTCATCCATCTGCCGCTACACGCGGAAACCCGCGCACTCACGGCCTAGGCGTCGGCGACGAACCGGTATCCCTGCCCACGCAATGTCAGCAAGGGCAACGGCACGCCGGCGGCATCCTGGGCTTTCCGGCGCAGTCTGTGCACCATCATCTCCAGCCGGTGCGGATCAAAATCGTAAACGTCGGATGTGAGCCCGGCGATGAGTGTTTCGCGCGGGACAGGCTGGCCGCCCTCGGCGACCAGCAGACGCAGGATGCACCGTTCCGGCGCGGTGAGTGGGAGTGCCTGGCCATCGGGTGTGACAAGGCACCAGTCATCGGTATCCATGCGCCATTTCCCCGTGCCGGCCGACATGGCGACGATGGCTGGCCCCGCAGGCGCCGCAAGGCGTCGACCGACACCATGCAGTGTGGCCGCGAGGATTTCCATGTTCACGGGCTTGTTGAGGAAGGCGTCGGCGCCTCGTTGCAGCGCCTGGAGATGGTCGCTGGGCGCGGTATTTGCCGTGAGCATGACAATGCCAAGCTGGCTCGATACCTCGCGCAGGTGCTTGAGCACACTAAGCCCGTTTTCGTCGGGAATGCCGATATCCAGCACGACCATGTCGAACGGCTGCAGCAGCATGCTTCGGTAAAGTTCAGCCGCGTTGCCGGCGCCCGTGGCGCGGAAGCCGAAATAGCGCAGGCCGGGCAGGATGATGCCTTCGCGCAGCTGCGCATCATCTTCCATGACGCCGATGCGCCACGCCCGGTCCGGCGTGCGAGAAGCCATGGGTGGTACTCCTGGGTACATAGAACAACTACTGTCGGCGAGCGATCCCCACGCCGTCAAGCGCGACCGCAAGGTGGACGTCCCTGTCCGTGTGATGATCAAAGGGTATACGTCGCCAGCACGCTCACGCCGCTGTAATCCGCGACACCGGCGAGACGCACGTAGTACATGCCGGTCTTGGGGGACGTGATCACGATGGCTTCGGTGTTGCCCGGGCGGGCAGAGCGCGCATCAGCGTTGCTCCCGCTTTCGTTGGGCGCGCTGCCGGCCTTGGCGTAAAGCGTGACGTCGCCGGTACCGCCGAAGCTGCGCAGGCTGAGGGACTTTGCGCCCGCCGGCACGGTGATCGCATAGACCGTGCTCGAGCCCGCAGCGCCGGATTGGCCGGCCAGCGCCACGTTGGCGGTGAGCGGTATGGCATCGCCATCGCCGCCACCGTCATCCGGCGTACCTACGGCCTTTTCCACGGCGGCATAAGCGTCCACGATACCGGCGCCAATCGGGTGATCCTCGTTCACCGGGAACGGCCGTGCCGTCGTCACCAGCAGATCCTTGACCTGGCCAGGCGTGGAGAGCGTCTGGCCGAGTGCCTTCTGCGCGCCCAGCATCATGGCGATCACACCAGAAACATGCGGCGTCGCCTGCGAGGTACCCGCCATGCCGCCATACCCCGCGTCGCCCGGCACGGTGGCGCTCAGGTTGATCGTGGACCACACGAAGCCGTTGGGTACGTTCTGCGTGCCACTGGACGCATCGTTGGCGTAGATGCCGCCGCCCGGTGCCGAGATGGTCACTGTGCTTCCGTAGTTGGAGTAGAAGGCGCGCTTGCCCGTGTAGCCATTCGAGGCCACGGAGATCACGCCCGGACAGCTCGCCGGGCTGAAGCTGGCGGCATCGGAACCACTGTTGCCCGCTGCGACGACGACGGTGGTGCCACGGGCGATGGCCCCGGCGATCGCGGTGCCGGTCACATCCGTGGCCGTGCACACGCCGCCGCCGCCAAGGCTCATGCTGATCACCTGCGCCGGATGCGTGTTGTCCGGGATGCCATCCACATGGCCGCCCGAAGCCCAGGTAATGGCGTCGGCGATATCGGACGTGTAGCCACCGCAATGCCCAAGCACGCGGACAGGCAACACGTGGGCGGCGTGCGCCGAGCCGGCCATGCCGACGCCATTGTTGGTGAGTTCGGCGATCGTTCCCGAAACGTGGGTGCCGTGCCAGCTGCTTGCTTCGCCCGGATCGCCTGCGTCGCGGCACTCAGCGTACGCATCGCCCGTGGTCCAGTCGCCGAGATCCCAACCGCCGGGTACCCGGCCATCGGTGCCGCGACCGGAGACAAAGCCATCATCGATGAAGTCGTAGCCAGCATCGGCCAGGGACAGATCGAGATCCGGGTGCTGGGTGATACCCGTGTCGAGCACGGCCACGTCGATGCCCGCGCCGTCGGCCACTGCCCAGGCCGTCTCGACATTCGCGCTACCGGGAGCGCTCGCCGTCGGTGCCTTGAAGTGCCACTGGTAATCGGCGTATTTCGGGTCGTTGGGCGTACCCGATATCACATCACTTGCCGATACCGTCTGGCCCGAGGCGATATCACGCACCGCGTGCATCATCACATCGGCTTCGACATGGGCAACCGCCGGGTCGGCGGCGATCTGCTGCATGAGCCGTGTTGCTTCGGCGGTATCCAGTTTGCGCGAGGTGCGCAGCACGTGGCCGCCCATGGCAAGCCGGCGCAGGTGGCTCACGGTGATGCCAGCGACACGGGCGCCGATGTCGTTACGTGCGGCCTGATCCATGCCGGCGCGCGACACGGCGGCACGCACGCTTTGCGTGGCCGCATCGCCATCCACGTTCTGCGTGGTGCCATCGCGGTAGGTCACGATAAAGCGATCAATGCGTTGCTGAGGCTGGGCCTGCAAGGTGCGCAGGTTGATCGTCGCCGGGTTGCCCGAGGACGGGCTGGCGGCCTGGGCGGCGGGAAGTGCAAGCGTGATGGCCGCGGCCAGCGCGCAGGTCTTGATCGTACGAAGGATGAACATGTGTCGTTATCCAGATAAATGAGGTGATGGGTGCGGCTTTACCAGCCGATGCTTACGCCGACCGTTGCCGTCGATTCGCCGCCGCCCGCGATGGATCCGCCAAGCAGCACGGCGCCGTTGCCCGGAATCGCATGGGCGTAGCCCACGGCGAGAGCGCCCTGGCCCTTGTAGCCGCCGGCAGCGGCGCTGACCCGGTTATCGGTGTGGTCGGCCGCAGCAATCGCACCCGCCATGCCCGCCAGCGCGGAACCCATGGCGCCGACGCGATCCATGCGGGTGTTCACTGCATGGAACTGGTCGTTCACCTTGTTGCGGAAGGCATCGAAATTCTGGCTGGTCACCATGCCGCCGAGCTTGCTGTCGGTGTAGGCGTTGGCGCTGCTCAGCGTCGTGGCGTCACCCCCATCGGCATAACTCTTGGCGGACGCAATGGCCTCGGAGGTGGCGCTGTCGAGCTGGCCCTTGTTGACCGCATCGGTGGCCGCCGTGCCAGCGGCAAGGTTATTGATCTGCGCACCGCCTGCATCGGAAGCGATCGTGGGACTTACTGCGGCAGCGACGGGCGCGGCCTGTGCCTCCACCCGGGTCACGGAGGCGCTGATGGCGGTGTGATCCACGTTCGCCGTGGCGCCGCCCTCGAGTGAGCCGACACGGGAATCCAGCCCGTTGATATCGCGGATCGTCCCATCGATGGCGCCATTGATGGCGGTGAGCGCATCGCCGACGTTGTAATACGTGTTGCCCTGGATCGCGAAGTTTGGCGTATTGATCAGGCCGTTCGATCCCATCGACAGGCCGCCACCGATCGTCGCGGCCAGCGAATTGAACTGCTGCACGTTGATGGCTTCGCCGGCATGCGTACCTGCAGCCACATTGGCCAGTACGGTGCCGTTGGTGCCGGCAAAGTTCACCCTCGCGCGGTCTTCGCTATCGTAGGCGACGGCATTGAGCGTGTTGCCGCCAGCGTCCACCAGGCCGGCATCGCGCAGCTGGGAGACGTTCACGGCATCCGTATCCGCCGTGCCTGCCGCCACGTTGACGATACGGCGCTCGTTGCCCACCGTGCCGACCGATATCGTGTTGGCGATGGTCGCACGCGATCCGGCACCGAGGGCGACGCTGTTACTGGCGGCGGTCGCGACGGATGCCGCGTTGCCCAGTGCCGTGCCGTTCTCGGAGAATGCGGTAGCACCGCCACCGACCGCGGTTGCACTTGAACCGGGCGTCGACGCATGCGCGCCCAGGGCCACGCTCCAGTTGCCAAGGGCCTTGGCGCTGCCGCCGACGGCGGTGGCGGCAAAACCCTCGGCATCGGACCAGCCGCCGAGCGCGAGCGTCTCGCTATTGTTCGCCCGCGCCATCATGCCCAGCGCCGTGCCGAACACGCCGCCCGCGACCGAGTTCATCCCCACCGCCACGGCGCCGACGCCCGTTGCCGTTGCCGGCGCGTAATCGCCGTTGATGCCACCGCCGGGACCGTCGTGCGGGCCATAGGCTTCGTATTGGTTCGCGGCTTTCATCTGATCGACGTTCACCGCATCCGTGCCGGCCGTACCCGCCGCCACGTTGGTGATCTGCCGCTCGTTACCCGTGCTGCCGACCGATACGCTGTTGGCGCGATCGGCAAACGAGTTTGCGCCGAGGGCCACGCTGTTGGTGGCACCTGCACTTGCATCGAAGCCGACGGCCGTGGTGAAGTCAGTCGCCGCGGTCGCGCCATTGCCCATGGCCGACGCGCCGGTGCCGAGTGCAAAGCTCGCTCCGCCTACGGCCGTCGTGTAGTCGCCAGACGCGTAGGCCTGGTTGCCGACGGCGACGCTCTGTTCGCCACTGGCGGCGGCGCTCACGCCCATGGCCTGCGCGCGGCTGGTGCCTGCCTGTGCATTGGCGCCCAGCGCGATCGCATCGTTCACGTCCTGCGTGGGGTCGTCGAGGTCGGCGTCAGGGTTGCCGGCGATAGCGCCGTTGCCAATGGCCATGTTGCGGGTACCAAAGCCGCCACCGGCCCAGGCGTTGCTGCCCAGCGCGATGTCCTGCGTGTTTGCCGCCACGGCCCCATGGCCCAGTGCGACGCTGTCTTCACCATAGGCCACGCTTGAGTAACCGACGGCCGTGCCACCGTCGTGCTGGGTCAGGCTCTCGCGACCGATCGCCACCGTACCATCGCCAGCGGCGAAGGCCTTGTAGCCGACAGCGACCGAGCCGCTAAGCGCGCCATCGCCAGCATCCTGGCTGCCACCTGCGTAGGAGAGCGTGCCCAGCGCCGTCGCGTAGTCGCCGAACGCGATGGCAGCGGCTCCGTAAGCATTGGATGCCTTGCCGTAAGCCCAGGTCGTTTCGCCGCCGCTGCTGCCGTAGCGGGGCAGCTGGCCGTCGCCATTCGCATCGAGCCACCCGCCGATGGCGGTGGAACCGGCGCCCAGGGAATACGTACCCGTGCCCAGGGCCACCGAGCCCTGGCCGTAGCCGATCGAGCGCGTGCCAATAGCGACCGCATCGAAGGAGTTTTGCGCCAGCGCCGACTGGTAGCCAATGGCCACGCCGTTCTGCGCCCCCGAGAAGGCCAGGGCGTCGTTACCGATGACGACGGTGTTTGACGAGCCGCGCGGGTTGCCGTTCGCATCGACGCCGTCGGTTGCCTTGGCGCCGTTACCGATGACGATGGTGCCGGTCGAATGGGTGTCGACGCCGCTCCCGGTGCCGAGGGCGATGCTGTTGTCCGCCAGGGCGAGCGTGGATGCGCCGATGGCGACGCTGTTGCCGCCCATGGCCAGCGCATCGTCGCTGCCGTCGTTGCGCCCGTTGACCTTCAGGTACCGCGTTGCCTGGGTCAGGTTCGTGGCGGCCTGATCGCTGGCGGCATCAAGCTGTTCCTTGTTCACCGCGTCGTGGTCGTTCTCGGCATCGGCCACGTTGGTGATGCGCCGTTCGGCGCCGGCACGGCCCACCGAGACGGTGTTGGCTTCGCTCGCCACCGAGTTCTGCCCAAGCGCGACGCTGTTGTTCGCCTTGGCCTTGCTATTGTCGCCAAGCGCGGTGCTGTTCTTGCCCGTCGCCTGCGCGGCATAGCCTACCGCCGTGCTGTCATCGCCCGTCGCGGTGGTGTTGTTGCCCACCGCCGTGGCGTGGCTGCCGGTCGCCGCAGCGACCTGCCCGCATGCCATGGAATCGGTGGTGGCTGTCGGCGTTTGCCCGGCGGCGAACGTGCCCGTGCATACATCGGCATGCGCCGGACTGAAGACAGCCGCCAGTGCCAGCGCGGCGATCGCTGCGATGCCACGCTTCCTCGCGATACCGTTGCGCCCCTTCCGCTGGCCCGTTGCCAGTTCGGATGCCACTACCACCGCCCCCAGCGACGGATTCCACACCTTGCTGTAGATCGTGTTCATCAGTTTTCCCTCTTCCCCGTGGTTGCAAGCCGCGATTGGGCTTCACCGGAAAGAGCTTCCGTGATGGGTCACAAAACTGTCACGCACGCAACATCACGCGTGATTCCCCACGATCACGCACTTCACGAATCTCACCAAACCTCACGTTCCCCGGTGGCCTCGTGATTCTGCAGGAGCGCGCTTGCGCGCTCCTGCATATGCCTATTTGACGACGGGCAGTTCGATGTACGTGCCGTTCTCGCCGTCGCGGACGATCTTCTGCGTGGCTTTCACGTAATCCGCGGGCTTCGCGTTGAAGATGTTCGGCACAAACGTCTGCGGGTTGCGGTCGTACAGCGGGAACCAGCTCGACTGGATCTGCACCATCACGCGATGGCCCGGCTGGAACACGTGGTTCACCGTGGGCAGCGGGAAGCGGTAGGCGAGGGCTTTATTCGCTTCCAGCGCCTTGGGCTTGTCGTAACCCTCGCGGTAGCGCCCGCGGAAGATCTCCATCGCGACCGGGAGCTGGTAGCCGCCCATGGAAGGCTTTTCCTCGACCTCGTCCGGATACACATCGATCAGCTTCACGACCCAGTCGCTATCCGTGCCGCTGGTGGAAGCGAGCAGATGCACGAGCGGCTCACCTGCGATGCCCATCGGCTGCTCCAGGACGGGCGACACATAGGTCAGCACGTCGGTGCGCGTTGCGAACTGGCGCTGGTCATCGACCAGCCATTCCGGCCACGAATCCTCGCGATCGGCGACGCCGTGCGACCACGACTGGATCGGGCGCACGCGATAGGGCACCGGCTTGGCCGGATCGGAAACATACTCGTCATCGCCTGCCGCGGGCGCCGTGGTGGCGAAACCGCCGTCAGGCTCGGCGTACCAGCGCTGCATGCTCGGCGCGCAGCCGCCCCGGCAGGCGGAAGGCCACGTCTCCAGCTGCCGCCACGTGTTCTCACCCGTGACGAACGCATTGACGGGCGCGACGTTCGCCCTGGGTGCGCCATCCTTCAGGTACTGCGCGAGGAACGGCCGCAGCATGGTCTGGCGGAAGGTCTTGCCGGTGTCGCTGCCCAGGTTGATCGCGCCAATGGTGCTTGCGTTCTCCCAGGTCTTTGCGTGACGCCACGGGCCGAGCACCAGCCACAGCTTTTCGTGGTTCGGATCGCGGGGCGCGAGGGCACGGTACACCGCCATATCGCCGTAGTTGTCTTCCTGGTCCCAAAGGCTGTGCACGAGCATCGTCGGCACGGTCATCGGTTCCTTCGCTGCGATCTTGTCCAGCGCCTGCTCCGACCAGAAACTATCGTAAGCCGGGTGAGCCAGTACTTTTTGCCAGAAGCCGAGCGCTTCCATGCCGTAAGCACGGCCCAGGTCGCCCGCCGAGCCGCCCTGCAGGTACAGGTCGTAGTCGTCGCGGTAACCGGTGGTCCAGCCGATATTGCTCTTGCGCGAGTTCACCATGCCGTAGATGTACGGGATCATCTGCTGGCGGAACGCGCCACGGTGGAACCAGTCGTCACCCATCCAGCCGTCGATCATGGGATTGATCGGCACGGCGACTTTCAGGGCTGGGTGGGGATGGATCGTGGCGATCATGGCCTCGAATCCATCGTACGAGATGCCGATGATCCCGACCTTCCCGTTGGATTCCGGCACGTGCTTCACAAGCCAGTCGATGCTGTCGTAGATGTCGGTCGATTCGTCGATCGATGTGGGATTGCCATGGCCGATGGGCGGCCGGTTCATCACGAAGTCGCCTTCGGAGCCGTTCTTGCCGCGGATATCCTGGATGACACGGATATAGCCATCCTGGACGATGATATCGGCCGGGTTGTCGTAGCCGCGCAACGCCGAATCCAGGTTGGGGCTATCCGAGCGATGGCCCATGCCATCGGCGCCGTACGGCGTGCGGGTGAGAAGGATGCCGGCGTGGGTGGCGCCCTTGGGCACCAGGATCACCGTATGCAGCTTCACGCCATCGCGCATCGGGATATCGACCGTGCGCCGTTCGTAATTGAAGCCCGGGTTGGTCGGCGTGAAGTGTGCCGGGATTTCCGTGGGCAGGTCTTTGTAGGTCTTTTCGCCACCGACCGCCGGGGTCGCGAGGACCCCGGCGGCAAGTGCGACGATACCCAGTCGCAGGAGTGGATGCATGGACGCTCCGTCAGAAGTCGTACGTGATGCCGAAGCGGGCGTAGCGCGGCTGGGTGTAGCTGATGACCTGCTGGTAGCCATCGTTCACCGAGTTCGTGCTGCCCGAGACCGGGTTGGTGCGCTGCGAGCGCTGCTGGTTCAGGATATTGAACACCGACACGGTAAAGGCAAGCTTCTTGTCGGCCCACAGCGGGCGGTACTCGGTGCTCACGTCCACCAGCTCTTCCCACGGCTCGCGGCCCTTGGCGCCGTACGCCGACGGCACGCCGAAGCAGAAGTGGTAGTAGCTGCCATAACCCGACGGATCGCTTTCATTCGCGCCATAACGGCCCAGGCACGACTTCGGCAGGCCCGACTGGATCAGGATGTTGGCCGAGACCAGCCATTCCGGGGCGATCTGGTACGAACCGTACAGCTTCAGCTGGTGCTTGCGGTCGTTGCCCAGGTCGCCGTTGGCGTAGTTCATCAGCGTGGCGTAATCCCAGTCACGCGACGCCGCGACCGAGCCCTGGCCCACGTCGGAACGCACCTGGCCCTCGGTATTGCCGTAGCTGTGCGACCACAGGTAATCGACCTTGCCCGACCACTTGCCATCGAACGGATGCGACAGGTACAGGTCCAGCCCGTAGTAGTTGCGCTTCAGGTGCGGGAAACCGAAATCGGCGTTGGTCACGGTCACGTTGGTGTAGCCACCGTTCGCGTTGGCCAGCTGATACACGTTAGCCCGGCCCGGGTTGCTCAGGTAGCAGCTGCCCACCGTCACCGCATCGATATCGGCGCCCTGGGCGATGGCGGCGCGGGTGATCGCACCGTTATCGCACACGTCATCCAGCGCGTTGCGCAGCTTGCGCGCCGTGGCCTTCGCACCGGCCACCCATTCGGCGTTGATCTGCTTGTCCGCGCCCAGGATGAACTCGTCCTGGTACTCCGACTTGATGTTCTTGGCGCTGACAGTCTTGGGATCGGGCGGCTGGCCGTACTCGCCGTTAGGCGACACAGCGCCACCGGTGGCCGACTGGATGAAATTGACGCCCGTGGGCATGCCGTTCGCATCGATGCCGGTATAGGTGAAGTACTGGTTGGTGGCCAGCGAGCCGGCCGAGGTGCGCAGCGCCACCGAGGCGGGCATGGCAAGGAAGTAACGCCCCGCGTTGCCGTACACCTTGAGCGAGGAGTCGCCATTCACGTCCCAGCTGAAGCCCAGGCGCGGAGCCCACTGCGGCTTGGTCAGCTTCAGGTACGGCTGGCCCGACGGGTTGTAGTTGGTGAACTGGTCATTGCGGATGCCGAGCGAGAGCAGCCAGCGGTCGTTGAGCTGCCAGTCGTCCATGATGTACTGCGCGCGCTGCTTCACGCGCACCGAGGCGAGCGTATTGTAGTGGCGGTAGTAGCCGTAGTAACCGGTCTGGCCGCCCGGGTAGTCGCCGGGCTTGCCGACGAACGGGCTGTCGCTGATGTTGAGGTTGGGATCGCCCTTGGCGTACCACAGCTCGTAGCCGTCACCGCCGATGGTGGTGCCGTCGTCGATATCCTTCGAATCCTGGTTATCGATGCCCGCGGTGATCGAGTGGCTGCCGATCTTGTAATTCAGATCGACGCGCAGGTTGCGATTGGTCGACTCGTGGTCCGGGTTATCGATCGTATCCAGGGTCTGGCCGTTGCTGATCGGCGTGCCACCGTTCAGTGCCGGGTTCTGCTGGCTCACGTTGCCGATGAACGGCCCGGTGACGCCGGTATCCGGCGGCTCGTTGTAATAGGTGAGCTTGGATTTGCCGTACAGCGCGGTGAGGGTCAGGTCATCGGTGATGTAGCTGGTGTACTTGGCGACATAGACCATGGCCTTGGTCTTGTATGTCGTATCTTCGCTGGCGTAATCGCCAATGGTGTTGGTGTCGTAATCGTAGTTGTACTTGTTGCCGTTGGAGCGGTGGGTCTGGTTGACGCCGGTCAGCTCAAGAATGTTGTTGTCGTTGATGTTCCAGTCGAGCTTGCCGTACCACTTGGGGTCTTTGTACGTGTACTTGGTGTCGTAGGCGTGGTTCACGTCGCCCAGGCTGTTGCCCTGGGTGCGCTCCATTTCCACCGCCGCAAAGGCGTAGAGCTTGTCCTTGATCAGCGGGCCGCCGGCATAGGCGCTGATGGTGGAGGACCACTCGTGGTTACGGTCGTTGCGCTGGTTGATCGTGCCCGGGGGCGCCGGGTTGTCGTGGCCGTAGGTGATGTTGCGCGCGCTGGCACGGGCAAAATCCGGTTCCCACAACACCTGGGCGCCAAAGTGCCATTCATTGGTGCCGCGCTTGCCCACCTGGCTGATCACGCCGCCATCGGAGCGGCCGTACATGGCGGAGTAGCCGCCGCTCAGGATTTCCTGCTGGTCGATAGCACCGTAAGGCAGGGTCACGCCGCCGAAACCGCTGAGCGGGTCGGTCGTGTTCATGCCGTTGATGTAGTACGCGTTCTCGGAGACCGCCGAACCGGCGAAGCTCACCAGGGTGCCGCCGAAGGCGTTCTTGAAGCCGCTGTAACCCGGCGAGGCGCCGGGTGCGAGCAGCGCGACGGCCTCGGCCGAACGCTGCAGCGGCAGGCGGGCCAGGTCGGCCGAGGTGATCACGGTGCTCGATGCGACGGTGGCGACGTCAATCTTGGGCAGCGAGGTTGCCGACACGGTAACGGCGCTCAGGTCCTGCGCACTGGATGTGGACGCAGCGTCGAACGACACCTCGGTGGCGGCACCGACGCGCAGGGTGATGTTGTCGCGCGTATCGACGGGCTGGCCGTTGGCACGCAGGGTGACCTTGTAGGTGGCGAGCGGCAGGGATTCAGCGCTGTAACGGCCGCGCGAATCGACAGCCACCTCGCGGGTAAGGCCATTGCTGCCTTCGATCAGCACGGTTTCACCGGCGCTGGCGGGCGCCGAGCCAGTGATGCGGCCCGTGGTGGCCTGGCCATAGGCCAGGCCGCTGAACGTCGCGGCGACCGCGGCGCACAGCAGGGTACGGCGGAGGGCGGGGAGGGAACTCATGGGATGCTCCGGAAAGGCTTTGGTCTGTGACAGTAAGGTTTCAATCGATTTAAACGACAGGCGTGAAGCGGCCTTCCTGGCGCATTGTTGTAGGTGGATCAGGCGAGCGCGACCTCGCCGACCGCCTTGCGGACGGCAGCGAAAGCGCGGGATTTTTCCGACTTGCGGTCGGTAACGAGGACATCGATACGTTCAGGCGCGCACCAGCTGGCGCGGCTGCGGACGCCGATCTTCGAGTGATCGGCGGCGAGGATGACCTGGCGTGCATTGGTGCACATCGCGCGGGCCACCTCGACTTCATCGTGCTCAAAACTGCTGGCACCGGCCTTCGCATCCACGCCCACTGGCGAAAGGATGGCGACGTGCGCCTGGTACCGATAGATCTCGGCGACGGTGCCGGCGCCGATCGTGCAGCCGATCTGGGCGTTAAAGCGGCCACCCAGCAGGTGCACGGTATTGCCTTCGCGCGCGGCGAAACGCGTGGCGACATCCACCGCGTTGGTGATGATGGTGAGGCCGCTACGCGTGGCCAGTGCTTCAGCCACGACATTCATGGTGCTGCCTGCATCCATGAAGATCGTCTGGCCGCTTTCCACCAGGCTGGCCACGACCTTCGCGATCGCACGTTTCTCGCGAACGCGGGTCGCATGGCGCACATCGATGGGCGGCTCATCCGACGTGAGCACCGCGCCGCCGTGCACGCGGCGGATTTCACCGCGTTCGGCCAGTTCCAGCAGGTCGCGGCGGATGGTTTCGCGCGACACGCCGAGTTCGGTGACGATCCGTTCCACGGAGACCTGGCCGCTGGTGCGCAGCAGGTCACGGATGCGGGTGTGTCGTTCTTCATGCCACATGGCGTCGTTCCTTGAGTGTGTGCAAAAGCAGGCGCATGGCGCCGAGCGCGAGGGCGCCGGCCACCACCACGCACATGGCGTAGGCCGCGGCCTGGGCCAGGAAGCCGTTTTCGTCCAGGCGCATCACGGTGACCGAGGCCAGGCCCACATCGGCAGTGACCAGGAAGATCACGCCGGAAAGGGTCACCATGGAGCGCATGAACAGGTAGAAAAAGGTGGAGATGGCGGCGGGCGCGGTGAACGGGAGCACCGCATCGCGGATGACCTCGCGGGTACCGCCGCCGAACGCAGCGACCGCGTCCTCGAGCGCATCCGGCACCTGGCGCATGCCGGTCTGCATCGTGAGGAAGGCCTGCGCGTGGTAGTGGTACAGGCTGCACGCCGCGATGATGATCAGGCTGCCGTGGAACCATCCGGACCATGGGCCGTGGTTAAAGGCCATGACATAACCCAGGCCGATTACCATGCCGGGTACCGCGGCAGGCAGCGATGCGATGAACTGCACGGGCCGGGCGAGCGCAGGCGGTGCCTTGCGCAGGCCGGCACATAGCGCGAACACCAGCGCCGTGCCGGCCACGGCCGCGATGAGCGACATGCTGAGCGAGGTCCATACGGGGCCAAACCCCTCCGTCATGCCGGTGTAGTTCGCTAGCGTGAGCGCTTGCTGGTATGGCCACAGTTTGACGAACGAGACGTACGCGACCGTGCCCACGACGGCGATCATCGGCAACAGTGCGACAAGCGACACGGCGGCCAGCACGATGTCGCGGCCCGCATGGCGCGAGGGCATGAGCGTGCGGCCCGGGCTCGCATCGCCGCTATCCTGGCGACGCTTTGCCAGCCGGCTCAACCATACCGAGAGCAGGGCAGGAAGCAGCAGCACCATGCCCAGCGTGGCACCCATGGCGAAATCCAGTTGGCCGACCACCTCGCTGTAAATCTCCATGGCCAGCACGCGGTAGTTGCCGCCCACGATGACCGCGCTGCCGAAGTCGGTCAGCGTTTCGGTGAATACCAGGAAGGCCGCAGCGAGCAAGGCGAAGCGCAGCCGGGGGAGCGTAACGTCGATGAACTGGCGCCACGGTGTCGCGCCCATCGATGCGGCAGCATCGTAGTGGCGGGCGGGCGTGCGGCCGAGCGCCGCGGAGATGATGAGCACCGCCTGCGGAAGGCCGTACAGCGTATTGGCGATGACCAGCCCGGGGAAGCCGTAGATGTCGGTTGGTAAGCCGGTGAGTCGGTGGATCAGGCCGTTCCTGCCTAGCAGCAGTACCAGGCCCAGGCCGAGCACCAGCGAAGGCGCGAGCATGGGCAGCAGAAGCGTCGCACGGATGAATGCTTTGCCAGGCAAACGTGAGCGATGCAGTGCCATGGCAATGCCAAGGCCGAACAATACCGTCGCCACGGTGGTGGCCACGCCGGTTTCAACGCTGTGCAATGCGGCGCGCGGCAGGCCGGGGTCGTCCCATAGCTTTGCGTAGTTAGCCAGCGTGAAAGCGCCGGAGGCATCGGTGAGGCTGCGCCATGCCACGGTCAGCAACGGATGCAGGAAGAACAGGAGCAAGCCGGCGCAAGGCACGGCCAGCAATAGCCACGCCACGCTGCGCGTGCGCGCTACGGCGTGCGGCGTGGTAACGGAACTCACGTACACACCCACGCGCCACGGATGGCATCGATCGAGACCGCTTCGCCCGGGGACAACGTGCTGCGGCCATGCAACTCGGCGACCACGCGCTGGCCGCGCCATGCGATACCCGCGCGGGCAAGATTGCCGAGGAAGGTCACATCCGCGACCACGGCATCGCCGCGGGGATTTGCCTCGACCACGAGGTCTTCCGGGCGCAGGCACAGTTCCCATGTACCGTCCGCGCCCGGTGGCCGGCGTTCAAGGAAGCCCGGCATGGCTTCGCGTACGAACGCCGTGGGCAGCAGGTTCGCATGCCCAATGAAGTCGGCAACGAAACGCGAAGCGGGGCGCTCGTACAGATCCCGCGGCGAGCCGATCTGCTCGATACGGCCGGCTTTCATGCAGACGATGGTGTCGGCCAGTGCCAGTGCTTCATCCTGGTCGTGGGTGACCATGATGGTAGGAATGCCCAGCGAGCGCTGCAGCGAACGGATCTCGCCACGCAGTTGCGCGCGGATGGCCGGATCAAGGGCCGACAGCGGCTCATCGAGCAAAAGCAACGCCGGTTCGGCTGCAAGCGCGCGGGCAAGCGCAACGCGTTGCTGCTGGCCGCCGGATAGTTCATCGGGAAAGCGCCCGCCGAAGCCGCCCAGGCCCACTTTGGCAAGGAGCTCGGTGCTGCGTGTCGCGATGGTGGATGCAGGCACACCGCGCAGGCGCATGGGGTAGCCCACGTTCGCCGCGGCCGTAAGGTCGGGAAACAGGGAGTACGACTGGAACACGATTCCCATGCCACGCTCGCGGGCAGGTACGCGGGAAATGTCCTTGCCACCCAGGTGCACACGCCCGGCATCGGCTTCGGTAAGGCCGGCCACGATGCGCAGCAGGGTGGTCTTGCCGCAGCCACTGGGGCCCAGCAAGCACACGAAATCACTGGCGCCAGCGTTGAACGACACGCGGTCGAGCACCGTCTGGCCGCCCCAGGCCTTGGTGATGTCTTCGATGCGCAGATGCATGAAGCGTTATCTCCCCCGCAACCCGCGCCTTAGCGCGTGAGGTGCTTGAATCGAGCTATAAGTGCCGCACGCTCGCGCGCCGCGGCTTCGAAATCACGCGCGGGCAGGGTGGCGACCACATTGGCCGGCAACCCTGCGCGCTGTTGTTCTTCGGTGGGCATGCTGCCCGGTGCCGCCACGATTTCCTTGTAGCCGCGATAAAGCGCGGCTGCGGCTGGCGATGCGGTCCAATCGAGGAAGCGCTTCGCATCGGCGACGTTGGTGGCGCCCTTCATCAGGGCTGAGCCTTCCAGTTCGTAACCCGTGCCATCCGCGGGCAGAACCATGGTGATGGGGTAGCCCTGGCGGATGGACTGCATGGCCGAGAAGGCAAAGGAAACGCCAATGGGGAACTCACCGATGCGTGCGAGCTTGCACGGCGCGGATCCGGAAAGCGTGACCTGGCCCAGGTTGGCGGCGATATCGGTCACCAGCTGCATGCCCTTGCTATCGCGCCCGGCATCACTGAGCGACGACAGCACCATGTAGCCCGTGCCTGAGGACGCCGGATCGGGCATGGCGATCTGGCCGCGGTACCTGGGCGAGGCAAGGTCGCGCCATGTCCGCGGCATTGGCAGGCCATGCTCCGCCAGCGCCTCGCGGTTTACGCACAGAGCCGCCATGTAGCCCGTGGGGGCGAACCAGCGGCCGTCGGTGCCACGGAAGCGGGCGGGCAAGGCATCGATCGCGGGGCTATGCACGGGCTGCAAGAGCGCGGCAATACGCGGGTCCAGCAGGTCGGTGGCCGCCATGCCCCACACCACGTCGTTGCGTGGCTCAGCCGATTCGGCCAGCAGGCGCGCGGCCAGGTCCCCACTGGAAAGGCGCAGCACGTGGATATCCACGCCGGGGAGCGCCTGCTTCGCGCCTTCCATGTAGGTGGCGATCTCGTCGCTTTCCAGCGCCGAATACACCGTGAGGCTGCCCGCGTGCGCAGAGGCACACAGGGCAAGCAGCGCGGTGGTGCTGGCGATGTGGTGGACTGGACGCATGGAAGACCCTGGGGTTAATTCCTAGGCGACACGGTGGAAAAGATCACCCACCTGTGTGGCGTTTTGGGTATATTTGCAAACATGTGGACTCCGAGTCCACAGGAAAATTTCCGATTTCGTCATTAATGTGAAACGTGCAAACGCTAGATCGCGCACGTCTTTTTGGAGTCCAGAGTGACCGTCCACGCCTCGCTGTCCGCCGATGAGCGGGCTGAGTTCGAAGGCTTTGCCACCGGCATCGCCAACAATGCACGTGCTTTGTCACTCCCACGTTTCCGCCGCCCGGTCGATGTGACGCTGAAAGGGGACATGAGCCCCGTGACCGCCGTAGACCGTGGTGTGGAATCCATGCTCCGCGAGCGCATTGAGATGGCCTGGCCGACCCACGGCCTGCTCGGTGAGGAATACGGCGCTACCCGGGTGGACGCTGAGTTCGTCTGGTCCATCGATCCGATCGACGGCACGCGCAGCTTTATTTCAGGCTGGCCACTGTGGGGCACGCTGATCGCGCTGCTGCGCCAGGGCAGGCCGGTGCTTGGTGTGCTCGATATGCCCGTGCTGGATGAACGCTGGGTAGGCCACGTCGGCGTGGGCACCACCATGAATGGGGTGCGCTGCCATACCAGTCGCTGCCAGGCGCTGGCCGCGGCCACGCTCTACACCACGACGCCGGACATGTTCACGGCAGAAGAATGGGCCAGTTTTGACCGTACCAGCCGCGCCGCGCATGCGCGACGCTTTGGTGGTGATTGCTACAGCTACGGCATGCTGGCGTCTGGTCACATTGATGCAGTGATTGAGTCCAATCTTATGCCGTACGACTATCTGGCCATCGCGCCCGTCGTCGAGGCGGCCGGTGGCGTCATGACCGATTGGGAAGGCCGCGCGCTTGGCCTCGACAGCGGCGGGCGCGTGGTGGCCGCCGCCACTCCCGAACTGCATGCCGCGATCATCGCTTCGTTGAAGGATTAGCCCCATGTTTTCCCGCGACCGCCGCCGGTTCCTGCAAGGCGCTGCCGCCACCGCCGCCGCATCGCTGGTTGCGCAAGGTTTCCCGGCAAGTATTGCCCGCGCGCTCGCGACGGCGCCGGATCGGCGCAGCGGCAGCATCGCCGACGTGGGGCATGTGGTGATCCTGATGCAGGAGAACCGCTCGTTCGATCATTACTTTGGCACCTTGCGTGGCGTGCGTGGCTTCAACGACCCGCGCGTGCTGGAACTCGGCAACGGCGATCCGGTGTGGAAGCAACCCACCACGGCAACGCACACAAAGTTCTGGAAGCCGCGGGGCGTGGGTGCCGATACGGGCTGGGTCTATCCATTTCACCTCGATACGCGCGCCAGCGGTGACCATCACGAAGGTACGGACCACGGCTGGAGCACGGGCCACGGCTCGTGGAACCTTGGTCGAAACGATAGGTGGATCGAGCAGAAACAGGATGTGCTCACCATGGCCTACCTGCGCCGTGACGACGCCGCATTCCATTACGCGCTGGCCGATGCCTTCACGGTCTGCGATGCGTACCACGCATCCGCGCTGGCCGACACGGCCATCAACCGCATCTACCTGTGGAGCGGTACCGCGGACCCTTCCGGCCGGCTGAGTGCCAAACCCAACGGGCCCGGTACGGAAGAGCGTGCGAACACGAATGGTTACACGTGGACGACGTATCCCGAGCGGCTGGAGAAGGCCGGTATCACGTGGCGTGTGTATCAGGGCGGTACCGGCGAGCCCGGATCGCCGACCGACAATTACACCGACAATTCGCTGGAGTTCTTCGCCGCCTACCAGGTACAGGAAGGCGCGGACCCGAAGAGCGCTTTGGTGCGCAACGGTGTCTCCACGCACACCTTGCGTGATCTCCGCAATGATGTGATCCACGGCCGCCTGCCGCAGGTCACGTGGATCGTTGCCCCCTACAAATACAGCGAGCATCCGACCTCATCGCCGGCGGATGGCGCGTACTACATCCGGGCCGTGCTCGATGCACTTACCGCGAATGCAAACGTGTGGAGCCGCACGGTCCTGTTCCTTAATTACGATGAGAACGACGGGTTCTTCGATCACGTCGTGCCACCTGCGCCGCCGCTGGAAAATGGCGAGGGCGGCGTGGTATCTGCCGCTCTCGCCGACAGCCTTGTCGACGAGGTGATGGATCTCGATGAGCACCCAAAGATCGCCAACCCGATCGTCCCCGGCAGTGACCCGAATGGCCTGCAGGTCGTCGGCCTCGGCAATCGCGTGCCGATGATCGTGGTATCCCCATGGAGCCGCGGCGGCTGGGTGTGTAGCGAAACGTTCGATCACACCTCCGTGCTCCGCTTCCTTGAGAAGCGTTTTGGTGTCGAAGAGCCGAACATCAGCGGCTGGCGTCGCTCGGTGTGCGGGGACCTCACCAGTTGTTTCGATTTCGCCGGCATGCACGATGACAAGGTGCCTGCCATCGCGGTGCCCGCAGGATCCGACGGCAAGAGGCCGATCATGGTACCCGCCGATCAAGTGATGCCGTCCCAGGAACCAGGCCAACGCCCCGCGCGCGCGCTCGGTTACGCGTGGTCGGTAGAGCACCGCCTCGGCGATGGCCAGAGTCGCATCGCTTTTCGGAACACTGGCGTATTGGGCGCGGCATTCCTCGTCTACGATGGCCTGGATCGCGAAGCGCCACCGCGCCGCTATACCGCTGCCGCCGGCGACCGCATCGAAGACGCCTGGGCGCTGGCCGCGAAGGGTGACGCGTACGATAGGCGCATCCATGGGCCGAATGGGTATTACGCCGCGTTGCGCGGCTTCGCCGACGATTCGCTTGAAGCTGTCGTGCACGGGCTTCCTACTGAGCGTCGCATCGAGGTCGCCATTACCAATACCGGGAAGGTCCGGGCCGCGTGTCGCGTGGCTGACGCCTATGGCACGGGAGAGCCTGAGCACGTGAACATCGATGCGGGCGCCACGAAAACAGTGTCCATCGATCTTGCGGAAAGTGGGGGCTGGTACGACCTGACCATCACTACGCCGGAAGCTCCCCGCTACCTGCGCCGGTTCGCTGGCCACCACGAAGACGGCAAACCAGCCACGAGCGACCCCGGCCCCCGTAAACCATAAGCCCCCACAGAAAGCAGGTTCGGCGCAGGCTCTCGGCTACGGTGTGCCCTTGGCCTTCGCTTCGCCCCGCAGCGCACCTGCACGCCCGGGCGCTTGTGCCAACGCATCCTGGAAGGCCGCAAGCGCTGGCCCGGGCTTGTTCTGTTCAAGCATCAGCTCACCGAGCTGCTCGCGCGCCGGAACGATGGGCCCCGGCGTAACGGGGCGCTTCTCCAGCGCATCCTCCTTCTCGGCGGCATCACTCAGCAACGCAACGGCCCCGGCGCCTTTACCGCGCGCCTGCGCGGCCCACGCCGCGATCTCAGTAGCCAGGATGCCTGTCTGATCGGCCCAGTACATATCCCCCGATGTCCTCAGCCGGGCTTCCATGGCGCGCAGTCGCGCCGCCTGCACATCGGCCTGGTCGGGGTGGCCGGAGCGGGCCAGGCCCAGCCCCTTTGCCCACACTGAAATCGCCGCCACCGAGTCGGGCGCCCCTGCCGGCGGAGTGATTGTTGTGGCTTCATCCCAGCGGCCTTCTTCCACGGCGACACGCACCGGCATGGCCGCAGCCGCATAAGCGATGGCGAAGTTCGTCATGTCCAGGCGCGGCAGGGCCTTCATGTCGGCGATGACTTGACGAGCCTCCTTGTCACGGCCCGTCTGCACGTAGGCATACACCAGGTAGTCCATCGCATGCAGTTCGCCCATCATGTCGCCCTGTGCGCGGGCGGCCTTCTCGGAGGCGAGATTGGAGCGGATCGAATCATCCCAAAGTCCCATGCGCGTGAAGATGTGCGAGGGCATATGCAGCGCATGCGATGCCGATGGTGCGATATCCGCGTACTTTCTCGCCGCGTCGAGACCATGCTGCGCCAGCTCGGCGCTGTCGCACGCATGAATAAGGTAGTGCGCGATTCCCGGGTGGTCCGGATACTTCTTGAAGAGTGGATCGAGGATAGCCACCGCCTGCTTCTGCCGCGCATGGGTCTTGTCGGCCATCGAAGCATTCGATAGCAGCGCTACCGCGTAGAGCACCTGAGCTTCCACGTCATCGGGGTGGTCATTGGCGAGTTTCGCCATGGCCTCCTCATAGGCCAGTGTGCGTTGCTCAGGCTTGAGTTTCGGATCGGCTGCGAAAAGCAACGACAGTGCGTGGATATATTCCCGCTCGCGTCCCGAGGGTGGCTGAAGTTGCACCGCCTCCTGCATTTCCTTCTGCCCGGCACCGAACGTTTCGGGCGGCAGCGCAGGCTGCCACACCGGATGAAAATCGGTCATGGCGATACCCCAATGCGCCATCGCACACTTCGGGTCCTTCGCGGCAACGTCCCGAAACGCCTTCTGCGCCGCACCGTAGGCAAACGAGTGGAGCAGGGCGACGGCACGGTTGAAGGGCTGCTGCACGGAGGCAGCACACGATATGGGGAACGACACCGTACCCAGCTTCTCGGGAACGCCGTGGTCGTGATCGTGCATTTCCTGGGCATGAACCGAGCCGGCTGATGCCAGCAGGAAAAGCAGGGCGCGCCAGCGGAACATCATGGCGAAGTCCTTAGCTTGATAGGGCCGCAAATACTCTACGCGCCGGGCCCGGTCAGGCCTATCGGCAATCTGGCTATGCCTGATCCAAGGCCTTAGCCTGAAATAACCGGATGCGAGCCCTGCCGGAGGCCGAGCGGGCGACAGACGGCTATACTCCCCAGTCAGCCCCAAGAAAGCCCCCGCCCGTGACCAGCGAACTCAGCTCCATCATCGATTTCATCCGCTACGGCGCCAGCCGCTTCTCCGCCTCCGGCCTCACCTTTGGCCATAGCCATGACAATCCGATCGACGAGGCCACCCACCTGGTCCTGGCGGCCCTGCACCTGCCGCCGGACCTGCCCCCGGCCTACGGCGCGGGCAAGCTGGTGGCCGAAGAGCGCGAGAAAGTCCTCGCCCTCATTGAGCAGCGCATCACCGATCGGGTCCCGGTTGCCTACCTGGTAGGCGAAACCTGGTTCGCCGGCCTCAAGTTCAAGAGCGACCGCCGCGCCCTCGTCCCGCGCTCGCCGATCGCCGAGCTCATCGAAAGCCGGTTCACTCCCTGGCTCGATGACCGCCACGTGGAGCGCGCCCTCGACCTGTGCACCGGCTCCGGCTGCATCGGCATCGCCATGGCCGAATACAACCCGGAGTGGCAGGTCGATATCGTCGATATCAGCGACGATGCGCTCAGCCTGGCCAACGAAAACATCGCCTACCAGCATGTCGAAGGTCGCGTCCGTGCGGTCAAGTCCGACCTGTTCTCCGGCGTGAAGGATGAGGTCTACGACATCATCGTGTCGAACCCGCCCTACGTCACCAATGATGAATACGCCGCCATGCCGGCCGAATATAGCCATGAACCGGTCCTCGGCCTGACATCCGGCGATGATGGACTGGACATTACCCTGCGCATCCTCGACGAAGCCGCCAGCCACCTCAGCGAAGATGGCCTGCTGATCGTCGAGGTGGGCGACAGCGAACATGCCCTGGTCAACCTGTTGCCGCGCGTCCCGTTCGTGTGGATCGAGTTCAAGGTAGGCCAGATGGGTATTTTCGCCCTCGAACGCCGCGACCTGGTCGCGCACGCCGCGGAAATCCGCGCCGCACGCGCCGCGCGGAATTAACCACCCAACGGAAGTACCGTGTCCTCCAATACGTTCGGCAAGCTCCTCTCCGTTACCACCTTCGGCGAAAGCCACGGCCCGGCGATCGGGTGCGTGGTCGACGGGTGTCCGCCCGGCCTGCCGCTGGAGGCCAGCGAATTCCGGGCCGATCTGGAACGGCGCGCCACCGGCCGCTCCAGGCACACCTCGCAGCGCCGCGAGGCCGATGACATCGAAATCCTCTCGGGGGTCTATGAGGGTGTCACCACCGGCACCCCCATCGCGCTGCTCATCCGCAACACCGATGCGCGCTCAAAGGATTACGGCAACATCCTCGATACGTTCCGCCCGGGCCACGCGGATTACACGTACTGGCAGAAGTACGGCGTGCGCGACCCGCGTGGCGGTGGCCGCTCCTCGGCGCGCGAGACCACCATGCGCGTGGCCGCTGGCGTCATCGCCAAGAAATGGCTCGCCCAGCGCTACGGCGTGACGGTGCAGGGCCACGTCAGCCAGATCGGCGAGGTGGTTCCGCGCGGCTTCGAGCTGGAGGCCATCGAAACCAGCCCGTTTTTCTGGCCGTTTGCCGAGCAGATCCCCGAGCTTGAGGCCTATATGGACGCCCTTCGCAAATCGGGCGACTCCGTGGGCGCGAAGGTCACCGTGGTGGCCCAGGGCGTGCCGGCGGGGTGGGGCGAGCCCATCTACGGCAAGCTCGATGGCGAGCTCGCCGCCGCCATGATGTCGATCAACGCCGTAAAGGGCGTGGAGATCGGCGATGGCTTCGATGCCGTGCACCAGCGCGGCACCCAGCACCGCGACGAGATCACGGCGCAAGGCTTTCTATCCAATCACGCGGGCGGGATCCTGGGCGGTATCGCCACCGGCCAGCCGGTCGTGGTGTCCATGGCCTTCAAGCCCACCTCCAGCATCCTGGTGCCCGGCCGCAGCGTCGATCGCGAAGGGAATGCCACCGAAGTGGTCACGAAGGGCCGGCATGATCCCTGTGTCGGCATTCGCGCCGTCCCCATCGCCGAGGCCATGCTGGCCCTGGTGCTGATGGACCAGGCCCTGCGCCACCGCGCCCAGTGTGGCGACGTGGCACCGGTCCCCCCGCAGATCCCGGGCACGTTGCAGGAGTAAGTGATGAGCAAGCCGAAGGCCTGGGTCTCCCGGCCATTCTTCCCCGATATCGTCGATCGCCTGCGCGAGCACTTCGATGTGGTGGCCGAGACCGAGGAGCGCGCGTTCACGCCGCAAGAGCTCGCAGAGCGCCTGGCTGATGCCGATGCCGCCATTGTCGGCCTGGCCGACCGGATCGATGCCGATGTGCTGAAGCACGCCCCTAAGCTGCGATTCGTCGCCAACCTGGGCGTGGGCTACAACAACCTCGACCTGGATGCGCTGACCGAGGCGGGCGTGGGTGCCTCGAACACCCCGGATGTGCTGAACGAGACGGTGGCCGATTACGCCTGGGCGCTGATGCTCGCCGCGGCCCGCCGGGTGGGTGAGGCCGAGCGCTGGCTGAGGGCAGGGCAGTGGAAGGGTTCCCGCTTCGAAGGCTGGCTGGGTGCTGATGTGCACGGCAAGACCATCGGCATCCTGGGCATGGGCCGGATCGGCCAGGCCATCGCCCGCCGGGCGCAGGGTTTTCGCTCGCCGGTGATTTACCACAACCGCTCGCGGCTCGATGCCAGGGTAGAGACGGAGTGCGGCGCCACCTACGTGGACAAGGCCACCCTGCTGGCCCAGGCCGATCACCTGATCCTGGTACTGCCGTTCACGCCGGCCAACCGCCATATCATCGGCGCGGCCGAGCTGAAGACCATGAAGCCCACGGCTACCCTTATTAATGTTGCCCGCGGCGGTATCGTCGATGACGAGGCCCTGGCCCGGGCGCTGGCCGATGGCGAGATCGCCGCGGCGGCCCTCGATGTGTTCGAAGGCGAGCCGAAGGTCCATCCGGACCTGCTCCAACTCGACAATGTGGTGCTAAGTCCGCACATCGCTAGCGCAAGTCGCGACACACGTCGCGGCATGGCGTCGCTGGCTGTGGACAATGTGCTGGCGGCGTTTGGGCATGGTCCCTGCGCCGGCCGGCCACCCACGATCCTCAATCCGGGTGTGCTGGCCGACGCCAGCTGACCCTCTACCCCCCGCCAACAAGAGCGAAGATGAGCAAGAAGACGAGTTACAAGGTGGCCATGGTCGGAGCGACCGGTGCGGTCGGTGAGACCCTCCTGTCGATCCTGGCCGAACGGGATTTCCCGGTCAGCGAACTGATTCCCCTGGCGAGCGAGCGCTCGGCGGGCGGTACGGTCGATTTCGCAGGAAAACCTTGTGTCGTCAAAGACCTGGCCAAATTCGACTTCGCGGGCGTGGATATCGCGTTCTTCTCGGCCGGTGGCTCGGTAAGCCGCGAGCACGCCCCGCGCGCCGCCGCCGCGGGCGCCGTGGTCATCGATAACACCTCCGAATTCCGTTACCAGGACGATATTCCCCTGGTGGTCTCGGAGGTGAATCCGCACGCCATCGCCGACTACACGGTGCGCGGCATCATCGCCAACCCGAACTGCTCCACCATGGGCATGCTGGTGGCGCTGGCGCCGATCTACCGTGAGGTCGGCATCGAGCGTATCAACGTGGCCACCTACCAGTCGGTCTCCGGCGCAGGCCGTAGCGGCCTGGAGGAGCTGGGCAAGCAGACGGCGCAGATGCTGAACTTCCAGGACGTCGAGTCCAACAAGTTCCCCAAGCAGATCGCCTTCAACGTCATCCCGCACATCGACGACTTCCAGGCCAACGGCTATACCAAGGAAGAGATGAAGATGGTCTGGGAGACCCGGAAGATCCTTGAGGATCCTTCGATCCAGGTGAACCCGACCGCGGTGCGCGTGCCTGTGTTCTACGGCCACTCCGAGGCCGTGCACATTGAGACCCGCGACAAGATCACGGCCGAGCGTGCCCGCGAGCTGCTGGAGCAGGCCGAAGGCGTGGTGGTGATCGACGAGCGCCAGGCGGGTGGTTACCCGACGCCGGTCAGTGATGCCGCCGGCAAGGACCCGGTCTATGTCGGTCGCATCCGTGAGGACATCTCCCACGAAAACGGCCTGGACCTTTGGGTTGTCTCCGACAACATTCGTAAGGGCGCGGCGCTCAATGCCGTGCAGATCGCGGAAATCCTGATCAGGGATTACCTGTAATGACCCTCGGCCGCGCTGCCATCGCCTGCCTGCTCCTGTCGCTGCCGCTCACCGCGGTCGCGACGGGCCAGGCCGGGCCGAAGGCGGCGCAGGCCGGCCCGGACGAGGCCACCCGCGCAAGGCTTGATGCCACGCGCGGGCAGGCCCAGGCCGAGGATAAAAACGTAAAGGACCTGAAGAAGCGCGTCGACGCGCTCGAAACGAATTCGCAGGCCTCCAGGAAAGCCCTGGAGGAACGTGATCAAAAGATCGCGGAGCTCGAACGGCAGTTGGAAGCCGCGCGGCACCCGTAAGGGTAAACATGTAAGGGGGGCGTGTACGGGCCTCGCGAACGAGTCAAACTTGTCGCGTAAATGCCCGTAGCCGCTATTGTTAGTTGTTGCTGGGGTGCACTACAGTGGCGCCTTCGCGGCCGACCGCCCGTAGAGGCGCGCCGCCAGCGTGGAATTGTTCGGGGGATGCGAGTGATGAACCGTACTTTGAAGCTGTCGATCATGCTGGCGCTTGCCATGGGGGGCAGCCAGGCCCTGGCGCAGAGCCTTGGCGCCGTCCAGGTGCATTCCACCATGGACCAGCCGCTTTCCGCGGATATCCCGCTTACCGGCGTTACCGGTAACCCGGGCGATATCAAGGTCACGCTGGCGTCGGATGAAGCCTTCTCCCGTGCTGGCCTGAACAAGTCAGGCATGCCGGTGCAGCTCAGCTTCACCGTCGGCAAGAATGCCGCCGGCCAGCCGGTGATCCACGTCACCAGTGGCGCGCCGGTGCGCGATACCTACCTCGATTTCCTGGTCGAAGTCACCAGCGGCAAGGGCGGCTCCGCCATCCGCGAAGTCACCATGCTGCTCGATCCGCCGGGGGCCCCGGCCACCCCCGCAGCTAATTCAGCCCCGGCACCGCGCCCGTCGCGCACCGAGGCGGTTCCGGCCCGCGTGCCGGCCAAGGCGGCCACCCCGCGCGCTACCAGCACTGAGCCGAAGGCGGCTGCTGCCCCATCCGCGCAGGCTGCCAACGGCAGCATCGGCCCGGTCCAGCGTGGCCAGACCCTCTCCACCATCGCCCGTGACAACGCCAATGGCGCCGACCTGAACCAGATGCTGGTCGCCCTGCACAAGGCCAACCCGGACGCGTTCTACCGCGACAACATCAATGCCCTGAAGACCGGCGCGGTGCTGCGCATGCCGTCGCAGGACGATATCCAGGCGCAGACCGCCGCGGCGGCCCTCGCCGAAGTCCGCCGCCAGAACGAAGCCTGGCGCTCCGGCGCCGCGCGCGCGCCGGCCTCCGTCGCGGATGGCGCCTCCACGGGGAGCGAAGCGCCGGCCAAGGCCAGCGCCGCGAAAAGCGATCGCCTTGCCCTGGTTCCGGCGAAGGAGGGCGGCGAAGCCGCTTCCACCCGCGCTGGCGTGAAGGGCGGCACGGGCGATGCCCAGGTTGCCGGCCTGAAGCAGGAGCTGAGCACCTCGCAGGAAGCCGTCGTCTCGCTCAAGCAGCAAGGTGCCGAACTCAAGTCGCGCATCGGTGACCTGGAGGCGATCAATACCAAGAACGAGCGCCTGCTGAGCCTCAAGGATTCGGAAATCGCCGAGCTGCAGCACAAGCTCGCCGAAGCCCGCAAGAACGCCGGCCAGCCGGCCGTGGCGTCCAGCGCACCTGCGCCGGCCGCGGTGAGCCCGGCCACTGCGCCTGCCGCCGCCCCGTCGGTAGCCGCTGCGGCGCCCGTCCCGGCCCCGGCGGCAAGCGCCCCGGGAACCGCCGCGAGTGCGCCTGCTCATACCGCCACCGTCGCGAGCGCGCCGGTTCCGGCGCCGGCCGCTGCCCAGCAGGCCACGCCGCCGGCCACGCAGCCGCCGAAGAAACTGGTTCCCGCGCCGGCCCCGGTCGAGGAAGACCCGTGGTTCATGCAGCCTTGGGCATGGGGCGGCGGTGCCGTTGTCATCCTGTTGCTGCTGGTCGCCGCCGTATTCGGCCGCCGCAAGAAGCCGGCGACGGCGTCCGTCGCGCCAAGCTCGCTGGCCGATCGCTTTAGCCGCGAGCCGACCTTCGGCAGCTTCGACGCCGAGCGCGATGAAGCCATCGATCCGGACCAGCGCGAAATCATCGATGCGCTGGCCGAACACCCGGACGATATTGGCCTGCACCTTGAGCTGGTGAGCCTGTATTACGGCCGTCGCGACGTCGATCATTTCGAAGCGGCCGCGGAAGCGATGTATGCGCACGTGGCCGACCCTGAGCAGCCGGAATGGCGCGAAGTGGTGATGATGGGCGAAGCGCTCGCCCCGTCGCATCCGCTGTTCGGTGGCCAGCCGGTCGACGAGATCGACGAGCCGTACGAGGGCGATACGTACACCCCGGTGCACGGCGAACATGAGAACGCGGAGGCCCTTGAGGCGTTCGATCTGGGTAGCTATGTGACCAGCCCGGATGACGATACCCATCCGACCCCGCCGGCCCCGCAGAAGCACAGCGAATACCACTTCAATTTTGACCTGACCCCGGCGCAGCGCACCGAGGCCGATCGCCGCCCGCATGCGCCGGATGTGTTCGATGTGGACGCGCCGGAGTCGCCGTATACCGAGGCGCACGAGGCGCCGGCCTTTGGCGATATCCTGGCCGAAGAGAAAGCGCCGGTGGAAGAGCGCTCCACCTGGTCGTTCGACGAAGAGGCGCACCACGCGACGCCGGTCACCCCGACCGAGCCGCCGCGTTTCGACGAGCCCACGTTCCCCGACGAAGAGCCGGTGGACACCGCAGGCCCCGAGAGCTTCAGCGATGATCCGGTCGATACCAAGCTCGACCTGGCACGCGCCTACCTCGACATGGGCGACGCCGAAGGCGCCCGCCTCATGCTCGATGAAGTGATCAGCGAAGGCACCCAGATGCAGAAGGACACGGCCCGTCGCATCCTGGATGGGATCGCCTGATCGTGCCGAGGGGGCTCCGGCGGTGGTAACCTTCCCGGTTTCCACCGCCCCGTGACCCCATGCGCATCGCCCTAGGCGTCGAATACGACGGCACCGACTTCTTTGGCTGGCAGAAGCTCAGCCACGCGAAGACCGTGCAGGGCGCGCTGGAGGAAGCTCTTTCCTTCGTCGCCCACCAGCCCATCGAAGTCACTGCCGCCGGCCGCACCGATGCCGGCGTGCATGGGCGTACCCAGGTGGTGCATTTCGATACCGATGTGCCGCGTGACATGCGTGGCTGGGTGCTGGGCGCTTGCTCCAACCTGCCGCGCACGGTCGCGGTCACGTGGGCGCAACCGGTCGCGGATGATTTCCACGCGCGCTTCTCGGCGCGTGCCCGCCGTTATCGTTATCGCTTGTTGCCCCGCTATGTGCGCCCGGCGCTCGATGCGCGTTTCGTGGCGTGGGAGAAGAAGCCGCTGGATGCCGCGCGCATGCACGAGGCGGCCCAGGCCATCATCGGCGAGCATGACTTCTCCGCTTTCCGCGCCATCTCCTGCCAGGCAGCGCATGCCCGCCGCAACGTGATGAACATCCGGGTTTACCAGGATGACATCCACATCGTCGTGGAGATCGAAGCCAATGCGTTCCTGCACCATATGGTGCGCAACATCGTTGGCTCGCTGATCCCGATCGGCCGTGGCGAGCAGCCCGTCGAATGGATGGCCGAACTGCTGGAAGGCCGCAATCGCGACGTAGCCGGTGCGACGGCTCCCGCCGAAGGCCTTACCTTCCTTGGGCCGCGCTACGAAGCGCATTGGGGCTTGCCGGCGGAGGTGACGTTGTGACCCGAGTGAAGTACTGCGGTTTCACCCGCATCGAGGATGTGCAGGCCGCCGCCGCGCTCGGCGTGGATGCGGTTGGCTTTGTCATGACCCGCAAGAGCAAGCGCTTTGTCGATATGGCGCAGGCTGAGGCGCTACGCGATGCCGTGCCGCCGTTTGTCACCACGGTCGTACTGGTGATGGACGATGAGTCGGCGTGGGTCGACGAGGTCGTGCGCCGCGTGCGCCCCGATATGCTGCAGTTCCACGGCGCGGAAACCGACGAGGCCTGCGCGGCCCACGGCGTGCGCTACCTCAAGGCCATCGCCATGGGCGAAGGTGAGGGCGCGTTGCCACGCCTGCGCGCGTACCCGCGTGCGGCCGGCCTGCTGCTTGATGGCCATGGGCTCGGTGAGACCGGCGGCAGTGGCCAGCGTTTCGACTGGTCGGCCATGCCGCGGGATCTTGCGCAACCGCTCGTGCTCGCGGGCGGACTCACCGCCGACAACGTCGCCGAGGCCATCCGCGTGGCCCGGCCCTGGGGCGTGGACCTTTCCAGCGGCATCGAGACATCGCCGGGCCTGAAGGATCGGGCTAAGATGGAACGCTTCCTCGCCGCCGTGCGCGCCGTCCCCAGCGCGTGAGCCCCTTTTAGCAACACACGGTATAGCAATGACCCAGATCCCGGATTTCCACGCCTACCCCGACGCGCATGGGCGCTTCGGCGATTACGGCGGCATTTACGTGGCCGAAACGCTCATGGAGCCGCTGGCTGAACTCACCGCCGCCTACGAGCGCCTGCGCCAGGATCCGGCATTCATCGCCGAGCTCGACCGTGACCTGAAGTACTACGTGGGCCGCCCCAGCCCGGTGTATTTCGCCGAGCGCCTGACGAAACACGTGGGGGGCGCGCGCATCATCCTGAAGCGCGAAGACCTGAACCATACCGGTGCGCACAAGATCAACAACACCGTGGGCCAGGCGCTGGTCGCCCGGCACATGGGCAAGGGCCGCATCATCGCCGAGACCGGCGCGGGCCAGCACGGCGTGGCTTCCGCCACGGTGGCTGCACGCATGGGCTTGAAGTGCGTGGTGTACATGGGTGCGGTCGATATCGAGCGCCAGAAGATCAACGTGTACCGCATGCGCCTGCTCGGCGCGGAAGTGGTGCCGGTGACCTCCGGTTCGCAGACGTTGAAGGATGCGCTCAACGAGGCCATGCGCGACTGGGTCACCAACGTCAACGACACGTTCTACATCATCGGAACCGTCGCCGGTCCGCACCCGTATCCGCAGATGGTGCGTGACTTCAACGCCATTGTTGGCCGTGAAGCGCGTGAGCAGACGCTGGAGCAGTTCGGTCGCCTGCCGGATGTCATCACGGCCTGCGTCGGTGGCGGCTCCAACGCCATCGGCCTGTTCCACGCGTTCCTCAACGACCGCGATGTGCGCATCGTGGGTGCGGAAGCCGCGGGCGATGGCATTGAGACCGGTCGCCACGCTGCGTCGCTGGCCGCCGGCAAGCCGGGCGTGCTGCACGGCAACCGCACGTACGTGCTGTCGGATGCGAACGGCCAGATCGTGGAGACCCATTCGGTGTCCGCCGGCCTGGATTACCCGGGCGTTGGCCCGGAGCACGCCTTCCTCAAAGATGCCGGCCGTGCCGAGTACGTAGGCATTACCGACGACGAAGCGCTTGAGGCCTTCCATCTGCTGGCTCGCACCGAAGGCATCCTTGCCGCGCTCGAATCCAGCCACGCGATCGCCCAGGCGATCAAGCTGGCTCGCGAACTGCCGAAGGACGGGCTGGTCCTTGCCAACTTGTCCGGCCGTGGCGACAAGGATGTGCACACCATCGCCGCGCGCGAGGGGATCGAACTCTGATGAGCCGCATCGAACGCCGCTTCGCGGCCCTCAAGTCCGCCGGGCGCACCGGCCTGGTCACCTTCATCACCGCTGGCGATCCCTCGCCCGAGGACGTAGTGCCGTTGCTGCACGGCCTGGTCGCCGCGGGCGCCGATGTCATCGAACTGGGCGTGCCGTTTTCGGATCCCATGGCCGATGGCCCGGTGATCCAGCACGCCTCCGAGCGCGCCATCGCCAAGGGCGTAGGTCTGCACAACGTGCTGGCTTGGGTCGCAGCCTTTCGTGAGACAGATGACGAGACACCGATTGTCCTGATGGGTTATCTCAACCCCGTGGAAATGTACGGTTACAGCTCGTTCGCCGAAGATGCGCTCGATTCCGGTGTCGATGGCGTCTTGATGGTGGATTGCCCGCTGGAGGAATCCCACGTGCTGGAACCCCTGCGCGCGGCCGGGCTCGACCAGATCCTGCTCGCCTCGCCGACCACGGCGGAGGGCCGCCTGGCGAAGCTTTGCGAGGCCGCTTCGGGCTTCCTGTATTATGTGTCGTTCGCTGGCATCACAGGAGCCGCGCAGCTCAGCACCGGCCAGATTGCCGAGCGCGTGGCCGGTATCCGCGCCCGTTCGAAGGCCCCGGTAGCGGTGGGCTTCGGCGTTCGCGATGCCGCTTCGGCCAAGGCGATCGGCGAGTTCGCCGATGCCGTGGTCATTGGCAGTGCCCTGGTCGACCGGCTCGCCGGCGCGGCTTCGGCGGACGATGCCGTGTCGCGGGCGAAGGATTTCCTGGCCCCGATCCGCGCGGCGCTCGACGCTCGCTGACCGGAGCCGGGCGGGACCGATCGCGCTGGCGCAATCTCGCACCACCGCACCACATTCAGGCATTTGTAGGAGCGCGCCCGTGCGCGATCCCACACGCACCATCGGAGACACAGCATGAACTGGCTTCAGAAAATCATGACCCCGAAGACCCGCGGCCCGGCAGCGGGCGCTGGCAAGGGCAAGGTGCCCGAGGGCGTGTGGGAAAAGTGCGCGGGCTGCGGCACCGTGCTGTACAAGCCGGAACTCGAAAAGTCGCTGATGGTGTGCCCGAAGTGCGGTCACCACCACGCCATTTCGGCGCGTGCGCGCCTTGCCGCGCTCTTTGACGAAGGTTCGACCACCGAACTCTGGGCGAAGATGGAGCCGGTGGATGCGCTGAAATTCAAGGACCAGAAAAAGTACAAGGATCGCGTTATCGCCGCCCAGAAGAACACGGGTGAGAAGGACGCGCTGATCGCCATGTCGGGCAAGCTGCTCGGCCGCCCGCTGGTGTCGGTGGCATTCGAGTTCTCGTTCATGGGTGGCTCGATGGGTTCGGTGGTGGGTGAAAAGTTCACCCGGGCCGCAGAGAAAGCCCTGGCGGAGAAGAGTGCGCTGGTGTGCTTCTCGGCCACGGGCGGCGCCCGCATGCAGGAAGGCTTGTTCTCGCTGATGCAGATGGCGAAGACCTCGGCGGCCATCGCGCGTATGCACGAAGCAGGCGTGCCGTATATCTCGGTCCTTACGCATCCGACCACCGGTGGCGTGTCGGCGTCGCTGGGCATGCTGGGTGATCTGAACGTCGCCGAGCCGAAGGCGCTGATCGGTTTCGCCGGCCCTCGCGTGATCGAGCAGACCGTCCGCGAGACGCTGCCGGAAGGCTTCCAGCGCTCCGAGTTCCTCGTAGACCACGGCGCGGTTGACGTGATCGTCGATCGCCGCGACATGCGGGAGAAGTTGGGCGCCATGCTCGGCATTCTTGAGAAGATGCCACGCGTCGACGCCGCCTGATCGAAAAACAGCCCCGCTACGGCGGGGTTTTTTTTGCCCCGCCTCATGGCAGCGTGGGGGCGACTTACCTGTACAGACGGCTTGCCGCTGAGTGCTATCTCAGCGTGTGTGTCCATGTGCGTGGCCATGCGCGTGTCCTTCTGCGCCGCCGCACGGCCCTCGGAGCGAGCGCGGCATATTTCGTATCCATTTGTCCTGGTGGGGAAATTTGAGTCACGCGAGTGGACGGCTGCGGGCCTTGAGCCATGTCGGATAGACAAGTGATCGTGTCTCGCCTCACGTTGCTCATCCGCAGGCAAATGTAAGGGGAAAGCATGGCCATTTTTTTCGTGATGCCTACCGATGATGGTTCGATGGGCACCCACCAACCGGGAAACCTCTCACAGGAAGGGCGCGACATGAGCAGGAGCCGTACGTTCAAACAGGCACAGGGCGGTGCGCCGCCTGAGGCTGCTACGGGCGCCAGCCCCGCTGCGCTCACCGGTGGCGACTTCTCGTCGTCGCTCCTTATTCAGATGAAAGACGCCATCGCGCGCATCGAAACGGAGCTGGCGCACCTCACGAAGGTCGCCGAGGCCACCCGAAAAGACGTTGATGACCTGAAAACCTGGAAGGCGCTCGTGCTGGGTGGCGCTGCCGTGCTCGGGCTTCTCTTTGGCCTTTACAAAGCCATGGCGGGAACGGTTCACGTGGGCCTTGGTGCCGCAGCGCCTGCAGTCATCGCGCCCCAGGTCGCAGCGGCGCCTCCACCCGGTGATCCAGCGGAAATATCAGCGTGAGGCGGCAATCGCCGTGACAGGCATTTGCGATACGCTGGTCGTCACCATAGCTCCCATCGTCAGTACGCAGGCAATGACGGCAACGGCGAACAGGGTTTTCAGCAGGACGAATTCGGCTTTCATGGCAGGTCTCCGTAGCGGTTGGTAACGCGGGCGCCTGTGCCCTTCGCTTGAGAGGTTGCATTGCTCATGCCAAGGGCGAAGATTCCTCGGAACGCCTGATATAAGGCCGTTTTCGCGAGTCTCACCGTGCTTCGAACAGTGTCCGCGGACGAAAGCGTGTCCGCGTTTGGACGTCCGTGTGTATACCGAGGATCGACGTACGGTTGGCCCTCAGAAAATCACGCGCTCCAGCCACAGCGAGAGGGTGCCAAGGCCGCCGCCAATCGCCGTGGCGGCCAGTACGTCGCTCGGGTAATGCAGCCCAAGAATGACGCGCGACGCGCCGATCAACGCCGCGAAGCCGATCAGGAAAGGCGCGAGCACAGGATAGTGCGCGACCGCGACTACCGTGAACGACACCGCCTGCAAGGTGTGGCCCGACGGGAAGCTGAATTCATCCAGCGGTGGCACGTGTGCAATCACGCCAGGGCACGAACGAAAAGGGCGAGGGCGCTTCGTCCAACGCTTCAGGATGCGATACATCATCAGCGCGGTCAGGCCGGTCAGCGCCATCTGTACCGCGACGGCCAGGCCGTGCATGCCGCCGACGATCGCCATAACCGTCATCAACGCGTACCAGAAAACGCCATCACCCAGCCGACTGACGAGCCCGAAAAATACGCCGATCGCGCGACGCGCGCCCCAGCGGTTGGCGGCCACGCACATGCGGCGGTCGAGGTTCGCTCTACGCGGCGACGGCGGTGCTGCGTTCATGGATGTTCTCCTGGGCGAGCGACTGCATGATGGATTCGAAATCGGATACGACCGACTCCGGTGACAAGCTCGCCACGGATGCACGCGCGGCGCGTCCCATCGCCGCGCATGCGGTGGCATCCGCACCGAGCGTGGCGGCGCGTTCTACCAGGCCGCCTTCATTGCCAGGCGCGACGCGGATACCGTTCTGGCCATTGCGGATGTACTCGCGTGCCGCCGCTTCGGCATACGCGACCACCGGAATGCCCGAAGCCATGGCCTCAAGCACGACATTCCCAAAGGTTTCGGTGAGGCTGGGGAATACGAAAAGATCGGCGCTGGCGTAGAACGCCGCCAGATCATCGCCGCGGCGGGTACCGGCGAAGATCACCTCGGGGTGCGCTGCTTCCAGCGCGGCGCGACCCGGGCCGTCCCCCACGATGACGCACTTCGCGTCCGGCGCGCGGCGGCGCAGGGCTTCCCACGATTCGATCACTACATGCAGGTTCTTTTCAGGCGCTACGCGACCCACGCAGATCATGACCGGCGTATCCGGGCCTGCACCCCAGGAGGCGCGCAGGTCGTCGTTGCGGCGCTCTGGGTGGAAGCGAACGGTATCCACGGCGCGCCTGAGGACCCGAACGTCGTGGACACCAAGATCGTTCAGTTCGTCCGCAAGCTGGCCCGTAGGCACCAGGGTCGCTTGTGCGCGACGGTGGAACCTGGCCAGGTAGCTGCGTACCACCGGGGTGAGTGCTCCAAAGCCGTAGTGCCCAACATAAAAGTCAAAGCGCGTGTGAAATCCGGTCGCGACCGGGATGCCAAGTCGGCGGGCGGCGCTGACCGCGCTCCAGCCCAGGGGGCCTTCCGTGGCCACATAAACGGCATCCGGCCGGTCGGTGCGCCAGCGGCGCTCGATGCGAAAACGCGCCGGCAGGCCAAAGCGCAGGCCTGCGTAGCGGGGAAGGGAGGCGCCATCCACTTCGAACACATCCATGCCTGCATCAGCCATCGGTGGCGTGGCCGGGTGTATGGGGCGGATGAGGTCGACGCTATGGCCGCGGCGGACAAGGCCGCGGGCTAAGGACTGGACGGTAAGGGCTACGCCGTTCACGTCCGGCGCGTAGGTCTCGGTGACGATGCCAACTCGCATGGCGGTGCCCTCTGGCCTGGCTTGGTTCATGCTCTCGCGCGGCCGTGTCGCGGCGGTTATCGCGGCATGACTGGCAGATGACAGGCATCCGCCAATTCGGCCGGGAAGACCCTGGGTTGTGCCCATGTTTGCCGGGCGGCGCAGCAGGTTGTGCCCGAACCGGATAAAATCGCCGGTCTGACCGCTAAAGCCATGACCCTACGATGACCGTTCGCACCCGTTTCGCTCCCAGTCCCACCGGCTACCTGCACATCGGCGGCGCGCGCACTGCGCTGTACTGCTGGCTGGAAGCGCGCCGTCGCGGCGGCGAGTTCATCCTGCGCATCGAGGATACGGACCGTGAGCGATCCACCCAGGAAGCCGTGCAGGCCATTCTGGATGGGATGAACTGGCTGGGCCTGGCGCACGACGAGGGTCCGTACTACCAGACGTTGCGCATGGACCGTTACCGCGAAGTGGCCGACCAGCTGCTGCGCGAGGGCAAGGCCTATTACGCCTACGAGACCAAGGAAGAGATCGAGGCCATGCGCAATGCCGCCATGGCTGCCGGCGAGAAGCCGCGCTACAACGGCTACTACCGCGATCGCAACGAGCCCCTGCGCGAGGACCCGAACCGGGTCATCCGCTTCAAGAACCCGACCTCGGGCTCGGTGGTGTTCGATGACAAGGTGAAGGGCCGTATCGAGTGGGCGAATACCGAACTTGACGACCTGGTGATCTTCCGCTCGGACGGCTTCCCCACCTACAACTTCGCAGTGGTGGTGGATGATATCGATATGGGCATCACCGAGGTCATCCGAGGCGATGACCACGTGAACAATACCCCTCGCCAGATCAACATCTACAAGGCGCTGGGCGCCCCGGTGCCGGAATTCGCGCACCTGCCGATGATCCTGGGGCCCGATGGCCAGAAGCTCTCCAAGCGCCACGGCGCGGTCAGCGTCATGCAGTACCGCGAAGATGGCTTCCTCCCGCACGCGCTGCTGAATTACCTGGTCCGCCTGGGCTGGTCGCACGGTGACCAGGAGATCTTCTCCGTGGGCCAGATGATTGAGTTGTTCGACGTGGCCGACGTGAACAAGGCCGCATCGCGCTTCGACGTGACCAAACTTTCGTGGCTGAACCAGCATTACCTGAAGACCGACGATCCGGCGGCTCTCGGCCCCGAACTCGCCTACCACCTGCAGCGCATCGGCATCGACCCGGCCACTGGCCCGAACCCGGCGGACGTGGTCGTGGCGCTGCGCGACCGCGTGCAGACGTTCGTGGAAATGGCCCAGCGCGCCACGCTTTGGTACGGCCCCATCACCGAATGGGACCCCAAGGCCGTCGAGAAGCACCTGCGCACCGAGACGGCGCCGGTCGTGCTCGCGAAGGCGAGGGAAGAGCTCGCCGCGTTGCCGGAATGGACGCCGGAGGCGGTGCACGGTGCCGTGGAGCGCACCGCAGCCTCGCTGGAGCTGGGCATGGGCAAGGTCGCCGCGCCGCTACGCGTGGCCATGACCGGCACCCAGGTTTCGCCGTCCATCGAGCACACGATCTACCTGTGCGGGCGAGATGTGGCACTGGCCCGTATCGACGATGCCGTCGCCAAGGCCGCATGACCGTACGCGCCCCGTGACGGCCGTTTCCGCATGAACGCACGTGTAGGAGCGCGCTTGCACGCGATGGAAGTTGCCGCGGGCACCCATCGCGCGCAAGCGCGCTCCTACCGGAAATGCGGTCATGGATGAGCTGTTGGCCAAGGCCATGGCCGGGGTCGATCCCCAGGCCCCGGGCGCGTTCCTCACCATCTTCATGAATCTGATGCGGCTGGTTCCCTGGGGCCAGCTCATCATCTGGCAGGTGGTATTCATCGCCGTTGGCGCGGTTCTCGGGTGGTGGCGTGGCCGGTTTACCGCCACCGTGGTGGCCTCCCTGGTGCTGGGGCCGTTTGGCTGGGCCGTGCCGTTCCTGCCGCATAAGCCAGCGGGTCCTGCCCCTGTGCCACGAAGCACCGCGGCGCCTGGGCCGGGCGGGCCAGGTAACGGGCCGCCGCCCCTCCCGGGCTCGAAAAAGCCCTGACAGGTCCTCATGTTAGAATGACGCCATGAGCACTCACGCCAGCCACCATCATGCCCACGACCACCACGATGACGCCCGCGGCTTCGTCGAGGCGGTGGAGCTTGCCTCCAACGAACGTGGCCTGCGCCTGACCCCGCTGCGTCGTGAGGTGCTGGAGTTGGTCGCGGTGGCGGGCAAGCCGGTGAAGGCTTATGACCTGCTGGACCGTCTACGCGAAAAGCACGGCAATGCCGCGCCGCCTACGGTTTATCGCGCGCTCGATTTCCTCCTCGAGAACGGCTTCATCCACAAGCTGGAATCGATCAACGCCTACGTCTCCTGCCATCACCCGGCCGAGTCGCACCAGGTGCCTTTCCTCATCTGCGACAAATGCCAGTGCGCACAGGAAGTGTGCGACGAGCGCGTGGCCGAATTGATCGAGGCACAGGCGAAGGCCTTTGGGTTCCGGCCGCAGGCGCAGACGCTGGAAGTGCACGGCATCTGCAAGAACTGCCGCGAATCGTAATCCTGTAGGAGCGCGTACCAAAAGAAAACGGGGCGCCGCTTTTTGCGGCGCCCCGTTTGTTTCCGGCCCCTGCCGGGGAGGGAGGAGTGGGACGTCAGGGACCGGGAACGCAGTGGACTCAGAAGTAGGCGCGCACGCCTACGGAAACGTTGCGACCTGGCATCGGTGCCACATCCTTGAACAGCGATGTGGCGGGACGTGCGGTCTGGTTGGTCAGGTTGTTGCCATCCACGAAGGCCTCCCACTGGCTGCGTTCGTCGTTGACGAAGGTCCAGCCGAAGTGCGCGTTCACCAACGTGTAGCCGGCGGTATCGGTTTCGAAGGCCGCGACCTTGTCCTGCTTCATGTAGCGCACGGCGCCCACGCTTGCGCGCAGGCCATCGGCGTTCCAGCTCAGCGTGGAGCCCACGCGGCCGGCCGGAATGCGTGGCACGTTGCCACCACCGTTATCCAGCGTGGCGCGCACGGTATCGCCGAACACGCGCAGGTCCCAATGGCCCGACGGGCCCTGTGCCAGGTGGAACGTGGCCTCGGCTTCGGCACCGCGGAACGTCGCGTCGTTCTGCGACCAGATGCGCACCGGCAGGTCATCTTCAATCTCGCCGGTGTCGGCGAGGTAAATGAAGTTCTTGTACTTGTTGTAGTACACGGCGACCTTGCCTTCGACGACATCGCCGTGGAAGTGCAGGCCGAGCTCGGCCTGGTTGGATTTCTCCTTGCCCAGGTCGCTGCCGATTTCGAACGTGTTGGATGCGTCGTGCGGCCCATTCGCGAACAGTTCCTCTTCCGACGGCGCACGCTCGGCGTGGTCCAGGTTCAGCGAGACGTGCCACTGGTCCGTGAAGCGGTAGGCGAAGCCGGCGGAGAAGCTGTTCGGTGAGTAGTTGCGCTTCGCGCCGTCGATCGGCTCCACGCTCTGCTTGTCGTGGCGTGCGCCCAGTTCGACTTTCAGCGGACCGAAATCACGCGTCTCGGTGAGGAATACGCCAACCCCCTTCGTCGTGGTCGCGGGCACGAAGGTTTCTTCGCCCACGGCGGCGAACTGTCGGTGCTGGGTCTGTACGCCGAACGCGCCGTTCCAGCCAGCGAGTTCGTCGTGGGTGACGACCAGGCGCCCCTGGTTGCTCTGGGTGGTGAAGGTTGTGCCGGGTTCGTCACCCTCGTATTCCACGTGCTGGTAGTCGCCGTGGCTCAGGTTGAACTCGATCTTGCTGATGCCGTCGAACGGCTGCACCAGGCCGCCCTTCAGGGTGTAGTTGGTCTGCGCCATCTTGATGTGCACCGGGTCTTCGCCCTCGACGGGGTCACCCGGTTCGGCAGGGCTGCCATACAGGTCCATGAAGCGGGAGATGGACAAGCCAACGTAACCCCACGAGCCGAGCAGCGAGGCACCGATAGCGCCCGAGGTGGTCTTCACCGCGCTGTTGGCCAGCGTGCCGCCGGGGATGTCGTAGTCCTTGTTATCGCGGTGCATGCCATCGACATGGATGGCGAACTGGTCGTTGCCGGCATCGAACCGGGCGAGCCCGGTCTTGCCATCGGAAACGGAATCGGTGCGCACTTCGGCGCGGCCTGCGAAGCCGTTTTCAGGTGTCTTCTCGGGCACGCGGCCATCGACGACGTTCACGACGCCGCCGATCGCGCCCGAACCGTAGAGCAGGGTGGCCGGGCCCTTCAGCACCTCGATCTGGTCGGCGAGGAAGGGTTCCAGGGTGACAGCGTGGTCCTGGCTGACGTTGGATACATCCTGCGAGGAAAGGCCGTTCTCAAGCACCGCCACGCGCGGGCCATCCAGGCCACGAATCACCGGCCGGCCCACGGCGGTACCCAGGGCGGAGGTCTGCACCCCGGGGATGGACGACACGGTTTCACCCAACGAAACCCCCTTGGCGTCATCCAGGGCCGAACCGGCCAGTACCGCCACGGGGGCCACGATCTGGTCGGCGTTGCGGCCGCCGGGTACCGCGTTGACCACGATGCCTTCCAGCTTGTCGACATGCTTCTTCGACTTGCCCTGCGGTTCCTTCGTGCCCACATCGGGGGCTGTGGCGTCCTGCGGTGCGTCTTCCGCCATGGCGGGGAGCGATCCGCCGAACGTCGCGGCAAGGGTCAGGGCGAAAAGGGTTCTACGCATCGGGTGGAGCTCCATCGGTTGGACTTTGCAATGTTATAAAGTATCATCACTTGCCCCGACCTGTGCAAATAGTCACGCTATGCACTCCATGACCGAACCAACGCTCGCCCCCGAGACCCGCCGCCGCTGGTGGCACGCCGCAGACCGCCTTGGGGCGACGGCGTCGTTCCTGTGCGCCATCCACTGTGCGCTGCTGCCGTTCGTCATCGCGGTGTTGCCACTTCTGGGCCTGTCGTTCCTGGCGAACCACCGCTTCGAGGAAGTATTCGTCTCGTTCGCCTGCGTCCTGGCGACCGCGGCGCTGGTCTCGGGCTACCGCCGCCATCACCGGCGCCTTCCGTTCGCCTTCGCCGTACCGGGGCTGCTCTTGCTGGTGCTTGGCGTGACCTTCCTGCACAGCGGTTCGCTGCTGGTCCACAGCGTGCTGGTCACTACCGGTGGCCTGCTGGTCGCCACGGCGCACTTCATCAACCTGAAAGTGGACCGCAGCGGCCACGCCGGGCACATTCATGGGCCGACCTGCGCCCACCCGTGATTGTGTAACCGCGGCCGCAGCACCTAGCCTTCGCCCCATGGCACACGACCACGCCCACGCGCACGGCCATTCCCACGGCCACGCGCACGATCATTCGCACGATCATTCCCATATCGAGGGCAGCAGCGAGAAGAAGCTGCTGTTCGCGTTCGTCCTTACCCTGCTCATGCTGGTGGTGGAGGCGGGCGGCGGCCTCGTATCCGGTTCGCTGGCGCTGCTGGCCGATGCCGGCCACATGCTGGTGGACGCCCTGGCCCTGCTGCTCGCTTTCCTGGGTGCGCGGTTCGCCGCGCGGCCGGCGGATGCCCAGCGCACGTATGGCTATGGCCGCATCGAGGTGCTGGCGGGGTTTGTGAACGCGCTGACCCAGTTCGCGCTGGTGGCCTTCATCATCTACGAGGCAGTGCAGCGGCTGTTCAACCCCGAGCCCATCCTGTCCGGGATCATGTTCGTGGTTGCCCTGGTGGGTCTGATCGCCAACGTGGTGGTGCTGCGTACGCTGCACGGCCACGATCCGGATGATGTGAACATTGCCGGGGCAAGCCTGCATGTACTGGGGGACTTGCTGGGTTCGGTCGCGGCGGTACTTGCGGCGCTGGCGGTGTACTTCATGAACTGGCTCTGGGCCGATCCGGTCCTGTCGATCCTGGTCTCACTGCTTATCCTGCGCAGCGCCTGGTCGCTGGTGCGCCGTTCGGGCCACATCCTGCTCGAGGGGACACCCGATGGCGTGCACCTGGACGAGGTCACGAAGGTGCTGCACGAGTGCGACCCCGCCATCCTCGATATCCACCATGTACACGTCTGGCAGATGACCGCTGGCTCGCGCATGGCCACCCTGCATGCCGAACTGGCCCCAGGGGCCGACCAGGCCCGCGTTCTCACCGCGATCAAGACGACCCTGAGCGAGCGCTGGCAGGTGGGCCATGCCACCGTGCAGTTCGATCCGGGCGAGTGCCCGGATGAGCTGGAGGGCTGCGGCCAGGACGGTGGCCGGCACGGCCACTGAACGGCCTTTCACGCCGAACCCTTGCGCTTTACACGGCCGCTGATACGATGACCGGCCGTTCCTCTTCATCACCCGAATTAAGGAGTTTCCCATGGGCAAGGGCGACCGCCGCACCCGTCGCGGCAAGATCTACCGTTCCAGCTACGGCATTGCCCGTCCGCACACCGATATCGTGACCGGTGCTGCCGTGGCAAAGCCGGCCGCCGCCAAGCCGGCAGCGGCCAAGAAGGCTGCCGCTCCGCGCAAGAAGGCCTGATCCCTTCTTCGTGTGACACGAAAAACCCCGCTCCGGCGGGGTTTTTTGTGGGGCCAGTGTGGGGCTGTGATCAGGCCGGTACGTAGGTAAGGCGGATGATCCCGTCGCAGACCAGCTCGCCGGCCGCCAGGCGCAGCGGTGGCCGGGCGCCCGCGAAGTAGGGGTTGCCGCCGCCTAGCACCACCGGGTGCATGTACAGCCGGTATTCGTCGATAAGGCCGAGCTCGCCCAGGGCGTGTGCCAGGACCGGGCCACCGACCTCGATATCGCCACCCAGCTCGGCCTTCAGCCGCCGGATAGCTGCCGACAGCTCGTCGGCGATGAGGGTGGCGTTCGGGCCAACGGTCGGGAGCGAGCGGGATATGACCCACTTGGGCTTGCTGCGCCATGCCTGCGCGTATTCGCGTTCCGCCGCATCCCACCCGGGCACCTCATCGTCCCAGTAGCGCATGACCTCATACAGGCCGCGGCCGTACACCATGCCGGTGAGCTGGTGCACGTCATCGATGAAGTGGCGAAAGAGTGCCGGAGGTGGCGCAAACGCCTGGTGGTCTACATAGCCGTCCAGGGACTGGTTCATTGCGAAGATGAGCTTTGCCATGGAGGGCTCCGCCACAGGAATCGTCGCGACAGCTTGGGCCGCGGCGGCGTGACTGTCGACCCCCGGCTACAGCTCCGTCAGCGAGTCGAAATCCATGCCGCTCTCGGGGTGCGCCGCGACGATGTTGCAGCTGAGCAGGCCCGGAAACATGTTGCGCGCGACCCCCGCGTGGTTATCTGGGTTGAACAGGGCGGGTGTGTGCGACCAGACCCGATAGCCCAACGCCTTCACGGCATCGACTTCGCGCTCGGCACTGGCCGGGCCGCCCAGGCGGGCGTAGACGAGCGGGCGGTGCTCGACCAGGGTGGCGCCAGCACCTTTGAGGAGATCCTCAAGGACATCCGGGATATTCACCTTCAGGAGGTGCAGGGCAGGAAGCGCGAGGCTATCGAGCCGAGCGCGGCGTGTCGTTTCGCTGGCGAGACTTTCGTTACCCTCATTTGCGCCGAGGTACGCATGGTGCGTATGCACGTTAGCCAGTTGATTCAGTGCGATGTTGGCGCAGAGCTGCTGGAACGGAAGACGGCGCGGCTCGACCACATGCACCGCGCCGGTATCGCCTACGGCAAGGGCGAGCCACAGTGTGTGCGCAGCATGGTCGCCGCCGACTTCGAGCACGTGGTGGCCATCGGTGACCACCCCGCTCAACAGGTCCGTCTCCTGTTCCGCCCATTCGCCGTAAAGCTGCAGGGCGCGGGCGGCCGGCGTGTCACCGGCATTGGGGGCGGCTATGCCGTAGCGGGTGGTGAGCAACGGCGAGGCTTTGGCGCGAGTCATGCGGATCCCGTCTGGAGTAGGGCGCGAGCGTCGGCGAGTTCGCGACGCAACGCAGTGGTGATGTCGCTGGGCGTCCTGGCGACGGTGAGTTGATCGTAGGTTTGCTGGATCGCGATGCGCATTTCCAGCGAGGCGATGTGCCACGCGGCGTGCTGGCCGGCTGCGAACGCATGCGCCAGGGCAAACGAGCAGGCTTCCGCCGCTTCGTCCGGCGGAAGGAGCGGGGCGCGCCGGTGCGCGCACTCGGCGAACAGCAGCAGGGTTGCGGGGTCGTCGCCTTCGCCCATCGCGGCATGCAGCAGCGACATGGCGTGGTCGAGATCAGCAAGGCGTGCTTCGCCCTTCAACAGGGTGGCTCGCCGCATCATCACCTCGGCGCGGCGCCGGGCGGCGCGAGTGGGCGCGATCGGCGATAAGCGCGTGCATATCTGGTCGGCGAGCCCCAGCCTTTCTTTCGCCGCGATTCCCACCAGCCATGTCGACCACGCGAGGTGTACATCGACCCACGCATCCAGGGTTGGCACCTGGTCGTCATCGGCGTCGCTACCCAGCGCGCGTAGCGCTAGCAAACGTGTGGCGCCTGAGCTGCGGGTAAGGCGTGCCAGCTCCGCGCGGAGCGTCTGTGCGCGCCACCACGGTTCTTCGTCAGCCGTGCTGTCGTCACCCATGGCGTGGCAAAAGCGGACCGCTTCGTTGAGGCTGGCAAGGGCGTCCTTGCGCCCAAGGCAGGGTGCGCGCAAGCACAGCAGCGCGGGAAAGAGCCAGCGTGCAAGCTGCCGTCTTCACCGGGTGCATCGAGCGTTTCCCGGAGGATGGTTTCCCATGCGGTGAAATCGTCGCCGTGCGTACCGACGTGGCGGATGGATGGATGGTATCGATCGCCACTCAAGTACAGCGTTGCGGGCATGCCCGGCGCGTGTAGTCGAGTAATGAGCGATGGCGAAGCGTTTTCGGCCGATGCGATCGGACGCGCGAGCAGATCGACCGGCTCCAGGGTCAGCTGCAGCGCGGGCGTTTCGAAGGCGGTGCGCTGGTAGGTCCAGTCAGGCGGGGGCGGGTTCCTTGCGATGGCGGCATCCTCCATGGGGGCGTCGGGGCTGGAACATACGTCGGGTGCCGCGGATGCCGCGGGCGCGAACGCGGGGGCGATCGAAACACGCGGCAGTGTCAAGTTGCCGGGGCGATGTTTACGGCGGCGCCAGCCGAGTGCCAGGACGCCGGTGAGGCCAACGGCTGCAGCGCAAACGGCCGCCCAGCTCATAAGTGGAACGGGCACGTCATCCGGTGCGGCCATTGCAGGCGTGTCCGGATCGATAGCTATAGGCTGCGTGGCCGGGCGCGTGGCTACCGCGCCTGGCTCGAGCGGGGTCTCCATGGCATCGAGCATCCGGGATACATCGCGCATTTGCCGGGCGCGTTCGGCCGCTTCTGCACCGCTGTCGCGTTCTTCCGAACATGCAGCCACCAGCGCGGCCGCGCCAAGCGCGAACACGAAAAGGCATGCGCGGGGCAAGGCCCTGCGAAGTGGCGGTGCGACGATCAACAAGCTTCCTGGGACGCGGCCTGAGCTTGTCGATGTTAGGAAACGCACTCGCGGGAATCGATGGAAGGATTCTGAAAAATGCGACGGATTTCAGGCCGTGGCAGTACGCGCAGTCATAGGCTACTGTCGTGGGCTTGACGGATATGCCGACGGAAAGGAGACACAATATGACCCCACGCCAATGGTTCGCCCTGGTATTGCGCTATCTGGGCGCCTCAAGCGTGCTTACCGCGGTGACCTACGTCATCAGCGCTTACGACGTGCTGAAAGGCCTGTATTCAGGCGGTATCACATCGCTTGGCTCGTTGAACCACGCGATCGTCCATACCGCCATCGGCCTGACGCTGCTGTTCTTTGCCGATCGTATTTCGGCGTTCTTCGTGCCGGCCCAGCGTCCGCCCGCCGATGCGGCGCCGATAGCGAAGACGGAAGCCGGCGCCTGATCAGGACACGAGGCGCTCGCCGGCGCTCCAGGTTTCCCTGAGCAGTCCGCCACCGATCCAGTAGCACAGTTCCGGCAGGTGCTGGATGTTCCACACCGCCAGGTCGGCGCGCTGGCCTACCGCCAGCGTGCCGCGGTCCTCGAGGCCGAGCGCGCGGGCGCCGTACTGCGTAGCGCCACGAAGTGCTTCTTCGGGGGTGAGGCGGAACAACGTGCAGGCCATGCCCATGGCAAGGCGCAGCGAAAGCAACGGCGACGTGCCGGGATTCAGATCGGTGGCCACGGCCATCGCCACGCCGTGCTCGCGGAATGCGGCGATGGGTGGTGGTCGCGTATCGCGAAGTGCGTAGTACGCGCCAGGCAGGAGGACCGCCACCGTGCCGGCGGCAGCCATGGCCCGTACGCCATCGTCGCTCGTCCATTCAAGGTGATCCGCCGAAAGGCCGTTATAGCGGGCGACCAGCGCGGCCCCTCCAAGGTCTGACAACTGCTCCGCGTGAAGCTTCACCGGTAGCCCGAGCGCTGTCGCCTTTTCGAACAGGCGCTCGGTTTCGGCGTGGGTGAACCCGATGCCTTCGCAGAAAGCATCGACGGCGTCGACCAGCTCTTCATCGGCGAGCGACGGCAGCATCGTGTCGCAGACCAGCGCCACGTAGTCATCGCGGCGGCCCGCGTATTCTGGCGGAAGCGCATGCATGCCGAGGAAGCTTGTGCGCACATCGATCCCCAGTTCGCGCCCGATGCGGCGCGCAACACGCAGCATGCGCCGCTCGGCCTCCGGTTCCAGGCCGTAGCCCGACTTGATCTCGAGTGTCGTCACGCCATCGGCGAGCAGTGCACGCGCTCGTGGCAACGACTGTTGGAACAGTTGGTCCTCGCTGGCGCTCCGCGTGGCGCGCACGCTGGAGACGATGCCGCCGCCGGACCTTGCAATTTCCTCGTAGGTCGCGCCTTCAAGGCGCATCTCGAACTCCTGGGCGCGATCGCCGCCGAACACCAGGTGTGTGTGACAGTCGACCAGGCCGGGCGTGATCCAGGTGCCATGCAGCGACTCCACGCGGTGCGCGAGCGCGTGTGGCTCGCCCGGAAGGCTGGCGCGCTCGCCCACGAACGCGATCCGGCCATCCTTGATGCCGAGGGCGCCATCGCCGATGGCGCCATAGGGCGTGCCGTTATCCACGAGCGTAGCGAGGCCGGCATTGAGCAGCAGGTAATCCCAACGCGTATCGGTGATCATGACGGCCTGGTTTCTTGCGGGGTGGATGCATCGCGCCTTGCGCGTTCTTCTTCAAAGCCAGCCATCAACGTCTCGGCCAGCGCCTTGTACACAGGCACCCGGCAGACGAGCGCCGATACGCCTCGGGCAAGCAGGCAGGCGGCCATGATCGGCAAGGCCATCTGGTGGTTTGCGGTCAGTTCCAGCGAGATGACCGCGGCGGTGAGCGGCGCCTGGGTCACGCCCGACAGGTAGGCAGCCATGCCAAGCAGCACCACGGCGGAGACATCCGCGCCTGGCAGCAGGTGGGCGATATTGCCGCCCAGGCCGGCACCCACGGCAAGGGCGGGCGAGAAGATGCCGCCGGGAATGCCTGCCCACGAGGATGCGATATTGCCAAGGAACTTCAGCACGCCAAACAGCGGGCCCGTATCGGAATGGCCTTCAAGGATGGCGCGTGCCTGTGCATAGCCGGTGCCGTACAAGCCGTTGGCACTGGCCATGCTCAACAGCACAAGGGCCAGGCCGCAGAAGGCGGCGAACACCACGGGCTGGCGTCCACGCAGGCGCCCGAGCGCACCGCGGAACCCGCTGGCGGACGGAATGATGAGGCGTGCGAACAGCCCGCCAGCCAGCCCGCCAACGATGCCGGTGAGCAGTACGGCAAGCCACGCCTTGCCCAGCGGCAGGGCGGCAGTGATATCGCCGAAGTAGGCATAGTTACCGACCACACCCAGCGAGACCACGCCGGCGACGATAACGGCGGTAAGCAGCGTGCCGCTCATGCGGTGTTCGAACGTGCCGGACATTTCCTCGATGGCGAACACGACGCCCGCCAGCGGCGTGTTGAACGCCGCGGCGAGACCAGCGGCGGAGCCGGCGAGGATGAAGCGGCCCGCGGCGGTGGGATCGGCGAAGCCGAAGCGCTTGCCCATCGAGTACAGCAGGCCGGCACCGACATGTACCGTTGGGCCTTCGCGGCCGACCGATGCGCCACCGAGTAGCGCGGCCAGCGTCAGGGCCATCTTGCCCAGCGCTACCTTTAACGAAAGCAGGCGAGTGCGGAAGCTCTCATCTTCCACCTTAAGTGCGGCGATAGCCTGGGGAATGCCCGAGCCGCGTGTCGCTTTCAGCGCACCCTGGGTCAGCCAGCAGAGCAGGGCGAACGTTGGCGGCGTGATGAGCAGGGGTACCCACCAGCCATGGCTGGCGACGCCGTGAAAAAGCTCAAACGCGTAATCGGCCGCCTTGGCGAAGAAGACGGCGGATAGCCCGACGATGACCGCGCCCGTCCAGAACAGGATGCGCCGCCGCCACTGCTCGGGTGAAAGCCATTCGTTGCGTCGCAGGCGGTCAAGGCGCGATAGCGGGGGGGTGTCCCCCGGCACGGCGCTCACCGGCCCTCCGGCGTACGCGCCCAGCGCACCTGGTAAAGATCGTAGCGGCGGTCTTTCAGGTTCTGCACCGCACCGGAATTGCGCGCCCTTGCGAGGTTTTCAAGGCGCAGGTCGGCGAACAGCACCGTTTCGATGTTCGGCGTGGAATCGGCCGCGATGCCATCGCGCGCGAACGGAAAATCGCTCGGCGTCAGGATGCAGCTTTGCCCGTACTGGATATCGAAATTGTTCACGCCAGGCAAATTGCCGACGTTGCCCGAAAGCACGACGTAGCACTGATTCTCGATGGCACGTGCCTGGGAGCAGTAACGGACGCGCAGGTAACCCTCGCGTACGTCGGTGCAGAATGGCACGAACAGGATGAGTGCGCCCTGGTCGGTGAGGTGGCGCGCGACTTCGGGGAACTCGGAGTCGTAGCAGATCATCACGCCGATCGGGCCGCAATCGGTCTGGATGGTTGCCGCCGAATCGCCGCCGGTGATGTTCCACACGTTGCGTTCGCTGGGCGTGGGGTGCAGCTTTTCGCGCTCGTGGATGGAGCCGTCGCGCAGGCACACGTAACAGACGTTGTGGATATCGCCGTTTGGCTGCCGCGTGGGGTGCGAGCCACCGATGATGTTGATGTTGTAGTGCACGGCCAGGCGGTGGAACAGCGCCTTCACCTCATCGGTGTACTCGGAAAGGCGGCGGATCGAATCGACCGGCGAAAGCTCTGCGTTCTCGATCGAAAGAAGCTGAAGCGTCAGCAGCTCGGGGAACGCCACGAAGTCCGCATCGTAATCCGCGGCGATATCGACGAAGTATTCGACCTGCGTGGCGAACTCGGCGAATGACGTGATGCGGCGCTGCTGGTACTGCACCGATGCCACGCGAACCGAATCGGGCAGGCGGTGGCTGTGTGACACGCGCGGCGTATCCGGGTGGTTCAGCAGGTGCGGATTGCGCCACACCAGGTGCGCTGCGTAGCCGAGCGATTCATGGTCCGAGGGCACGTATTCGCGCAGCAGGCCGATCACCTCAAAGCCGTTGCGCAGCTGGAAGCTGAGCGTGGGGTCGCGGCGGCTACCGTCGACCACGGCCTGGACATAGGCCTCGGCGCTGCCGTAGCGGCCGATGGCGCGGGAAAGGCCGGGCATGCGGCCACCGAAGACGATGCCGCGGAGCTTGAGGTCCGTGCACACGCGCTTGCGTGCCTGGTACAGACGCTGGCCAATGCGCATGCCGCGGTAATCGGGGTGCACCACCACTTCCATGCCGTACAGCCAGTCGCCCTTGGGATCGTGGCGGGAGGCAAAGCCGCCGCCGGTGATCTGCATCCACGTATGCGGGGCCAGGGCCACGGCCTCGTTGATCCGGAACGTGGCGCAGAAGCCTACGATGTGGCCTTCGTACTCAACGACGAACTGCCCTTCCGGGAAGTTGTTCTGCTGGCCCTGCAGCATTTCGGCCGAATGGCCCCACTCGGCGGTATAGACGCGGGCGGTAAGGGCTACCAGTTCCGGGATATCCGCGGGGCGCGCCAGGCGCAGGTTAAGTTTCGGGGGCTGGGCGGGCGTGGTCTCGTTCATCCACCTATTATGCCCCCGCAGCGTGAAGCCATTCACACGGGCACGCTATCCTGTGCCGACCCCATCGCGCGCAAGCGCGCTCCTACAAAGGCCTCACCGATGACCCCGTCCCACTTCACCGCCGATTTCCTCTGGTCCGATGGTGCCTGGGCAGAGGGAGGGCTTGGGATCCGCGATGGACGCTTCGCGGCGCGCAACGGTGAGGCCGGCGAGCGCATTGGCCAGTTCATCCTGCCGGGCATGCCCAACCTGCATTCGCATGCGTTCCAGCGTGCCATGGCCGGCCTGGCGGAGCGCCGCGGCCCCGGCGAGGACAGCTTCTGGACCTGGCGCGAAACCATGTACGCCTTCGCCGAGGCGATCAACCCGGATGACATGAAAGCCATCGCCACCCAGCTCTACGTCGAGATGGTGAAGGCGGGCTACACCCAGGTCTGTGAATTCCACTACTTGCACCATGGCCCGCGCGGCGTGGCCTATGCGGATCCGGCAGCCATGTCGCTGGCGCTGATCGAAGCGGCGAAGGAGGCAGGTATCGGCCTTACGCTGCTGCCGGTGCTTTACATGACCGGTGGTTTTGATGGCCGCCCGTTGACCGAGCGGCAGCAGCGGTTCCGCCACGACGTGGGCCAGTATGTATCCCTGCTGGAGCGGCTCGTCCCAATGCAGAACGACATGCTCAAGGTAGGCATCGCGCTGCATTCGCTGCGTGCCGTGCCCGAGGAGGCGATGCGTGCGGTGCTGGCCACGGGTGTCGCGCAGGGTCTGCCCATCCATATCCATATCGCCGAGCAGATCGGTGAAGTGCAGGATTGCCTTGCGGTACGCGGGGCTCGCCCGGTGGAATGGCTGCTCGATCATGCGGATGTCAACGAACGCTGGACCTTGATCCATGCCACGCACCTTACCGCGCATGAAACGCAGCGCATCGCACAGAGTGGCGCCGTAGCCGGCCTGTGTCCCACCACCGAGGCAAACCTTGGCGATGGCCTTTTCCCGCTTGCGGATTTCATCGACGCGGGCGGCACGCTCGGCATCGGCTCCGATTCGCATATCTCGGTGTCGCCGGTGGAAGAACTGCGCTGGCTGGAATACGGGCAGCGCCTGATGACCCGCCACCGCAACGTTGCATCACGCAAGCCCGAGGAAAGCACCGGTGTCACCTTGTGGCAGCGTGCGCTCGATGGCGGTGCACGGGCCGCCGGCGCGGATATCGGCCGGCTGGGGCAGGGTGCACGCGCCGATCTGCTGGTGCTGGATGAGAACGCGCCGCTACTCGCCGCGCGCGACGAGGCCGATGTAATCGATACGTTCCTGTTCGCTGGCAACACACCGCTTGTGCGGGACGTGATGGTAGGTGGCGCGTGGCGCGTGCGTGACTACACACACGTAGCCGAGGCGAATGCCGCCGTGGATTACCGCCGCACGGTGGAAAAGCTTGCCGCGATGTAGCTGCAGAAACCCACCTATTGCAGCGCATCGGAAAACGTGGTTTAGTCGACCCATGACCCGTTTCAACGCCAATAACGCCAATACCAATAATGCCCGGAACCTCGGGAGGGTCGGCGTGTAGGCGGTTGCAACTGAAACCACCGAATCACCAAAGGCCCGCCCTCACCAGGCGGGCCTTTTTCTTTGCGCGTTCTTCCTCTTCCATCCATTGATCCAGGAGCAAGGCCATGTGTTCGATCTTCGGGATGTTCGGCCTGGCGGCCGGCGACGACCTCCAGGCACTACGCACGCAGGCGATGGAGCTATCGCAGCGGCAGCGCCACCGCGGGCCTGACTGGAGCGGTGTGTACGTGGGCGAAGGCGCGATCCTCGTCCATGAGCGCCTTGCCATCGTCGATCCGGCCAGCGGCGCCCAGCCGCTGCGCTCAAAGGATGGCGAGCTGGCCCTGGCCGTGAACGGGGAGATCTACAACCATCGCGAACTGCGCGCCGCCAGCGACTACGCCTTCACGACCGGCTCCGACTGCGAGGTGATCAACGCGCTGTATCGGGACCACGGCGCCGATTTCCTGGGCAAGCTCAATGGCATCTTCGCCTTCGCCTTGTGGGATGCCGGAAAGCAACGCCTGCTGATTGCCCGCGATCCGGTCGGTGTCTGCCCGCTCTACTGGGGGCACGATCGCCAGGGCCGCCTGTGCGTGGCGTCAGAAATGAAATCGCTGGTGGGCGTATGTGCTGATGTGGCGCCGTTCCCCCCGGGGCACGTGTATGACAGCGCGACCGGTGCGGCCACGCGTTACTGGACGCCCGCCTGGCGCGATTACGCGGTGACCGAGGGCAAGACGATCGAGCCGCACGACCTGCGGGTGGCGTTTGAATCGGCCGTGCACCGCCAGATGATGACCGACGTACCCTATGGCGTATTGCTCTCCGGTGGGCTCGATTCCTCGCTGGTGGCCGCGGTGGCGGCGGGTTTCGCCCGCCGCCGCATCGAGGACGATGATCGCGACGAAGCCTGGTGGCCGCGCCTGCATTCGTTCGCGATCGGCCTGGAAGGCTCGCCCGACCTGAAGGCGGCCGAGGTGGCGGCCGAGGCGCTCGGCACCGTGCACCATGGCTTCATTTACAGTTTCGAGGAGGGGCTGGATGCGTTGCCGGAAGTGATCCGGCACATCGAGACTTACGATGTGACCACGATCCGCGCCTCCACGCCCATGTTCCTGCTGGCCCGCCGGATCAAGGCGATGGGCGTGAAGATGGTGCTCTCCGGCGAAGGCTCCGACGAAGTCTTCGGCGGATACCTGTATTTCCACAAGGCACCCAACGCCCGCGAGTTCCACGAGGAAACCGTCCGCAAGCTCGATGCCTTGCACTATTACGATTGCCTGCGCGCCAATAAATCCATGGCGGCGTGGGGTGTGGAAGCCCGCGTGCCCTTCCTCGATACCGAGTTCCTCGAGGCGGCCATGGCCTTCGATGCCCAGGCCAAGATGGTGGCCCGCAAGGGGATCGAGAAGGGCATCCTCCGTGAGGCGTTCGAAGGCGCGCTGCCCGATTCGATCCTGTGGCGGCAGAAGGAGCAGTTCAGCGACGGGGTAGGGTATGGCTGGATCGATGGCCTGAAGGCCCACGCCGAGGCCATGGTCAGCGACCGCGAGTTTGCCGCGGCGGCCGCCCGGTTCCCGGTGAACACCCCGGCCACCAAGGAAGCCTTCTTCTACCGCACGATCTTCGAGAAGCACTTCCCCGGCGAGGCCTGCGCCGCCACGGTCCCCGGTGGCAAGTCCATCGCCTGCTCATCCCCGGCCGCGCTGGCCTGGGATCCGGCATTTGCGGCAGCTGCCGATCCCTCGGGTCGCGCGGTACGCGGGGTGCACCTGGAGGCCCTGCCAGCCTGATTCAGGGGCGCGGGATCGCCGGAACGGGCCGTGATTTGGTAGCATTGGACGTTTCGGCGGCGCCTCCCGCGCCGCCCCTGCAGGCAAGCCAACCATGATCGAGACCAATCCGATCCTCGCGCAGATCGCGGACCTCAAGGGCCGCGTCGAGTCGCTTAGGGGGTATCTTTGACTACGCCGTCAAGAAAGAACGGCTAGAGGAAGTCAACCGCGAGCTCGAGAGCCCCACCGTCTGGGATGACCCGAAGCGCGCGCAGGAGCTTGGCCGCGAACGCGCCCAGCTCGACACCATCGTTACCGGCGTCGAAGAGATGACCGCCGCGCTGGATGATGCGAAAGAGCTACTCGAGATGGCCGCCGCCGACGGCGACGAGGCCACCGTAGCCTCCATTGTCGATGACGTGAACAAGGTTGACGGCCGGATCAGCAAGCTGGAATTCCAGCGCATGTTCTCCGGCGAACTCGATAACTCCGCTGCCTTCGTCGATATCCAGGCCGGTGCCGGTGGCACGGAGGCCCAGGACTGGGCGGAAATCCTGCTGCGCATGTACCTGCGCTGGGCCGAATCGCGTGGCTGGAAGGCCGAGCTGATGGAAGTGTCCGGCGGCGAAGTCGCCGGTATCAAGTCCGCCACGTTCCGCGTGGAAGGCGATTACGCCTACGGCTGGCTCAAGACCGAGATCGGCGTGCACCGCCTGGTCCGCAAGAGCCCGTTCGATTCGGACAACCGCCGCCATACCAGCTTCACCTCGGTGTTCGTTTCGCCGGAAGTGAACGACGATATCGAAATCGATATCAACCCGGCCGACCTCAAGACCGACGTGTACCGCTCGTCGGGCGCCGGCGGTCAGCACGTGAACAAAACCGAATCGGCCGTGCGTATCACGCACATCCCGACCAATACGGTCGTGGCCTGCCAGACCGAACGTTCGCAGCATGCCAACCGCGATCGTGCGATGAAGATGCTGAAAGCGAAGCTGTACGAGCTGGAAGTGCAGAAGCGCAACGCCGAAAAGGATGCGCTGGAAGCCACCAAGTCCGATATTGGCTGGGGCAGCCAGATCCGCAACTACGTGCTCGATCAGTCGCGCATCAAGGATCTGCGCACCGGCATCGAACGCTCCGACACCCAAAAGGTGCTCGATGGCGATCTCGATGAATTCGTCGAAGCAAGCCTGAAGGCCGGCCTCGAAGCCGGCTCCAAGCGCATCGACGCCTGATGAAACCCCGGGGGCGCATGGGCGCCCCCGTTTCCCGAAAGCAACCCAAGCGAAGCCATGACTGACGAAACCCGCGACGACACCACCGGCACTTCCGACGAGAACCGACTGATTGCCGAGCGCCGCGAGAAACTGAAAGCGCTGCGCGCGCAGGGCATCGCCTACCCGAACGATTTCAAGGTCGATAGCTTCGCGGGCGACCTGCAGGCCGAGTTCGACGACAAGGACACCTGGACCGCCGAGGCGATCGAAGCCGCGCCGCGCCAGGTGGCCGTGGCCGGCCGCATCCTGCTCATGCGCGGGCAGGGCAAGGTCAGCTTCGTCACCCTGCAGGACGGCACCGGCCGCATCCAGCTGTTCGTGCACCAGGGCACGGTGGGTGAGGAGGCGTACAACGCGTTCAAGCGCTGGGACCTCGGTGACATCGTGGGCGCCACGGGCACCCTCATGCGCACCAAGACCGGCGAGCTCTCGGTCAAGGTGGAATCGATCCGCCTGCTGACCAAGTCGCTGCGTGGCCTGCCGGACAAGCACCACGGCATGGCCGATGTGGAGCAGCGCTACCGCCAGCGCTACGTCGACCTGATCGTGACCGAGGAAGCGCGCCGCACCTTCCAGCTTCGCTCGAAGATCGTCAGCCATATTCGCCGCTGGCTCGAAGCCGCGCCGCGCCGCTTCATGGAAGTGGAAACGCCGATGATGCACGTGATCCCGGGCGGTGCCACGGCACGTCCGTTCACCACGCACCACAACGCGCTCGATATCCCGCTGTTCCTGCGCGTGGCGCCGGAGCTTTACCTGAAGCGCCTCACCGTGGGTGGCTTCGACCGCGTGTACGAGATCAACCGCAATTTCCGTAACGAGGGCGTGTCCACGCGGCACAACCCCGAGTTCACCATGCTCGAGCTGTACCAGGCGTACGCCACGTACCACGAGATCATGGATATCACCGAGGGCCTGATCCGCTCCGCCGCGACCGATGTCATCGGCAACACGGTCATCGAGTGGGATGGCGCGAGCATCGACGTTGGCCCGGCGTTCCGCCGCTGGCGCATGGAAGATGCGGTGCTGGAACTCAACCCGGAGATCAAGCCGGGCGACCTGCGCAACCGCGAAGCCATGGCGGCCCATGCGGTGCGCCTGGGTATCCAGGTCAAGCCGTCGTACGGCTGGGGCAAGCTGCTGCTCGAAATCTTCGAAGCCACGGTGGAACACACCCTGGTGCAGCCCACCTTCATCACCGATCACCCGGTGGAAGTCTCGCCGCTCGCCCGCGAGAGCGATACCGACAAGGGCATCACCGATCGCTTCGAGCTGTTCATCAACGGCAAGGAAATTGCCAACGGCTTCTCCGAGCTCAACGACTCGGAAGACCAGGCCGCGCGCTTCCAGGCCCAGGTGGATGCGAAGGATGCCGGCGATGACGAAGCCATGCACTACGACGCCGACTACATCCGTGCGCTCGAAGTGGGCCTGCCGCCCACGGGCGGCCTGGGTGTCGGTATCGATCGCCTGGTGATGCTGCTCACCGGCTCGTCGTCCATCCGCGACGTGCTGCTGTTCCCGACCATGCGCCCCGAGGCCTGATCCCATGTTCTACGCCATCACCGGTATCGATCACCCGAATTCCCTGGCTAACCGCCTTTCGGTGCGCCCGGCCCACGTGGCCCGCCTTTCCGCGCTCAAGGAAGAAGGCCGCCTGAAGCTGGCCGGCCCGTTCCCGGCTATCGATTCGGAAGATCCGGGCGAGGCCGGCTTCACCGGCAGCCTGATCGTGGCCGAGTTCGACAGCCTCGAGGCCGCCCAGGCCTGGGCCGAGGCCGACCCGTACATCGCGGCCGGCGTCTATAAGGAAGTGACGGTTCGCCCCTTCAAAGTGGTCCTGCCGTGACCGCGGAGAAAGTCGCGATGATCCGCCAGCGCCTGACCGAGGCGCTGGCCCCGGTCGAGCTGGATGTGATCGACGAGGGCCACAAGCACGCCGGCCACTCGGGCGAGGGCAAGGGCCATTTCTTCGCTCGTATCGTCAGCCCGGCGTTCGCCGGCAAAAACCCCATCCAGCGCCATCGCCTGGTCTACCAGGCCCTGGGCGATATGATGCCCGATGGCATCCACGCCCTTTCGATCGACGCCAAGGCGCCCGGGGAATAAGGCCGAACCACGGTCTTCCGGCACCCTGCGGGGCCCTGTAGGAGCGCGCTTGCGCGCGATCACACCGGCCGCAGTCCGTATCGCGTGCAAGCACGCTCCTACAATCAGTCAGTTACGCTATTATCCTCGCGTAATTTCGCGTATTGCGCCATGGTGACCCCTTTGGCAAAGTGATCGATCAGCCAAGGGGTGGCTGAAAGCCCGCGTCCCAACGGAACCAAACATGCGTCTGACCACGATCAAGCTGGCGGGGTTTAAGTCCTTCGTGGACCCCACCACGCTGCACCTGCCCACCAATATGACCGGCGTCGTCGGTCCGAATGGCTGTGGCAAGTCGAACATCATCGACGCCATCCGCTGGGTCATGGGTGAATCCGCGGCCAGCCGCCTGCGTGGCGATTCGCTCACCGACGTCATCTTCTCGGGATCCAGCGCGCGTAAGCCCGTGGGCCAGGCGGCGGTCGAACTCATCTTCGATAACGCCGATGGCACGATCCAGGGCGAATACGCCAGCTTCGCCGAGATTTCGGTGAAGCGCGTGGTCAGCCGCGATGGGCAGTCGTCGTATTACCTCAATGGCGCGCGCTGCCGCCGCCGCGATATCACCGATCTGTTCCTCGGCACCGGCCTGGGCCCGCGTTCCTACTCGATCATCGAGCAGGGCATGATCAGCCAGATCATCGAAGCGGCGCCGGAAGAACTTCGCACCCACCTGGAGGAAGCCGCCGGCATCTCCAAGTACAAGGAACGCCGCAAGGAAACCGAGAGCCGCATCAAGGCCACCCGCGAGAACCTCGACCGCGTGCGCGATGTGCGCGATGAGGTCGAGAAGCAGCTGGATCACCTGAACCGCCAGGCCCGCGCCGCCGAACGCTGGAAGGCCTTCAAGGAAGAGCAAACCCGCCGTGAAGCCGAGTTGCGCGCGCTCGAGTACCGCACGCTCGATCGCCAGCGCCAGGGTGAAGGCTCGGGGCTGCGTGAGTACGAAATCGAAATTGAAAAGCACACGGCCACCCAGCGCCAGGTCGAGGCGCAGATGGAGACGGTGCGCGAGCGCCACCAGGGCGCCAGCGAGCACCTGAACCAGGTGCAGGCCGAGGTCTATAAGGTCGGCGCCGAGATCGCCCGCGTGGAACAGCAGGTGCGGCACAACCGCGACCTGGCCGAGCGGCTGACTCGTTCGAAGGCGGAAACCGATCGCGAGCTCGGTGAGCTGCAGGGCCATATCGACGCTGATCGCGAGCAGGTGGAAACCCTGCGCATGGCACTGGCCGAAGGCGAGCCCAAGCTGGAATCGCTGCAGCAGATCCAGGATGACACCGGTGAAGCGCAGCGCAGCACCGAATCACGGCTGGCCGATTGGCAGCAGCGCTGGGATACCCACACCCGCGGCGCGTCGGAATCCACCCGCGCGGCGGAAGTGGAGCGCACCAAGCTGGCCTACCTTGATCGCCAGGCCGTGGATTTTTCGCGCCGACGCGAGGCGCTGGAGGCCGAGCAGAAGGCGACCGATGTGGCCGCGCTCGATGCGGCCGCGGAACAGCTCGATACAGAACACGATACCCAGCGTGAGCGCGTGGAACAGCTGGGCGGCGTGCTCGACCAGCACAAGGTGGCCTACGAGCGCGTGCTCGATGACGAGCGCCAGGTGCAGTCGGCACTCAACGACGCCCGCCAGCAGTTGCAGACCGCACGCGGCCGCCAGGCCTCGCTGGAGGCCTTGCAGACCGCCGCGCTGGGCCAGGAAGAATCGGCCGCCACCGGCTGGCTGAAGCGCCTTGGCCTGGCCGATGCGCGCCGCCTGGGCGAATCGCTGCAGGTGGATGCGGGCTACGAATCCGCCGTGGAAACCGTGCTCGCCGGTGTACTTGATGGCGTGCTGGTGGATTCGCCGTCGGCGCTGGCCCCCGAATTCGACGCGCTTGGCGAAGCCGATGTGGCGCTGTTCGCCAGCGAGAAGGGCGGCCCGGGTGCCGCCGGTAGCCTGGCCGGTCATGTTCGCGGTCCGGCCGCGGCGGTAGCGCTGCTCTCGAACGTATTTGTCGCCGATTCGGTGGACGCGGCGGTGGCCCGCGCGGCCTCGCTTTCCGCCGGCCAGTCGGTGATCACCCGCGATGGCGCGTGGATGGGCCCAGGCTGGACCCGCGTGCTGCGTGCACAGGGCAACCAGGTGGGCGTGCTCGCCCGCGAGCGCGATATCCGCCAACTGGCCGAACAGATTGAAAGCCTCGAAGCGACGATCGAGGAACGTACCGAGCAGCTTGAAGACCTGCGCACGCGCAAGTTCGAAACCGAACGCCAGCGCGATGACGCCCAGCGTGATCTTTATGCCGCGCACCGCCGCCTTTCCGAGTTGGCCGGGCAGTTGCAAAGCCATCGCGGCAAGATGGAGACAGCGCGCGCGCGTGCCGAGAAGGTCGGCGGCGAGATCACCACGCTGGTCGAACAGCTTGATGAACTGCAGGGCCAGACGCGCGAAGCGCGTGCACGCCTGGACGAGGCCGTGGGCCACATGGGCGATCGCGAAGACGAGCGCCGCGGGCTCGAGAACGAACGCCGTGAACTGCTCGAGGCGCGCGAAGAAGCGCGCATGAACGCCCGTGAGGCCGCCGAACAGGCACACGCCCTGGCGTTGAGCATGGAATCCAAGCGCGCTGCGCTCACCTCGCTGGAACAGGCGCTCGCCCGCCTGGATACCCAGCTGCGCCAGGTGACGATGCGCCGCGAGGAAATCGACGAACAGCTTGCGGCCGGCAGCGACCCCATCGCCGAGCTTGAATCCGAGCGCCAGACCTACCTCGACCAGCGTCTGCTGGTGGATAAGCAATTGGTGGAGGCTCGCCGCGCGCTCGAGGATTGTGACGCGGAGTTCCGCCGCCTGGAACAGGAACGCCAGCGCGTGGAACACGTGCTCAGCCAGGTGCGCGAGAACGTGGCCGAGAAGCGGCTCGCCGCACAGGCGTTGCAGCTACGCGCCGAGCAGCTTGCCCAGGCCATCACGGCATCGGGCCTTGAGCTTGAGCCGCTGTTGGCCGAACTGGCCGAGGATGCCGAGCCTTCGCAGTGGCAATCGCAGCTGGCCGACCTGGCGCAGAAGATCGCCCGCCTGGAGCCGGTGAACCTGGCCGCGATCCAGGAGCACGCCGAGCAGTCACAGCGCAAGGAATACCTGGATTCGCAGCTCACCGACCTCACCAGCGCGATGGAAACCCTGGAAGGCGCGATCAAGAAGATCGACCGCGAGACGCGCCAGCGCTTCAAGGAAACCTTCGATCGCGTGAATGCCGGTGTGCAGGAGCTGTTCCCGCGCCTGTTCGGCGGTGGCCATGCCTACCTCGAACTGACTGGCGAGGATCTGCTCGATACCGGCGTCGCCATCATGGCCCGCCCGCCGGGCAAGCGCGTGTCGAACATCACGCTGCTCTCCGGTGGTGAGAAGGCCCTCACGGCCGTCTCACTCGTTTTCGCTATCTTCGGCCTCAACCCCGCGCCGTTCTGCCTGCTCGACGAGGTGGACGCACCGCTGGATGAAGCCAACGTGGGCCGCTTCTCGGCGATGGTCCGCGAAATGAGCGAAAAGGTGCAATTTATCTTCGTCAGCCACAACAAGGCCACGATGGAGGCCGCGCACCAGCTGTGCGGCGTTACCATGCGCGAGCCTGGCGTCTCGCGTCTCGTCCAGGTCGACCTGGCCGAAGCGTCCAAGCTCGCCGGCGTCGCCTGAGCATTACCAAAGGAACTACCGCCCCATGAATCCCGCCATCGGCCTCGCCTGGAACCCTGCCGTCGGCATCCCGATGCTTTTCGTCGGCATCGTCGTGCTCGTGCTGATCTGGCTCTTCGGCCAGCCGCGCAAGGAGCAGGGCCGGCGCAAGCCGGTGCCGGAGCAGCCCGAGCAGCGCCGCGAGCGCCGCGAACCGGTATTCGGCGGGGAAGAACCCGCGGCGGGCGATGAGCTGTCGTTCAGCGCCCGCGATAACGATCACTTCGATGATCGTTTCGAGGCACGCGATGAGCTGGCCGAGTCCCGCGACGATGACGCGAACGATCCGCTGTTCCGGCCTTCGCCCAAGCAGGGCGAGCTCGATGTGGACCTGCGTGCGGAACTGGAGCGCCTGGGCGCATCGCTTGCGGGCGAGCGCAAGCAGGCCGCCCATGATGAGGCCGAGCCAGCGCCCGCACCTGCGCCATCGCCACGCGCGGCGCAGCGCACTGAACCGCGTATCGACCTGGATCTGCCGTTCGATCTGGACGAGCCTGCCGCACCGCGCGCAACGGCCGCCGCACCCACGCCGCCGTCGGCTCCCGCACCTGCGCCCGCGCCCAAGCCACAGCCACAGCCGGCCCGGACGCCGCCGCGTTCCGACCTTGGCCGGCGTCCGGGCAACGCACCGGTGGAACGCATCGTCAGCCTGTACGTCGTTTCGCGCGAGGGCCAGCGTTTCCAAGGCTCCGACCTCGTCGTGGCCGCCGAGAAGGCCGGCCTCGAATTCGGCGACATGGGCATCTACCACCGCCTGGTCGATGGGCACCCTGAGAAGGGCCCGATCTTCAGCGTGGCCAACCTGGTGAAGCCGGGCAACTTCGACATGGCGCGCATTGCCACGTTGCAGACTCCGGGCCTCTCGTTCTTCATGGCGCTGCCGGGCCCGGTCGCTGCGCTCGATGCATGGGATGCCATGTTGCCGACGGCGCAGCGCCTTGCCGAACTCCTGGATGGCCTCGTGCTCGATGAAGAGCGCAACGCCCTGGGTCGCCAGCGCATCGCCCACATTCGCGATGAACTGCGCGGCTGGGACCGCGGTCACGAAGGCGAAGAAATAAAGTTCGGCCAATAGCCCCGATCCGTGTAGGAGCGCGCTTGCGCGCGATTGGGGGGCATGCCCCTCGCCAACGCCAAGCCCCAGGGCGCCACGCGCCCCGTCTTGGTGCATTCACGAAATAGCAACACCCATCTGCGCCAATGTGATTGCTTCGCGTGCCCGGGTCATTGGCACGATGCACACATCCGGCCCGGCATGCTTGTGTCCAACCCCCTTGGGAACACGAGGCAATGTCGGCAAGCATGCGTGCGCCTTTCTGCATTTATTACCTGCATCCGCTGATCGCCGGCCCGATGACGGGGTGGAATGCGTGGATTGAGCACGCTGCCGGGCTCGGTTTCCGGCAGTTGCTCATCGCACCTCCCTTCGAAACGTCACCCGCCGGTGACGTATTTGTCACGCGGGATTTCGATCGGCTGAACCCTGCGCTCGGCGCCGATGGCGACGCCAGCACGCGCATCGAGCAACTCGCAAAAGCCTGTCGCGCACGTAACCTCGAGCTCTGGCTCGATCTGCCGCTGGACGAGCTTGCCTCCGATGCGCCGGTACGGCACGAAAACCCGGGCTGGTTTCGCGCGGTAGCAACCGAACACGGCACGCCCGATCCGCGTTGGACGCCGAGCGAAAGCGATAGCGCGCGCTGGCGGCTGAACGATCCCGATGTGGCCCAGGCGGCGACGCAATGGTGGGTGGATCGGCTACGCCGCTGGGCAAAGGCGGGCGTGCTCGGGTTTCGCCTGATGCACCCGCAGCGCCTCGGCGCGTCACGCTGGAAGGGCTTGATCAATGCCGTGCATGCGGAATCGCCCGGCGTGGGTTTCGTCGCCTGGACCCCGGGCAGCACCCCTGACGAACTGGCTGCGCTCGTGGGCGCGGGGTTCGATGCGGTGGTGAACTCGGCCGCCTGGTGGAACTTCAAGGCTCCCTGGTTCGCCGAGGAAGCAGCGCGGCTGCAGTTGATCGCGCCCGCGCTTGCCTGCACCGAAGAGCCCTTCGCCACGCGCCTTGGCGATGAACTGGGCGAAGAAAACCAACTCGATCACGCTTACCGTCGCGCCATCGCATTCGCGGCCACGGCGCCCGCTGGCTGGCTCATGCCCATGGGCTTCGAGTACGCCGTGCACGATGCACTCGATCCACGGCGTGGCAAGCCCATGGCGCCGAAGGATCTTGCGGCCGTAGCAGCCGCGAACCTGACCGACACGGTGAAGGCTGCCAACCTGGCGGTCGGCGAAGACGTCCCAGGGGCTCCGAACATAAGCGCGCATGGCGGGATCGCGACGTTCCTCACGGTGGAGGGATCCGATCCGCGTACGGCCGACCACGCGACGCTGACGATCGTCAACGCATCGCTCGATCGCGAATCACTCGTTACCGCCGGCGATGCGCTGGCGGGGGCGGCAAGCCATTTCACGCCCTGGGTGACCCCCGATGGGCGCAAGGTATTCGACCAGGGAGATAGCGTGGTCCTCGAACCCGGTGCGGTACTCACCTTGTCCGGCACGCCCGGCCAACCCGCGAAACGCAAGCTTGGCGCCACGGCGCAAAAAGACGCGATCAACGCCGCGACCAAGGCAGCGCGTGTGGCGATTGAGAACGTCCAGCCTTCGGTTGACGGGGGCCAGTTTCCCGCCAAACGCGTCGTGGGCCAGCCGGTAACTGTAACGGCTGACATCTTCGTGGATGGACACGAAGTGCTTGCCGCGCGCCTGCGCTACCGCGCGCAGGATGAGAAGGCATGGCGCGAAGTGGCGATGGTGCTGGATAACAACGACATCCACACAGCGGCATTCACGCCGACGCGCATCGGCCGCCACGAGTTCCAGCTCGAGGCCTGGCACGATCCCTACGGTAGCTACCACCACGAGCTCGAGGTGAAGCACGCCGCCGGCGTCAACGTGGGTTTGGAGCTGGAAGAAGGACGCCTGATGGTCGAGGCGCGCGCGAAGGATGCTTCGGGACCCAAGGCCAAAGCCCTGCGCAGCCTTGCCACCGCGTTGACGAAGGCCGAAGCCGCGGAGCGCGTCGAACTGCTGCTCGCCGCTAGCACCGTCGAGCTCATGGCGGTGACCGACCCGCGCACGCGTTCGACCACGACGCAGGCCTATGTCATCGAGGTCGACCGCCGCGAAGCCCTGTTCGCCAGCTGGTACGAACTCTTCCCGCGTTCGATGACCGGCGACAAGGCGAAACACGGCACGTTCCGAAACACGATCGACCGCTTGCCGGCCATCCGCGACATGGGCTTCGACGTGCTGTATTTCCCGCCGATCCACCCGATCGGCAAGGCGTTCCGCAAGGGGCCGAACAACACGCTTACGCCAGGCCCGGATGATCCGGGCAGTCCGTACGCGATCGGTTCACCGGAGGGCGGCCACACCGCGGTCCATCCGCAGCTTGGCACGATCGAGGATTTCCGTGCGCTGCGCGATGCCGCGCAGGCGCACGGACTGGAGCTTGCCCTGGATTTCGCCATCCAGTGCTCGCCCGACCATCCGTGGCTGAAGGAACACCCCGAATGGTTCGACTGGCGCCCGGATGGCAGCATCAAATACGCGGAGAACCCGCCCAAGAAATACCAGGACATCGTCAACGTCGATTTCTACAAGGATGGCGCCATACCATCGCTGTGGCAGGCGCTGTGTGATGCGGTGTTATTTTGGGCCGGGGAGGGCGTACGCACGTTCCGCGTCGATAACCCGCACACCAAGCCGTTCCCGTTCTGGGAATGGATGATCGCCCGGGTACGCGCGAAGTACCCCGATACGTTGTTCCTATCCGAAGCGTTCACCCGGCCCAAGCCGATGTACCGTCTGGCGAAGGTGGGCTTCAGTCAGTCGTACACCTATTTCACCTGGCGTAACTCGAAGCAGGAGTTCATCGACTACCTCACGGAGCTGACGACGGCGCCTCCCAAGGACTTCTTCCGGCCCAATTTCTTCGTCAACACGCCTGACATCAATCCGTACTTCCTGCAGACCTCGGGCCGTCCGGGCTTCCTGATCCGCGCGGCACTCGCGACCACCTTGTCGGGCCTGTGGGGCATGTATTCCGGTTTCGAGATCTGCGAATCCGCGCCCATGCCGGGCAAGGAGGAGTACCTGGATTCGGAGAAGTATGAGATCCGCATCCGCGACTTCACTGCACCCGGCAACATCGTCGCCGAGATCACCCGACTGAACCAGATCCGCCGTGCGCACCCCGCGTTGCAATCACACCTGGGCGTGCGCTTCCTTCCCGCCAACAACGATCAGGTGTTGTTCTTCGAAAAGCGCGCAGGCGACGACGTGGTGCTCGTGGCCATCAGCATGGACCCGCACAACGCCCAGGCCGCCGACCTCACGCTGCCGTTGGGCGACTGGGGCTACGGCCCCGGCGATTCGCTCGATATCCACGACCTCCTGCATACCCAACCCATCGCCTGGCGCGGTCCTGTACAGCATGTGTGGCTCGGCCTCGGCCAGCCCTATGCGGTCTGGCATGTGCGGCTACCCGGAGTCTGATCCATGGCTACACGCGGCAAAGTGCACAAGCAAGCAAAAGCACCGGAGTTCTCGAAAGATCCGCTCTGGTACAAGGACGCGATCATCTACCAGGTGCACCTGAAGTCGTACTTCGACGCTAACGACGATGGCGTGGGCGACTTCCAGGGGCTCATCGAGAAGCTCGATTACATCGCGGACCTGGGCGTGAATACGCTGTGGCTGCTGCCGTTCTACCCCAGCCCGCGCCGCGACGATGGTTACGACATCGCCGAGTACAAGGCGGTGCATGAGGATTACGGCAAGCTGGGCGATGCCAAGCGCTTTATCACCGAAGCACACAAGCGCGGGCTGCGCGTAATCACCGAGCTGGTCATCAATCACACCAGTGACCAGCATCCGTGGTTTCAGCGCGCGCGGCACGCGAAGAAAGGCTCGGCGGCCCGCAATTTCTATGTGTGGTCCGATACCGACCAGGCCTACGATGGCACGCGCATCATCTTCCTGGATACTGAAAAGTCGAACTGGACCTGGGATGCGGTGGCGGGCCAGTACTTCTGGCATCGCTTCTTCTCGCACCAACCCGATCTGAATTTCGATAACCCCGCCGTGCTCAAGGCGGTGATGGAAGTGATGCGCTTCTGGCTGGACATGGGCGTGGACGGCCTGCGCCTGGATGCCGTGCCGTACCTGATCGAGCGTGAGGGAACGAACAACGAGAACCTCCCCGAGACGCACCAGATCCTGAAACTGATGCGCGCGGAGATCGATCAGCACTATCCCGACCGCATGCTGCTGGCCGAGGCCAATCAGTGGCCGGAGGACACCCAGGATTATTTCGGCAAGGGCGATGAATGCCACATGGCGTTCCACTTTCCGCTGATGCCACGCATGTACATGGCGATCGCGCGTGAAGATCGTTTCCCCATCACCGACATCATGCGGCAGACCCCGGCGATCCCGGAGAACTGTCAGTGGGCGATCTTCCTGCGAAACCACGACGAGCTCACCCTGGAGATGGTGACCGACAACGAGCGCGATTACCTGTGGCAGACCTATGCAGCGGATCGCCGCGCCCGCATTAACCTCGGCATCCGTCGCCGCCTGGCACCGCTGCTCGAGCGCGACCGCCGCCGCATAGAGTTGATGAATTCGTTGCTGCTGACCATGCCAGGGACGCCGGTGCTGTACTACGGCGACGAGATCGGCATGGGCGACAACATCCACCTGGGTGATCGCGATGGCGTGCGTACGCCTATGCAATGGTCGGTCGACCGCAACGGTGGCTTCTCGCGCGCCGATCCCGCCAGCCTGGTGCTACCGCCGATCATGGATCCGTTGTATGGATTCCAGGCTATCAACGTGGAGGCACAGCAGCGCGACCCACATTCGCTGCTGAACTGGACGCGCCGCATGCTGGCCGTGCGCAACCGGTACAAGGCGTTCGGCCGTGGCACGCTCAAGTTCCTTTACCCCGGTAACCGCAAGGTGCTGGCGTACCTGCGCGAGTTTGGCGGCGAGCATGTGCTGTGCGTGGCGAATATGTCGCGCACGCTGCAGGCGGTGGAACTCGACCTTGCCGCGTTCGATGGCCAAGTGCCGGTCGATATCGTCGGCGGCACATCGTTCCCACCGGTGGGCCAGCTGCCGTACCTGCTTACCGTGCCGCCGTACGGCTTTTATGCGTTCCAGCTTTGCCCGAACGCGCAGATGCCGGAGTGGCACGAGGTCCCGGCCGAACCGCTGCCGGACTACGAGACGCTCGTGGTCCGCGGTGCGCTGGTGGAAGGCCCGGTCATGGAGCATCACCGCGGTGTCATTGAGCGCCAGGTCTTGCCTGGCTATCTGGCGGTGCGGCGCTGGTTTGCGTCGAAGGACCGCGGCATCGAATCGGTACACGTGCTGTACGCCGCGCCGTGGCCTGATCGCGGCGACGACCTGATCCTGACCGAGGTGGAAGCGACGCTGGCCGATGGCGGCAAGGAGCGTTATAGCCTCCCGGTGGGCATTGCCTGGGAAGACGATAACCCGCATACCCGCGTCCAGCAGCTCGCCCTTGCGCGCGTGCGTCGTGGCCGTCGAATTGGCCTGCTGACCGATGGCTTCGCGCTGCCGGAGTTTGCTTCGGGCCTGTTGATCGGCCTGCGCAACGGTGCCGAGATACCGGTCAACGGCGGCACGGTGCGCTTCGAGAAAACGCCCGTGTTCGATACCGTTACGTTTGATTCGGAAATCGAAAGCCGCTGGCTTGCAGGCGAGCAATCCAACAGCTCCATGATCCTGCACGACGCAGGCGTACTGAAGCTGTTCCGGCGCACGTCGGCGGGCATCAATCCCGAAGTGGAGATGGGCCGTTTCCTCACGGAGCATGGCTACGTCAACACATCGCCGTTGCTCGGCGAGGTCGTCCGCCTGGGTGGTAACGGCGAACGGACCACGATTGCCGTGCTCCAGGGCTTCCTGCGTAACCAGGGCGATGCCTGGCGCTGGACGCTCGATTTCTTGCGCCGTAGCTATGACGAGTACAGCCATTCGGCCGATGAAGAGCGCAAGGCCGAGATCGAAGGCGGCTATGACGCGTTTGCTGCTGCCGTGGGCACGCGCCTGGGCGAGCTGCATGCGCTGCTGGCAACGCCTTCGGGTATTCCCGCGTTCGAACCGGAGGAGGCAAGTGCGGCCACGGCGAATGGCTGGCGTGATGCCGTGCGTGCCGAAGTAGGGCGCGCGCTGCTGGCCGTCGATAACGCAAGGGAGCTGGCCGATGACCTGCGCGCCGACGTGGATGCGTTGCGCGGCCTTGCGGGTGCCCTCGAAGACCGCGTTGCGCGGCTGGCGAAGGCTGGCCCAGGCGCGGTGCTCACCCGCATGCACGGCGACTTCCACCTGGGGCAGATCCTGGTGGTGCAGGACGATGCTTACATCATCGACTTCGAAGGCGAGCCCGCCCGTTCGCTCGCCGAGCGGCGCGGCAAGGGAACGCCGTTGCGCGATGTTGCGGGCTTTCTGCGCTCGCTGGACTACGCCGCCGCCATGGCGCGGCGTGGCGAAGACGGGTTGGCACCGGTCGAAGACCCTGGTTTTGGTGATTACCTGGCCCGCTTCCGTGAGCGCGCCACGCTGGTCTTCCTGCAGGCCTACCGTGCGGTGCTCGATGCCGCTCCGGTGCGCTGGGTGAGCGCGGATGCGCTTGCGCCACTCATCGAGTTGTTCGTGATCGAAAAGGCGGCATACGAAGTGACCTACGAGGCGGCCAACCGCCCCGGCTGGCTGGATGTGCCGCTGCGCGGCCTCCTGCACGCCGCCCAGGGCGATACCGCCCAGGAACTGGAGGAGGATACGTGACCGATCCGCGCACCCACGGCCTGGCCGACCGCGCCGCCATTGATGCCCTTATCGATGGCCGCCACGGCGATCCTTTCGCGCTGCTAGGCCCGCACTCTGTCGGCGGCCGGCGCAGCGTCCGCACCCTGCAGCCGGGCGCCCTGGGCGTCGAAGCCATTGATGCGGGCGGCCGCGTGCTGGCGGAGTTGCACAAGGTGCACGATGGCGGGCTGTTTGCCGGGTTTGTCGATGGCGATGCGCCTTACCGGCTGCGTATACGCTGGCCGGCGGCGGCACACGATACGCACGATGCCTATGCTTTCGGCACGCTGCTCGGCGATGACGACCTGGGTCGCCTGTCTGACGGATCGCACATTGAACTGTTCCGTTGCCTGGGCGCACATCCAACCACGGTGGAAGGCGTGCATGGCGTGCGTTTCGCGGTATGGGCACCGAATGCCCAGCGCGTGAGCGTGGTCGGCGATTTCAATAGCTGGGATGGACGCCGCCAGCCGATGCGCAAGCGCGTGCCAGCGGGCGTGTGGGAGCTGTTCGTCCCTGGCTTGCTGCCAGGCGCCCGCTACAAATACGAAGTGTGGGGGGCGGATGGTTCGCTCACCCAGCGTGCTGATCCCGTCGCCCTCGCAGCGGAGTTGCCGCCCGCCACGGCATCGATCGTGGCCGATCCGGAGGCCTTCCGCTGGACGGACGACGAGTGGTTGCGCAAGCGCGTTAACCTGCACCATGCGGGCTCGCCGATCTCGATCTACGAGCTCCATCCGGGTTCGTGGCTGCGCGGCAAGGAAGGCGAGGAGCTGCACTGGGATGATATCGGTGAGCGCCTTATTCCTTATGTGGCAGGGATGGGTTTTTCCCACATCGAGCTACTGCCAATCTCCGAACACCCGTTCGGCGGTTCTTGGGGCTACCAGCCGCTCGGTCAGTTCGCGCCCACGTCGCGCTTTGGTACGCCCGAGGCGTTCGCGCGCTTTGTGGATCGTTGCCACGAGGCGGGCGTGGGCGTCATCGTCGACTGGGTGCCGGCGCATTTCCCGACGGATATCCACGGCCTGGCTCACTTCGATGGTACGCCGCTCTACGAGCACGCCGACCCACGCGAGGGCTACCATCAGGATTGGAACACACTGATCTTCAACCTCGGTCGTAACGAGGTTTCCGCGTTCCTCATCGCCAGCGCGCTGGCATGGCTTGAGCGCTTCCACGTCGATGGCCTGCGCGTGGATGCCGTCGCTTCGATGCTCTACCGCGACTACTCGCGCAAGCACGGCGAATGGGTCCCGAACATCCATGGTGGCCGCGAGAACCTGGAATCCATTGCGTTCCTGCGCCGGGTCAACCAGCTGGTGGCCGAGCGCCACCCCGATTGCATGACCATCGCCGAGGAATCCACGGCGTGGCCGGGCGTGACCCGGCCGGTGGGCGAGGGCGGCCTGGGCTTCACCTTCAAATGGAACATGGGCTGGATGCACGACTCGCTGGAGTACATGTCACGCGACCCGATCCACCGCCGCTGGCACCACGGCGAGATGACCTTCAGCATGATCTACGCGTACTCGGAGAAGTACGTGCTGCCGCTATCCCACGATGAAGTCGTGCACGGTAAGCGCTCCCTGCTGGGCCGGATGCCGGGCGATGAATGGCAGCGGTTCGCCAACCTGCGCGCCTACTACGGATTCATGTGGGGGCACCCGGGAAAGAAACTGTTGTTTACCGGCGGCGAGATCGCCCAGCCGCACGAGTGGAACCACGATGCCCAGATTGCCTGGGATTTGCTCGATGCGCCCCTGCACCTGGGCATGCAGAAGCTCGTCCGGGACCTCAATCGCTTCTTCGGTAGCACGCCGGCCATGCACGCATGGGATACGGACCAACGCGGTTTCCGCTGGGTGATCGGCGATGACGCCGAGCAGAGCGTGTTCGCGTGGCTGCGCTTCGCCGAGCACGGCAGGCCCGTCCTGGTGATCAGCAACATGGTACCGACGCCGCGGCACAGCTTCCGCATCGGCGTGCCAGAGGGCGGCCGCTGGCGCGAGGCGATCAATACGGATGCCGCCGAGTACGGTGGCTCCGGTGTCGGCAACGAGGGCGAGCGCCACGCCCAGGATGTGCCTTCGCATGGGTTTGACCGTTCGCTGGTCGTAAGCCTGCCACCCCTGGCCACGCTGATGTTCGTGGCCGACTAGAGAGGAACGCGATGCCCACTTTTCCCGAACGCATGCAGTCCGGATCGCCGTATCCGCTTGGCGCCAACTGTGACGGCATGGGGACGAACTTCGCCGTGTTCTCGGCGCACGCCGAGCGCATCGAGCTGTGCCTGTTCGATCCCTCTGGAAAGCGCGAAATCGCCCGCTACGACCTGCCCGAATGCACGGATGAAATCTGGCACGGGTATTTGCCCCGCGTCCGCGGCGGCACGCTGTATGGCTTTCGTGCCCATGGCCCTTACGCACCCGAAGAGGGCCACCGTTTCAACCCGCATAAACTACTGCTGGACCCGTACGCCCGGTTGTTGCACGGCCAGGTGCGCTGGTCGGATGCGTTGCACGGTTACCGGGTATCTTCACCGCGCGCGGATCTTTCCTTCGATCGCCGTGACAGCGCCGCCGCCATGCCGAAAGCGGTGGTGGTGGACGAACCCATGCACTGGACCCAGGGCAACCGACCACACACGCCCTGGAATGAGACGGTGGTGTACGAGACCCACCTGAAGGGATTCACCCGCAACCTCAAGCGCATTCGCCAGCATGAGCGTGGGACGTTCATCGCGTTGGCCGACCCGTATGTCGTGGATTACCTGGTCAAGCTGGGCGTCACCGCGGTGGAGCTCCTGCCGGTGCATGCGTTCCTCCAGGATCGCCGGCTGACCGAGATGAAACTGCGCAATTACTGGGGTTACAACACCCTGGCGTTCTTCGCGCCGGAACCGGCCTACCTGGCAGAGGGCGCGTTGAACGAGATCCGCGCGGCGGTACAGGCGCTGCACGCGGCGGGCATCGAGGTGATCCTTGACGTGGTCTACAACCACACCTGCGAAGGCAGCGAGATGGGCACCACCATGTCGTTTCGCGGCCTGGACAACAAGAGCTATTACCGGCTGATGCCGGATAACCCGCGTTACTGCATCAACGATACCGGCACCGGCAACACCGTGAACACGGCACACCCGCGTGTGTTGCAGCTGGTAATGGATTCCCTGCGCTACTGGGTGAATACCTTCCACGTCGACGGGTTTCGTTTCGACCTGGGCGTAAGCCTTGGGCGCGAGGAGGGCGGGTTCGATCCCAACTGTGGCCTGTTCGATGCGATGCGCCAGGATCCGGTGCTGGCCAACGTGAAGCTGATTTCCGAACCATGGGATATCGGCCCGGGCGGCTACCAACTCGGCAACCACCCCCCCGGTTTCGCCGAGTGGAATGGCAAGTTCCGCGATGACGTGCGTAAGTTCTGGAAGGGCGATTCCAATATGCGCGGCATCCTGGCCGGCCGCCTGCAGGCCTCGGGCGAGTTGTTCGATCACCAGCGCCGCAAGCCCTGGGCCTCGGTGAACTTCCTCACCGCGCACGATGGCTTCACCCTGGAAGACCTGGTCAGCTACAACGACAAGCACAACCTCGCCAACGGCGAAGACAACCGCGACGGCGGCAACGATAACGAGAGCTATAACCACGGCGTGGAAGGGCCGACCGAGGATCCGGCGATCCGCCAGGCGCGTGACCGGGTCAAGCGGGCCATGCTATCCACGCTGTTCTTCTCGCATGGCACACCCATGTTGCTTGGCGGCGACGAGTTCGGCCGCACCCAGGATGGCAATAACAACGCCTACTGCCAGGACAACGAGATCTCCTGGTACGACTGGAAGTTGGCCACCTCTGATCGCGGCAAGGAGCTCACCGATTTCGTCGGCCGGCTTGTCCGGCTGCGCGAACAGCACCCAACCTTGCGCGCCGCGCACTTCCTTCGCGGTGACACCGATGTGCTCCCTGGCATCCGGGAGGTGGCGTGGTTCGACGAGAGCGGGTCGGAGATGACCCAGGAGACCTGGGGTTACACCGAGGGCCGCCTGCTGGCGCTGCGCCGCGCACAGGCGTACGGCGAGAAACGCGCGGATGTCACCCTGGTGATGATCAACGCGACGCCCGAGATGCATGTGTTCCACATTCCCCAGCCGGGCGTGGCATGGCGCCGCCGGTGCAACAGCGCGGAGCCCAACGCTCCCGAAGTGGCTTGGGCTGAGCCCACCATCGAAGTGGAAGGGCACAGCGTGGTGCTGCTCGCGGCGACCGTGCGGGTGGAGCAGGCATGAGCGCACGCTTCGCCCACGCCATGCCGTACGGTGCGCGGCCCCTGGGCGATGGAAACACGCGTTTTCGATTGTGGGCGCCCGATCTGGAATCCGTGGCGCTGGAGTGTCAGGACGGTCATGTCGCCACCATGCGTGCCCTGGACGATGGCTGGTTCGAATGTATCTGCCCGCGAGGCGCGGGTTGCGCGTACCGCTTTCGTCTGCGCGATGACCTTGCGGTACCGGATCCGGCGTCGCGACGGCAGTTGGATGGTGATGTGCATGGTTACAGCCTGGTCGTGGACCCTTCGGCCTACGAATGGCGGCATGGCGATTGGCAGGGGCGGCCGTGGCATGAGACCGTGCTGTACGAACTGCATGTGGGTACGCTGGGCGGTTTCGCGGGCGTGGAGAAAGCGCTGCCCCAACTCGCCGCGCTCGGCATCACTGCCATCGAGCTGATGCCGGTGGCTGAGTTCGCGGGGTCGCGCAACTGGGGCTACGACGGCGTGCTGCCGTACGCCCCTGCCGCGGCATACGGCACGCCGGATGAGCTGAAGTCCCTTGTGGATACGGCGCACGGCCTCGGGCTCATGGTCTTTCTTGATGTGGTCTACAACCACTTCGGTCCCGAAGGGAACTACCTGCACGCCTACGCATCCGGGTTCTTCGATGAGGACGCCGATACGCCCTGGGGCTCGGCCATTGGCGTGTCGACACCCCAGGTGGGCGACTTTTTCGTGCACAACGCGCTGTACTGGATCGAGGAGTACCAGGTCGACGGGCTGCGGTTCGATGCGGTGCATGCCATCGGCAACCCGAGCTGGCTCTCGGCACTCGCGGCGCGTGTGCGCGCCGCGGTCGGCAACCGCCGCCAGGTGCACCTGGTGCTGGAAAACGAGGCCAACCAGGCGAACCTGCTGGGCCGTGGGCGCTTTGATGCGCAGTGGAACGATGATTTCCACAACGCGCTGCACGTCTTGCTTACCGGCGAGCAAGAAGGCTACTACGCGCACTACACGGCGCCGATGGAAAAGCTCCTGCGTTGCCTTCGCGAAGGCTTTGCGTTCCAGGGTGAGAAGTTCGCGGGGCGTCGCCGCGGTGAACCCAGTGGCCACCTGCCGCCCGCGCGCTTCGTCAACTTCCTGCAGAACCATGATCAGGTCGGCAACCGCGCGTTCGGCGAGCGGCTGACGACGCTGGTCGCGCCCGAGGTGGTGGAGGCGGCACTGGTACTGCTGCTTCTCGCACCGTTCGTGCCCATGCTGTTCATGGGGGAAGAGTGGGGTAGCCGCACACCGTTCCTGTTCTTTACCGACTTTCCCGACGAAGCGTTGCGTACCGCCGTGCGCGAAGGCCGGCGCAAGGAGTTCGCCGCGTTCACCCATTTCGCCGGTGAAGCGATTCCCGACCCCAACGACCTGGACACCTTCGAGCGCTCGATACCCGGTCACGACAGCGAGCGGGCGGAGGCGCGCATGGCACTCGTGCAGCGCTTGATCGCCCTGCGCGCCAGGCATGTCGCGCCACACATCGATGCCGCCACCAGCAGGGCGGCGGCTGCCCTCGGCGATAAGGCATTCACGGCGGCGTGGTCGCTGGGTAGCGCGGGCACCCTGTCCCTGTTTATCAACCTGGGCGACGCCGATGCGGCGGTGGCCCATCCACCATCCCCTGCGGCAGCGTGGCTTTACGGCGATGCCGCAGATATCGCCTCGCTTTCACGCGGGCTGCTCCCCGCGTACCGCGCCCTTGCTTGCCTGGAGTCCTGACCGTGAACGCCCCCCTCGACGATCGCCTTGCGCTGCTGGCCGAACAAGCAGGCGTTGATGTGCACTGGCGCGATGCGCTGGATCGTCCCCAATCAGTGCCTGCCGGTACGCTGCGTGCGGTATTGCGTGCACTCGGGCTGCCAGCGGATAACGCGGACGACGTCGAGGAGAGCCTGCACCGGCTCGAAGAAGAGCGGGCCGGCAGTTTTCTGCCACGGCTGATCACCGCGGACGTAGGGACGGACATCGTGGTGCCACCCGTGCCACGCGGCCGTACATGGAAGCTTCTTGGCGATGGCGATGCCATGCTCGGTGAGGGTGAGCTGGCCTCCGGCGATAGCCGGCTCACGGCACCGCGCGAACCGGGTTATTACACGCTGTTTCTTGATGATGCCGAAGTTACGGTTGCCGTGGCGCCGCCACGTGCCTTCAGCGTCGCCGATGTGAAAGGGCTACACCGGCCGTGGGGCACGGCCGTGCAGGTCTCCGGCCTGCGCCGCCCGGGTGATGGCGGCATCGGTGATTTCACCGCGCTTACCCTGTGTGCGAGGGCGGCGGCAGAGAAGGGGGCGGACGCGCTCGCGATCAGTCCCGTGCACGCGTTGTTCGCGGCGGCACCGGAACGCTACAGCCCTTACGCGCCGTCGAGCCGGCTGTTCCTCAACGGACTTTACGTGGATCCGGTACAGACCAGCGGCGAGCAGACGGTACGTGCGGTGATCGACACCCACAACCTGCGCCAGGAGCTTGCCGAGCTGGAGTGGCTGGAGCTCATCGACTGGCCGCGTGCGGCGCGTGCACGCATGACCATCCTTCGCTCCGTGTATGAATGGGCATCGGTGGATTTCGCCCACTCAGAGCGGTTCGCTGCGTTCCGCCGCGAGCAGGGCGAAGCGCTCGAACGCCACGCGCGCTTCGAGGCACTGCATGCTGACTTCACCGCGCATGGCCGCCCGGGCGGATGGCAGGGCTGGCCTTCCGCATTCCATGATCCCTCCAGCCCGGAGGTGGCTGCCTTCGCGCGCGAGCACTCGCGCGAGGTCGGCTTCCACGCGTGGCTGCAATGGCTTGCCGCACAGGGGCTTTCTGGTGCACAGAAGGCCGCGCGCGATGCGGGCATGAAGATCGGCTTGATCGCCGACCTTGCGGTGGGGGCCGATTCCGGTGGCAGCCACGCATGGGCGCACCAGTCCGAGATGCTCAGGGGGCTTTCCGTCGGCGCACCGCCCGATGCACTGAACCGGCTCGGCCAGGACTGGGGGCTTACGACGTTCTCGCCACGTGGCCTGCGCGATACCGGCTTCCGTGGCTTCATCGGCATGTTGCGCGCCGCCCTGGCGTATTCCGGCGGCGTGCGCATCGACCACATCCTGGGATTGAAGCGCCTGTGGATGGTGCCGCATGGCGCCGGCGCCACCGAAGGTGCCTACGTGCGCTATCCACTCCAGGACCTGCTGCGCCTCATCGCGCTGGAAAGCCACTTGCACCGTGCCATCGTCATTGGCGAAGACCTGGGTACCGTGCCGGCTGATTTTCGCCAGGCGATTGGCGAGAAGTGCGTGCTGGGCATCCGCGTGCTCTGGTTTGAACGCGCCGCCGATGGCGGTTTCATTTCACCGCACGAATGGTCCGCCACGGCGATGGCGACGACCAGCACACATGATGTCCCGACCGTCGCAGGGTGGTGGAGCGGCCGCGATATCGAGTGGCGCAAGAAGGCCGGGCTGGATGATCCGAACCTCGACGAAGTGGCCGAGCGCGAAGCCGACCGGCATCGCCTCTGGAGCGCCATGGTCGCGTCGGGCTCCGCGTGGAACGAGGACGCACCACCGGCGGCGGACGACATCTCGCCGGTGGTGGTGGCGGCCGCAAAACACGTGGCGCAGGCTCCGGCACCGGTTGCCATCTTTCCCGTAGAGGATGTGCTTGGCCTGCACGAGCAACCGAACCTGCCCGGCCCCACGGATGCCGTGCACCCGAACTGGCGACGGCGCATGCCCGATTCATCGTCCCGCCTGTTCGATGGACCCATAGCACATGCGGTGAGCGCGGCGATCGACCAGACCCGGAATCGCTCGTGAGCCCACCTCGCGCCCTGGCCCGACTCCAGTTCCACGCGGGCTTTACGCTGGACGATGCGGTGGGCGTGGTGGGCTACTACGCCCGCATGGGTGCCAGCCACCTTTACGCATCACCCATCCTGCGCGCCCGCCGGGGTTCCACCCACGGCTACGACGTGGTCGATTGCCACGAGGTGAACCCGGAAATCGGCGGCGAGGAAGCCTTGCGCCGGCTGGTGGCTGCTTTGCGCGAGCACGGCATGGGCCTTGTCCTGGATATCGTGCCTAACCACATGGGCATCGGCAGTGAGAACGCGTGGTGGATGGATGTGCTGCGCAACGGCCGCGAGAGCCGCTACGCCGGCTATTTCGATATCGACTGGCTTGCGCCTGATCCGCTGGTTCGCGGCCGTGTCCTGTTGCCCGTGCTCGGTGACGGCTACGACGCAGTGCTGCGTGATGGCCATCTTCGCCTGGCGAAGCGCGGAGAGGCCTGGGTGTTGCGCCTGTATGACGACTACCTGCCGCTGTCGCCCGGCTCGGTGGCAACCCTCGGCGACGATGCATCGCGCACGCACGATCCGAAGGATGACGAGGGCAGGGCACGCCTGCACGGTTTGATCGAGAAGCAGCACTACCGCCTGGCCTTCTGGAAACTCGCCAGCGACATGGTGAACTACCGCCGCTTCTTCGATATCAACGAACTGGCCGGCCTGCGCATTGAGCGTACGGCGGTGTTCGAGGACACGCACCGGACCATCTTCCGCCTTTACGCGGAAGGGCTTATCGATGGCGTACGTTGCGACCACGTCGATGGCCTCGCGGATCCGCGCCGCTATTGCCGGCAGCTGCGCCACCGGCTGGAACGCCTGCGTGCGCAGCGTCCTGCCGGTGCGCCACGCGACGCCGCGTACCTCGTCGTGGAGAAGATCCTGGCTGAAGATGAAGCGCTGCGGCCTGACTGGCGCACGGACGGCACCACGGGCTACGAGTTCATGGACCAGGTATCGGCCGTGCTGCACGATGAGCGTGGCGAAGCTCCCCTGACCGGATTATGGCGCACGGTAACAGGGGATGCCGCGGATTTTGCAACGCAGGCCGTGCGCGCCCGCAGGCAAATCCTGGTCGACAGTTTTGAAGCGGAGCTGGACCGCACGGCGCGGGCGCTATTCGCCGCCGCGCGCGCCGACGTCGCGACGCGCGATGTATCCCAGGCGGCTATTCGCCGCGTGCTGATCGAATTGCTGGTGCATTTTCCGGTGTATCGCACGTACGCAGGTGGAGCGGGGCGTGACGCGTTCGATGAGTCGGTATTCGCGCGCGCCGTCGAGGGCGCGCTACGCACGTTGCGCCAGGAGGATGTCGACCTGCTGCACCTTGTCGCCCGCTGGCTTGGTGGGGAGGCGCCGCGCGCGTTGCCGCCGGGGCCCGTGCGCCGCGCACGGGAGCGTGCGATCGCCGTGTTCCAGCAGGCGACCTCGCCCGTCGCGGCGAAGGCCGTGGAAGATACGGCGGGCTATCGTTATGGCCGCCTGCTCTCGCGCAATGAAGTGGGCGTCGACGCGGCGCGCATGGCGATCCCGCCCGCGGTGTTCCACGCCCGCTGCCATGCGCGGCAGGCGGCCTTACCGCATACCTTGCTGGCAACCGCGACACATGATCACAAGCGCGGAGAAGACCTGCGTGCGCGCCTGGCCGTTCTATCGGAAGTGGCCGAGCGGTGGGTGATCACCGTGGAGCGGTGGCGAATGCGCCACGCGGCGTTTCGCCAGCGGGCAGAGGGGCGCATGGCACCGTCCGCGTCCGACGAGGTCATGCTCTACCAGATGCTGGTCGGCGCGTGGCCGCTGGGCCTGGCACCCGATGATGTTGAGGGGCTGGAGCTGTTCGCCACACGCATAGCCGCGTGGCAACGCAAGGCCTTGCGCGAGGCCAAGCGCTGGACACGGTGGACGTCGCCGAACGAGCCGTATGAGGATGCTTGTGAGGATTTTCTAAGGGCCATGCTGTCAGGCGGCGCCGCGGAAGAGCTGCATGCCTTCGCCGAATACATTGCCACGCCGGGTGCCGCCAATGGCCTGGCCCAGGCGGTGCTGCGGCTGACCACCCCTGGCGTGCCCGATCTTTACCAGGGAACCGAGTATTGGGATTTCAGCCTGGTGGATCCGGATAACCGCCGGCCGGTGGATTTCCTGGCGCGCTCGGCTTCCCTGGAGCGGGAGTCCGCCCCGATCGGTGCGGTTTGCTCGTGGCGCGATGGCGCGCTGAAGCAATCGGTGATCGTGCGCCTGCTGTGTGCCCGAAAGGCGCATCCCGAGCTGTTCGCGCGGGGTACCTACCGGGCGCTGGAGGCGAAGGGGCCGGCGGCCGACAAGGTGCTGGCGTTCGTCCGCGAGCACCGCGGGCAAAAGCTGGTCGTGGCGGTGGGGCGCCACCTCGCGCCCTGGCTCGCCGGCAGTTCGGCACCGGCCCTTCCGGCCGAGCGCTGGCAAGGCACATCCCTGGAGCTGCCCGCCGGCAGGTGGTCCAGCCTGCTGGGTGGGGAGAAGAGGGAGGGGGGCGTGGCCCCCGCGGCCGAGCTGTTTGGCGACCTGACCGTCGCCGCCTGGAAAACCATGTAGGAGCGCGCTTGCGCGCGATGGGTGCTGGCCGCAAGCCCGAATCGCGCACAAGCGCGCACCTGCAGGGGCCGGAGTGGTCCCGCGGCTCAGCCGCCCAGGTCGCGCACCAGCCGGATGTAATCCTGCATGGCCTGCTGCCGGGGTGTGCCGCTCAGCTTGGCCCAGGCCTCGTACTTGGCCGTGCCCACGAAATCGAAGAAGCCAGGCTTGTCGCCGTGTACGTCGCCCTCCGAGCCCTGCTTGTACAGGGCATAGATACGCAGGAGGGTGTCGTTATCCGGCCGGTGCCCGAGCCGGGTGATATCCAGCGACGCCTGTTCGAACTGGCTCTGAAGGTCGTCTGGCATGCGGGCGGGCTGGCGTGGTGCGGTAGGTTGGGGGCTTGTAGCACGCGTGCCGAAACCTGTCCATTGGGCAGTGCCGGAGCGCGGCACGCTGTATCATGCCGGTTTCGCGACCGAGGTATCCCATGGCCCACGCGCCCGTCCCCGTCCTCACCATCGACGGCCCCTCGGGCTCTGGCAAGGGCACCATCAGCCGCCTGGTCGCCGAGAAGCTCGGCTGGCGCATGCTTGATTCCGGCGCGCTGTACCGGGCGGTGGGCTACGCCGCAGGCGCCGAGGGCATCGATCTCTCCGACGAGGAGGCCGTGACCCGCTGCGCCCAGCACATCAAGATCCGCTTCCAGGCCAGTCCCGATGGCGGTGAGACCCACGTACTGGTCAATGGCCACGACGCCACGGACGAACTACGCACGGAAACGGCAGGCGCCGCCGCCTCGGCGATCGCGGTGATTCCCTCGGTCCGGCAGGCCCTGGTGGACCTGCAGCTGGCTTTCCGCAAGGCCCCGGGCCTGGTGGCCGATGGCCGGGACATGGGAACGGTGATTTTCCCGGATGCCCCGTTCAAGGTCTTCCTGACCGCCAGCGCCGCCGAGCGTGCGAAAAGGCGCTATAAGCAGTTGAAGGATAAGGGGCTCAGCGTTACACTTGCAGGCCTGCAACGGGAAATCGAGGCCCGCGACCAGCGTGATGCGTCGCGGCCCGTCGCCCCGTTGAAGCCCGCCGAGGGCGCCGTCGTCATCGATACGACCGGCATGCCCATCGAGGTGGTGGTAACAAAAGTTTTCGCCGTGGTGCGCCCGTAGGGCGCATTCGGCACATCGCCCGCGCAGTGTGCGCGGGTTCTTGGCAACGGTGCCCGGGGGCTCCATGTATGTGGCCCCTCCGTAAGCACCCACAACCGGTGGGTCCCTCGTCCGCTCGCGTTCACTGATGCACGCCTGCGCCGGGTACGGCCTTTCATAACCCTGGAATCAACATGACTGAAAGTTTTGCCGAACTGTTTGAACAGAGCCAGCAGGCCATTTCGAAGCTGAAGCCCGGCTCCATCGTCACCGGTATCGTTGTGGAAATCCGCAATGACGTGGTGGTGATCAACGCTGGCCTGAAGAGCGAAGGCATTGTTCCTATCGAGCAGTTCAAGGACGAGAACGGCGCTCTCGAAGTAGAAGTTGGTGACGAAGTCAAGGTCGCGCTCGACGCGCTCGAAGACGGCTTCGGCGAAACCAAGCTCTCCCGTGAGAAGGCCAAGCGTTCGATGGTGTGGGACGACCTCGAGCAGGCGTTCGACAAGGAAGAGACCATCACCGGCAAGATCTCCGGCAAGGTCAAGGGCGGCTTCACGGTCGATATCAAGGATGTCCGCGCGTTCCTGCCGGGCTCCCTGGTCGACGTGCGTCCGGTCCGTGACCCCGTCTACCTCGAGGGCAAGGACCTCGAGTTCAAGATCATCAAGCTCGACCGCAAGCGCAACAACGTGGTCGTCAGCCGTCGCGCCGTCGTCGAGACCGAGTTCTCCGAAGAGCGCGAGAAGCTGCTTGAGCGCCTCACCGAGGGCGCGGTCGTCAAGGGTGTGGTCAAGAACCTCACCGATTACGGCGCGTTCGTCGACCTCGGCGGCATCGATGGCCTGCTGCACATCACCGACATGGCGTGGAAGCGCGTCCGTCACCCGTCCGAAGTGGTCAACGTCGGCGACGAGCTCGATGTCCGCGTGCTGAAGTACGACCGCGAGCGCAACCGCGTTTCGCTCGGCCTGAAGCAGCTGGGCGACGATCCGTGGGTCGCGATTGCCCGCCGTTACCCGGTCGGCAGCCGCCTGTTCGGCAAGGTTTCGAACGTGACCGATTACGGTTGCTTCGTCGAGATCGAGCCGGGCGTGGAAGGCCTGGTGCACGTGTCCGAAATGGACTGGACCAACAAGAACGTCAACCCGGCCAAGGTCGTTCAGGTCGGTGACGAGACGGAAGTCATGGTCCTGGACGTGGATGAAGAGCGTCGCCGCATCTCGCTGGGTATCAAGCAGACCCGCTCGAACCCGTGGGAAGCCTTCGCCGCCATGCACAAGAAGGGCGACAAGGTGTCCGGCCAGATCAAGTCGATCACCGACTTCGGCATCTTCATCGGCCTCGATGGCGGTATCGATGGTCTCGTCCACCTGTCCGACATCTCGTGGCAGGCCTCGGGTGAAGACCTCGTTCGCAACTTCAAGAAGGGCGACGAAGTGGAAGCCGTGGTGCTCGCCGTGGATCCGGAGCGTGAGCGCATCTCGCTTGGTATCAAGCAGATGGAGCAGGATCCGTTCGGTCAGTTCATGGCCACGAACCCGCGCGGCACGGTCCTGACCGGTACGGTCAAGGAAGTGGACGCCAAGGGTGCGCTGGTTGACCTGGGCGAAGGCGTCGAGGGCTACATCCGTGCCAACGACATCGCCAAGGAACGCGTTGAAGACGCCACCCTGCACCTGAAGGTGGGTGACGCTGTCGAGGCGAAGTTCACGGGCATGGATCGCAAGGGCCGCCAGCTGCAGCTGTCGATCCGCGCGAAGGACGAGGAAGAGCTGGCCGATACCATGGCTGACTACCAGTCCGCTGCCGGTGGCACGACCAAGCTCGGCGCGCTCCTCAAGGAGCAGATGAACAAGGCCGACTAAAAAGTCGGAGTGAGGGGCGGGAAATCCGCCCCTCACTGTTGTAACCTGTTGTTTGCGTCAGCTTTATCGAAGAACCAGGGGACCCATGACCAAGTCGGAACTGATCGAGGCGCTGGCGCGGCGCCAGACCCACCTTGCCTTCAGCGATGTGGAACTTGCCGTCAAGAGCGTGCTCGAACAGATGAGCCATGCCCTTTCCACGGGCGAGCGCATCGAGATTCGCGGCTTTGGCAGCTTCGCGCTGCACTTCCGTCCGCCGCGCATGGGGCGCAACCCCAAGACCGGTGAGGCGGTAGCCCTGCCGGGTAAGCATGTGCCTCATTTCAAGCCGGGCAAGGAACTACGCGAACGCGTAAACCTGGCCCTCGAAGACGCCGCTTCCTAAGCGGCGTTTTTTTTGGGCGCAACCTTTGGCCCGGAAAACTGTACAAATTCCAAACCGTTCTGCCCCAACCCTTTCATGATTCGGGTACAGTCGCCGGATGCGTCTGATCGCCATACTTTTCCTGCTGTTGTTCGTGGCCGCCGGCATCATTTTCGGCGCGCTCAATGCCGACCTCGTGCCCTTTGATTTCGGGTTCGTCCGTGCATCCCTGCCAAAGGGCGGTGCCATGCTCGCCTTCCTGCTGGCTGGCTGGGTGCTGGGTGGCCTCACGGCCTGGGTGGGGACCTCGTTCGCCCACCAGCGCAAACGCCGCCGGGCCCTCGGCGAGCGCAAGGTAGCCAGCGCGAAAGCCGCATGAACCCGATCTGGTTGTTGGCGCTCGTACCGCCTATCGCATTCGCCTGTGGCTGGTGGCTGGCACGCCGTACCGATGCCCGGCGCTCTGGCGCCCGCGTCAACGAGCTTTCCTCCGACTACTTCCGTGGCCTGAATTACCTGCTCAATGAGGAGCAGGACAAGGCACTCGAAGTGTTCCTGCGCCTGGCGGAATACAATCGGGACACCGTCGAGACGCACCTGGCCCTGGGTAACCTGTTCCGCAAACGCGGCGAGGTCGACCGGGCCATCCGCCTGCACCAGCACCTCGTATCGCGCCAGGGCCTGTCCGATGAGATGAAGACGGTCGCCTTGCTTGAGCTCGGTGAGGACTACATGCGTGCGGGGTTGCTCGATCGGGCCGAAACGCTGTTTTCCGATCTGGTTGCCATGGATGCGCTGGCGCCATCGGCGCTGCGCCATCTCATCGCGATTTACCAGCACGAACGCGAATGGCACAAGGCCATCGACCACGCCCGCCGGCTCGAGGCCATGACGGGTGAGGAAGAGGTCGCCATGATCGCCCAGTTTTACTGCGAGCTTGCCGAGCAGTCGCGCCAGCACGGCGCTCGCACCGAGGCGCGCGAGTACATTCGCGAAGCGTTTGCCTGCCAGGCCGATTGCGTCCGCGCGCACATGATCGCTGGTCGCTTGTCGTCGGAAGACGACGACATGCCCAGCGCGATCGCTTCCTACGAGGCGGCGATCGCAGCGGATATCGCGTTCGTGCCCGAAATCCTGCCGCCGCTGTTGCATTGCTATGCGCGCTCACAGCAGATGGATAGGGCAGAGGCGTTCCTGCGCGAGATCATGGTGCGTTACCACGGCATCTCGCCGGTGCTCGCGCTCACCCGCCTTTATGAAGGGCGCGATGGCGAGCGCACGGCGATTGATTTCCTGACCGGCCAGCTGCGTAAGCGGCCTTCGGTACGCGGCCTCATGGCGCTGATTGATGCCACCATGGACAAGGTGTCGGGCGAGGCGCGCGAGAACTACCTGATCCTGCGCGACCTGACCCGCAAGCTGCTGGAAGGCCAGGCCATGTACCGCTGCAGCCGCTGCGGGTTCGGAGCAAAAGCGCACCACTGGCAGTGCCCGAGCTGCAAGAACTGGGGCACCGTGCGGCCCATCCACGGTGTCGCCAACGAATGAGCCTGTCGTTGCCCGACCCGCACCTGTTCGCCGCGGGCTGCCTGCTTGTCGCTTTCCTCGTGTCGTTCGCCAGCGTGCGGGCGGCGATCGCCTATGCCCACCGCAAGGGCATGCTCGATGCGCCAGGGCAGCGGCGCTCGCATAGCGTGCCTACGCCGCGCGGGGGCGGCATTGGCATCGTCATCGGTACGTTGGTGGGGATGCCTGCGGCCTTGTTGCTCCTGCCGCCATCGCCGGGCGCCGGGGTGGTTGGTGCGTTCACGGTCGGGGTGATCGCCATCGCCGCCATTGGCTGGCTGGACGACCATGGCTCGCTGCCGATCAAGCCACGCCTCCTGATCCAGGTTGCCGCCACCCTGCTTTTTTGCGTGGCAGTGTCCAGCCAGACCGCCAGCATGTGGTGGGCGGCCCCGTTAGTTCTTGCGGGGGTGTGGTGCATCAACCTACACAATTTCATGGACGGGATAGACGGCATGGCCGCCATCCAGGCCATGTTCTTCGGCGGGGCCACGGCCCTTGTCGCGGCGAGCGCGGGCGCCTACGGGATCGGCATTGCCGCGGCGGCGCTGGATGCCGCGGCCCTGGGTTTCTGGTGGTTCAATCGTTCCCCGGCCCGCATCTTCATGGGGGATGTGGGTAGCGCCACGGTCGGGTTCATCGTCTTCGCCCTGACCGCCATGCTTTGGGCATGGCGTACCGACCTGTTATGGCCTGAACTTATCCTGTCCTCGGTATTCGTCATCGACGCGACCTTGACGCTGCTCGTGCGAATCCTGCGCGGTGCTCGCTGGTACACTCCTCATCGCGAGCACCTGTACCAATGGCTCGTGAGGCGGGGGGAAACCCATACGCGGGTCGCTACGGGCTACCTGGTCTGGAACCTTTTCGTTTGTGTACCCAGCGCATGGATCGCGCTCCGCCATCCGGCGGTGGCGCCCGCATGCTGCGGGGTGGCCTACCTGCTGGGGGCAGCGGCCTGGCGTACTGGCAAGCGGTCGTGCTTGCGTCGAAGGGAGCGACATGTTTCTGCGTAAATTCATAGGCATCATCCACCCGCGCACCGCCGTCGTCGCGCACGACCTGGCCATGGCGGCCTTCGCATGGTGGATTGCGAAATCGCTGCGTTACGCGCTGATGCCCGAATCCGCGCCCGTTACCTACCTGCCGATGGAATTTCCGCTGGTCCTGCTGGTGCAGGGTGCGGTGTTCAACTGGACAGGGCTCTATAAAGGCGTTTGGCGTTTCGCCAGCCTTCCGGATCTGTGGAACATCATCAAGGCCACGGTGATCGGCTCGCTGATCATCGGCCTGGCCATGGTCATGTACGCGCGCCTCGATGGCGTGCCGCGCTCCGTGCTGCTGGTGTACCCGGTGGTGCTGGTCGTGCTGCTGGGCTTGCCGCGCCTCAGTTACCGGTTCTGGAAGGACAGCCGCATTGACCTGTTCCAGTCGGTGCCTACCAAGCGCGTGCTGATCGTGGGTGCCGACCGCGCGGGCGATGCACTGGCGCGTGACCTGCGCCGCGACAGCCGCTACAGCGTTATCGGCTTCGTGGACGATAACCTCGCCTTGCGTGGTGCGCAGATCGGCGGCGTGCCTGTGCTGGGTACGGTGGACCAGTTGGCCGAACTCTCCAAGGCCGTGGCGGTGCAGATGCTGCTGATCGCCGTGCCGGGTGCCACCACGGCGCAGATGCGCCGCATCGTTGCGTTCTGCGAAAGCACGGGCTTGCCGTTTCGCACGGTGCCGCGCCTGGAAGATGTCGTCGCCGGTCGCGCGCAGTTCAATGAGATCAAGGAAGTGGCGATCGAGGATCTGCTCGGCCGCGACGCGGTGGAGCTCGACTGGACGGCCATCCGCGAGACCATCAGTGGCCGCCGTGTGCTGGTCACCGGTGGCGGCGGATCCATCGGTTCGGAGCTATGTCGCCAGGTCGCCCGCCTGGGCGCGGCGTCGCTGACCGTCGTCGAAATGTCCGAGTACAACCTGTACCGCATCGGGCAGGAGCTCACCTCGGCGTATCCCGAGCTGATTTTCAACGGCGTGCTTACGGACGCCCGTGAATCGATGGCTGTGAACCGCCTGTTCGAGGAAACCCAGCCGCAGATCGTTTTCCATGCTGCCGCCTACAAGCACGTGCCCATGCTGCAGGGGCAGCTGCGCGAAGCGTTCCGTAACAACGTGGTGGGTACCCGCGTGGTGGCCGATGCCGCCGTGCGTTGCGGCGCCGAGACCTTCGTGCTGATTTCCACTGACAAGGCGGTGAACCCGACCTCGGTCATGGGTGCCTGTAAGCGCATGGCGGAGATCTGGTGCCAGAACCTCGCGGCGCATACTTCGACACGTTTTATCACCGTGCGTTTCGGTAACGTCCTGGATTCGGCGGGTTCGGTGGTGCCGCTGTTCCGTCGGCAGATCCGCCAGGGCGGCCCGGTGACCATTACCCACCCGGAGATTTCGCGTTACTTCATGACCATTCCCGAGGCCTGTCAGCTGATTCTGCAGGCGGCCACGCTGGGGAAGGGTGGTGAGATCTTTGCGCTGGATATGGGCGACCCGGTGAAGATCCGCGACCTGGCTGAACAGATGATCAGGCTCGCGGGCAAGCGTCCCGGTTCTGACATACAGATTGTCTACACAGGTTTGCGTTCGGGCGAGAAACTGTTCGAAGAACTGTTCCACCCGCTGGAGAATTACACGAGTACGACCCACGCCAAGATCTTCCAGGCCCAACACCGCCAGGTCTCGTGGGATCTGCTGCAAACGCAATTGGGCCGCGCCGAAGAAGCGGTGTGGGCCTTTGACGAAGAAACCCTGCGTCGGTGCGTATCGCAGCTGCTGCCCTCGTTCCGCTGGAGCGAGCCACAGGTCGATAACGTGCTGCCGCTTCGCCGCAACGAAAGTGGAGACATCGCATGACCCAACCCCTGCGCACGGTGGTATTTCCGGTGGCTGGCCTCGGTACGCGCTTCCTTCCCGCGACCAAGGTGGTAGCCAAGGAGATGCTCCCGGTGCTCGACCGCCCGCTCATCCAGTACGCCGTGGATGAGGCCGTCGACGCCGGTGCCGACACGCTGGTGTTTGTCACCAACCGTTACAAGCACGCCATCGCCGACTATTTCGACAAGGCTTACGAGCTGGAAGAAAAGCTGGCGGAAAAGAACAAGGAAGAGCTGCTCGGCATCCTTCGCGGCATCCTGCCGCCGCGCGTCCGCTGCGTGTTCGTGACCCAGCCCGAGGCCCTTGGCCTGGGCGATGCGGTCCTGCGCGCCAAGGCCGTGGTGAACGAGGAATACTTCGGTGTGATGCTGCCGGATGACCTTATCTGGACGAAGGGCCGTGGCGCCCTGGGCCAGATGTCCGACCTGGCCTACAAGGAGCACGCCGGCGTGATCGCCGTCGAGGAAGTGCCCGAGAACGAGACTGACAAGTACGGCGTGGTGAAGCTCAGCGCCGAGCTCAACGATCGCACGGGCCGTATCGAACACATGGTGGAGAAGCCGAAGCCGGCCGATGCACCGTCGAACCTTGCCGTGGTTGGCCGCTACGTGCTGCCGCGTGAGATTTTCGGCTTCCTGGAGCGCACGCGCGCGGGCGCCGGTGGCGAGATCCAGCTCACCGACGCGATCGAGAACCTGCTGAAAGACAAGGGCCAGGTGCTGTCGTACAAGTTCGAAGGTACGCGCTTTGATTGCGGCAACAAGGCGGGCCTGGTACGGGCTACGCTGGCGATGGCTCTGGAAGATCCGAAGCTGGCGCCGATCGTTCGCGAATACGCGGCGATGTAAGACAGAAAGCCCGGCTATCGCCGGGCTTTTTTTTGCAGGAGCCCACCCTGTGGGCGACATCTTTCGCAGCGGCGCCGCAGGTGTCGTTGCACCAACGCGAACTGCATC